>Ga0209160_1004084_pt1 | contig 11745 bp, 10 predicted proteins | sample GraSoiAngelo_153_FD_186167 | JGI IMG/M metagenome (GOLD analysis project Ga0209160, IMG submission 186167) | Grasslands soil microbial communities from the Angelo Coastal Reserve, California, USA - 14_1009_12_40cm (SPAdes) (version 2) | ecosystem: Environmental > Terrestrial > Soil > Grasslands ...
TTTCGGAGACTGTATTATTCATATATGAATAGAGGTCGCGCCGCGCGCCGCCGCGGCCCTCCAGCGGCTTCGGACGACGTCATGTGGTCGCTGATACAGGCGGCGCATGCGGTCGAGAGCCAGCTCGAAGAGGCCTTGGCGCAGGTGGAGCTGTCGGGTGCCAAGCTCGCCGCCCTGACCCAGCTGGTGGAGGCCGGCGAGCCGGTGCCGCTTGGCGAGCTGGCCGCGCGCTGCGCCTGCGTGCGATCCAACATCACCCAGCTCGTCGACCGCCTCGAGGCCGACAAGCTGGTCCGGCGTGTAGACGATGCCGCGGACCGGCGCAGCCTGCGGGCCGCCATCACGCCGCTCGGCCGCGAGCGCCAGGCCGCGGGAGCGAAGAAAGTGGACGAGGTCCGCAGGAAGCTCGGCAAGGCGCTCGGGGCGATCGACCATGCTGCCCTGAAGCGCGCGCTGTCCGATCTGGACTGAGTTTTTTTCGGCAAATCATGCATATATGCAGTATTCAGCATGGGCCGTGAAGCCCGTGTCGGTGAAGACTTGATAGAATCGCTCTCCTTTTGCGCCGCAATAACCCTCCGCTCCCAATGACCGATCTCGTTTTGCGCGCCAGTTTCCTGGCAGGCCTTGCTCTCGCGCTCGCGGCCTGCAGCCCTTCGAACGGTGCACCCGACAAAGGCGGCCACAAGGGCGGACCGGGCGCTGGCATGCCGCCGCCGGAAGTCACGGTGGTCACGGTCGCGCCGCAGGCGCTGCCGGTGACGTTCGAATACGTCGGGCAGACCGCGGGCTCGCGCGAGGTCGAAGTGCGCGCGCGCGTCGCCGGCATCTTGCTGAAGCGCAACTTCACCGAAGGCGCGCCGGTCAGGCAGGGCCAGTCGCTCTATACGATCGATCCGGCGCCGTTCGAGGCCGCGGTTGCGCGCGCCGAGGCCGATGTCGGCGCCGCCGAGGCGCGCCTTGAGCAGGCGCGCAAGAACGCGGCGCGTCTCAAGCCGCTCTACGCCGAGAAAGCGGTCAGCCAGAAGGACTACGACGACACGGTGTCGGCCGAGGAGATCGGCGCGGCCGACGTCAAGGCAGCGCGCGCGCGGCTCACCGAGGCAAAATTGAATCTCAGCTATACGAAAGTGGAATCCCCGGTCTCGGGAATCACCGGGCGCTCGATGCGGCAGGAGGGCTCGCTCATTTCGGGCCCGGATGCCCTGCTCACCAGCATCACCCGGGTCGACCCGATCTGGGTCAACTTCGGCGTTCCCGACAACGAGCAGGCGCAGATCCAGAAGGAAGTGAAGGCGAAGCAGCTCGCGCTGCCAGACGGCAATTTCGAGGTGGCGCTGCGCCGCGCAGACGGCAGCCTGTACGAGAAAACCGGGCGGCTCAACTTCGCCGACGTGCGCGTCTCGCCCGCCACCGGCACGCGCGAGACGCGCGCCGAGCTTCCCAACCCCGGCGGCGCGCTCAAGCCCGGCGAGTTCGTGCGCGTCATCCTGCGCGGCGCGACGCGCCCCGACGCGGTCACCGTGCCGCAGCGCGCCGTTCTGGAAGGACCGCAAGGAAAATTCGTGTACCTGGTGAATGAAAAAAACCAGGCCGAGCCGCGCCCGGTGGAAGCCGGCGAATGGGCCGGCCAGTCCTGGATCATCACCGGCGGGCTCAAGCCCGGCGAGCGGGTGATCGTCGACGGCGTGATGCGCCTCGGGCCGGGAGCGCCCGTCCGCATCGCCGAGGCGAAGCCCGAAGCAGCAAAACCTCCCGTCGCCAAGAAGTAATCCATGTTCTCCCGGTTTTTCATCGACCGGCCCATTTTTGCGGCCGTCGTATCCATCTTCATCGTGCTCGCCGGGCTTGCGGCGATGCGCAACCTGCCGATCGCGCAATACCCCGAGATCGCGCCGCCTGTGGTCACGGTGCAGGCGGTGTATCCCGGCGCCTCGGCCGAGACGCTCGAGCAGACGGTCGCGGCGCCGCTCGAGAACCAGATCACCGGCATCGAGAAGATGATCTACATGAGCTCGACCTCGGGCTCGAACGGCATCGTGCAGATCCAGGTGACCTTCGACATCGGCGCCGACGCCGACCAGGCCGCGCTCAACGTCAATAACCGCGTCAAGCAGGCCGAGCCGCGCCTGCCCGAGGAAGTGCGCCGCCAGGGCGTGACGGTGCAGAAAGGCTCTTCGGCCTTCCTGCAGGTGCTTGCGTTCTATTCGCCCGACGGGCGCTACGACAACCTCGCCATCAGCAACTTCGTCACGTTAAACGTCCTGGACGCGCTGAAGCGCGTCCCAGGAACGACGAATGTGCAGATCTTCGGCGCCAAGGACTACGCGATGCGCATCTGGGTGAGGCCCGATCGCCTCACGCAGCTGCGCCTCACGCCCACCGATCTGATCCGCGCGCTGAACGAGCAGAACGCGCAGTTCGCCGCCGGCAAGGTCGGACAGTCGCCGAGCGCGGGCCCGCAGGAGCTCGTCTACACCATCACCACCAAGGGCCGGCTCGCCGACCCGAAGGAGTTCGAGAACATCATCTTGCGCGCCAATCCCGACGGCTCGAACCTGCGCCTGAAGGACGTGGCGCGCGTCGAGCTCGCCTCGAAGGACTACGAGTTCGTCGGGCGCATGAACGGCCGGGAGGCGACGCTGGTCGGCGTCTTCCTGCTGCCGGGCGCCAACGCGCTCGAGGTCGCCGACAGCGTCGTGAAGACCGTGGACGAAATCGTGCCGCGCTTTCCGCAGGGCATGACCTATTCGGTGCCCTACGACACGACGAGGTTCGTGCGGGTATCGATCCGCGAAGTGCTGTTCACGCTGGGCGAGGCGATGTTGCTCGTGGTGCTGGTGGTGTTCCTGTTCCTGCAGAACTGGCGCGCCACCCTGATCCCGATCGCCGCGGTGCCGGTGTCGCTGATCGGCTGCTTCGCCGGACTGTACATGCTCGGCTACTCGATCAACACGCTGACGCTTTTCGGCATGGTGCTCGCCATCGGCATCGTGGTCGACGACGCCATCGTGGTGCTCGAGAACATCGAGCGCATCATGCACGAGGAGCACCTCGCGGCGCGCGAGGCGGCGATCAAGGCGATGCGCGAGGTGGCTGGGCCGGTGGTGGCGATCGTGCTGGTGCTCTGCTCGGTGTTCGTGCCGATCGCCTTCCTCGGCGGGCTGGCGGGCGAGCTCTACCGCCAGTTCGCGGTGACGATCGCGATCGCGGTGGTGATCTCGGGAATCGTCGCGCTCACGCTCACGCCGTCGCTGTGCGTGCTGATCCTCAAGCGCGAGCACAAGATCCCCGGCGGCTTCTTCCAGTGGTTTAACGAAACTTTTTTGAAAATCACGATCCATTACACCAACGGCGTGTCGTGGATGGTCCGCCGCGCTGCGATCGGGGTGCTGGTGTTTCTGGGCATGGTGGCGATCGCGGTCGGGCTGTGGAAGTTCACGCCGGGAAGCCTGGTGCCCGACGAGGACCAGGGCTTCTACATAAGCGCGGTGATCCTTCCGGATGGCGCGACGCTCGAGCGCACCGACAAGGTGGTTGCGCAGGTGCTGGAGGCGATCAAGTCGAACCCGAACAACCAGGACGCGGTCGCCTTCACCGGCTTCGATTTCCTCGGCGGCTATTTCCGCAACAACGCCGCGACGATCTTCGTCACGCAGAAGCCCTGGGACGAGCGCAAGGTCGACACCAAGCAGGTGGTCGGAGACCTCTTCATGAAGACCGGCGGCATCAAGGAGGGGCTGGTGCTCGCCTTCGGTCCGCCGCCGATCTTCGGCCTCGGGACGGCGGGCGGCTTCGAGCTCTACCTGCAGGACCGCGGCGAGGGCGGCGCGCGGCGCATGGCCCAGGCAATGGGACAGTTCATGCAGCAGACCGCCAAGGACCCCAAGTTCGCCTTCGTGCAGACGCTCTGGCGCCCGGCGGCGCCGCAGCTCTACGTCGATGTCGACCGCGAGAAGGCGAAGGCGCTTGGCGTGCCGCTCAACGAGCTCTACGGCGCGCTCGCAGCCACCCTCGGCAACTACTACGTCAACGACTTCAACAAGTTCGGCCGCACCTGGCAGGTGCTGATGTCGGCCGAGCCGGAGTACCGCAAGAGCCCCGACGCGGTCGGCGATATCTACGTGCGCTCGGAAAAAGGCGAGATGATCCCGTTGCGCTCGCTCGCGAACGTCAAGTACGCCTCGGGCCCCGACTCGCTCGCGCGCTTCAACAACCTTCCCGCGGTGAAGCTCTTCGGCGCGGCAGCGCCCGGCATCTCGTCGGGCCAGGCGATAGAGGAGGTCGAGCGCATCGCGAGAGAGGCGCTGCCCGCCGATTTCAGCTTCGACTGGGGCGGCGCCTCCTATCAGGAGAAGAAATCCGGCGGCACCTCGGTGCTTGCGCTCGGGCTCGCGGTGATCATGGTGTTCCTGATCCTCGCCGCGCAGTACGAGCGCTGGTCGCTGCCGCTCTCGGTGCTGCTCGCGCTGCCTTTCGGCACCTTCGGCGCGCTCGCCGCGGTCTATCTGCGCGGCTACACCAACGACGTGTACTTCCAGATCGGCCTGGTCACGCTGCTCGGCCTCGCGGCGAAGAACGCCATCCTGATCGTGCAGTTCGCGGAACTCAAGGAGCGCGAAGGCTTGTCGGCCGCGGCCTCGGCGCTCGAGGCTGCGCGCCTGAGGTTTCGCCCCATCCTGATGACCTCGCTTGCCTTCATCTTCGGCGTGATGCCGCTCGCCTTCTCGACCGGCGCGGGCGCCGGCGCGCGCCGCTCGGTCGGCACCGGCGTCATGGGCGGGATGATGGCGGCGACCTTCCTCGCCATCTTCTTCGTGCCGATGTTCTTCAAGCTGCTCACCGATCGGCGACTGCTCGAACGCCGCACCACCGCCGAGATCAAGGACGAGGTCGAACGCGCGCGCACTGTTACGCACGCGCAGGTTCAGCACCCGCATCATGCGCCACATCCTCACGAGTAGCCTGGTTTTGCTTTTGGCGGCTTGCTCGACACAGCCGCCCTATGAGCGGCCTCAGGTCGAGCTTCCGGCGGCCTGGAAGGAAGCGGCGCCGCGGTTTGCCGAGGAGGGGCGCTGGTGGCGCATCTATCGGGACCAGGACCTGGACAAAGTCATCGAGGAGGCCTTCGCGGGGAACGCCGATCTCGTCATTGCGGCCGCGCGCGTGGACGAGGTGCGCGCCCTGGTGGCCGAAGCCGAATCCTTTTTCTTCCCGCGGGTCGACGCGCAGGCGAGCGGCAGCCGCCAGCAGGTTTCGACGCGCACCGCCACCTCGTTTCCCGGCATTCCCCGCCAGTACAGCGATTACCGGGCGACGCTCAACCTGTCCTACGAAGTCGACCTCTTCGGGCGCCTGCGCGCCGGTGCGCAGGCGGCGCGGGCCGATCTCGCCGCGGACGAGGCCGCGCGCGAAGCGGTACGCCTGGCGCTGGCCGCGCAGGTGGCGAAGTCCTATTTCGCGTTGCGCGCGCTCGACGAGCAGGTCGAGCTCACGCGCCGCACGGTGCTGCTGCGCGAAGAGGCGCTCGGCCTGCAGCGCAAGCGCCGTGACGCCGGCGTGATCTCTGAATTCGATCTGCGCCAGCTCGAGGCCGAGACAGCGGCGGTGCGCGCGCAGCTGCCGCCGCTCCAGCGCGAGCGGGAGCGCGAAGAGGCGGCGCTGTCGGTTCTGCTCGGCCGCACGCCCAAGCAGGTTTTTGAAAGCGGCATCACCGTCAGATTATCGTTCGACGAGCAGCCGGAAGCCGCGGTCGTGCCCTCCGGGCTGCCCTCCGAATTGCTGCTGCGCCGCCCCGACCTGGTTCAAGCCGAGCGCGGCCTTGCGGCCGCCAACGCAAGGCTGGCCGTCGCCCGCGCGGAGATGTTCCCGTCGATCGCGCTCACCGCGGCGCTCGGCAGCGAGAGCGCGGCGCTCTCCAATCTGTTCAAGAGCGGCGCGGGAATCGCGGCCGTGGCGGCGAGCGTGGCGCAGCCGATCTTCGCGGGCGGGCGCCTGGAGGCGCAGAGCGCCGCGGCGCAAGCGCGCGAACGCGCCGCGCTCGCGGAATACCAGCAGGCGATCCGCAATGCATTCGGCGACGTGCGCGCGGCGCTTTCGGCGCAGTCGCGCTCGCGCGAGAGCTACGACGCCGAAAGCGCGCGCGCCACTGCGCTTGGCGAGACGCTGCGGCTGGCACGCCTGCGCTACCAGAACGGCGTCGCCAGCCAGCTCGACGTTATCGACGCGGAGCGCGGGCTGCTCGCCGCCAGCGTCGCGCGCATCGAGGCGCTGCGCGCGCACCGCGCGGCCGTGGCGGACTTGTTCCGGGCCCTTGGCGGTTAGTGGAAGACGTAGGAATCCATCGCCAGCACGCCGCCCTCGATGCCGTCGTAGATCCGCTCGGGATTTCCCTGATGGCCGCTCGCGCCCAGCGCGAAAAACAGCGGCAGGAAATGCTCCTCCGTGGGATGCGCGCGCGCGGCGTGGGGCGCGAGCGAGCGGTAGTCGGCCAGAGCCTCGAGATCCCTCTTTTCCATTTTCTCCCTGACCCAGTCGCTGAATTCGCGCGCATAGGGCTGCGGCTTTCCGGAGCCGCGCGCCCAGTCGCGCAGGTTGTGGGTCATGTGGCCCGAGCCGATGATAAGCACGCCTTCTTCCGATAATTTTTTCAATGAACGTCCTACTTCGACGTGATGCCGCGGGCCGAAGGCGGGCTGCACCGAGATCTGCACTACCGGGATGTCGGCCTTCGGGTACATGTAGAGAAGCGGCGCCCACGCGCCATGGTCAAGGCCGCGGTTGCCGTCGATGGCGGCGTCCTTTAGGAGCGCCTGCGCGCGCTGCGCGACGTCGGGTGCGCCCGGCGCGGGATAGCGCAGCTTGTACAGCGGCTGCGGGAAGCCCGAGAAGTCGTGGATCGTCTCGGGCTTCGGGTTGCCGGTAAGCATCGGGACGTTGGTTTCCCAATGCGCCGACGCGATCAGGATGGCGCGCGGTTTGCCGAGCCTGCGGCCGAGCTCCGCCCACGCCTCGCCGGCCGCGCCCGGATCGAGCGCGTGCATCGGCGAGCCGTGGGAGATGAATACGCTCGGCAGACGAGCCATCAGGCCGCTTGCTTCAGGAGCCCTTCGGTCCTCAGCGCCTCCTGCACCTTGGGCCGCGCGCCGACACGGGCCAGGTACGCGGTCACGTTGGGCCACCTGGAAAGATCGAACTGCAGCGGCTTGGTCCAGCTCAGCACCGTGAACGCGTAAGCATCCGCGACGCCGAAGGTCTTGCCCATCAGGTAGTCCTTGCCGTCGAGCTGCTTGTCCAGCCACTCGATACGGCTGCTCAGGTTCTCCCTTGAGATGCGCTTGTACTCGTCGGGGGTGTTGGGCTTGAACAGCGGCGAGAATCCCTTGTGCAGCTCGGAGGTGATGAAATTGAGCCACTCCTGCAACTGGTGGCGCTCGAAGCTGCCGCCTTTCGGCGCAAGGCGTGCATCGGGCTTCTGGTCGGCGAGGTATTGGACGATCGCCGGACCTTCGGTGAGAACCTGGCCGCTGTCGAGCTGCAGCGCCGGGACGTAGCCCTTGCTGTTGATTTTCAGAAAGTCACCGCCGCCGTCGTACTTCCTGGCTTTGAGATCCACCTTGACCAGCTCGACCGGGATGCCGGCCTCGCGGGAGACGATGTGGGGGGACAGCGAGCAGGCTCCGGGTGAGTAAAACAGCTTCATGAGTGACTCCTCTCTCTAGCACAACAATGAGTATGATAATGCTCCGTGAGAGGGCTTGCCGCTGTCGCAGGCGTGCTGGTGGCATTTCAAGCACTTGCCGCCGACCCCGGCCAGCCGCCGGACTGGATCCTCGCCTCTTCCGACGCGCGCGCGGTCGCCGGCCAGCCCTTCGAGGTCCTGCTCGTGAGCCTCGGCGCAGAGCCGCCGCCAGACGAGATCAACGTCCGGTTGAAGGGCGATGTCGACGAGCGGATCCTGCGCATGCAGGCGCTCGGGCCGGCGCGCGGCACGCAGCGCGCTTATTCGGCCACCATGCCCGCAGCCCTGTCGGGACCGGTGGCGATCGACCTGGTCGGGCAGCCGTCGAGCGTGCTCGTCCTGCGCGTCGCGCCCAAGGCCGACGCGCTGCGTTCGTTGACCGACCGGAGCGCGCGGGACGAGTACGAGCCGCCCCTATCCGAGAACGATCCGATTTACTTCGTGCTTGGGGCGCGCAGCGGCTACAGCGCGCGCTTCCAGCTCTCGTTCAAGTACCGGCTGTTCGACCAGTCGGCCGGATTCGGCCGGGACCGGCCGTGGCTGTCCGGCCTGTACTTTGGCTATACGCAGAACTCGGTCTGGGACCTGTCCGCGGAGTCCAAGCCGTTCCGCGACACCAGCTACCGGCCGTCGCTGTTCTGGAAATGGGAGCGCGCCGACGACAGGACCTGGATCGACGCCGCGCGCTTCGGCGCGGAGCACGAGTCGAACGGCAAGGACGGGGATCGCTCGCGCTCCATCAACACGCTGTTCATCCGGCCGGAGTGGCGCTGGCGCCTGCGCAATGGAGACAGCTTCCAGTTCACGCCGCATTTGCACAAGTATTTCGACACCGCCGACAATCCCGACATCGCAGCCTACCGCGGCTATGTCGACTGGCGCGCGCGCTACGACGCGGGCGGCGAGTGGATCGCCACTGGCGTGGCGCGGATCGGGACCTCCGGCAAGGGCAGCCTGCTGATCGATTTTTCGAGGCGCACGCGCGACCTGCGCGTCGGACCGGTCGGCGGATATCTGCACGTGCAGTACTTCAACGGCTACGGGGAGGACATCCTCGACTACAATGTGCGGCGCAAGCCGCAGCTGCGCTTCGGCGTTGCGATAGTTCCCTAGGTGTCTTCGGTGCGCGGCGGGCGCCAGGTGTAGGGCACCGGCCCGGGCGCGCGCAGCACTCGAAGCATGCGCAGGGCACCTTCCTTGCGGCCCTCGCCGCTGCGGTAGTAGCCGGGCACCAGAACGGTTTCGTAGAAGCCCATCGCGCGATAGAAGCGCCGCGCCGCATCATTGCTGGCGCGCAACTCCAGGTGGATGCTCGACATGCCGGCGCAGCGCGCGGACTCGAGCATCCACTCCAGCAGCCGCTGGCCGATGCCGAGGCGCCGATGGGAGGGCCGCACCGCGAGCAGCACGAGATGCGCGCGCTCGTCGCCGAACTCCATGATCGCGAAGCCGGTGACCGCGCCGCGCGACGCGCCGCTCTTGCCGCTCTCGCAGGCCACCACGGCAAGCGTTTCGCGGTCGCGGATGGCGCGCAGCACGCGCGCCGCATCGTATTTCCATCCCAGCCCCGCCTCCACGAAGTCGCGCGACATCATCCCGATCGCCTGGGCGTCGCGCGGCTCGGCGAGCCGGATGGTGATTGCACGGGGGGGCGTCATAGCCGCGATTGTGCCACTTTCGCGCGCGCCCGGCGTGGACGACTTGCGCTACGCTAGGCTTCAGGCATATCTGCGGGAAGAAGGGAGAGTTGCATGGAGCTGGTCGATCGTCCCATGGTCCAGTCCTCGGCCGCCGATCTCGCGAAGGAGCTCAAGTCGCGGTCCGCGGCTGACGCAGCCGCCAGGCTGGCGAGTTTCAGCGGGCTGGAGATCGCCGCCGTGCTGATGCGCCTGAGCCCGGGCTTCGCGCAGGACGTGCTCGGCGCGCTGCCTGACGAGGCGCGCGAGCGCGCGCTCGCGGCGGCGGCGCCGGAGGTCTCGCGCCAGTGGCAGCGCAACGCGCTGTACGAACCCGACGCCATCGGCCGGATGATGGAGCCGGTGCTCGCGGCGTTCTCGCATCAGCGGACCGTTGGCGAGACGATCGAGCAGCTGCGCGAAATGGTGAAGAGCGCGTTGATCACCTACGTCTATGTCGTCGATCCCGCCGAGTATCTCCTCGGCATAGTCACGATGCGCGACCTGCTTTTCAGCGACCGCGACAGGCTGCTGAGCGAGGTCATGTTCCGGGACGTGTTCGCTCTGCACGCGGCCATGCCGCTGACGGACGCGATGAAGCTGGTGCTCGACCGCCATTACCCTGTGTACCCGGTGGTGGACGCCGAGCGGCGGCTGCTCGGCCTGGTGCGCGGCCATAGCATGTTCGAGGCGCAGGCGATCGAGATCACCCTGCAGGCCGGCAGCATGGTGGGGGTGGAGAAGGAAGAGCGGCTCGCCACGCCGTGGCTCACCAGCCTGAGGCTGCGCCATCCCTGGCTGCAGCTCAACCTGCTCACCGCATTTCTCGCCGCTGCAGTGGTCGGCATCTTCCAGGACACCATCGATCGCCTGGTGATCCTGGCATTGTTCCTGCCAGTGCTCGCCGGTCAGTCGGGAAATACCGGCTGCCAGGCGCTGGCCGTCACGCTGCGCGGCCTCACGCTGGGCGAGCTCAAGCCCGGCGCGGAGCGCGCCCTCGTCACCAAGGAAGCCTGGCTCGGCTGCCTCAATGGCGCCGGCGTCGGACTGTTCGCCGGACTAGGCATGTACCTCACTGCCACTGGCCAGGAGTCGGCACACCCGGTGATGCTTGCGTTGGTAGTGTTCCTCGCCATGATCGGCTCGTGCATCGCGAGCGGCATTTCCGGCGCGATGGTGCCGCTGACGCTGAAGCGTCTGGGCTTCGATCCGGCCACCGCCTCGAGCATCTTCCTGACCACCGCCACCGACGTGGTGAGCATGGGGATGCTCCTCGGCCTGGCGACGATGATGGTGCGCTAGATGACAGGGTCACCTTTTGTGCCATAGCCGAAAAGAGTATTCTCCAAGCAGGAGGGAGATCCACCATGCAAGTGAAAGAGATCCTCAGGGTCAAGGGCAACCGGCTGGTCAGCGCCGAGCCCGCAGGCCGCGCGGTGGAGGCGGTCAGCACCATGGCGAAGGAGAACCTCGGCTCGCTGGTGGTGATGGAGCAGGGGCGCATGGTCGGCATGCTCACTTTCCACGAGCTGCTGCGCGCGCTCGCCTCGCGCGGCGGCGCGCTCGGCGAGCTGAGAGTCGGCGATATCATGGAGCGCGATCCGGTCACCGCGGCGCCCGAGATGGAGGTCAACGACCTGCGCCGCACCATGCTCGAGAGCGGCGCGCGCTACCTCCCGGTGATGCACGACGGCCGCTTGCTCGGCGTGATCTCGTTCCGCGACGTCGCCAAGGCAGTGCTCGAAGAGCAGGACTTCGAGAACAAAATGCTGAAGGGCTACATCAAGAACTGGCCGGCGTAGGAAGTTTCTCCCAGGCGCTCTCCGCGTGTTCGAGACGCGGCGCTTCCTCTAGGGCGCCGTGTAAAATGATCGGTTCATGTCGGGGAACAGCTTCGGCACGCTTTACTGCGTGACCTCTTTCGGCGAGTCGCATGGCCCAGCCTACGGCGGCGTGGTCGACGGCTGCCCGCCGGGCTTGGCGCTTTCTGCCGATGATATTCAAAGAGAACTGGATAGGAGAAAACCAGGCTCGTCACGCCACGTCACGCAGCGGCGCGAGTCCGACGCTGTCGAGATCCTCTCCGGGGTGTACGAGGGGCGTACCACAGGCACCGCGATCGGCTTCATCGTGCGCAACGAAGACTCGCGCTCGAAAGACTACGCCGCGATCGCCGAGAAGTTCCGGCCCGGCCACGCGGATTACACCTACTGGCAGAAATACGGCATGCGCGACGTGCGCGGCGGCGGCCGGGCGTCAGCGCGCGAGACGCTGGTGCGCGTCGCCGCAGGCGCGATCGCGAAGAAGTGGCTGCGCGAGCGTTATGGA
>Ga0209160_1004086_pt1 | contig 11738 bp, 12 predicted proteins | sample GraSoiAngelo_153_FD_186167 | JGI IMG/M metagenome (GOLD analysis project Ga0209160, IMG submission 186167) | Grasslands soil microbial communities from the Angelo Coastal Reserve, California, USA - 14_1009_12_40cm (SPAdes) (version 2) | ecosystem: Environmental > Terrestrial > Soil > Grasslands ...
TCGACCGCGCCCTCGCGGAGGCCAACCGGGCGGTCGCCGAAGCCGAGGCGTCTGGGGATCACACGCTGTGGGCCCTCACGCTCCGGGGGCGGGCGGAGATCCACGTGTCCCGCGGCGAGCTGCAGCTGGCGCGGCGCGAGTTGGACCAGGTTCGGGACCTCCGCGTCGGCGTGCCCGATTCTGCCGATGAGGCCGAGGATGCGCGCGTCGTCGCGTCGCTGCTGGTGGCCGACGGTCAGTGGGCGGCGGCCGAGGGGGTGCTGCGCGAGGTGATCGAGCGGGCGGAAGCGGACGAGCGGCCTCTGCTGCAGGCCGAGGCGATGCGCGACCTGAGCAGGGTGCTCCGCGGGACGGGCCGCCACGCCGACGCGCAGACGGCGGCACGGACGGCGAGGGCCATCTTCACCCGATTTGGCGCGGAAGGCGAACTCCGCAATCTGGCCCGGCAAAGCTGGGATGAAGCCTTCGCCACCGAGTTGCGCGGCTCGCTCGCTCCGCTCCATGTGGCGCAGGAGCTGGCCGATGCGGGGCGCTACGGCGAGCTGCTCACCTACCTGAGCGCGCGCTCGCAGGAGGAGCTCGAACAGTCCCCCATGCTGACGCTGCTGTGCGGCATCGCGCACAGCCGGCTGGGCCGGCTGGACCTGGGCCAGCAGTGGGCCATGGTCGCGCAGCTGCGGGCGCGCATGCTGGGAGATCGGACCCTGGAAGTGCGGGCGCTCAACGTCTCCGGGGCCGTCGCCCTGGAGCGCGGCGGCATCGACGAGGCGTCGTATTTCTTCACGCGCGCGCAGGAACAGGCGATGCAGGACAACGACATGGCCACCGTGGGCCGGTGCGCCAACAACCTCGGCATCATCGCCAACATGCAGGGGGACTACGCCCGGGCGGTCGGCGCCTACACCCGCGCGATCGCGGCGTACGAGCAGGCCGGCTTTCACCGGGGGATCGCCGAGTCGCGGCACAATCTCGGGATCACCTACCGGGAGCAGGGGCGGCTGGACCACGCGCTCGAGGCCGCCGACGCGGCGGTGCGCGACGCCGAGTGGCTGAACGACCGGGGATTCAAGGCCCAGGCGCTCGCGGGACGGGCCGAGATCCGCCTTGCCCAGGGGGAGCCCGAGCTCGCCATCCGGGAAGCCCAGGAAGCGCTGGCGATCCACCGTGAGCGGAACGACGGCGTCCTCGAGGCGGAGGACTTGCGAATCCTCGCCGTGGCCCTGGGCCTCGCGGGGAGGATGCGCGACGCCGAAGAGATGCTCCGTGCCGTCATCGCACGCGCGACGAAGCACGACCGGCCATTACTCGTGGCGAGCGCGCAGCGTGATCTCGCGAGCCTGCTGCACCGCATAGGCGATCGCCCCGCGGCAACAGTGATGGCACAGGCGGCCCGTGTGACGTTCGACCGCCTGGGCGCGACGGCAGAGATCGCAAAGTTGGATGCCTTGGACGCTACGATGGCTTCTTCATCCCGGAGGGCACAACCATGAACGTCACACGTCTCAGGCGGGCCGCGCTGGTCATCGCAGCGGCCGCGCTGCTGGGCTGCGGTGAGTCCCCGCTCGGCCCCGTCCCGCCGCCGCCGCAAGCCAGCCTGATCGGCTCGCTCCTGCAGGCCACCGGCCTGCTCGGCTGCACACCGATGCCGACGGCGACGGCCACGCAAACGGTCGGCCCGGCTGGCGGGGTGATCAGAATCGGCCCGCACGCGCTGTCGATCCCGGCGGGCGCGCTGAACACGCCGGTCACCATCACGGCGACGGCCCCATCGGACAACGTGAACCGCGTTCGGTTCCAGCCCGAGGGCCTCGTGTTCCAGCGGGCCGCCACGCTCACCATGAGCTACGCGAACTGCAGCTTGCTCGGGAAGATCCTGCCGAAACGGATCGCATACACCAACGACGCGCTGGCCATCCTCAGCTACGTGCTGTCGCTGGATAACCTCTTCGGGAAGTACGTGACCGGGCGACTGAACCACTTCTCCAACTACGCCATCGCCTGGTGAGCTCAGGATGACCGCGACGTTGGATACCAGTTCCCTGCAAACCGGTCGCCGCACGCCGGTGCACCCCGCGGCGGAGCTGCTCCACGACGCCCGCGCGCAGGAGCGCGCCGCTCGCATCTCGGACGCCATCGCGTCGTACGAGGCGGCGATCGCGGCGGCCGAGGGCGCGGGGGAGCCCGCGGTGCTCGCCGAAGCGCTGCGCCGCCTCGCGGTGATCCGCCACCATCGCAACGAGTCGGACGAGGCGCGCCGCCTCTGCCATGCCAGTTACACCGTGGCGCACGCCACGGGGAACGACTTGCTGGCGGCGGAAGCGCTCAACACGCTCGGCGGGATCGACCTGGAGACCGACGCCGTCGCCGACGCGCGCCGCCATTTTCTGCGCGCGCTGGAGCTGGGCGGGCATAGCCGCGGGCTCTGCGCCCGCGCCGAGCAGAACCTCGGTATCCTCGCGAACATTCAGGGCGACTTCGACGAAGCGCTGGCGCGCTACGGGCGCTCCCTGCAGGCCTACCGCGAGTCGAACGACGAGCACGGGCGCGCGATCGCCTACCACAACCTCGGCATGGCGAGCGCGGACCGGGAGCGGTTCGACGAAGCGGAACACTACTTCCGGCGGAGCCACGAGATCGCCGAGCGCGCGGGCGACGCCTACCTCGGGGGCCTGTGCCTGGTGAACCATGCCAAGGTGCACGTCGCCCGTGAGCGCTACGAGGATGCCCGGCACGATGCCGAGGCCGCGCTAGCCGTGTTCGATCAATTGGGCGTGGGTAGCGCCAAGGCCGACGCGTATCGCGTCCTCGGGATGATCTACCGCGAGACGGGCCGGCCGGCGCTCGCTGAGTCGCGGCTCAAATCGGCGATCGAGTTGGCGGTGGGTGCGGGGTCGGTGTTGAACGAGGCGGAAGCGTCGCGCGAGCTCGCTCTGCTGTATCAGGCGATGGGCCGGAACCAGGAGGCGCTCGGCCTGCTGAACGCCGCGCACCGCCTGTTTGGGCGGCTCGATGCCCGCGCCCACCTGGTCCACGTCGCCGGGAAGATGGCCGAGCTCGAGGCCGCCTATCTCGCCGTGGTGCGTGAGTGGGGCCAGTCCCTCGAGTCGGCCGACACCTACACCTTCGGCCACTGCGAGCGCGTGGCGCGGCTGGGCGTAGCCGTCGCACGCACGCTCGGGCTGGACGAGCACGCGCAGACGACGGTCCGGTTAGGCGCCTATCTGCACGATCTTGGGAAGGTCCGCGTCCCGCACGAAATCCTGAGCAAGCCCGGCCCGCTGACGCGCGCCGAGCTCGAGGTGGTCCAGATGCATCCGATCTGGGGGATCGAGCTGCTCGCGAAGGTCGAGTTCCCGTGGGACATCAAGCCCGTCATCCGCTGGCACCACGAGCGCTACGACGGGACGGGCTATCCCGACCGCCTCTGCGGCGACGAGATCCCAGTCGCGGCGCAGATCGTGGGCGTCGTGGACGTGTACGACGCCCTCACTACCACGCGTCCCTACCGCCCCGCGTTTTCGCGGCCGGCGGCGCTCACGCAGATCGACCGGTGCCGCGGGCACTGGTCGGACGCGGTGTTCAGTGCCTTCTGCACGGCGCTGGCACTCGCCGGGGCCTCACACCCATAGCTCACCCCTTCCCTCAGCCTACACCGTCCTCCACCCGTGCCGACGCGCCACCTCGCGCAGTCCCGCCCAGTGGGCGCGCGCGGGGCGCGGAATCGGCAGTGCCGGCGCCGCGAGACCCGGCAGCCGGACGGGACACGCCGCCCCGATGACGGCGGGGACGGAGTAGACGGGCGGAGGGGCGGGATTGACCTGCGTGAAGTCGAGCTCAACGGCCAGGTTGTTGGCCGTCGCGTCGCGCACGGTGAGGGGGTCCAGGCCCCAGCGCCACTCGATCATCCGCAGCACCGACGTGTGGTCGTAGCGGATGTGCGACGTATGCTGCCGGGGCGCGAAGGGTGAGATGAGCAGGGTCGGCGTGCGGAAGCCGAGTCGGCCATCGGCGTTTCCCGCCGTCCGATCGGCCGGGGGAATCGGCGCCACCGGTGGCGGGACGTGGTCGAAGAAGCCGCCCCATTCGTCGAAGTTGATGACGAGGACCGTGCTCCTCCAGGCGGGGCTCTGCGTTACGGCCGCATAGATGCGGTTCATCATCGCCTCGCCGGCGCGGACGTCGCCGTACGGATGGTCGTCGGCGCCCGTACCGGTCAGCTCCTGCAGGAAACTCCCGTCGACGAACGCCACGTGTGGGAGCGTGCCCGCGGCACAATCGGCGTAGAAGGCGTCGATCGGGCGGCTGATCGGCACGTACTTGGCGCCCCACAACCCCAGGAACGGCAGGTCGCTGTAGTAGTACCGGCCCACGAGGCCCCGGGCGGCCAGCCGGTCCCAGATGGTCGGCAGCTGAGAGATGGCGAAGCTGTTTTCAATCCGGTCGGTCTGGCCCGCGTGCTGGTAAATGCGATTAGGGAATGTCGGGCCGAGGATGGCACAGAAGTATTGGTCGAAGGACGTCCAGTCGGGAACCGCGCGGCCGAGGAAGGCTAGGTCTTGCTGGCGGTAGTAACCGATGGAGAAGACGTCGTTCGCCCGCAGCCACCCGTCGCACGCGCCGTTGTTGTATTCCACCCGTCCCCCCGCGTAGGAGTGGTCGGGATCGTTGTAGCTGCAGCCCTGGAAGTCGGGGGCCAGCGGAAAGGTCGGGTGCGGCACGCCGCTGCTATCGGCGTACGTCAGCCCCGCCTGCCTGCCGTCGGCGCCCGGGAGCCAGCCGAGGAAGTGGTCGAACGAGCGGTTCTCCATCATGAACACGACGACGTGCTCGATGCCGCACGATGCGGGGTCGGGCAACAGGCCACCTATGAGCTGCGCTCGCCTCGGCGCGATCATCGGGTGATCGCCGCACCCGAGCGCGACGCTGCCAGCCGCGGTGGCGGCGGTCGTCAAGAACGTGCGGCGCGAGATGGGTGACATCGCAACCTCCTTTCCATGCATCGTGCGTACCGCTTGCAGAGGAGGGTGCTCGCGCGGTGTCACTCACGCGTCAGGGCTGAGAATGTCGCGGCGTTGCCACAGGTGTGTCGCTGACAGGAAACCTAGAAAAGCGACTCGAGCCGCGTCAGCTCGTCGCCGCGTGCGGATGGAGCGCGCAGCCGCACCGCATCCGCGCGGCGTCGGGGGCGCTTGGGAACACGTGGTAGTACATCGCCACCATCATCGGGATGAACACCACCGTGTTGTAGAACAGGTGCAGCTCGAGCCGCGGGAACCACAGCTGCACGATGCTCGTGGGAACCGGGGACCCGAACAGCGTCCGGCCGGCGATCACCTGACCCTGCAGCAGCGCGTGCTCGATGTGATGCCAGAACTGGATCACGAGCGCCGCGAGCCACCACGCTCGCGACCGCCCCACAAAGCCCGGCAACAACGTCCAAATGCCGACCAGCATGATCAGGGCATAGCCGTAGTGCAGCACTTCGGAGTGCACGAGCCAGGGGAACGCCTGGCCCAGGACACCGCGCGCCTGGTGGACCGGCCACTTCAGCACGTACACCTGATACGCCTGCACCAGATGCTCGGCCCAATGCGCGATGACGACGATCATGAACGTCTGGAGTGCCCGCTTGTGCCACGGGCCGTTGAGCTTCCCGAAGAACGAGCGGGCTCCCTGGGGCTGGGCTTGCGGGGCCGTGAAAGCGGTGCTTGCCATGAGGACCGGAAACTAGTTCGCCCCATCCTGTTGGGCAAATCGCACGGCGTATCCGCCAATCCGCGCCCCGTGCTCCTTGCCGCGCTCGATGTCGCTGCGATAATGAATGCCGCCGTACAAGCGGGAGATACTGGCCTCGTCCTTCATGGCGTCGAAATCGGGAGCGGCTTGCGGGAACAAGTACGACAATACCATCGCGGCGGCAGCGGAGAAGGTGGAGTGGCCCGAGGGGTATGCCGGGAAATTCGGTAGCCCGATCACCGTCGTAATGCCCGGATCGAGCTCCACGGGACGGGGATTGAAATACGTATACTTGACGCCCCAGCAGCCGACTGCGGCATCGTGCATCGCCATGTTGAGCAGCGCGAAGGCACGAGCGGCGCGGACCTCGCTCATGCGCGCGTCGCGCACGTACTCCGCTGCGACGTCGTTCCAATGGCCCGGCGGCGTATAGGTACCCGCGCCGTCGTTCCACTTGTAGGCGATGGCGAGCTGGTCCCGGGTAAGGTGGTCGACCGTCTGCCTCACCTCGGATAATTCCTGCCGCATTTGGGCCGACGAGGTGGATGGGGGCGCCGGCGGACGCTCGGTCGTGACCTCGGCCGACGTCATGAGCCACGCCTGCAGCAGACCGAAATTCGGCAGCATCGGCGGCCGCGGCGGCGACTCCTGGCTGATCCAGGGGATCTCGCCCCGCGCCACCGCGCTGTCGGCGAGCGCCTGCCACTGGGCCGCGTTGCCTACGGCGTTCCTCATGCCGTCGGCGCCCGCCCGCGCGATGAGCGTCGCCGCCACCGCCTTGCCCAACGCCAGCCCCGCGGCGATATCGCTCGCCGCCGCCTTACCGGACCACAGCGCGGCGTTGCGTTGCTCCGCGGCTCGCTGGGTGATCTCGGCCACGGCCGCCGGGAAGAGCACCTTCAGCATTTCGACGGTGACGCCAGACAGCACCGCGTCCTCGGAGGGATAGGCGGGCAAGTCTCCCACGGGCATCAACGCCCGGATGCCGCCATCGATCCGGGCGGGCGACCGGCGGTGGAACTGGTACTTCCAATACCACGCCGTCTTGAGCGCCTCGTACTGGGCCACCGCCACGTAGCTGTACGCCCGCGCGGCGTAAGGCGGGTTGGCGAACGGGAATTGAGGATCGGCGAATGGATTCTCGGGGTCCGGCACCGGGTACGTGCCGTCGGGGCGCGGCGCCGGCGGCAGATTGAACCGTGCCACCAGCTCGCGCTCGATCTGGTTCCAGCGCAGCACGCCTCCGCCGGCCCAGAATGCGATGGAGTTGCGCTGCGCGGCCGTGAGGTTCGCTTGTGCCGTCCTGATCGCGGCCAGCTCGACCGCATACGCGGCGGACGTCTCCGCCACCGGAGCCGCAACCGTGAATTGCGTGGGGCCGCTCAAGACGATCATCCGCCAACTGCCGGCGTTGCTGTCGAGACTCGCCATCTCGAGCGGCGGCAGCGCCTCCGACGACGTGATGGTGTTGTCGCAGCCGGAGCCGGCGAAGGCCGCGGCGCAGGAGACGATCACGGCGAGAACGGACGGGCGAAGCGGCGATGGCATCGGATGCGCCTGTCGACTAGAGGTGGAACGTGTAGAAGAGGCCGCTGGTGAGCGTCGTGGCCTGTCCCACATTACGCCCGCTGACGATCCGGCTCGCGCCGAGGCGGATACTCAGCTCCCGCGGCGCCGGCAGCGTGTAGATCACCCGCCCGTCGACCCTCACCCAATCCATCCGGTTTGAGACGAAGGGCATGTCCTGCCGGCGAATGTCGCCACCGCCCTCCGTCCGTTGCTGCGACAGCGAGATCGGGATGCAGAGGCGTCCATGCTCGTATCCCGCCGTCACCGTGTAGTCGACCACGTTCGGCATGGCCACCTGATTGCTCAGGTAGAGCTGGCCGTTGGTGTAATAGGCCGGTCGGTCGAGGGTCACCTTGGTGCGCCACGTGTAGGCGGCCGATCCCGTGACGAACCATCCGGCGTAGGCCTGGAAATTCAGCGTGAAGCGCCCCGAGAACCGCCGGCTCGCCAAGCCAATGGAGAGCGGAAGAAAGTCGGGTACGTAATTGCTCGCCGGGATGCCGGCCGCTCCCACCACCATGGCATGCAGGGTACCGCGCTCTGTAAACGGGGTGGAGAGCAAGCGGTACTTCGCCGCCAGCGTGAAATCCTGGACACCGTGCATGCCTTGCAGGGTGCCCTGACTCGCCCTGGTCCACACGTATGGCAGCAGGGCCATCACGCTGAGCCGGTCGGTGACCCCGTAGCCCGCCACCCAGGTGACGCTCTGCGTGGTGAGCGTGCCGATGTTGCCGTTGTCCCGCTTGAGGGTGCCTTCCCAGTACTGGGACCACGATTCATGCGCGTAGAAGGAGCCAGTGCCAAGCACTCCGCTCGGCATCAGCAGGCCGTCGTCGATTGTTTGGGCGCGTGCAGACGCCGCGAGCGGCACGATCACGAGAAGCACGCGAACGCTGGATGCCTTCATCGAGTCCCTCGGCGAAGCATGGAGTAGCTGCGAGGGGGACGATGATACGGCCCTCCGCGGCCCTTCGCTAGTGGTGCTTCCCCTGTTGCTCCGACAGGAGTGTAAACATCATATTCCTGTTCGCTCCGACAGGAGAAGACTAGATCGTGACCGACGCCGCCGTCGTCATGCAGGGCACGCTCGACCTGCTGATTCTCAAGGCGCTTTCCCTGGCGCCGATGCATGGGTGGGGAATTACCGGCCGGATCAAGCAGCTGTCGCGGGGGAGCTTCCGGGTCGGGCAGGGGTCGCTCTATCCCGCACTCCATCGATACGAGCAGCGCGGGTGGGTGAACTCCTACTGGCGCACCACCGAGCACAATCGCGTCGCGCGGTACTACGACCTGACGGCGGCGGGGCGGCGGGCGCTCGGCGACGAGATCGCGCGGTGGCGCTCGTACGCCGGCGCCATGGACCGCGTCATCGAGGCCCGGTGACTACTTGGCGAGGATCCGGCTCTGATTGGTCAGGATCTTCTTCTGGTTCTTCAGCATGGCCTGGAGATCGCGCAGAATCTTGCCCTGATTCCGAACAATCGTCTTCTGGTTGGCGATGATCCGCTGCTGGTTCTTGAGCGACGCGCCCGCCATGGCCGGCTCCTGGGGAGTGGGGAGGAGCGCGGATAGTACTTGCTTTCAGAGCCTTCAGCCACCTATCCCTTCCGCCCGAACCGCTCAAACCGGTAGGCGAGCTCCGGACCCTTGTCCCCCTCGTAGGCGAGTTGCGCGATGAGCAGCGTGAACGGCTCCGTGTAACGGGCGATCCGCAAGGGCCCAGCGTCCACGGGATCGAACCCCACGTCGCGGATCAGCTGGGCGGCAATCTTCTTGCTGCTCGCATCGTCTCCGCAATAGACGAGGCTGGGTCTTGTAGCTTTGCGCCGAACCTCGAACACCCCAAACAGCACTTCGCTCGGCACAGTACCGAAGGCGGAGACGACCCGAGCCTTCGGAATCTTCTTGGCCAATGCCTCAGCGCCCGAGGAGGTGTGAGCGATCACGAGGTCGGTATCGTCGGCATTCATCGGGAGCGAGCAGCTGACAATGACCTTGCCCGAGACATCGCCCGCTTGCTTCAACACGTCGTCGACTCGGGACCAGTGCACGGCAAGGAAGAGCGCGTCTGCTTCGCGGGCGGCTTCACCCGGCGTGCCCGCCCGCGCTTTGCCTTTAGCCTCCCGCGCGAGCTTCGCTAGCTTCTGCTCACTTCGCGCGTAGCTGAATACCACCTCATGTCCGGCGCGCGCCCAGATCGTTCCGAGCTTGCCGCCCATCAATCCTGAACCCAGGATGCCGACTCGCATTTCAGAGACCCGTCCGTTTCTCCAGCGCTTCGGGGTAGCGCGCGCCCTGGATGGTGATCTGCGAGGCGGCCGTTTCGATTTCGCGGAGATCATCGCGCGTCAGCCGGATTGCTGCGGCGCCGATGTTCTCTTCCAGGCGCGCCAGCTTGGTGGTGCCCGGGATGGGGACCATCCACGGCTTCTGGGCGAGTAGCCACGCGAGCGCGATTTGCGCCGGTGTCGCCCGCTTCTTTTCCGCAATCCTCCGCAGGACATCCACGATGGCCTGATTCGCTTTGCGAGCCTCAGGCGTGAAGCGCGGCACGATGTTGCGGAAGTCGGAGCTCACAAACGTCGTCTTCTCGTCGATCGTGCCCGTCAGGAAACCCTTGCCGAGAGGACTGAATGGCACGAATCCGATGCCGAGCTGCTCGAGGGTGGGCAGCAGCTCTTCTTCAGGGCGCCGCCACCACAGTGAATACTCACTCTGCACCGCCGTGACCGGTTGGACGGCGTGGGCGCGGCGGATCGTGCCCACGCCGGCTTCGGACATGCCGAAGTGCTTCACCTTGCCTTGCGCAATCAATTCCTTGACCGTGCCCGCCACGTCCTCGATCGGGACGTTCGGGTCGACCCGATGCTGATAATAGAGATCCACGACGTCCGTCCTGAGACGCTTCAGCGAACCCTCGATGCTCTGCTTGATGCGCTCGGGGCGGCTGTCCTGGACCTGCTGCCCGCCGGCATCACGTCCGACCCCGAACTTCGTGGCGATCACCACCTGCCGGCGCAATGGCGCCAGCGCCTCACCGACGAGCTCTTCGTTGGTGTACGGACCGTAAATTTCGGCGGTATCGAAGAATGTGACGCCGCGTTCAACAGCCGTGCGGATGAACGCGATCATCGCCTGCTTGTCCGGTGGGACACCGTAGCTCTGGCTCATCCCCATGCAGCCGAGCCCGAGGGCCGAGACTTCGAGGTCGCTCTTTCCAAGTCTGCGCTTCTGCATGGTTCCTCCTAAGGTCTACCTCGCGCTTCCCACGGGCTCGAGCTCTTCGAAAGCGAGGGACGTCGATAGGTCGCGGTACGCCTCGATCTGCGCCTGGAGATCGGCGACCTTCTGCTCGGCGGTCGCAATGGCATCGGCCCCGGCGATGAAGCGGCGCGGCGGCTGCGCTTCGCTCGCGATCGTGACCAGCGCCCGCGCGAGCTTGGCCGGGTCGCCACCTTGTTTGCCGCTCTGGGCTTGCCACCACTTCAGCTGCTCCGCGGTACGGTCGGCGTAGTCCTCGATGGACGGCTTGGCGTAGGTCACCGACGCCGGCTCCAGGAGCTCGGTGCGGAAGAACCCCGGGTTGACGATGGTGGTGGTGATGCCGAAGGGCCCGACCTCCTGCTGCAGCGAATCCATCCAGCCCTCGACGCCGAACTTCGCCGCGGCATATGCCGAGCAGAACGCAAAGCCGACCAGCCCCGCGGTTGATGAGATCGTGATGATGTGCCCAGAGCGCTGCTTGCGCATGACCGGCAGGACGGCGCGGGTGACATTCATCGGGCCGATGAGGAGCGTCCCCAACTGCCGTTCTATCTGCTCCGGCGTCAGCTCCTCGAAGTAGCCGGCAAGGAAGTTGCCGGCATTGTTGACCAGCACGTCGATGCGGCCGAACCGGTTGACAGCGGCCCGCACGGCCGCCTCGGCGTCGGCACCGTTGGTGACGTCCAGCTTGACGACCAGCAGGTCGTCCGACTCACCCACGGCCTTGGCCACCGCGTCGGTGTCTCGGCCGGTGGCCACGACCGCGTGACCGGCGGCCAGGGCCGCCTTCGCGAAATCGACACCCATGCCACGGGCGGCTCCGGTAATGAACCAGATCTTCTGGTTAGCCATGGTATCTCATTCCCTTCTTGATGTCATTCACATCGTGTACCCCGGCTTCTTGTACAGCTTCGCCGAGGTCTCGACGATGTCTGGTTTATAGACCTTCTCAGCCCAGTCCGCGGCCGAGACTTCTTCGAATGCGACCGAGACGGACTCGTCTCCGTAGCTCAAGACATTCATGACGTCTTGCGTGATTGCGTCGGCGAGTCGCCTCTTCTGCTGTTCGGATTTTCCTGGCCACAGCTTCACGATCACGTGAGGCATTTTCAGCGCCCCCGATATTGTTCGTCGCTGACCTGTTCCAGCCACTCGACGACCTTCCCGTC
>Ga0209160_1004088_pt1 | contig 11735 bp, 13 predicted proteins | sample GraSoiAngelo_153_FD_186167 | JGI IMG/M metagenome (GOLD analysis project Ga0209160, IMG submission 186167) | Grasslands soil microbial communities from the Angelo Coastal Reserve, California, USA - 14_1009_12_40cm (SPAdes) (version 2) | ecosystem: Environmental > Terrestrial > Soil > Grasslands ...
TTCTGTGTCGACCTACCGAAAAAGAGCGGCTCGTTTGCCGCGGAGGACCAGTCGCGCTGGTCGCTGGCTTTGAGCCCGGACGAATCTCGTGTCTACGCGGTCAATCCCGCGCTGGGCCTGGTGACCGTGATGTCGACCACCGGCAATGCCCCGGCGATCGTAAAGACGGTGAACCTGCCGTCAGGTCCGACCAGCTGGCTGCCCTCGCCGGTGCTAGAAGCGGACGCCAAAGGCGCCGGCGTTGGTGAGCTGGCGCTTACCGGCGATGGCCGAACGCTCTTTGCCGTGGGAATGTCCGGGCTGCTGGCGATCGACACCCAGAGCCTCCAGGCTCACTCGGTTTCCGTGAACGGGTCCTACATCGATAGCCTGCGCATGAGCTCCGACAGCGCCTGGCTGTTTGCCGCTCGGGCCGGCGATCAGAGCAAGCTCTGGCAGATCAACCCGGCGACTGGAGCGCTGGTGGCCGAGACTCCGATCACAAACAACGCCTGGGCCGTTCTCTGGGCCGAGCCGGAGTGACAGAGGAGCAGGCGGGCTAGAGGACGAGAGCCATCGGGCTCTCGAGCAGGCGCTTGACCTCTTGCAGGAACTGGGCGGCCGTGACCCCGTAGAAGACCCGGTGGTCGACAGACAGGGTCACCCGCATCCGCTTGCCAACTGTGACCTGGCCGTTCTTGACGACCGGCTTGTCCAGGACCGACCCGATGGCGAGGATGCCGGAGTCCGGTGGGTTGATGATGGCGGTGAATTGATCGACGTCGTACATGCCCAGGTTGGAAACCGTGAAGGTGTTTCCCTGGTAGTCATCCGGGTGGGCCTTCTTGGTGCGGGCCCGGTCGATCAGCGAACGCGCGTCCTGCCCGATCTGCTGGAGCGACTTCTGGTCGGCGTTGTGCAGCACGGGCACGATCAGGCCGTCCGGGATGTCGACCGCGATCCCGATGTTGATATCGCGCTTGCGTTCGATCCGGCCGTCTGCCCAGGAAGCATTGACCTGGGGGAATTTCGTCAGGGCAATGGCCACGGCCTTGATTACAAGGTCGTTGATGCTGATCTTTTCGGTGTCGGAGACCGCCTCGTTGAACATCTGCCGGAGGTGAACGGCATCGTCCATCCCGATCTCGCTGGTGACGTAAAAATGCGGCGCCGAGAATTTGCTCTGACTCAACCGCATCGCCACCGTCGCCTGCATCCTGGAGAGCTCGACCACCTCGACGGCTTCCTTGGGTCGGGCCGGCGCTTGAGGGCGGGTCGGCGCCTGCGCCTGTGCGGCCGGCCTGGCCCCGGCTGCTGGTCTTGCCCCCTTCTCCGCGGCGGCTTCAACGTCTTCGCGGGTGATCCGTCCGCCCGGACCGGTTCCCTCAACCCGACGCAGGTCGACGCCGCGCTCTTCCGCGAGCCGGCGGGCGACGGGTGACGCCTTGACACGCTCGCCGTTCTCCTCAGTAGGTTGCCGAATCACCCGGAGCGCAGCCTGGGCAGCCGCGCCCACCTCCGTCCGGTCATCCGGGGCGCCCTGCGGATATTGCTCGCCACCGCCTTCGGCTGCGGTCTCGTGCTTCTGGGCGGCTCCCGCCATCGCCTTTTCAGCCTGTTCGACGTGCTGCTGCGGCCGGGCGGCGTGGGCCTGGGGGCTCTCGGCCACCGGCGGACCTTTCTTCGACTCCTCCGGCTCGGCGGACTCGGCCTGTCCCTGGGGCGCAGCCTTCTCGGTTGAGGCCGGCTTGTCGCCGGCAGCCGGCCCGGCGGCGCCCCCTATCTCGGCTATCACCGCGCCGATCGGCGCGCTGTCGCCTTCCTTGACGACGATCTTGCTCAGCTTCCCGGAGGCGTAGGCCTCCACCTCGATGTTGGCCTTGTCGCTCTCGATCTCGACCAGCGGCTCGCCCTTCTTGACCTCTTCGCCTTCCTTCTTCAGCCAGCGCAGGATCTTGCCGGTCTCCATCGAGTCCGACAGGCGGGGCATCTGGACGTTAGCCATTAGTGTCCCGTCCCAGGATTGGCTTGACGCTTCATCGGCCCATTTTCGCCGATTGCCGTTGTCGTCTCCTGCGCGCGCTCGCTCACGCATCGACGGATGCGCTCGCTCGCGTGCTCGTCGCCTCCTCGGCCTCGCCGACCTGGGCCGCGAATCGTCAGCGCCACCCTGAGACGGGACACTAGTTCTTTCCGAGCAGTGCCCTGGCGGTGACGACGACATCGGCCTTTCCGGGGAAGGCAATCCTCTCCAGGCGCTTGTTGTAGGGTGTCGGCACCTCGGCGGCGCCGATCCTGGCGACGGGAGCGTCGAGATAGTCAAAGGCTTCCTCGTAGATGCGCGAGGCCACCTCGGCGCCCACGCCGTAGGAGCGCCAGCCCTCCTCGAGCGTGATAGCGTGGCCGGTCTTCTTGACGGACTCGATCACTGGCGCCATGTCGAGTGGGCGTAATGCCCGCAGGTCCACGATCTCGGCGCTGATCCCCTGCTGCTCGAGTTCCTTTGCCGCCTCGGTGGCAACAATGAGCATTCGGGAATGGGCGCAGATGGTCACGTCATCGCCCTGGCGCTTGACGTCGTTCTTGTCCAGCGGCACCAGGTGCTCGCCGTCCGGCACCTCGCCTTTGATGGCATAGGTTCCTTCGTTCTCGATGAACATCACCGGGTTGTCGTCGCGGATGGCCGACTTGAGCATGCCCTTGGCGTCTCCGGGCGTTCCGGGAGCCACCACCTTGAGGCCGGGCACGTGGGCGAACCAGTTCTCGTGGCTGTGAGAGTGCTGGGCGCCGAGCTGGTGTCCGCCCCCGCCGGGTGTCCTGATGACGAGTGGCACCTTGCTGCCACCGCCGAACATGTAGCGGATGTGCGCGGCAGCGTTCACCACCTGGTCCATCGCCACCAGGATGAAATTGACGGTCATCATCTCGGCGACCGGTCGCAGCCCGGACATGGCGGCCCCGATTGCGGTGCCGATGATCACCTCTTCCGCGATCGGGGTGTCGAGCACCCGCTTCTCGCCGAACTCCTTCATCAGGCCGCGGGTGACCTTGAATGAGCCGTCGTAGAGGCCGATGTCCTCGCCCAGCAAGAAGACGGTCTCGTCCCGATTCATCTCCTCGCGCAGCGCCTGGTTGAGAGCGTCGCGCATGGTCAGCACTGCCATCAGCGGGCCTCGCTCTCGGCGTAGACGTCGCGATAGAGGTCCTTGGGATCGGGCTCAGGGCTCTCGTCGGCGAACTTGACCGCCTCTTCGACCTGGGCGGTGATCTCCTGGTCGATTTTCTCGATGTCCTCGGCGGTCAGCATCTTTTGCTTTTTCATCTGCTCGCCCAGGCTCAGGATCGAGTCGCGCGTTTGCCACTGCTTGATCTCGTCCTTTCCCCGGTAGGTATCCGGGTCGGACATGGAGTGGCCACGGTAGCGGTAGGTAACGCACTCGAGCAGGCTGGGCTCGTGCTGCTCGCGCGCCTGGGCTACCAGCTCGTCGGTCACCTGGCGGACGGCCACCACATCCATCCCATCGACGCGCTCGCCGGTCATGTCGTAGGCGCAGGCCTTACGCCAGATCTCGGTCACGCTCGAGGCGCGGCCGACGGACGTTCCCATCCCGTACTGGTTGTTGATGCAAACGAACACGACCGGGAGGTGCCAGAGCTTGGCCACGTTGAGCGACTCGTGGAAGGCACCGATGTTGGTGGCGCCGTCCCCGAATATGCTCATCACGACCTCGTCGCGCTCCTGGTAGTTGATAGCGTAGCCACTGCCCACAGCGAGCGGGAGCGCCTCGCCGACGATGGCGTAGCCGCCGTAGAAGCGGTGCTCCTGGCTGAACAGATGCATGGACCCGCCCCGGCCGTGCGAGGTGCCGGTTTCCTTCCCAAAAAGCTCCGCCATCACCGCCTTCGGGTCGACCCCTTTGGCGATCGCGTGCCCGTGCTCGCGATAGTTGCTGTAGACGTAATCCTTCGGCCTGAGCGCAGAGATGGTCCCCACGATGGCCGCCTCTTCCCCGATATTCAAATGGCAGAAGCCGCCGATCTTGGCCATCTGATACATCTCGGCCGTCTTCTCCTCGAAGCGGCGGATCAGCAGCATCTCCCGGTACAGGTGAAGGAGGGCGTCGCGATCCTTGAGCGCATCCTTTTGTTTGCGCTCGGTCGCGGGGCGTTGCTCAACCTTCATGATGGCTCCTGAAAACAGAGGATGCGGCCTGTGGGCGCAGGTCGTTACTCATTGTATGGATGTCATCAGCCACTGCTCGGACGTCTCGATATGCCGGGCGGGGTCTGGATCGAGGCGAATTCGCTCAGGTGATCCGTAATACGCAGCCTCCGCCTCCTTCCAGGTCAGCGGCCCCTCATACCGGATGATCCAGATGAACCGATTCATCTCGGCGACAGTCCAGGCGCCGACGACCGAGAAGCCGAGCCGCTCTCGGAGCGGCCGGATCCTTTGGTTCCACTCGCCCAACCAATCGGGCATCTCGCCAGCCTTGATGGTGTACATCCGCAGTTGGAATTGCGGGGTATTACGCTCGGCCGTTCGGGGAGTAGCCTTTGGCCGCGTGCCGGGCGGTCACCAGGGTCTTGATGTTCCCTCTGACGTTGAAGTCGCCGGTGACCTCCATGAAGCGGGGCTGCACCAGGGCCACCAGGTCGTCCAGGATCCGGTTTACCGCCGCCTCGTGGAACATCTCCTGGTCGCGGAACTTGTTGATGTAGAGCTTGAGTGATTTGAGCTCGACCAGCGACCGGTCCGGGATGTAATGGATCCGGATGGTCGCGAAGTCGGGGAAGTTCGATCGGGGGCAGAGGCAGGTGAATTCTGGGATGGTGAAGTCGATTTCGTAGTCGCGCTCCGGGTTGCCGTTCGGCACGGCTTCCAGCGTCGACTTGGCGATCATCTTCGCCCCGTATTTCATGGGGCAAATGCTAGCGGACGCTGGTCAGCTGGCCAGCCGGAACGGGTTGAAGTCGGTGCCCACGTCGAGCGGGTCCTGCCTCTCGGCCCGTTTCAGAAAGCCGACCAGGGCGTAGGTCAGCGGCGTGGCCACCACCTCGTATGCCGTTTTGAACCCCCACTGAAAGAGGATCGTCCGCACCAGGACTCCGGCCGGAAGGATCCCGGTAAAGGCGCCGGTGATGAAGATCGCCGAATCCAGCCCCTGCCCAAGCAGCGTCGAGCTGATCGTGCGTGTCCAGAGCCAGCGGCCCCGGGTGATCACCTTGAGGCGGGCCATGACGAAGGAGTTCAGGAACTCGCCCGCGACGTAGGCGGTAAATGACGCGGCCAGCAGCCGCGGGGTGAACCCGAGGATCCGCTGGTACGCGTTCTGCGCGTTGGCATCCCACAGCCCGGCTGCTCCGGGCAGGGCGCCCGCCGCGGCGATGAATAAGACGAAAACCAGGTTGCAGGCGAAGCCCAACCAGATCACTCGCCGGGTCACGGCGTAGCCGTAGACCTCGGTGAGCACGTCGCCAAACAGGTAGGAGAGGGGGAACACGATAACGGCGGCCGGCAGGGTTATCGGCCCGAAATCGACGAGCTTGACGGCGATCAGATTGGAAGTCACGAGGACGGTGACGAAGAGCGCGACGAGGGCGAGCAGCAGGGGAGAGGTGCGGTTCGACGGCGGCACGCGCTAACTATAAGTGGGCTGAATTTCATGCCAGGTATGTCCGCCGTCTATGGTCTTCAGCAATGGAGATTTGCCCGGTCCGCGCAGCGCAAACCCGGTGCTTTGATCCACGAAGTCAAGCTGTGGAACATTCGTTACATTCGGGATCGTCGAGACAGGATTCCAGCTATGAGCGCCGTCGGATGTTGAATATACGGTGCCGGTCTCGGGATCGACCGCCCAGCCGTGAGTGGCATCTACAAAGTCCTGAAAGGCGGCGCGCGCCGGAAGGCGCCTCAGACTCCAGTTGCGCCCAGCGTCGGATGTCATGAACATGATCGGTCCGTTCGTCGGGATGACGCCGATGGAGGCCGAAAGGAAGATTGGGGCGAAAGAATCGCACCCGCAGGATTCGACTGACGGAGGCGGAAAGGGAAGCGGCTGCGCGTGCCAGGTCCGTCCACCATCGTGAGTAGTCGCAACCGACGGGCCCGTCTCAGCGCAGGCCGAACTCGTCCAGCCAGCCGAGTCGCTGTTGAAAGTGAGGCCGTCGATGTTGCACGCCGTGTTATCCGTAAGGAGGCGCCAGTGTGACCCATCGGCTGTTGCATATATGGCCACGCGATCGATCTGCATCGCTTGATGGACCTCGAGGAGGAGCCAGCCATGGCTGTTGTCGACGAAGTCCAGGTATGCGCCGGCACTCTGGATAGCGCGGAAAGAGGCCCCCGCTTGCCAGTGCGCCCCGCCGTCACTGGTCGAAAAAACCGTGACTGTCGAGTCAGTCGTAGTGGTGATAATGCCGGCAACCCACGCCCTCTCGCCGTCGAGGAAATGGGCGGTCGTTTGATAGCTGGCCTGCGGCTGAGTGCTGGAGGCCACGATGTCCACCCACTGCTGGTCTCGGGGTGTGACGGTCTGCCAGTGAATACCGCCATCGACCGTTCGGAAGACTCCGGCGTTCGGGCCGTTGACGTGGTTGTCTGTATCACCGGTTGCCCAGCCCACATTCGCGCTGACCATGTGAATCGACGAAAGTCCTAGCGTGCCGCCGGCTCCGCTTGAGGCAGTCGGCCCAACGGCGGGCGTCGATCCGACGGTCGCTGATGGTGTGGGCGTTATGCCCGGCGATACAACTCCACCCCCGGCGGGACGAACAGTCCTCTGAGCCCGCAGATTCTGAAAGGCGAAGCCGACCCCAACGACCAGCAGGACGACCGCTGCGGCCGCCAGCAGTTGCGGCAGCCACCGGCCGGGCGCTGCCGGAATCTGTTTGAGGAGACGGGCCTCGAGCTCGGACGGGGCCGGGCGAGCGGCTCCCCGGGCCAGGTAGCCGCGCAGCCGTGCCTCGAGCTCTTTCTCGTCACTCATAACCGAGCTCCTCGCGCAGGGTCTGCAGGGCTCGGGCAAGATGACTGCGCGCCGTTCCCGGCCGGCAGCCCATCAGCCCGGCGCACTCGTCGAGGGTGTAGCCGTACTGGTAATGGAGAGCCACCACGGCCCGCTGCTGGCGCGTCAGCCCGCGAAAGCTGCGATCGAGGTCGAGGTCATGATCAGTCGGGATGCTGGCCGCGCTTTCGGAGCGGTCGGCCAGCCAGGAGCGACGCAGCAGGTTCCGGTGGATACGCAGGCACCGGCGGACGCAGATCTGCCGCAGCCAGGCCCCGCGCTTTTGGGGATCGCGCAGCGAGTCCCAGCGCCTCCAGGCGACTTCCATGGTTTCCTGCACGGCGTCCTCAGCCTCCTGTACGTCTCGCAAGATCGAGTAGGCCACGCCAAAGAGCGGTCCCGTCTCGGCGCGCACGATCGCCTCAAACCGGTCGGTAGAAGGTGCCTGGTCCTCGAGGGCCATGACCACGTAACCCTAGAGCCTGTCGGAGGCCATTTGGTTTACCGGCTCAGCTGGAGATGGTGAACGTGATCGCCGAGTTGATTACAGTTCCGTCGCCGTTTGTGACCTGTACCGCGTAGTCCTGGATGGCCTGCCCCGCCGGCACCTTGGCCGTGATGGAGTTGCCGGCGAGTGCGACTGCGGCAGCGCGGAAGCCGCCTGTCTGGCTCGAGACCGGGACAAACCGGACCGCCAGCGCTGGCCCCGCCACAAACCCGGAGCCGTTGATGGTGACGACCAGATCCTGTCCCCTCGAGCCGCGCGTCGGCTGGATTGACTGCACGGCCACCCCATTCCCACCGCTGACAACGGCGCTCGTCCCGCGAAATGTGAGGCTGTCCGGCAACGGCGCCAGCGGATAGCGGATCCCAGCCGACCCGTGCCAGGCATTGAGGTCGGCCCGGACCCGCGTGATCGGGAGCGCCCAACCGGCGTGACTCGCACCCTGAGGGGCGAGCAGGGCGATCGCCATCAGCTTGCCGCCCAGACCGACGATCGGCCCGCCGATATTGCCCGGTCGGATGTCGGCCTGAAACCGGAGCATCGTCTGGTCGGTTGCGGTGACCAGGCCTGTCGTGGTTAGCGGGAGGGAGGCGTTCTTAGGGCTCGCCAGGAGCACCAGCGAATCGCCCGCCTGCACCGTCTCCGGGTCGCCCAGGGGCAGCGGTGGCCCGGCCAGCTGGACCCGGAGCTCGGCTACATCGAGCTGAGCGTCGACACCGAGGACACGCACGACCTGGCTCCCGCCGGTGTTGTCGACGATGCGCAGAGCGGAGCTGCCGCTGACCAGGTGCGCCGCGGTCAGCAGGTCACCTTGCCCATCGATGAAGAATGCCGTGCCGAACGTGGAGTCGTTGACCAGGGTGACGACGCTGGCCAGGTCGGCATCGCGCTCATCGGGAAGGATCACGGCTGCCGGCGGAGGACTGGCCGCCGGTGGGGCTGGCGCGGTGGCCGCCGGCTGCAACCTAGCCAGCACGGCCGGCCCGGTAAGACCCGCCGAGACCAGCACCATGCACGCGATTGCCGCCAGTGCCAGCTGCTCGACCCGGTTAGCAGGAAGGAAGCCCACGGGGATGCAACGTCGCGTCGTGGCCCTTTCTTGAAGCGCCCGGACTTTCGTATACAGTCGGGGCATGCGGCTGTACAACACCGAGAGTGCAAAGGTGGAGCCGCTGCGGGTGGAATCAGAGCCTATCGGCGTATACGTCTGCGGGATCACCCCCTACGACACAACCCACCTCGGTCACGCCTTCACCTACGTCGTCTTCGACGTCCTGGTGCGGACGCTGCGGGCCTCGGGCCGTCGCGTCCGCTACGTGCAGAATGTGACTGACGTCGACGATGACGTGCTCAAGCGAGCCCGAGAGCTTGGCACCGCGTGGGACAGCCTGGCCCGCGAAGAAACTGCGCTTTACCAGGCGGACATGGCGGCGCTCAACGTGCTGCCTCCCGACGTGTTTCCGCGTGCCAGCGAGAGTATCCCCAGGATCATCGCCCTGGTTGCCCGGCTGCTGGCACAGGGCCACGCCTATGTCAGCGGCGGGAACGTCTATTTCCGGGTAAACAGCCGGGCAGACTATGGCCGGCTCAGCCGGCTGCCGCCGGAGCGCATGGTCGAGCTATCCGCTCAACGTGGCGCCGACCCGGACGATCCCCACAAACATGACCCGCTGGATTTCATCCTCTGGCAGAAGAGCGCGCCTGATGAACCCAGGTGGGAGAGTCCCTGGGGACTGGGCCGTCCGGGCTGGCACATCGAGTGCTCTGCGATGGTGCTGCAGTTCCTGGGTGACCAGGTCGACATCCACGGAGGCGGCCACGACCTCGTATTCCCCCATCACGAGAGCGAGATAGCACAGTCCGAATCCGCCACCGGGGTCTCGCCCTTCGCTCGCATCTGGATGCATGTCGGCATGCTCCGTTATCAAGGCGAAAAGATGAGCAAGTCACTGGGAAACCTTGTCCTGGTGCATGACCTGCTGGGTCAGTACGACGCGGACACCCTGCGCGTGCTCCTGCTCGAGCACCACTACCGCGAATCGTGGGAGTACTCGGACGGGCTGCTGCGGTCCGCGGCAGGCCGGGTCGCCAGTCTCAGACAACAGGTTGCGTCCCTGCCCGACGGCTCGGGTTCCGGTCGCGCTGGCGAGGTCTCCGCAGCCCTTGACGACGACCTGGACACGCCCCGGGCGCTGTCCGCCCTCGAAGTCAGCGTTCGGGGTGGCGGCCGGGGCTGGCGTCGCGATGCCGAGCTGCTCGGCCTGCGTCTGCAGCCCGAAGCGGCACAGGCGAAGCCGCGGCCCAGCCGCTATCCTGTAAGTTGACTTTCTCGATCGCCCTGATCAACATCCCGCTGGACCGATCGTAAGGAGGAGCATTAACTGGTCGACCGCGCTGCACTGAAGACCAACCAGGCCGGGATCGTGCTCACGATCCTGGTGGCTTTCCTGCTCGGGGCGCTCTGGCCGGGAGCGACGATCCTGATACCGGTCCTGGCAGCCGTGCTGCTGCTGGGCACCTTTGTCCCGGAGGCGGCGCTCTTCAAGCAGGTCTACGCACGTTTGCTGCGACCCGCCGGGCTGGTGCGAGCCCAGCCGGTTGCGGAGAGCCCCAAGCCCCATAACTTCGCCCAGCTGCTGGGTGGGATCTTCCTGGCCCTGTCCTCGCTCGTATTTTTCTTCTCGGTTCCACTCATCGGCTGGGCGCTGGCGCTGATCGTGCTGGCGCTGGCCGCGCTCAACCTCTTCTTCGGGTTTTGACTCGGCTGCCAGATTTATTACCGCCTTGAGCGGTCTGGAGTGATTACGAAAACATGAGCGATCCGCTCCAGGCCCTCGTCTTGCGGCTGGGCGTTCTCGTCCTGGTGGCGGCGATTACCCTGGGAGCCTGGGCTGCTCTTTTAACCGGGAGCGCGTATCGGCGGCGTCGAGCCATGCGAGCGTCCGCCGTGCCCGAGCTGGCCCAGGGAGGGCCGACCATTCTCCTCTTTACCGGGACCCTCTGCAGCGAGTGCCAGACCCAGAAGGAGATCATCGAAGGCCTGCTGAGCGAGGCTGCCAATGGCTGGCGCCTTAGGGAGGTCCACGCGGCCCGCGAGGTCGGCGTGGCCCGCCGCTTTGGCGTGGAGACCGTCCCTGCCACGGTCGTGATCGACGCGGGGGGCCGCCCTCGGGCGGTCAATTACGGACTGATCGACGCTGGTAGTCTCCGCGAGCAGCTAGCGGCCGGCTAACTTCTCAGCCGGCCTGACCCGATGGACCTGCGGCAGCCCAGCCGCTGGGAAGGGGAGCAGGTCCGCCGCACCCCTGCGCTCGAGCTCCTGTTTGAGACTGGTGGTCTCGGTGATCAGGCGCTCCACGTCGATCGTCATGCAGCTCGGCCGGTAGGACTCGAGCTTCTCCAGGCCCTGTCGGAGCTTGGCCACCGCGCCTCGCCAATTGCCCCGGCGCCAGTGGTAGAAGCCAACACCGACCTGCAGAATCCCCTGGTAGAGGTAGCGGACCGGGTCCGGCTCTTTGATCCAGATCGCTTCCAGGGTTTCGTGCTGCTCGAAGAATTCGCCCCGGTTGAACTCCTCGATCCCGCGGAGCAGCCCGTCGGGCGGCGCGTCGGAGCAGCGCAGGCTGGGGCCTGGCTTCGATTTACGGATCGGCGTCACGCCCGGGCTTGGGCGGCGGAAGCCGAAACGCGCGCGGTGTCGCCGTCCGGCGAAGCCGCTGGCAGCTCCAGATAGAAGGTTGTGCCCTTGCCCTCCAGGCTGTTCGCCCAGGCGCGGCCGCCGTGAGCTGCGGCCACCCGCCGGAGCAGGTAGAGGCCCAGCCCCTGGCCGCGCGCCGGCTGCTGGCTGGCCGAAGGCAACGGCCCGAACAGCTCGGCCAGCCGCTCCGCCGAGATGCCCGGACCATCGTCCTTGACGATCAGCTGAAAGCGGTCGGCTGTGGGCTGGCGCAGCCGCAGCTGGACAACGGTGGCCGATCGGGCATGCGCAAACACGTTCTGCAGCATCTCGTCCAGCGCAGCCTCGAGCAGAGCGGCGTCGCCCCAGACCTCGCCCTGCACGTCCAGCTGGACGCGAAGCTCCACGCCTGCCTCATCCATGCGCTGGCGCACCCTGTCGGCCGATGCGCGCGCCACCGCAATCAGCGAAACGCGAACCGTGAAAGCGAGCTTGAGGGGTAGCCGCGACATGAGCATCACCTGGTCTGCGATCCGCATCACCGTTTCGGACTGCATGGCCAGGCGGC
>Ga0209160_1004090_pt1 | contig 11728 bp, 9 predicted proteins | sample GraSoiAngelo_153_FD_186167 | JGI IMG/M metagenome (GOLD analysis project Ga0209160, IMG submission 186167) | Grasslands soil microbial communities from the Angelo Coastal Reserve, California, USA - 14_1009_12_40cm (SPAdes) (version 2) | ecosystem: Environmental > Terrestrial > Soil > Grasslands ...
GTCCGGGCGTGCCCGGAGCGGCAGCGCAGCCGGCGGGCCTGGCGACCTTCGACCGACCACGCGAGCGCGAGCGCGGCGAAGGCCGTGGCCGCGGTCGTCGGGGTCGGGGGGGGCGTGACGAGCGTGAGGCGCGCGAAGAGCCGGTCGCGACGGACGAGCCTCCCGCCCTACCGCCCGCCCGGGGAGAGCGCCGCAGCGCGTTTTCCCTGGACGGCGCGTTCGGCCTCATCAAGCAAGCCATCGGTCGGTTGGGTGGGGAGTCCCGCCCGGTGAGCGCGCAGGAGCTCGGCGAGGCGATGGCCGAGATCAAGGGGGACGAAGCGCCGGTCGAGCCGGCTCAGGTACAAAAGCTGCTGCGCCAGGCGCACGACCGGGAGTTGATCGACCTGGCGAAGGAGGACGACGGAGCGTACACCGTGAAGTTGCGGGACGCGACGCCGTCTCCCGCCCTACCACCGGCCGAGCCCGCCGCCGTGACCGACGCCGACGAGGCGCTCGACCCCCCGATGCCCGAGTCCTCGGCACCGCCATCCATGCGGCCGGCGAACGCGCCCGTCGCCGGTATTCCCTCACGCAGCGCCCGGTTCCGTCGCGGTTCGCGCGGGCCACGGGTGGCGCCCCCCGACATCCCGAAGATCGGGGTCGTCGAGATGGACCCGAATTTCAAGCCTCGGATCGAGCTGGTGCCGCCCAAGCTCCCCCCCCCACCGGCCCCGGCGGCACCGGAGCCGTTGGGCGGCGACAGCGCGCCGGCTGGCGAGGGGGGCGCCGAGCGCGGAGCCCGCAGCCGCGGCGGACGCGGTGGCCGCGGCGGCAGTGGCAGGGCCACCGGTCGCGACGAGCGCGCCGACCCGGGCGAGCGGCCGGAGCGGGGAGAGCGGGGAGAGCGAGGGGAGCGGGGCGGCCGGGGGCGCCGGGGTGGTCGCGGACGCGGCGGCCGCGGTCGCGGCGCGAGCTCTGAAGGTCGGGCAGAGCGCGGGGAACGGCGCGACCGGGTCGAGCCCCGAGAGGCCTCGGAGTCGCGGACGCACACGGCCGAGTCCACTCCGCCTCCCGCGCCCAAGCCACCTCCACGTGAGCCTGATGTGGATACCGGGGGCGCGGGCGGGGGGGAGTCGTTCTGGTCGAAAGTAAAGCGTGGGCTCACCGGCGGGACGTGAGAAGCGCCGCACTGCCGGCGTCGTTCTACGCGCGACCTACTCCCGAGGTCGCGCGTGGGCTTTTGGGACACGTCTTGCTGAGTGAGTTCGGAGGCCGCCGCACCGCCGGTCGAATCGTCGAGACCGAAGCCTACCTCGGCACCGATGATCCCGCGTCCCATGGCTATCGCGCCCGCCGCACGCGCCGCAACGCCAGCCTGTTCGAGCGCCCGGGCACCGCGTACGTCTATTTCACCTACGGGATGCACTGGTGTCTGAATGCGGTGACGGAGCGCGCCGGGCATCCCGCGGCGGTCCTGATCCGGGCGCTCGAACCCCTCGAGGGACTGACGACGATGCGACGCCGGCGCGGGGGTCCGCGGGTTGCCGATCGCGACCTCTGCTCGGGTCCTGCCAAATTGTGCCAGGCGCTGGGCGTGACCGGTCGGCACGATGGCCTGGCGCTGACCCGCGGCCGCCTCCGCATCGTCCGAGAGCGATCACGACAGCATTACACCATCACTGTGACACCGCGTATCGGCATCACCCGCGCCGCCGACTGGCCGCTGCGGTTCCTGATCGAGGACTCACCGTGGGTCTCCCGCTAGGACTGCTGCTCGTGCTCCAACAGCCCATCATCGTGGACGGCCACATCGACACGCCCCAGCGCATGCTCGACATGAAGGCCGATATCACCGCGCGGCTGACCGACGGGCACATCGACGTCCCGCGCATGCGCGAAGGGGGGCTCACCGCCGCGTTCTTCTCGATCTGGGTGGACGCGCGCTATGCCCGGGGCACGGCCTTTCAGCGCGCCCTGGACCTGATCGGGGCCGTGCGCGCCCTCGCGGACACCAACCGCGATGTCGAGCTGGCCACCACGGCCGCTGACGTTCGGGCGGCGGTGGCGCGCGGACACATCGCCGCGCTGATGGGGGTCGAGGGTGGCCATGCGATCGAGAACTCGCTCGAGAAGCTCGACTCGCTGTACCGGCTCGGCGTGCGCTACATGACGCTGACCTGGAACAACGGAAATGACTGGGCGGGCTCATCCACCGACCGCGAGCGGCACGGCGGGCTCACGTCGTTCGGGCGTCAGGTGGTGGCACGGATGAACCAGCTGGGAATGCTGGTGGACGTTTCACACGTGTCCGATGCGACGTTCCGGGATGTCCTGGCCACTACCACGCGACCGGTGATCGCGTCACACTCGTCGTGCCGGGCCCTGGCGCACCACCCGCGCAACTTGAGCGACCAGCAGCTCCGGGCCATCGCAGAGAACGGCGGCGTGGTGGGGATCAATTTCTATCCCGTATTCCTGGACGAGCACTTCCGGAGCCAGTACGAGGAGATGCGTCGCCGGCTGAAGCCCCAGACCGACTCGATCCGGGCCCACTACCGCGGCCGTCCCGGCGAGTCGGCGTTCGAGGTGGACAAGTTCGTCGGCCAGCACGCGGAAAGCCTCGACGTCCCAACGATCGATCGCCTGATGGATCACATCGATCATGCCGTGCAAGTGATGGGGATCGATCACGTCGGGTTGGGGAGCGATTTCGACGGCATCAGCGTGCTGCCCCGACCCATGAAAGACGCGACGTCGCTGCCCCAGCTCATCCGGGCCCTGGAGGGCCGCGGCTACTCGGACAGCGACGTCCGCAAAATCCTGGGCGAGAACTTCCTGCGGGTGCTTACTGCCGGTCCGTGACCCCCTCCTTGGAACTACCCAAGGAGTAGCGGACGCCGCCCTGGAAGGTGTGGGTGGTGCCTTGGATCAGGAAGTTGGCCGCCGCCGATGTCAGGATGTACTGGCCGTACAGCGCCAGCCGACCCTGCTTGATGTCCACCCCGCCCATCCACCAGAAAAAGGCCTTGGTCGCCGCCCGGTCGGCCTCGTCCTGGAGCTGGCCCAAGTCCGAGCCGGTGCAGCTCGCGCAGCTCACCTGGACATTCAACGCTTCCATGATGGCGAACCCACCGCCCGCGAACGGCTCCACTCGGAGCTGCGCTGGGAAGGCGAGCACACCGACCATGATGCGGCGCAGGTTGTCGAACTGGACGTTGCCCGGCGTGACCGCCCCGCTGGGCTCGACAATGGTCACGTGGCGGGGCGAGATGAAGAGTGACTGCTCGAACGACGCGTACAACGCCGTCCGCTTCCCTGTGATCAGCCAGTGCCCGCCGAACGTCGGCTCGAAGGAGTAGCTGTCGTAGTTGGTGCGGAACACCAGGATGCCGGCTTCGCCGCCCCAGTACCACTTATGCTGCCAGTCGCTCGATCGCTGCTCGTACGTGGGACCGCCCCGCGGCCGGGCTTCGGGGACCTTGCCACCCGCCGCGAGGATCGAGTCGCGCTTCTCCTTGGGGACTTCGGGATACGGGGATTCGCGATGGCTGGGGCCGAGGAAGAACGACAGCCCCGCTGACCCGACAAGCTGGCCGGCCCACTGGTTGCCGGCGGGAGCCTGCGTCTTGGGCGCGTAGTACGCGCCTGCCTCCAAGCGCAGCGCGACGCGGTCGGTAACGAAGATCCGGTCGCCGATCGCCCCGTGCGCGCCTACGTCCCGGAAGCCCCCGGCGCCATTGCTGTTGAAATCCATGGCCGAGTAGCCGCCCAGGATGTAGAAGCTCTTCTCCGAGCCGAAGTTGAGCACGATGCTCCCCGAAGCGAACCACACCGGGAAGTCCGTCCCGGCTCCGCCGCCCTTCGGGTGCGGCCGTTGGATCAGTCCATCCCCCTCGATCCCCAGCCAATCGGTGATCCAGAAGCCGATCCGGCCCCCGCCTCCGATCTGGTTGTCGAGCTGGAGGGCGCGGTCGAACCGCGTGAAGCTTGCGAACCCGCCGATCTCGAACTGGAAGCGGTGCTGGGCCTCGAGGGTGGCGGCCCCGCCCAGCAGCAGTACCGCCATGACCGTGACTACCCGCATGGGACGACTCCTCGATGGTCAAAAAGCGACCCCCAAAATAGGGAATTCGTCCGGAAAACGCGATAGCCCTTCGGTTTAAGCCTCTGACCCTTGAAAGTACTTGAAGGCTAGATGAGTCCCAGCTTTGTCCCGACCCGTCGGAAGGCGCCCAGGGCAAAGTCCAGGTCGTCCCGCGTGTGGCCCGCCGACAGCTGGCAGCGGACGCGTGCATGTCCTTGTGGCACAATAGGATATCCGAATCCGGTCACGAACACACCCTCGTCGAGCAGCAGCTCGCTCATCTGAATCGCCTTCGCGGTCTCCCCCAAGATGACAGGCACGATTGGTGTTTCACCTTGTAACGGCCTGAGGCCCAGGGCCAGGAGGCGCTCGCGGAAGTAGCGGGCGTTGTCATGGAGCCTGGTTACGAGCTCAGGGTGGTGCTCGACGTGGCGCACCGCCGCGAGCGCGCTGCCGGCCACGGTGGGTGGAAGGGCGTTCGAGAAGAGCTGCGGTCGGGAGCGCTGCGTGAGATAGTTCGCGAGCGCCGTGGGGCCGGCCGTAAAGCCGCCGGCGGCGCCGCCCAGTGCCTTGCCCAGGGTGGACGTGATGATGTCTACCTGGCCCGACATGTCGTAGTGCTCCGCGGTGCCCCGGCCCGAGCGGCCGAGCACGCCGGTGGCATGCGAGTCGTCGACGGCGACGACCGCGTCGTACTTCCGCGCCAGGGCCACGATGTCCGGCAGCCTGGCGATGTCGCCCTCCATGGAGAACACGCCATCCGTGAAGATCAACTTGAGGCGCGTGTGCTTCGCCGCGCGCAGCTTGTCCTCGAGGTCGACCATGTCCGAGTGCCGGTACACTGCCGTCTGGCACTTCGTGATGGTCTTGGCGAGCCGGATCGCATCGATGATGGACGCGTGGTTGAGCTGGTCGGAGATCACGATGTCCTGCTCGCCCAGGAGGGTCGGGACCAGTCCCTCGTTCGCGTTCCAGCAGCTCACGTATGTGAGTGACGACTCACATCCGACGAACCGGGCGAGCGCCTGCTCGAGCTCGCGGTGAATCGTGAAGGTGCCACAGATGAACCGCACCGAGCCGGTGCCGGCTCCGAACTCATCGAGGGCGCGCTTGCCGGCCGCGACCACGTCGGGGGCGTTGCAAAGACCGAGATAGTTGTTGGAGGAGAGAATCACGACCTCTCCGCGTCCTTGCATCTTGGTGCGTGCGGCTTGGGGCGCTTCCAGGTAGTTCAGGCGCTTGTAGACCCCGTCCCGCTTGAACTGCTCGAGTTCGGCGTCGAGCCGGGCGGCGAAGCTCATGCGATCTCCAGGATGATCTTGCCCGCATCGCCCGCGCGGATGGCGGCGAGGGCCTCGTCGATTTTCGCGAGCGGAAACTGGTGGGTAATCACCGGCCGAGGATCGAGCAGCCCGGCGGTGAGGTAGCGGCGCATCTGGTGCCAGGTGTCGTACATCTTTCGGCCGATCACGCCGTACACGGTGATTCCCTTGAAGATGATCTCGCTGGCGAAGTCGATCGGCACCTCGCCCTTGGGAATGCCGAGCAGCTGGACCCGCCCCCCCAGGCGGACGGCCGCGAACGCCTGGTGCAAGGCCGACGGCACGCCCGACATCTCGCACACGACGTCGGCGCCTTCGCCGCCGGTTTCTTCCCACACCCTGCGCACCACGTCATCCGTGGCGGCGTCGATCGTCACGTGCGCCCCCATGCGGCGGGCCAGCTCCAGCCGCTTCGCGTTCACGTCGGAAGCGATCACCTTGGCGGCCCCGGCGGCGCGCGCGATGCCCACCGCGAAGCAGCCGATCGGCCCGCACCCCACCACGAAGACGGAGCTGCCCTGAATCTCGGCCGTGAGCACTGCGTGGAAGGCATTGCCCATGGGGTCCATGATGGCGCCGACCGTGGTCGGAACGCCGTCCAGCGGCAGCACGTTGGTGGCGGGCATGGCGATGTACTCGGCGAACGCGCCGTCGCGATCCACGCCGATGATGCGGGTGTTCTTGCAGATGTGGCTGTTCCCGGTACGGCACTGGAGGCAGTGTCCGCACACGATATGGCCCTCGGCGGTCACCAGCTGGCCTGGCCGAAGCTCGGAGACGCCATCGCCCGCCGCCACGATCTCCCCGGCGAATTCGTGACCCACCACCAGCGGCGGCTTGATGCGGCCCTGCGCCCACGCGTCCCAGTCGGCGATGTGGACGTCCGTGCCGCACACCCCGGCGTGCCGCACCGCGATGAGCACCTCGCCTGGGCCGGGGGACGGCTTCGGCACCGTCGCGACCTTCAGGCCGGGGACACGCTGCTCTTTGACGATGGCTTTCATGGAGACTCGGGATGCGGGATGCGAGATGCGGGATGCGTTAGAAAATGGATCGCGTAAACCCGCCGTCGACCTGTAACACGGCGCCGGTAATATAGCTGGCCCGCTCGGACGCGAGGAACGCGACCGCCGCGGCGAGCTCGTCGGTGCGGCCCATGCGGCCGAGCGGAATGGCCGCGACCATGTCGCGCATGACCTCCTGCGACGCCCGCGACTCGCGCTTCGCGCGGCTCTCCGTGAGCTCCGTGATCCGCTCCGTCGCGATGAAGCCGGGACACACGACGTTGACGGTGATCCCCTCGGCGGCGACCTCGTCGGCCAGGGCCTTCGCGAACCCCAGAACGCCGGCGCGCGCGGTGGTGGAGAGGATGAGTCCCGGCAGAGGTTGTTTGGCGGCGACCGACGCGAGACAGATAATGCGACCCCACTCGAGTTTCCGCATGATGGGGACTGCGGCGCGAGCGAGATGAACCGTAGACAGGAGGTTCAGCTCCACGGCGCGGTGAAACGCCTCGGCCGGTTGTTGCGTGAACGGTGCCGCGGGCGGACCGCTGGCGTTGCAGAACAGCACGTCGAGACGGCCCATCTGGTGGTGCACCCGCTCCACGAGACCTTCGGCCTGCGACGGGTCGCCCACGTCGGCCACGAACGGCATCACCGCCTGGGCTGACTCGGAGGAAAGCTGCTGCGCCGCGTGCTCCACGGAGGCCTCGTGGCGGCCGTTGATGGCCACGCGGGCGCCCTCGTGTGCCAGCGCCTTCGCTACGGCGCGCCCCAGCCCCTTCGTGCTCCCGCATACCAGGGCGACGCGGCCCGCCAGACCCAGGTCCATGGGCGGGAATTTAGGGGCGGGGAGGTACCCTGGTTAGAAGTAGGGGCGCAGCATGCTGCGCCCTACCTTTCGTTCAGTCGGCGACGGCGACTTGAGCCGCCTCGAGCCGCACCGCGCAGCACTTCAGCTCCGCCATTTTCGCGTACGGATCGAGCACCGGATTGGTCAGCAGATTGGCCGCCGCCTCGCGGAAGTGGAACGGCACAAACACCTGGCCCCGTGCCACGCGCTCGGAAATCCGGCACGAGCTCACCATGGTGTTGCGGCGCGAGGTCAGTCGCACGAGGTCGCCGTCCTCGAGCCCGAGCTCGCGCGCGTCGTCGGGGTGGATCTCGACGGTCGGCGTGGGCTCCCGCTGGTCGAGCCCCGACGCGCGCCGGGTCATGGTGCCCGTGTGCCAGTGATACAGCTGCCGCCCCGTGTTCATCACGAACGGATACGCCTCGTCGGGGAGCTCGACGGGCGGCGCGTACTCGACGGGAACGAACGTGCCCTTCCCATCTGCGGTCGGGAACCGGTCGTCGAAGAGAAACGAGGTTCCGCTGGAGTCGTCCGTCGGCACCGGGTACTGCAGTCCCGCCCCTTCGAGCCGCTGGTAGGTCACGCCCCGCCACGATGGAGTCACCCGCGCGATTTCTCGCATCACCGCTTCAGCCGTCTCGAAGCGAGTCGTGAGCCCCAGGCGGTTCGACAGGTCGATCAGGATCTCGAGGTCGCCCCGCGCCTGCCCCGGGGTGGCCGCCGCCTTGCGGGCGAGCTGAATGCGACGCTCGGTGTTCACGAACGTGCCGGTCTTTTCGGCGAAACTCGCGCCGGGCAGGACCACGTCGGCGTAGCGGGCGGTCTCCGTCAGGAACAGGTCGTGCACCGCGAGGAACTCGAGCTCCTGGAACCAGTGCTCGGCGTGTGCGACGTCGGGATCTGAGATGACCGGGTTTTCACCCATGATGTACATCCCCCGAACCCCGCTCTCCGGCTTCACGATCTCGGTCACCATGAGCCCCTCCTTCAACGAGAGGGACTCCGGCGGAACGCCCCAGGCCGCGGCGTACTCCGCGCGGTTCTTCGGGTCCTTGACCGGTCGGTAGTCGGTGTACACGAAGGGAATCGCGCCCACGTCGGAAGCACCCTGCACGTTGTTCTGCCCCCGCACCGGCATCATCGCGGCACCCCAGCGCCCGATCATCCCGCAGGCGAGCATCAGATTCAGGAGCGACGTGACGAGATCCGTCCCGTTGGCGTGCTGCGTGAGCCCCATCGCCCACAGCGTGCTGGTGCGCGGCCCGTTGGCGTAGATCTCGGCGGCCCAGCGGATCCGGTCCGCGGGGACGCCGGTGATCTTCGCGGCCACGTCCGGCGTCATCGCCTTGACCGACTCCCGGACCTTCTCGAAGTCGTGCATCCGCTCGGCGACGAACCCCTTGTCCTCGAGCCCCCGCGTAACGATGTGATGCAGCATGGCGTTGAAGAGCGCCACGTCGGTGCCCGGCTGCATCTGCAGGTGGATGTCCGCCCGGCCCGCGAGCTCGGTCTTGCGGGGGTCGGCCACAATGAGCGTCGCGCCGCGTTCGTGGGCCCGCTTGATGGCAGCGCCGAACACCGGGTGCGACTCGGTGGTGTTCGCGCCGGCGATGAAGATGACGTCGGCGGCGTGCTCCACCTCGCGCATCGAGCCCGAGGCGGCCGAGGTATTGAGCGCGCGCTGCATCGCCGCGACCGACGTGGAATGGCACAGGCGCGTGCAGTGATCGATGTTGTTGGTGCCGAGCGCGGCGCGGAACATCCGCATCATGAGGTAGTTCTCCTCGTTCGAGCACTTGGCCGAGGAGAAGCACGCCAGGGAAGCCGGGCCGCGCTCGGCTTTCAAGCGCAAGAGCTCCTGCGCCGTGAGCTCGAGGGCCTCATCCCACGTGGCCTCGCGGAACGGCTCGTACCAGGACGGCGGGGTCGCGACCCGGTCCCGAATGTCCAGGTCCACGCGCTCCAGCAGCGGCAGGTCGCGCACCGCCTTTCCCACCGAGCGCGGCGGGCCCGCCGGCTTCGGGTTCTGGCCCTCCCCCTCGATGGTCTGCCACGGCCCGCCCCGGCGATTCGCACCGCTGCCCCCGCGCCAGACCCAGCGGCCCTGCTCCTTCTCCCAGCCCTTGCGGATCAGCGGCTTCGTGAGGCGATCGTGGTGCTGGGGAAAGTCGTAGCCGAACCGGCCCTTCACGCAGGTCGAGCCCTGGTTGGGAGTGTCGAGCTCGATGTCCGGAGAGGTGACGCGCATGACCTTGTCGCCGACGACGTGCAAATCCACCTGGCAGCCGACGCCGCAGTAGGGGCAGACCGAGCGGACCGTCTTGTCCGGGTGGAGGATCTTCGCGGGCGCGAACCGCTCGCGCGGCATCACCTCGAAGATCGCGCCCGTCGGGCATACCCGCACACACTCGCCGCACCACGTGCAGCCCGCCTTGTCCGGGTCGCCGTCCGCGCCCACGATGATCTCGGTGTGCTCACCCCGTTGGCCCACGTCCAGCACGCCCACCACCTGGATGTCCTCGCACGCCCGTACGCAGCGCGTGCACAGGATGCACGTGCTCATGTCGTGCCGGATCATCGGGTCGCCGGGCCGCTCGTCGCCATGGCGCAGCACGAGGTCGCGCTCCCCGAGCGGCGTGGGACGGACTCCATAGCGCACGACGTACTCCTCGAACTCGTTGCGAGCCTTCGGCCCGCCTCGGCTGCCGTTCCCCAGGTGCTCACCCGGATAGCGCTCGAGCAGCAGCCGGAGCACGCCCTTACGGTTTTCGACCGCCGCATGGGACTCGGTCTGCACTACCATCCCGTCCGCCACCTTGGTGGCGCACGCCGGGAGCAGCTTTGCCTGCCCCTCCACCGACACCAGGCAGATGCGGCAATTCCCGACTACGGGCAGCTTGGGATACCAGCACAGGGTGGGGATGTCCGAGATCCCTGCGGCGCGGGCCGCTTCGAGGATCGTTTGTTCGGGGTCGGCATTGACGGAGCGGCCGTTGAGCGTGAGGGTCGCCATGACCCTTGAAGATTAGACCCGGCGGGGGGGACCCGGCAACCGGCCGAGCGGCCAACTGCCTGATCTGCAAGGGGGATACGTGCTGAAACACGAGGGGCCGGCTCTGGGCCGGCCCCGCTCGTGCTTTAGTCGATGTGCTCGGGCAGATGGCGATGCGTGTGATCGCCCGCCCCGCCCTCGGCCTCGTCCGTGAACCAGCAATAAGCCCAGATCTTTGCCGGGCGCAGCATCTTCCGGCCCGCCCGCAGGATGATACCGATCGGCTCGTCGTCGTCGAGAACTAAGGGGAGACTCGTCATGGAAAAGGCGTTCCCGGTTGTCGGATACAGCGTTGCCGGGCAAAACGCTTGCCGCACGCCTCACCCGGCAACGTGATATTCGGCAACGGGTTGACGGAGTGAGTGGAGCGGAAGTGGTTACTCCGACACGTTCAGCGCCGTGTCCAGCTGACGCTCGGGCTTCGTTGCCGTGAAACCGGCGCTCGCCTTCCCCCGGCGGCGGCGCACGATCTCCCAACCACCGTACTGGGCATGCAGCGCTTCCGGGGCGAGCGGGATCACCTCGGTTGCCGAGGGGCTGGGGAGGATCACGTGCACGCCGCCGGGGCGGGTGCGCAGCTGCAGCTCGGCGAGCAGCGCGTGTCGGTCGCGCGCACGCGCCGGCGCGAGGGCGGCGGGATCGATGATCACCAGGCTCGGCGCCACGTCCGGGAACCAGCTGCCGAAGGTGACGACCAGCGCCTGGAACCGGCCGGCCAGCTGTTCGGTGACGGCCCGGCTCTCCGCCCCTTCCACGGCCGCGAGGTCGTGATCCACGAGGAAGACCTCGGCGTCGTGCGCCGCGATGAACAGGGCGGCCGGGAGCGCGGCCGCGCCGACCACGACGGCCAGGTCACCGGGCTCGAGCCGGCGCACCGCGTTCACGAGCAGGCCATCCGGTTCGAGGCCCCAGTGCGTCGGGGCGCGCTGCGCGGCGCGCAGCGCGCGGTGCTTCTGGCGCCAGCGGGGGAACGAAGGCAACCGCAGCCGCCGGGCGATGATCCGGTCGACATGCTCGAGCAGCAGCACCTCGGTGAGGAGGTACTGACCCGCGGCGCTCTCTTCGAGCTCGCGCACCGCTTCGTCGCCGATCACCAGCAGATTTTCGCGGGTGAGCGCGTTCTTGTACTCCTCGATGCGCTGCAGCAGGAACTCCTGGTACTCCTGCTTGAGCGAGCGCGGCGGCCGCCGCGCGGTCCGGGAGCGCTGCTCCCCCGACAGGCTCAGCATGGCTCCACGTGCACGGTGACTTCGTGGAGCTGCAGGTCGCGCTTGAGGCGCTCCTCCACCTGGTCGGCGATCGCGTGGGCGGACTCCACGTCCGCGTGGCGGTCGACGGCGATCGTCACTTCGGCGTAGCGCAGGTCGGACGGGCCGCGCGAGCGGATGCCGTAGGCGCCCTTCACGCCGGGCACCGCCTGCGCGGTCTCCTGGA
>Ga0209160_1004092_pt1 | contig 11726 bp, 9 predicted proteins | sample GraSoiAngelo_153_FD_186167 | JGI IMG/M metagenome (GOLD analysis project Ga0209160, IMG submission 186167) | Grasslands soil microbial communities from the Angelo Coastal Reserve, California, USA - 14_1009_12_40cm (SPAdes) (version 2) | ecosystem: Environmental > Terrestrial > Soil > Grasslands ...
GAGCCCCTCAACAACATCCCGAGCTACGACGCGCTCGGCATCCGCTACGACAACGCGGCGGTCCTCGCCAAGGCCGGCGTCAAGGTCGCGCTGCTCGAGCCCGACACCCACAAGTCGCGTAACCTGCGCCAGCAAGCCGGGAACGCCGTGTCCTACGGCATGACGTGGGACCAGGCGTTGCGGGCGGTGACCCTGTCGCCGGCGGAGATCTTCGGAGTCGCGGATCGCTACGGCTCGCTCGAGCCGGGCAAGGTGGCCAACGTGGTCGTCTGGTCGGGAGACCCGTTCGAGTTCTCGACGGGCGTGGAGCACGTGCTGATCCGGGGCAAGGAGATCCCGCTTAAGAGCCGGCAGACGGAGCTGTTGGAGCGGTACAAGAAGCTGCCGCCGAGCTACTAGGCGGCAAAGGGCGGTAATGGGCGGTAGTAGCCGGTACTAGGCGGTAATGGGCGGTAGACTGCGAGCGACTCTAGCGCTCTTTGTGTGCCACCGACCTGTAGAGTTTCCAGAGAAGCACGCCTGCGTGGTTGCGCGCATCCTCGAGCTTCCGCCACTCCTCAGTGCTCAAGTACTCCAGGTCTCGCGCCAAGCGCAGCGCGAATGAGACTTCGGAAATCGACCCTATCGCGATGTCCAAGAACCGTCGCAACTCTCTGCTGCCACGTTTGGCGCATCCTTCGGCGATGTTTGCACAGACTGAGAACGCAGCGCGCCTGGTTTGAGACGTGAGTCCGTACAGTTCGCTCTTGGGGAACCCCTGCGTGGCACGATAGACTTTGAGCACGAGTTGGTAGCACGGTTCCCAGGCGACGAGACGTTCATAGGGGGCCATGGCATCAGTGTATCATCTCTTGGTGAGCCCGCTCCACCATAACGCCGCAGGTCGTATCGTTGCGTTGCGTGGTGTCAAAGCTCAAAGGGCGATAGGCTCTAAACCTCAGCCTACCGCCCATTACCGCCTGTTACCGCCCAGTACCGCCTAGTTCTTCCCCGCCGCCGCCGGATACACACTCACCCGGAAGCGCTTCTTGTTCTTGTGTTCGAACTTGACCTGGCCGTCCACCACGGTGAACAGCGTGTCGTCGGACGCCCGGCGGACGTTGGTCCCCGGATGGAATTTCGTGCCCCGCTGCCGGACGATGATGGTTCCCGCGGTGACGAACTCCCCGGCGAAGCGCTTCACGCCCAGGTACTTGGGCCCGGAGTCGCGGCCGTTGCGGGAGGAGCCGACACCCTTCTTGTGAGCCATGCTAGCGTCACTCAGTCCTTGAGCTTGACGTCGGCGATCTTCACTTCAGTGAACGGCTGCCGGTGCCCGGCGTGACGCCGGTACCCGGTACGACGCGCGAACCGGTAGATCTTGATCTTCTCGCCTTTGCCGTGGCGCACGACCTCGGCCGTGACCTTGGCGCCTTTCACCACCGGCTTCCCCGCGTGCACCTGTTTGCCGTCGCTCGCGAGCAGCACGCGGTCGAAGGTCACCTTGCTGCCCGGCTCCGCTTCGAGCAGCGGGATCTTGATCGTGACTCCCGGCTCGGCGCGAAACTGGGCGCCACCGGTTGAGAAAATGGCGTAGGTCATGAGGGGGCGGAAACTAAAGGGACGTATATGGATAGTCAAGGTTGGGGAGGTTAGAGGAGGTTTGGGAGGTCGAGACGCTGATGATCAACCTCCCCCAACCTTCCCAAACCTCCAGAACCTACGCGACAGCGTATTGCTCCGTCACGTCTCTCCCCGCCGGCTTCGCCATCATGCGGAACTCATCGAGCCGCATCATCGGGTCGTCGCGCACCTCGAGCTCGAGTCCCGTCTGCTTCTCGAGCTGTCGCAGGAAGTTAGGCTCCTGCTCCACGAGGTACAGGGCCACATCGGGGTGCAGCCGCACGGCCAACTGTCGCTCCTTATGCTCGGCACCGGCTCGCTTGAGCGAACGCTCCATGCGGCGCACCACCACCTCGGGCCGGAACACGCGTCCCGTGCCGTGGCACGTCGGGCACTCCGCGGTCATCGATTGCCACAGCGACGGGCGCACCCGCTGTCGCGTCATCTCGATCAGTCCCAGCTCGGACACGGCGAACGCTTTGGTGCGCGCCCGGTCGCGTCCCAGGTGGGCGCGCAGCTCCTGGAGCACCTTGTCCCGGTTGCCCCGGGACTCCATGTCGATGAAGTCCACGACGATGATGCCGCCGATGTCGCGCAGCCGCAGCTGGCGGGCCACCTCGCGCGCAGCCTCGACGTTGGTCTTCAGGATTGTGCTCTCGGGGTCCTTCTTGCCCGTGTAGCGGCCCGTGTTCACGTCGATCGACGTAAGGGCCTCGGTCGGTTGAATGATCAGGTAGCCGCCGGTCGGCAGCTCCACCCGCTGCTTGAAGAGACTCCGGATCTCCGCCTCGATGTCGTACTCGTCGAACAGCGAGGTCTCGGCCTGGTACAGCTTCACCCGGTCGAGCAAATCGGGGTCGATCTGCTTCAAGTACTGGACGACCTCGCTATGTAGCACGTTCGAATCGACCAGCAGCGAGTCGACCTTGTCCGAGAACAGGTCGCGGATGATGCCGCGCGTGAGCGACGTCTCCCGTTGCAGCAGGGCGGGCGCCCGCACCGAGCCCGACTTGCGCTTGATCTTCTTCCACAGGCCGTACAGGTGGTCGATTTCGCGCTTGCAGCTCTGCTCCGTCAGGTCTTCGGCCACCGTGCGGATGATCCACCCGCCCGCCCCCGGGTCCTTGGGGACGAGCTTCGACACCATCTCGCGCAGCTTGGCGCGCTGGTCGCGATTCTCGATCTTGCGGGAGACGCCGACTTTGGAGGCGAACGGCATGTAGACCAGAAACCTGCCGGCCAGAGAGATCTGCGCGGTGACGCGCGGTCCCTTGGTGCCGATCGGCTCCTTGATGACCTGAACGATTCTGGCTTCGCCGCGCTTCAACTCGTCGGCGACGTTGGGCAGGCGGCGCCGGGAAGAGCGCGTGCCCCCATTGGCGCCGCCGCCCCCGTTGCCGTTTTCTTCGTCGTGATCGGAGGGCTCCTCGTCCTCCTCCGCCTCGATCAGGTCGGAGGCGTGAAGAAAGGCGCTCTTTTCCGCCCCGATGTTGACGAACGCGGCTTGTATCCCCGGAAGCACGGCCTCGACCGTGCCGAGGTAGATGTCGCCCACCATGCGGCGGGCGTCCGGACGATCCACCAGGAGCTCAACAAGGCGGTCGTCCTCCAGGATCGCGACGCGAGTCTCGCGTGCGGTCCCGCTGATGAGAATTTCCCGTTTCAAAGCAAGTGCCCTCGACCCCGGTCGGCCAACAGCCGGTCGGGATCCTACGATTGTTCCAGCAAGAACTCATTCCGAGCAGATCGGCTGAGGATGGGCTGAACCGATTGGAGCGGTCGCCCGCAGGCGGCGTGGCAATGACGCCACGTAGCGCGGACAGACCAGAAATCCAATGCATGATCTAAATATAAGTGGGCTTGCGACTTACGTCAACTGCCCCGAGATTTATCAGGCAAATGACCACTTCTCTGCTCCGTTCACTCGCGGGGGGTTTCCTCCTGACCGGCATGTTCACGAGCGCGGCGCCGGCTCCGGCCCAGACGCTCCAGTATCCAGCCGCTCGCAAGAGCGATGTCGTAGACGACTACCACGGGACCAGAGTCCCCGATCCGTACCGCTGGCTCGAGGATCCGGACTCGCCCGAAAGCCGCGCCTGGATCGAGGCGCAGAACCGGCTCACCGCCGCCTATCTCGCGGAGATCCCGGCGCGGGGCGCGATCCGCGAGCGGCTGACGAAGCTGTGGAACTATCCCAAGTACGGCGCGCCGTTCCGCAAGGCGCACCGCTACTTCTTCTTCAAGAACGACGGTCTCCAGAACCAGTCCGTCTTGTACAAGCAGGCGTCGCTCACGGCGGATCCGGAGACGCTCGTCGACCCGAACCTGTTGTCCGAGGACGGCACGGTGGCCCTCTCCACCCTGGCCGTGTCGGACGACGGGCGGCTGCTCGCCTACGGGACATCGGCGAGCGGCTCCGATTGGGAGGAGTTCCGCGTGCGCGACGTCGTGGAGGGGCGCGATCTGTCGGATCACCTGAAGTGGATCAAGTTCTCGGGCGCATCATGGACGAACGATGGCGCCGGCTTCTTTTACAGCCGGTATCCGGAGCCGGGTGACAAGGCGCTCACCGACGTGAACCGGTTTCAGCGCCTCTATTACCACCGCTTGGGCACCGAGCAGACCCAGGATGTGCTCGTCTACGAGCGACCCGACCAGCCCGACTGGGGAATGAACGCCGAGGTAACCGACGACGGCCGTTATGCGGTACTGCACGTCTGGCTCGGAACCGACCGGCGGAACCGGGTCTACTACCTGGACTTGAAGGACGCCAGGCGGCCGAACGTCAGGGGCGCGGTGATGCGGCTGCTCGACGACTTTGATGCCAGCTACACGTTCGTGGGGAACGACGGGCCCGTGTTCTACTTCCTCACCGATCTCGAGGCACCCCGCAAGCGCGTGATCGCGATCGACACCCGACAGCCTGAACGGGCCCGCTGGCGCGAAATCATCCCGCAGGGTCCTGACGTGCTGGACGGAATTCAGATCATCCACGACACGTTCGTGGCCAACTACATGCACGATGCGTCCTCCCGCCTGCGTTTGTTCAGGCTCGACGGGCGATTCGTGAAGGATCTCCCGCTCCCGACGCTTGGGTCGATCGGCGCGATCAGCGGGGAGCGCAAGGATGACGAGATGTTCTACGCCTTCACCTCGTTTTTGTACCCCACGACGATCTTCCGCTACGACTTCAAGAGCGGCGGGACGAGTGTGTTCAAAGCGCCGACGATCGACTTCGATCCGTCCGGCTACGAGACGAAGCAGGTGTTCTACACTAGCAAAGACGGCACGCGGGTGCCGATGTTCATCACGCACAAGAAGGGGCTGCGCCTCGACGGCTCGAACCCGACGTATTTGTACGGCTACGGCGGGTTCAACATCAGCCTCACGCCGAGCTTTTCCGTGGCGATGCTCGTGTGGCTGGAACGGGGCGGTGTGTACGCCGTCCCGAACCTGCGAGGCGGCGGAGAATACGGTGAGGAGTGGCATCAGGCGGGCATGCACGAGAAGAAGCAGAACGTGTTCGACGACTTCATCGCCGCCGCGGAATTCCTGATCGCCCAGGGTTACACGTCTCCGCCCAAGCTTGCCATCGCGGGCGGGTCGAACGGCGGGCTGCTGGTCGGGGCCGCGATCACGCAGCGGCCCGAGCTGTTCGGAGCGGCGCTTCCCGCGGTCGGCGTGATGGACATGCTGCGGTTCCACAAGTTCACGATCGGCTGGGCCTGGGTCACCGACTACGGCTCGGCCGACAGCACGGCGCAGTTCCCCTATCTCTACAAGTACTCGCCGCTGCACAACATCCGGGCGGGAATACGCTACCCGGCCACGCTCGTCACCACCGCCGATCACGACGATCGCGTGGTGCCGGGGCATTCCTTCAAGTTCACGGCGACGCTGCAGGCGGCGCAGGCAGGCCCGCAGCCGGTGTTGATCGAGATCGAGACGAAGGCCGGGCACGGCGCCGGCAAGCCGACCAGCAAGCTCATCGAGGAGCAGGCGGACCGCTTCGCGTTTCTGGTGAAAAACTTGGCGATGTGAAGGTTAGGGGGGTTAGAGGAGGTTGGGGAGGTTGTTCCGGCTCGGGGCAACCTCCCCAAACCTCCCCTACCCTCCCGAACCTCCCCAACCTAGTCTATTAGGTCTCCGAGCAGTTGTCGCGCGATCACGATGCGTTGGATCTCGCTCGTGCCTTCGCCGATCTCGCAGATCTTCGCGTCCCGCATCATCCGCTCGACCGGATAATCCGTGGTGTAGCCGTAGCCGCCGTGCAGCTGGACGGCCTTGGTCGTGGCGCGCATGGCGAGCTCGGATGCGAACAGCTTCGCCATGGCCGCCTCCCTCTTGAACGGCCGGCCGTGCTGCTTGAGCCAGGCCGCGTGATACACGAGATGTTTGGCCGCCTCGATTTCGGTCGCCATGTCGGCGAGCGCGAAATGCACACCCTGGAAGCTGGCGATGGGCTTGCCGAACTGCCGCCGGGTTGTCGTGTAGCGGAGACACTCCTCGAGGGCGCCTTCGGCGAGCCCTAGCGCCAGCGCCCCCAGGCCGATGCGACCGCCGTCGAGGGTGTGGAGGAACTGCCGGAAGCCGTTGTTCACGGGCCCGAGGACGTTCTCCTTCGGGACGATCGCGTCCTGCAAGACCAACTCGCGGGTATCCGACGCCCGCCAGCCGAGCTTGTCCTCCTTCTTCGCCGCCACCACCCCGCGACACTTGGGGAGCGACGCGTCGTGACCCACGCCGACCCGCTTTGCGTCTTCGAGATCGGTCGTGTCCTTGGTCACGATGAACGCGGTGATGCCCCGGGTCTTCTTGGCGGCGGGATCGGTGCGGGCCGTCACGACGAAGATCTCGCCGACGCCAGCGTGCGTGATGAAGATCTTCGAGCCGTTCAGGACGTAGTGGTCGCTCTTCTCGTCCGCCACGGTGCTCGTCCCGCCGGCGTCGGACCCGGCGCCGGGCTCGGTCAGCCCGAACCCGCCCAGCACCTTCCCCGCTGCCAGCAGCGGAACGTAGCGCTTCTTCTGTTCCGGCGTTCCGAAATCCACGATGGGCGACGTGCCCAGCGTCGTGTGGGCGCTCACGGTGATGGCGTGGCTCGCATCGACCTTTGCGAGCTCGTGGATCACCATGATGTAAGAGAGATAGTCCATGCCCGACCCCCCCAGCTCCTCCGGCCAGGGGATGCCGAACAGGCCCAGGTCCGCCATCCGGCGCACGTTGTCCCAGGGGAACTCGCTGGCGAGGTCGTATCGACGGGCGCTCGGCTTTACGACTTGCTGGGCGAAGTCGCGCACCATGTCGCGCACTTGGAAGTGATGGTCGGTGAAGTAGAGGGAGTCGTGCATTGCCGAAATATAGCCGCAAGCCGCAAGGCTTAAGACTTACGGCTTGCGGCTGTCAACCAGTTGTCCCAAACCCCGCGGCGATGCAGTTGATGGACGAGAGCAGGGCCGCAAGCTGGTCTTCCGGCGCCTTCTCGCCCCCCGTCGCGCGATAGCGCCGCAGCAGCTCGACTTGCTGGCGGTTCACCTGGTTCAGCGTCGGCAAGCGGCTCGCCAGGCGCTGGCGGAACTGGGGAAACCGCTCCGCGAGCTCGGTGCAGCCGGTGAGGCGGCGCACGACCTCCACCGTCCGATGGTATTCGTCGGTGACCAGCGAAAAAATCTCCTGGCGCAGCCACGGATCGGGGACCAGCTCGGCGTACTCCCGAGCGAGGTCGAGATCGACGTAGGCGAGCGTCTTCTCGACTTCGTCCATGACCAGCCGAAACAGCCGGAAGTCCTTGAACATCCGCTTGAGGAGCGCTTCGCCTCGCGTCCCACGCACGTCGAGAAACGTCGCGAGGCCGCTGCCCAACCCGTACCAACCGGGGATGGAGTGGCGGTTCTGGGCCCAGGCGAACACCCAGGGAATGGCCCGCAGGTCCGCGAGCGTCCGAGCGCCGGTCCGGCGGGCGGGCCGGGAGCCGATGTTCAGGAGGGCGATCTCCTCGACGGGGCTCGCTGCCTGGAAGTAGTCCACGAGGCGAGGGTGCTCCACCAGGCGGCGGTAGGCCGCGTGGGCGGCGCCCGACAACGCCTCCATTGCTTCGTCGAACTCGGTCGTGGGGACGAGAGCCTGCTCGCGCTCGGATTTGAGAGAGTGCTCCAGCACGCTGGCCGCGAGCAGCTCCGTCTGATAGGCGGCCGTGCCGCGGTTCGCATACTTGAAAGACACGACCTCCCCCTGCTCGGTGAGGCGGAGCCGGCCCTGGATCGAGCCGGCGGGCTGCGCGGCGATGGCGCGGCCGGTGGGCGCGCCCCCGCGGCTCACGGAGCCGCCCCGGCCATGGAAGAAGGCGATCGGCACTCCGCTTTCCCGGCCGAGGCGGGTGAGCCGCAGCTGGGTCTTGGCGAGCTCCCAGTTGGAGGACAGGAAGCCGCCGTCTTTGTTCGAGTCGGAGTACCCGATCATCACCTCGAGCACGCTGCCCTGGGCACGCACGCTGCGGCGCACCAGGGGGACCTGCAACAGGTCGCGCACGATCTCAGGCGCCCGTCGCAGGTCGTCGATGGACTCGAACAGCGGCACGATCGGGAGCGTGCAGCTCTCGACCCCGGCGGCGTCCGCGAACAGCCCCGCCTCCTTGGCCAGCAGATAGACGCCGAGGATGTCCGCCACGTCGTGCGTCATGCTCAGGATGAAGCTGCCGACCGCTTCGCGGTCGAGGCAGTCCCGCGCCTCGTGAATCAACCGGAAGAGATCGACTGCCTCCGCGGCTTCCGGCGGCGGAGCCGCCCGGTCCGCACGCAGCGGGCGAGCCAGCTCGCTTTGCAGCCAGGTGCGCCATTCGGGCGACGCGGGCGCCGGCGGCTCGCCCGGGTTCCGGGCACGCCACAGCGCGGCTACGGCCGCGTTCACGCGTGGTGAGTTATCACGGACGTCGAGCCGGAACGTGCTGAACCGGAACGCCTCCACTTCGCGGCGCACCGGGCGGACGAGGAGCTCGGCGGCGCGTGCGCCGCGCGCCGCGGTGAGCCCCGCCTCGAGGGTGCGCAGGTCGCCGATCAGCTCCTCCGCCGTCCGATAGGCCGTCGTCTGGGGTGTAGCCTCACGCCCCTCGGCACTGGTCAGCGCGGCGTCCAGCTTGTGCATCATGCAGGTCACGAACTGCCGATACACCTCGCCCGGGTTGCGCTGCCGGATCCGCTCGGCGTCGCCGGACGCCTCCAGCGCGAGGCCGAGCGCCTCGCGGAACTCGGGTGCGATCGGCGCGGCGCGCTCGGTGACGCTCAGGGCGCGCAACAAATCGGCGACCCGCTGGCGGTAGCGTCGCAGGCTCGCGATGCGATTGTCGACCAGGGTGCGGCGCGTGACGTCGTTGGTGACAAAGGGGTTGCCGTCCCGGTCGCCGCCGATCCACGAGCCGAACTGGAAGAACGGCGGCACGTCGACGTGGTCCCCCGGGTACGCCTGCCGCAGGGCGTGCTCGAGCTTGTCCACCAGCTCGGGCACGACCTCGAAGAGGTTCTCGTTGACGAAGTACAAGCCCCACGCCAGCTCCTGCACGACCGTGGGCTTCGCGAGCCGCAGCTCGCCCGTGAGCCACAGCAGCTCGATTTCCGTCCGTAGGTTGTCGACCAGGGCGCCGCGCTCCCGCGGGGTCCAGCGGGGAGCCTCGAGGTCCACCAGCCGACGATAGATACGGCGGTGTTTTTCGAGCACGGTGACGCGCTTGGCTTCCGTCGGGTGCGCCGTGATGACGGGGCGCACGCGCAGCATCGCGACCACGGCGCGCATCTCGTTCGCCGCGACCCCGCCGCGCGCCGCGGCCGTGACGACCTGCGCGAACGTGCCGCGCAGCTGGTCGTATCCTCGCTCGACTTCGCGCTGGCGCCGTTGCCGCATCGCCGCGTTCTGCTCGGCGATGGACAACAATTGGAACCACATGCCCTGCGCCTGAATCGCGCGGGCGACGAGCTCGGGCGGCGCCTGCGGGTCGAGCAGCTCGCCCGCAAGGACGCGCTCGATCTCCGGGTGATGCGTCCGGATGACGTCACGCAGGCACTCGTGCAGCAGTGCTGCCGTGCGGGTCAGGTAGCCCTCGTCGGCGCTCACGCCACCCGGTCGCGCGGGGGGGCGCCGGCGAAGAACGCCTTGAGGTTGTCGAGCGCGCGGAGGCCCATGGCGGTCCGGGTCTCGCGGGTGGCGCTGCCCAGATGGGGGAGCAGCACGACGTTCTCCATCGTCAGGAGGTCGGGGGTGACCGCCGGCTCCCGCTCGAACACGTCGAGCCCCGCCCCCGCGATCGTCCCCTGCTTGAGCGCGGCGACCAGCGCGGCTTCGTCCACGATGTCGCCCCGAGCGTTGTTGATGAGGAATGCGCCGCGCTTCATGAGGGCGAGCCGGCGGGCGTCGATCAGATGGCGCGTTTCGGGAGTCGCCGGCGAGTGCAGCGACACGAAGTCCGCCTCGCGCAGCACCTCGTCCACGCTACCCCGCGACTCCGCGCCCAGCTCGGCCACGACGGCCGGCGGCGGCGGATAGGGATCGTGGAAGATCACCCGCATGCCGAAGCCCGAGCGGGCGCGGTGCGCCACCGCCCGGCCGATCCGCCCCAGCCCGATGAGGCCAAGCGTCTTGCCGCTGACCCGGGTTCCCAACAGGTGGGTCGGCCGCCACCCGGTCCACGCGCCCGCGCGCAGGTGACGCTCCCCTTCCCCGCCCCGGCGTGCCACCATGAGCATCAGCATCAGCGCGTCGTCCGCGGTGTCGTCGGTGAGCACGTCAGGGGTGTTGGTGACCACGAGCCCGCGCGCCTTGGCGCTGGTCGTATCGATGTGGTTGAAGCCGACGCCGTAGTTGGCGATGATGCGGGCGCGCAGGGGCTCGGCGGCGAGCACCTGCGCCGTGAGTCGGTCGGTAACGGTCGGGAGGAGCGCGTCGGCCCCTCGCAGCGCGTCCGCGAGCTCCTCCGGGCTCAACGGCCGGTCGGTCGGGTTCAACCGGGCATCGAATTCCCGGGTCAACTGCTCTTCTACCGGCGCCGGTAGCCGACGCGTGACGACCACGGTCGGGCGGCCGGACCGCGCCGCGCTCACCGCTCGACCATCACCGGCCGCGACGGTTGTCGGGCGAGCGCCCGAGCCACGGTCGCCCCGAGCTCGGCCGGGCTCGGCGCCACGACCAGGCCTGCCGAGCGCATGATCTCCGCCTTTTCGGCGGCCGTGTCGCCGAACGCCGAGATGATCGCCCCGGCGTGGCCCATGCGGCGGCCCTTGGGCGCGGTGAGCCCCGCTACGTAGCCGACGACGGGTTTGGTCATCTGCTCTTTCACGAACAGCGCCGCATCCGCTTCCTGGGGTCCCCCGATCTCGCCGATCATCATCACCACCTCGGTCTCGGGGTCCTGCTCGAACAGCGCCAGCATGTCCACGAATGAGCTGCCGTTGATCGGGTCGCCCCCGATGCCGGCACTGGTGGTGATCCCGATACCGAGCTGCTGCATCTGCGCCGCGGCTTCATAGCCCAGCGTGCCGGAGCGCGTCACGACGCCGACCGACCCGCGCGTGTAGATGTGTCCCGGCATGATGCCCATCATGGCCCGGCCGGCGCTGATGATCCCGGCGCAGTTCGGCCCGATCAAGGTCGTGCGTCGCTCCTTGGCGTAGCGCCACAAGTAGCGCTTCACGCGGATCATGTCTTGAGCGGGCACGCCGTCCGTGATGGTGACGACGAGTCGGATGCCGGCATCGGCCGCTTCCATGATCGCATCGGCACAGAACGGTGCGGGAACGAGAATGAGACTCGCCGCGGCGCCCGTGTTCGCTACCGCTTCTTTGACCGTATTGAACACCGGGCGGTCGAGATGCGTCGCGCCGCCCTTGCCGGGTGTGACGCCGCCCACGACGTTCGTGCCGTAGGCGATCATTTCCTTGGCGTGGAACGTGCCCTTATCGCCGGTGAAGCCCTGGACGATGACCCGCGTCTGCTCGTCGAGCAGGATGCTCATGCCGCCCCCGCCCCCGCCCCCGCGTGGTCGCGTGCTGCGACCACGCGCGCGGCGGCTTCCGAGAGGGTGTCGGCCGTGAGAATCGGCAGGCCGCTGTCCGCGAGGATGCGGCGGCCCTCCGCCACAT
>Ga0209160_1004094_pt1 | contig 11724 bp, 13 predicted proteins | sample GraSoiAngelo_153_FD_186167 | JGI IMG/M metagenome (GOLD analysis project Ga0209160, IMG submission 186167) | Grasslands soil microbial communities from the Angelo Coastal Reserve, California, USA - 14_1009_12_40cm (SPAdes) (version 2) | ecosystem: Environmental > Terrestrial > Soil > Grasslands ...
CCGGCTGCTGCCGCGAACAAGCCACGTGTCGCCTTCCAGGCCATTGCCGGTGTCGAGGCGCGCCTCGGTCAGAACCTCGCGCTCGTCAACGGCCGGGCGCCTGGTGATGAGCTCCAGAGTCCCCCCCTCCGCCGGCGCCTCACGGATGTGATCGAGCTTTTGCTCGAGTCGGGTCAGCTCGACGTACTCCAGCATGGGACGTATTCTGCCGGGTCGAGACCCGACTTATTCGCGTTCTAACGTGCGATGGCCGCGGGCGGGAGTCCACGATTCGACCACCAGCCGGTCGCCGGCTTCGTTCAAGTGCGTGATGACGGCCTCCTCGATATCGATCACGAAGTGATGAGCGTCGCTCCCTGAATCGATCTCAGTCGCCATCCCCGCGACCTTCGCTTCGCCCTTCCAGCCGGCTGCGTTGTCCGCCGGCGGATCAACCGTCGGACCGTGAATCGCGACTCGACCGTCACGGCGCAGGTCCATCGCCTTGACAGCGCGGGGCATCGAGCCGATCCGCAAACGCCCTTTGGCGATCTCGACCTCGATACCGCTGATTCGAGGCGCGCCACCGCGACGCAGCGTGGCCATCGTGAGGTGCTTGCGCCTTGACAACAGCTCGCGGACGCGCGACGCGAACTCCGGCTCCGCCGCCTCGAACTCAGCCCACGATGCCACGACCTATGACGATACTTGGGCCATGAGCAGGGCCGTCGAGGAGCTCAACCGCCGTATGCTTCGCGCCCGGGACGCGATCGACCGCGCCTATGCACAACCCCTCGACATCCAGGAGCTGGCGCGATTGGCAAACGTTTCGGATGCACATTTCATCCGCACGTTTCGAGCGACCTTCGGCGAGACCCCGCACCGCTATTTACAGCGCCGGCGGGTCGAGCGGGCGATGTTCAAGCTGTGCGAGACCCAGCGAAGCATCACCGACGTTTGTCTCGACGTCGGCTTCAACAGCCTCGGCACCTTCAGCCGCACGTTTCGGGAAGTCGTCGGTGTGAGCCCGAGCGAGTATCGCGATCGCGCCGAGGTCAAAGCGGTGCCGAGCTGCTTCACGATGGCCTACATGAGACCCAGCAGTTTTGGAGAAGCCACGTCTCGTAGCGGCACCTAGCATCGGATTCATCTTCAAACCAAACCAACAGGAGGAATCACCGATGTACAACGGCATCAACATGTCGCAGATATTCGTTCTCGACCAGGACAAGGCGAAAGACTTCTACGTCAACACGCTCGGGCTCGAGGTCGCCAATGACCTGGACCTGGGCTTCATGCGCTGGCTGACTGTCTGCGTGCCGGGTCAGAAGGGCCGCGACATCCTGCTCGAGAAGCCAGGGCCGCCGGCAATGGACGAGGCTACGACCGAGAAGGTGCGAGAGCTCGTCACCAAGGGCGCCACCGGCTTCACGCTCGGCCTGACCACGGACAACATCAAAAAGACGTTCGAGACGCTCAAAGGGCGCGGCGTGGAGTTCACCCAGGAGCCGACCACGCACTTCTACGGCACCGACATCGGCATCCGCGACCCGTTCGGCAACAACATCCGCATTGTTCAGCTCGCGGAGGTAATGGGTAAGCCGGACCAACCCCCGGTCAAGCTGAAGGTTTAGAGAGGTTATCGCGACAAGCCCCGGGGCAGCCCGGGGCTTCAGTCGTGTTGGTGCCTGACAGCCAGGTCGGCCCGCAGCCGCTCGCCCATCGCGGCGAGGACCTTGATCAACAGCTGATCGTTGGCCTTGATGGCGTCGCGGAACTGCGCGTGGCTCATCACCAGCAGACGTGAGGGTTTGGTCGTCGTGATGGTCGCGGTGCCCAGGCCGCGATCGAGCATGCTGATCTCGCCGAAAAAGTCCCCTGGCTCCAGGTTGCGCCGCAGCTTCCCGTCGATGTCCACCCGTGCCTCGCCGTCGAGCAGGACGTAAAAGGTATCGCCCGGCTCCCCTTGCGTGGTCAGGAATTTACCGGCCGGGGTGTCCACCTCATCGGCTCGGCTGGCAACGAACTCCAGCTCATGTTTTGAGAGCGTCGCAAACAGGGGCACGCGGCTGAGGGCGTCGACTTTGGGATCGCTCATCGGCTGCAGCATATCCTGCAGGTGTGGTGACGGCTTGCTCGGTTTGCGGGCGCCCGCTCCCGGACGGCGCCCGCTTCTGCCCGAACTGCGGGGCGTCGGTCGGACCGCTCGTTCACACCGAAGAGCGGAAGATGGTCACCGTCCTCTTCGCCGACATCGTCGACTCGACCGGTCTCGGGGGCCGCCTCGACGCGGAGCGATCCCGCGAGGTCCTGGGCCAGTTCTTCGGCGCGGCGTCGGAGGAGCTGCTCGCGCTCCGCGGTCGCCCTGAGAAGTTCATCGGCGACGCCGTCATGGCGGTCTTCGGAATGCCGGCCGTGCACGAGGACGACGCCTTGCGTGCCGTCCGCGCCGGTCTCGCGATTCGCGGTCGCACCCGACGGCTGGGGGAGGCGGCGGGCCTCGCCGCGCCGTTGGAGGTCCGGATCGGGATCGAATCCGGAGAGGCCGCCATGGGACGGAACCCGAGCGGCCAGATGCTCGTGACCGGCCCGGTCGTCAATGAGGCGGCGCGGTTGCAGTCGGCGGCGCGCCCAGGCGAGCTGCTGGCGGGCAGCACCACGCACGCCCTTACGGCAACGACCGTGTCGTATGGGCGCCGCCGCCACGTCAGGGCCAAAGGCTTCGATGCGGGTCTCGATGCTTTCCCGGTCGACGGGCTGACGACCCGTTCCGCGCGGCGCACGATCCCATTCGTCGGCCGCGCGAGCGAGCAGGCCATCCTCGACCAGAGCCTCGGCCTCACGACCTCGACCGGCCGCCCGGTGCTCGTCACCGTCCTCGGCGAGCCCGGCATCGGCAAGTCGCGTTTGGCCGACGAGCTGGCGGCAGGCGTCGCGGCGGCGGTGGTCGTGCTGCGTGGCCAGCCTCGCTCCGACACGGACACCGCGACGTTCTCACCCGCCGCCGCGATCATCGGGGACCTGGCCGGCATCGACGCCGGCGATCCGCCGGATAAGATCAGGCGCCGCCTGCGCGAGCTCGCGAATCGCTGCTGCGATCCATCCGAGGCCGATCTGGTTGCCCAACGCCTCGCTCTCCTGTTCGGCCTGGCCGAACGGCGAGAGGAGGCGGCCTTCGTCCATGACGTGCAGGCGGGTTTCACCGCCATCGTCGACGGGCTGGCTCGCGACCACCCCGTGATGATGGTGTTCGAGGACGCCCACCACCTCAAGCCCGCCATGCTCGACCTCATCGAACGCCTCGCGACCCCCGGACGGCGCGGACCGCGCCGGGCATTGATCCTCGCATTGGCGCGAAACGAGCTGCTCGAGGACAGGCCCGATTGGGGATCGACAAGTGGGAACTCGGTCCTGCTGCGCCTGGATCGGCTTTCGCCGGCGGAGTCGATCAATCTCGTCCGCCAGGCGGGCGGAGGTCGAATCCCAGAGCCGCAGGCGATCGAGATCGCCGAGCGCGCGGGAGGCAATCCCTTTTTCATCATCGAGACGACCGGCATGCTCATGCCCAACGGCGATGGCTCCGGGCCCGCCGGTCGCATGACCATCCCACCCACCGTTCAGGCGGTGGTCAGCGCCCGGCTCGATGCTCTTCCGGCCCGGCTGCGCGAGCTGGCCCGCCGTGCATCGGTGTTCATGTACGCATTCGACCTTGAAGAGCTCGCCACCGTCGACGGCAGCGCAAACGTGAAGGAGCTCCAGGACCTCGAGGACGCCGAGGTCATCGTGCGCCAGCCGCCCGCGAGCTGGCGGATCCGCCACGCCACACTGAAAGACGTCGCATACGCCAGCCTGCCGAAACGAGAGCGCCTGCGCCTGCATCAGCTGGTCGCCGACTACCTGATCGATTCGGGCCATGGATCGCTCGCCGCCGATCACCTCGAGCTCGCGGCGATCGCTTCCCTCGACCTCGACCCGAACGACCGAGCGGCCCCGGAGCGCGCTGCGGACGCTCTCCTCGTCGCCGGCGACCGTGCACGCCGGCGCATGGAGATCCGCTCGGCGATCGATCGATACGATCGCGCCCTCGTCATGGCGGGCCCCGAGCGAAATTGGGGAGCTCGGGAGGCCAGGATCCTGGCGGGCATGGGCGAGGCCCGCTACTGGCTCGGCGAATACCGCTCGGCCACGGAGGCCTTGAATCGGGCCGTGACACTGGCGGAGGAGCACGACGACCTATTCGCCTTGGCGCTCGCGCTGCGCTTCCTGGGCGATATCGCCATCAACTTCGAGGCCGACGTCGACAAGGCCGAGAAGCTGTTGGATCGGTCGCTCCAAGCAGCAGAGCAGCTGGGCGAGCCGTGGGCCATCGTGCGGACGCTGCTGTTCGCGGGCTGGGTTCCCTGGACGCGCGAGCGGTATCAAGAGGCCGAGGTCATCTGGAGGCGGGCGCTCGACATGGTCGATCCGAAAGACCACTGGTCTCGGGTGCGCGCTTTGACGGCCCTTTCGATCAACCACAGCCAGATGAACGACCACGAGGGGGCGCTGAAGCTCATCGATGAGGCGGGCGCGCTTGCCGGTGAGGCGAGCGACCAGTTCACGATCGCCAACACCGCCGTGCAAAGGGGTCGCGTGTTGGACGACCTCGAACGTCGCGAGGAATCGCTGCCCTGGTTCGACCGTGGAGTCGCGATCTTTTCCGAGCTTGGAGCTCGCTGGGAGCTCGCGGACGCCAGGGCGGCCCGGGGCATCGCGAAGCGGGAGCTGGGCCGGCTTGATGAAGCGGAGGAGGACCTGCGCTACGCAATCCGCATCGCGGAGGAGCTTGGCGACCGCCAGCTGCCGGGTTGGACCTGGCGCGCGCTGGCGCTGGTCGCCGAACGCCGCGGCGACAAGGCGGAGGCGGAGGAACGCTGGCGGCGCTCGCGCGAGGCCGAGTCACGCGGGCCGCACTGACTGCTAGTGGTAGACGAGGTTCGCGCCAAAACGTGAGAAGCCCAGCTTTTCGTAGACCTTCGCCGCTTCCTCGGTGGCCGCGTCCAGGAAGACGAAGTCACCGCCGCCGTCGAAATGCCGCCTGACCAGCTCTGAGGTGACGGTGGCGGCGACCCCGCGACGCCGCAGCTTCCTCGCGGTGACGACGCCGACGACTTCCGCCGCTCCCTTCATCGAATGCGAGACCCCGGTGCCGGCCGCCTCCCAATCCAGCCACGCCAGCAAGAAGACGCTGTCGGGGACGGCCAGCGCGACCCGCAGCTGATCGATCGGCGGCACTGGTCTCTTGACGTCGCCGCCGTTGGTCCACCGAATCTGCTGGAAGGCCTCCAGCTCAGCCGCGATGGCGGTGGACCGGAGCTGCGTCAGGTGTACCTCGGGTGCGACGAATGGTTTGAACGAATCCGGGTGACACGCCATCAGCGGATTCTTTTCCGCCATCTTCAGGCCGGCCGATTCCAGCCACGCCCCGACCTCCGGAAAGACCGCTTCGTTGTACTCGATCTCGAGCGGCGCTTTGTGCTTCTTCAGCGCCGCCTTCAATTTCGGCATCGCCTTCAGCGTCTCGCTTTCGCTGGCTGAGCCTTCGACCAACGTGACCCAGCTCGTCGAGGGTGCTTCCTTGTCCTGGGACATGGCGACGCGAAAGGGCCCGATCGTGAGGACCTCTGAATCGACGGCCCGTGCCTCGAGCACGTCGCGCTGCCAGGCGGCGAAGCGCTCTACATCTCCGGTCACGGTACCCGTAGTGTGGGCCATGACAATGTCGGTAGGCAGCGCCGAGAACGAGTTTGCGGTGAAGCTGTTTCGGCGCCTGCCTCGCCGTTACGACCTGCTGGCCGAGGTGCTTTCGTTCGGACAGAACGCGCGGTGGCGCGCAGAGCTGGTCAGGCACGTCGCGAAGGATCAGCCGCGGCGCGTCCTCGATGTCGCCACCGGTACGGCCGGCGTCGCGATCGCCATCGCACGGCGCACGAATGGGCACGTCACGGGCGTCGACGTCAGCCAGGAGATGCTCGAGATCGGACGTGGACGGGTGGCCGGCGCCGGGCTGCAGGGACTCATCGAGCTCGAGACCGCAAGGGCCGAGGCGCTGTCTTTTGATGACCGCGCCTTCGACGCGATCAGCTTCACGTATGTCCTTCGATATGTGGCCGATCCGGCCGCGACGATCCGGGAGCTCACCCGAACGCTGCGGTCAGGCGGTGTGATGGCCGGCCTGGATTTCTACGTGCCCCCCAGCCTGCCTGCGCGCGCCGCCTGGTGGCTGTATACCCGCGCCGTGCTGCCGGTCGCCGGGCTCGTGCTGGGTGGTCGGGCCTGGTGGAACGTGGGCCGATTTCTCGGTCCCAACATTTCGGCCCACTACCGACGGTGGCCGCTGCAGCGCCTGATCGATGCCTGGGAGGAGGCGGGGATGGAGGGAGTCGAATATCGCTTGATGAGCCTCGGCGGAGGGATCGTGATGTGGGGCACGAAGCGTGCCTGAAGCGCTGGCCCCCGCCTACTACACGGCGGTAGGGCGCGGGTGGCGGCGGGACGTCTGGGCCTTGTTGCACCCGCCATACACGGCGTGGCACCTGTCCTACGTCGTGATCGGCGCCAGCCTCGCGCCGAAATTGAGCATGTTCCGGCTCGGGGCAACGCTGGTCGCTTTCTTCCTCGCGGTCGGCATCGCCGCTCATGCGCTCGACGAGCTCAATGGACGTCCGCTGCGCACATCGATCCCGAGTTGGGTGCTGAAGGCGGCGGGCGCGATCGGGCTGGCGGGTGCGGTTGCCATCGGATTGGCCGGTCTGCCACTCCTGGGGTGGTCGCTGCTTCCTTTCATCGCGCTCGGGGTGCTTTTCGTTTATGCGTACAACCTGGAGCTCCTCGGCGGCCGCATGCACGGCGATTTCTGGTTTGCGCTGTCATGGGGCGCTTTCCCACTGCTCACGGCCTACTTCGCGCAGACCGGCAGCATCTCGCTCGGGGCCGTCGCGGCGGCCGCTAGCGCGTTTGCGCTGTCCTTCGGCCAACGTGCGCTGAGCACTCCGGCGCGCAATCTGCGCCGCAAGACGCGCTCGGTTTCGGGCGTGATCACGCTCAACGACGGATCAACGGCGCGGCTCGAAGAGGCGACCATTTTGAAACCGTTGGAAACGGCCCTGCGCGCGTTCTCCTGGGGGGTGGTCGCGATCGCCATCGCTTTGCTCTCTTCAAGACTGCTTTGATGGCCCCGTAACATTCCGTAAGTCATGAACCTTCCGGCCGTGACGATGCCGAAACCGCTGCTGAGGGGCTGGTCGCATGCCGTGGCGTCGTTCGTCGCGGTCGCCGGCCTTGTGAGCTTGATCGTGATTACGCGCCACGACCCCGCGAAGCTCGCCTCGATGGCGATCTACGGGACAGGGCTGGTCCTGCTCTTCGCCGTCAGCGCCATGTACCACATCTTCAACTGGCCGCCACGCGTCAAGGACTGGCTACGGCGCGCGGACCACGCGACGATCTTCGTCTTCATCGCCGCGACCTACACGCCGCTCGTCTTCAACATCCTTGGCGGCTGGTGGCGAATCGGGGTCCTGGTCGCCATCTGGGTCTGTGCACTCGCCGGAGTCATTGGGGCGGCACCGTTCCTGCGCATCCCGCGGGTCGTGCTGGCGAGCCTCTACCTGGCGATGGGCTGGCTGGCTGTGGTCGCGCTCGTCCCGCTCACTGCGGCTTTGGGCTGGGTGGCGGCCGTGCTGATGGCGCTAGGTGGGCTGCAGTACTCGCTCGGCGCCGCGGCCTACGCATTCCGGCGTCCGAGATTGTGGCCGCGCGTGTTCGGCTACCACGAGGTCTTTCACCTGGCGGTCATCACCGCGAGCGTCACCTTCTATGTGATCGTGGTTTATTACGCCGTCCCGTACCACCGCTCCTAGACCGGCTGAACTCCGTGCTTCCGGTCCGGCCGGGATGATTTCCTGGTCGCGTAGGCGCGATAGCGTGCGATGAGATTCGCGCGAAGGTCTTTGGGTTCGACCACGTCGTCGACGATGAGGTTGTTGGCCAGCTTGTAGAGATCGACGTCTTGGCGGTACTCGTCCTCCAGTTCCTTACGCCGCGCGGTCCTTTCCTCTTCCGGCAGCTCGGCCAGCTTGTTGAAGAAGACCGCGTTGACCGCGGGCTCCGGGCCCATGACCGCGATCTGCGCCGAAGGCAGCGCGATCACGCAGTCGGAGTCGAAAGCCGGGCCCGCCATCGCGTAGAGCCCGGCACCGTAAGCCTTGCGCACGATGACGGAGATCTTCGGGACCGTCGCCTCCGACACCGCGCTGATCATCTTGGCCCCGTGCCGGATGATGCCTCGGCGCTCGACGTCGGTGCCGATCATGAAGCCGGGCACGTCGGCGAGAAACAGAAGTGGGATCTCGAAGGCGTCGCACAGCCAGATGAAACGGGCGGCTTTATCGGCGGAATCGTTGAACAGCACCCCGCCTTTCTGCATCGGCTGGTTCGCGACGATGCCGACCGCCTGTCCGTCCAGGCGAGCGAAGCCGGTGAGCAGCTCCTTGGCGAAGAGCTTCTTGATCTCCACCCAGCTGCCCTCATCGATCAGGGCGTCGATGACCTTGCGCATGTCGTAGCCCTTGTTCGCCTCTTCCGGGATGAGGTCGGCGATGGGCTTCGAGCCCTCGCGCGGAGCCTTGGCCTTGCACGGCACCGGCTTTTCGCCCGAGCGCTGCGGCATGTAGGCGAAGTAGGCGTGCGCGAAATCGATGGCCTCCTTGTCGTCGGAGACAAGCGCATCCCCGCATCCGCTCTCGGTGCAGTGCATCCGCGCGCCTCCAAGCTCCTCGAGGCTCACCTTCTCGCCGACCACGACTTCCACCATGCGCGGCGAACCCAGATACATCGATGCGTTGCCCTCGACCATGACGACCACATCGCAAAAGGCGGGGATGTACGCGCCGCCCGCCGCCGACGGGCCGAGGAGAAGGCAGATCTGCGGTACCTGGCCTGACAGCTGCACCTCGTTGAAAAAGATCCTTCCCGCGTGGCGGCGCCCAGGGAACATGTCGATCTGGTCGGTGATGCGGGCGCCGGCCGAGTCGACCAGATAGAAGAGCGGAACGCGGATCCTCTGCGCCGTCTCCTGGATGCGCACGATCTTCTCGACCGTCCGCGCGCCCCAGCTCCCGGCCTTGACCGTCGGGTCATTCGCCATCACGGCCACATGCCGCCCTTCGATCGCTCCCAACCCGGTGATCACGCCGTCGGCGGGCAGCTCGTCTGCCAGGACGTTGGCGAAGAGACCGTCTTCCACGAATGAGCCAGCGTCGAGCAGAAGGTCGAGCCGCTCGCGGGCCGTGAGCTTGTTTTGCTCGCGCAGCTTGGGCAGGTAACGCGTGCCGCCCTTGAGCGCCGATTCACGCAACTTCTTGTATCGGTCGTTCATCGACCTTTGAACTCAGGCTCACGTTTTTCGAAGAACGCGAGCACGCCTTCCTTCGAGTCTTCAGTCATGGCCACCTTCAGCAGCTCGTCGTGCAGGTACTCGAGCGCGGGAGCGAAGTCCATGTCCTGCTGGCGATAGAACGCATCTCTCCCCAGCCGCATCACCAACGGCGACTTCTTCGCCAGCTTTTCAGTGATCTCGTCGACTGTTGCATCCAGCAGCTCGCGGGTGACCACACGGTTCACGAACCCCGCCGACTGCATCTGGGTCGCGGTCCATCGATCGCCCAGCATCATCATCTCGAGCAGGACCTTGCGCGGAAGATTTCGGCCGAGAACCGCCTGGATCATCATCGGCCACACGCCGACGTTGATCTCCGGCGTGGCGAACGTGGCGGTGTCCACGGCGACCAATAGATCGCACGAACCGGCTAGCCCCATCCCCCCGGCGAGGGCGTGTCCGTTGATCCGGCCGACGATCGGCTTCCCAAGCTCCTCCATCAACAAGAAGAGGTCGACGAATGCTCGCCTCTCTTGATGGTGCTCAGCCTCGGGCGCGCCAGGCTGGAAGCTGCTGAGGTCGGCACCCGCGGAGAACGCGCGGTCGCCGGCGCCGGTGAGGACCACGACCCGCATCGTGTCGTCTTCCTTGCACCAGCGAAAGGCGGCGAGGAGGTCGCGGAGCATCCCGGCCGACAGCGGGTTGCGTTGCTCCGGGCGGTTCAGGGTGATCGTGGCGACGTGGCCCTTGGTGGCCAGCAGAAGGTGCTCGAGGGGCGGCATCTCACTCAAGGCTGCGCTCATCGTAGGTCTCAGCCGATGACGCCGATGGCGATCGCGACGCCGACGAGAATCAGCACGGCTCCACCGAGCTCTTCGCTCCAGGCTTCGATCCTGGTCCCGAGCCTGTTCCCAAGCTCCAGGCCGAGCAGCGACAGCGCCACGCTGATGACGCCGATGGTCGCCGCCGCCAGCACGATCTGGATGTGATAGACGGCCAGGGCGAAGCCGACTGCCAGGTTGTCGATGCTCAAGGCCAGCGCCGTGATGATCAAGCGGTGCGTTTCGATCTCCGCGCTCTCTGGCTTTTCGGTGCTCACCCGCCGGCCCTGCCAGATCGCGTACGCGCCGACCACGACCAGAATCGCGCTGCCGACGTACTTGGCGACATGGCCCAGATAGCCCGCCACGGCCTGGCCGAGGAGGAGGCCGGCGATCGGCATCAGCGCCTCGAACAGGCCGAAGGCAATTCCGACCCGGAGCCGGGTGCGGGCGCTGATGCCGCCGAGGCCGATGCCGATCGCGCCGGCGAAGTTGCTCAGGCCAACCGAGACGCTGACCAGGAAAAGCCCCAGAAGCCCAGACATTTTGTTGGCTGGTAACTATATGGAGCCGCCGTGCGGCGGTCCGATCGGCGGCGCTTCAGGCATTTTGCAGTCAATCCTTAACAACAACACATTGCCTGGGGCATCAGGTGCGCGCAGAATGGCGCCGAAAGTTGCACCCGTCCTGTAACCCAAAGTTAGGCCGCCGATCGTCCAAACGGTATACTCCGCCGGGCCAAGAAGATTATGAAGATCAGGCAACGGGCCTCTGCAGCCACCTCTCCGACGACCCGCGACGCGGGTATCGACCTGGACAAGCCCATATTCACCCTGAGTGTGGCGTCGGAGATTCTTGAGACACATCCCCGCACTCTCATGATGTACGAACACCTTGACATGATTCATCCCAAGCGGACGGTCACGAATCGACGGCGCTACTCCCGCCGCGACGTGATGAAGCTGCAGGCGATCCAGACCCTGACCCGCGAGCACAGGGTCAACCTCGCCGGCGTCCGCTACATCCTTGCGCTCTTGAAGCGCTTGCAAACCGCAGGAGTTGAGCCACCGGAGGGGTTAAAGAACCTGGATGTGACGCTACTCGACGTCTGAATTGCAACCCGGAGATCGGGTTGGTTGCTGGCAACGAATTTGAGAACGGTTTAAGCAAATGTCCAAAAAGCGACGGCGGTTAGAGATAAAAGTGGACCCCCTGCCTCGTCCATTCATGGACGAGACCGCGTCCTGTCCCGTGTGCGGCCGGGATGCGGCGGCGATTGGGAGGCGGCAGCTCCAGATCGTCTTCCGTTGCGATGGGTGCAAGGTGGTCTTCAAGCGCAACCGGAGCTGGCCGTATATCTACTAGGTAGCGCGGCTGCGTAAGCGGCTTCGTAGGGTTTTCGTAACCTGGATGTATGAGTCGGCGCGTCGGTAAGGCGGCGATGTTCGGCGTGCTCGCCGGACTGGCCACGGCGGCGGTCGCGGTGGCAGTGCGCCCGCGGGGCGG
>Ga0209160_1004095_pt1 | contig 11723 bp, 9 predicted proteins | sample GraSoiAngelo_153_FD_186167 | JGI IMG/M metagenome (GOLD analysis project Ga0209160, IMG submission 186167) | Grasslands soil microbial communities from the Angelo Coastal Reserve, California, USA - 14_1009_12_40cm (SPAdes) (version 2) | ecosystem: Environmental > Terrestrial > Soil > Grasslands ...
CTCTCTGCGACGAATCCGTGTGACCGGGTTTATCACGCTACTGACTAGATCTTGATTGTTGTTGTGTCGACTTGCGCAGCTCCCCAGCCGATCCAGTCAAAAGATTGCGCAGCACTGCCACCTCGGCGGCGATTCCTGTGTGCAGCGCGGGATCGAGGTCGGGAGCGAACAGGGAAGAGTGATTGGAAGGCAAGTTTTCGCCCGCCGCTTTGGCTTGCGCGTATTTCTGCGGATCGGCTCCGCCCAGGCCAAAGAAAAACGACGGGACGCCCTGCGCGATGAAATAGGAGAAGTCCTCTGATCCCATGATCGGCTCGGCGACGGCAACGTTCTCTTTTCCTATCGCTGATTCGAGAACAGGTTTGAGCCGCTGCGCCAGCGCCGGGTCGTTGTACACAGCATCAGTGGCCTCGTAGTGTTCGATCAACGGCTCACGCTGCGTGCCTGACGCCTCGGCTTCAGCTTTTGTGATCCGCGTAATGGCGGCGAGAACCTGTTTGCGAATCTCGGGTTTGTAGCTGCGGACTGTCAACCCGAGTTCGGCCTGGTCGGGAATGATGTTGTTCTTGGTGCCAGCCTGAATGTATCCGACGGTGACTACAGCCGCCTCTCCTGGCTTGACCTCGCGCGAGGTGATGGTCTGCAGCGCAAGAATAGTTCTGGCAGCGATGACGATGGGATCGACAGTTGTATGAGGCGCCGAGCCGTGGCCGCCCTTGCCGAAGATCGTGATGCGGACAGAGTCGGCGTTGGCGTAACGGTAACCGGAGGCGACCCCAACTTTTCCCGCAGGGAGTTCGTTGCTGGTATGCAGCGCGACGGCGACATCGGGCTTGGGAAAACGTGTGAACAAGCCGTCGTCGATCATTTTCTTGGCGCCGGTAATTGTTTCCTCCGCGGGCTGGCCGATTAGCATCAGCGTTCCGTGCCAGGTGTTCTTCGTATTCGCCATGATCGTGGCGGTTCCGATGAGCGATGCCATGTGCAGGTCGTGGCCGCAGGCGTGCATGACCGGGACTTCGTGACCTGCGTCATCTTTTGTGTGGATCTTGCTGGCGTAAGGTAAACCAGTCTTTTCCTCGACGGGAAGCGCATCGAGCTCGGTGCGCAGCATTACAGTTGGACCGGGACCATTTTTGAGGAGTGCGACAATCCCGTTGCCCCCGACGTGTTCTGTGACCTCGTAGCCCAATGTGCGGAGACGGCTCGCTAGCTTCTCTGCCGTTTGCATCTCGTGCCCGGAAAGTTCGGGATTCTGGTGCACGTCCACGTAGAGCGCACGTGCCTGGGGGAAGACGTTTTCCACCTCGCCCGAAGTTCCGGCCGTCTGGGCCCAGGCGGAAGCGGTGACGACTACGAGCAGCAGAAACATTTCGAGATAAGCCCGGTCGTTCTGACATTCGCCGTTCCCAAGCAGGGTTAATTTGTGTATCTCCTCATTGATACGTGAACAGGTTAATCGATCCGGCATGCTTGCCTCCTTCACTGGCAATTCGCGATTTACCGCAAACAAGGAGCCTCTCGTCCAAGCAGGGTTCATTCAATAACGGGCACCGATCTATGGCGAGCTTTGCGCCTACGTGTATGGGCACTCTTCAGTGTCCTTGCTCTTCCAGAAACCTTTCCGCTTCTAATGCCGCCATGCAGCCGGTTCCGGCGGCGGTGATGGCCTGGCGATAGCGGCGGTCCTGGACATCGCCGCAAGCGTACACGCCGGGCACGCGGGTGGAAACGTAATTCTTGGTCACAAGATAACCATCCACATCGGTATCGAGCTGGCCTTCGAACATGCGCGCGTTCGGGATGTGTCCGATCCCTAGAAACATTGCGCTGGTGGGAAAATCTGAGACCTTGTTGGTTATGGTATTGCGCAGCTTGAGGCCGGTTACTTCGGCTTTCGCAGGATCGTAGACATCTTCGACGACAGTGTTGGTGAGGAATTGAATGTTCTTGTGGTGGCGGGCACGGTCGAGCATGATTTTTGAGGCGCGGAACTCGTTGCGGCGGTGAATAAGTGTGACTTTTGTCGCGAATCGAGTGAGAAAGAGGGCTTCTTCCATAGCCGAGTCACCGCCGCCGATCACGGCGATTTCCTTTCCCGAGAAGAAGAAGCCGTCGCAGGTAGCGCAGGAAGAAACGCCGTGGCCGATTAACGCCTGCTCGCCGGGAAGCCCCAACCAGCGGGCGGACGCGCCGCTGGCAATGATCAGCGTCTGAGTGTGAATGGTCTCACGCCCGACCTGCAACGCGAAGGGCCGCTTACTCAAGTCGACGCGATCTACATGGCCGAGCTGATATTGCGCGCCAAAGCGTCCCGCTTGCTTGCGCATGTTTTCTATCAGTTCTGGCCCTTGGATTCCTTCTGGAAAACCGGGGAAATTTTCTACCAGTGTGGTGAGTGAAAGTTGGCCTCCGGGCTCGTGGCCCTCGATAACCAGCGGTTTGAGATTGGCGCGTGCAGTATAGAGGGCAGCTGTGTGCCCCGCGCACCCGGAACCCATGATGACTACGTTGCGGATGTGATCCATAGATCTATGAGCTTAGATTTAGTAATCACGAATTAGTTGCAGGGTCCAGACCTCTGGGTGCCGGTGAGCTCCCCAGCCTACTTTTTAACCGCAAAGTGCGCAAAGCTTTTGCGAAGCATGCAGAGAGAGTTACTTGTCTTCAGACGCAGTTTTCCTTGCCGCCGACTTTTTCCCCAGCGGTTTCGGCTTGCGGCGTGCTCCCGCGCCGAGCCTCGCTAATTCCTCAGGCACCATGCGGCGCGCGCCCAGCAAGCCGCGGTAGTTAGCCACAATTGTAGATGCGCTTTGAAACAGTGGTTCGTAGGCGCTTTGGTCTGGCGCGGGACCTGTGTCCGTCGTGTAACAGCGAGCCAGGACCACCGATGATTTCCCAAAGCGCTCAAGCTTGATTCGCGTGGCCGGCGTGTTGGTTGTGAGCATAGCCGCAGGCGTGGTTACAGCCGAAGCACTGTCCTCGATGGACACTTGCATTAAATCTTTGGGGTCGCGCACTCGGAACACAAGCGTCTCAACCATATTCTTCGGATCGGTGCTGAACGAGTACTGCACGGTTGAGAACAGCGCCTGCACAGAGAACTCGCGCCGAATGCGGACCCAATTGGCTGTGTCGTCCCCAGAAGAGACGTGTGCGCTCTGTCCGGACTGAAGGAAGTTGGGATTTTCCTGCATGCTGGTGCGGCCGCGGTCCACTTCGAAATCAGGCGCAAAAAGGGGTTGCTTAGGAACCCGCGAGAGCGCGGAAGAAATTTCGCGCTGGTCGTCTGCCGAAGGCGAGCAGACGTTCAGCATGTTGACCTTGACTTGGGGTTGCGACGCCTGCTGCGCGTTGGCGTATCCGAGAAGCCCAACCCAGGCGAGAAAAAAAATCTTTCCAAGCACGCAGGAATTTTAGCAGGGCTGGGCGAATTCCACGCGGTTCGAAGAAAATCGTGCAATGGCGCAGATCGCCGCTCAAGCGGCAGCCAAAAAAGCAAGCTGAAGCGGGATGCGATCGTTCTCGCCGAGCAAATTAAGGCCAGCCGGTTGCGGCTGGCCTTTTTCTTGCAGCCAATGCCACTGACATATAATCCTTCTTCCTCATGGAAGTTTCTTACCGTTACATTCGTTTGCGGCTCAGCGAGGCTGGGATTTTGCCTCGTAGCCGCATGGCCCGGGTTGCCTGGTATCTGCTGGGGATCGATATTGCTCTCTTCGCATTACAAAAGCTTCTTGGACTTTTTCACGTCTCTTACGGACGGAGTCTGGGCGGATGGGTTAGCATTCTCAGCTTTGTTGTCATTGTTCTCTTCGCTTTCCTTGCTTTCCGCTGGCTCAGGTCGAAGCTGCTATGGCGATTGCGGAACCGGCTCATTGTTACGTATGTGTTCATCGGCGTGATTCCGGCAGTTCTGCTGATGACCATGGCATTTATCACGATTTATCTGTTCGCGGGGCAGTTCGCGAATTTTGTCGTGACCTCTGACCTCAATTCCCGACTGCGCAGCTTGCAGGCGGTAAATGCGGCCATCGCAAATGAATTGGCAGCGCGTATTGGGCGCGGCCAGTCGCCCACAGCCGAATCGCTTGAAGGGCTCAGGCGAAATGATCCTTCATGGGCTCCCAGAGAGATTTGTGCTTGGGAGAACGGGAAGCCTCTTCCTCTGTGTGGAGGGGCGAAGGGGGCACCAGCTTTCGACGTCCCGTCGTTTTTGGGACCTCAGTTCGCCGCCGTTGTCGGTGATCGAGGCGGTCTGTATCTGCGCTCCGCAACTGTGCTGAATTCGAATTCACGGAAACTGGTAGTCATCTCGAGTGAGCCGCTGGATCGCAACCTTCTCGACAAGACTGCTGCTGAACTGGGAGAAATCGCGCTCTATGCAGCCAACTACGATCAGCGGCCGATCCCGTTTCAGGCGTCCCCACCGAGCAAAGGCGATGACCAGTATTCAGTCAGCATCACTGAGAGCCCAAACGGCGTCGTCATGGGAACCGGCCAAGAGGAACTCCATCTCATGTTTGTGGCCGGTCACTTGCCGGAAGCAAGCGGCGTTTTCGATCGCGTCATCACGTTTGGAACGCCTCTTCCCGTAACTGAGTGGGCCAGTGGGCAACAGAAAAAAATCGGCGCTCTTCTGCGTGTCGAAACCAGGCCATCCATGCTCTACGCCCGCCTGTTCGCCACGTTCGGTGATTTCGTTCGAGGTGTCGAGCTTTTCTTGTTTGTCGTGGCCGTCAGTTTCGCCGTCATCGAGTTACTGGCGCTCTTTATCGGTACACGCCTTACCCGCACGGTGACTCGAGCCGTCGCGCAACTTTATCTGGCGACCAAGCACATCAATCGCGGGGATTTCAGCCATCGCATTCCGGTCAAGTCGAGTGATCAGCTCGCCACGCTTGCCAACTCGTTCAATTCTATGACTGCTTCGATCGAGAACCTGATCGAGGAGCAGAAAGCGAAGCAAAGACTGGAGAATGAGCTGGCCATCGCGCAGGAAGTGCAGGCGATGCTTTTCCCGCAGCACATTTCGCAATTGCCGTCGCTCGAAGTGCATGGGTTTTGCCGCCCCGCGCGCACGGTCAGTGGCGATTATTACGATTTCCTCACCGTGAATTCGGACCGACTGATTCTGGCTGTTGGCGACATCAGTGGCAAGGGAATCTCGGCGGCACTGCTGATGGCAACCATCCATTCGGCGGTACGGGCTTACAGCATTGAAGGAATTCCGGTTTTGCGGGAAGCCATGGCTGTGGGGCAGCGGCCGGGTTCGGGGACGATGTTGGCGTCAATGCAGGGCGCGGAGGTCTCTCCGTCCACCATGCTAGCGCTGCTCAATCATCAGCTTTACCAGAGTACGCCGATGGAGAAGTACGCCACGTTGTTCTTGGGCATGTACGAAGACCGTGAGCGGAGGCTCATTTACAGCAATGGCGGGCATTTGCCGCCCATCATTTTGGGTGAAGACGGTTCGCTGCGCAGGCTGGATCAGGGGGGGACCGTGGTGGGTTTATTCGAGCAGGTCAGCTACGATGAAGCTGAAGTGCATCTTCATTGCGGCGAGATTTTTCTCGCGTACAGCGACGGAGTGACCGAACCAGAAAACGACTTTGGCGAATTCGGCGAGCGACGGCTCATCGAATTGGTGCAGGAGAACCGGCACCTGCCGCTGGCGCGAATCAGCGAAATTGTAACCGCTGCCGTAGATGATTGGATCGGCGCCAACGAGCAGCCGGATGATGTGACGCTGGTTTTGGCACGCGCACGGTAGGCTCGCAGCCTGGCTCCTGGCGCAGAATAGTACTGTGTATCGATTGTGCGGGGGAAAGCTATTAAAGCCGGGGCAGCTACTCAACAGTTCCGGCAGCCGGGTCCCTCTCCAAGATCCCAGCAGATGCCACAACCGGGGCGGCTGCCCCACTCGCTCCGCGCACCCCTAAAAGAGCAGGCACGCCCGCGCGGAGCAAACCTTTCAACACGTGAAAGTCAGAGGAGAGTTCTGGCTAGCAGATCAGGACACAGAACAAGGAGAGACGGGAATGCACAGTGGAAGGAGCTGAACTGTCCAGCGTGTCGGTGCGCAATCGCACATCCTGCTCCAGAACGCCCATGCTTGGAGCGATGACAATTGCGATGCGGGCCGGCACAGGCGAGATACGCGCCTTCATTGCTGTCGGCGCAGTGCCTCCGTGAAATGTAAAGTCGGGCAGATCAACCTGAGGCAAGATCAGAATAATGGCAAACAAGGCCAGTTCGACTATGAGCAGAACCCACTGCCACCGCTTCATAAAATACCGCCGCATTGCTAACAAGAAACTACTTCGGTTTTGCCGGAGTGTCAATACGGGCGACCGGGCTAAGTCCGCAGCGTGTTATTTGTTCTTGACCTGTTTGAGCAGGACGGAAACCCGTGCGGATACCTGCTGGTCCTTCTCCATGCCGCCCACGATGACCAAACCCTCTGGTATCACCAGCAACCCGCGATGATCCATGGTTGGATTTGGCGTGTTTTGGCTGAGAGTCTCCCACTTAGCAGTACGCGCATTGAATGCGAAGGTCACCGGTGAAGGCTCGGAAGGCTTGCCATCGTACCCGATTCCATTGAAGTTGTAAGGATTATCGGTACCGCCAGAGAAATAGATCATTTGATCTTTCTCCGAGCTCCCGGCGGCAATGCGGTAGCGCGCATTGCCGGGATGAGTGGGAAGTTTTGTCCACAGAATTTTTGCGGGATCATGATGATCGATTTTGCCCATCCAGCATTCGTCGGAGGCGACATATTTAGGCTGATCCGCTGAAGGGTTCTTTTGTGCGCCGTCCACGTAGACGATCGTGTCCCCAACCAGTCCGCCGGCATGGCCAAAAACCGGAGTACCGGGGATCCGCGTGCCTTGGAGCCATTTATTCTTCTCCGCGTCGTAGATCTGAACATCGCGGACCGCGTCGGTCTTTGACCATCCGCTGACTAAGTAAATGAAGCGATCGTGATACACGCCGGCGACCGAATCATCCACCGCCACGGGAATATCTGCTCCCCGGAACCAGAGATCTCTCAGTGATTCATAAACGTTGACATCGGGGACCGTGATTTCGCCACCCTGCGCATCGACGGCATAGCCGCCAAACAGAAATATGTGGTCGCGTGCGCCTGCCGCTACCGCGGCAATCCGGCCAGCAGTTCCGGGGACCGGATGTGTCAGGCTCCATTTGCCGGTGTCAATATCCAAATAGTAGCCAGCGCTTGTGACCGCATCCCAGGTTTTCTTCGGTCCGATGCCCATGAACGAATAAAGGAGGAGCGATCCGCGGGTCTTGACCTCTGCGACGGCGTTGTTCGAGAGCGGCGTGGGGAGAGGCTCGAATTTGGGCAGCGGAACTGCAAACAGAAGCGCGACTAGAGAGAAAAGGAAAATAAAAGCGAGGAATCTTTTCATCGCAGAAGATTCTACATGGCACGGCGCGCTGGCATTAGAACCAGGTCTTTGCTTTGTATTCGCGGTAGGTTTCGCCGAACTTGGCTTCGAGAACCTTGGCCTCTTTATTTGCGCGGAGAACCTGAACAGGAATCAGAACGAGCAGAAACAACAGTGCGTATGGCCTTTCCAGCGCGATTACGATTCCGGCCAACATCAGGCCGCTGAAAACATAAATCGGGTTGCGAATTTTAGAGTAAAGTCCGTGCGTGACAAGCTGGCGGGCTTGAGGCGTCACCGAAAACGACCTGCCCAACTGCCATCGGGCCACAAAGAGCAGCACGGCAGCGGGAAGAGCGATGCTCAAGCCGATCCATCGTGCAGTACTCCACGGCCCGGGACGAAAGACAATTAACAGAATTACGACCAGCGCGACGAATAGCTGAAAAATGAGAAATGCAGTGAACCGATCCAACGCCATCCTCACTTCACGATCTCCTGCCGGATGGCGTGGATGAAGTCCGTATAAGCGGGAGTGAGGCCAGCGGCGCGCATGTCGCTGGCAATCTGGCCACGATGATATGCAGAGTGGGTAATGACGTGGAGCAGGACGTCATTGACTTGGCTGGACCAGGTTTCTCCCTTGCTATTCACATAGCTGATCTGACGCGACAAACCGGCCTCTCTGCATTCCTCGAGGTAAGACCTCCATGAGGCGCCGAGCACGTCCGCCTCAGCTTTGCACTGGGCGAGTGCGAGTTCTGGCCAGACAGAAAGCGCTGGCTTTTGCTGCTTCAGGCGCGCCAACCATAGCCCCTCAGCCGAGAGAATGTGCGCGGTCAGCTTCAACGACTGCGGTGGCGGGTTCGGCGCGGTGCGAAGTGACGACAGCACTTCCCGGTTTGCCCAATCATCATAGGCGAATAGGCGATGCAAGTAATCAACGATGTCCACAATGCGATTACTTTATAAGGGCGAGTAGAGACATCGCAAACCACTAGCGCAACCTTTATTCCGGCTGCGCGCATCCGGCTAAAGGTATACTCGCCCTTTCAGGAGGTTGCCATGCCAAAGCGCTCGGCAATCGGACTAGCTGTTCTACTCCTCGCCATTCCCTCCAGTTCAAAAGACAAGAAAAAGCCGAGCTTACCGGCAGCGATCCTTCGCGCACAGTTCGTCGCAGTTGTCGTCGACCCCGACGCTGGCATACCGGTTATGAGCCCCGGCGAGAACGAGACTGCACGGTCTGACGTGGAAGCTGCGCTGCAGAAATGGGGCCGCCTCAAGACCACGCTCAACACCGCGAACGCCGATTTGATTTTGGTTGTCCGTAAGGGTGGGAAGCCGATCAAGCCGACTATCGGCGGCGTTCCCAATGAGCCTCCGGTGGTTTTAAATCCAGTCGACAGCGGCATAACGATTCGTGGAAGGAGGGGAACGCCTCCGGATTTGAGCGCCTCAGGTACTGAAGGGAATGGCACTCCAACAATGCGCTCCGAAGTCAGTTCTCCAGATGACGTATTGGCTGTTTATCTGGGCGGCGTTGATTATCCGCTGGATTCGCCGCCACTATGGCGGTATATGGCCCATAACGGTTTGCAGCATCCAACCGTTCCCGCCGTTGAGAAGTTGCGTCAAGCCATTGCGGATGCGGAAAAAATGAAGCCGTAGACCGTAGGCTCTTCATTCGCGGCAGGGTGAATGCATTCTCGCTGCATTGCGCGAGTTCCCCGCAACTATTACGATTCGGCTGAGAGTCCTGCAGCGCTTCCACTTGCTGAGTAGTTCCATGCCTAAGACGACACCGTGGTTGATATGGCCTTGGCTGTTAGTGGCATTTTTCTGCGGCCTCCTATACGCACAGTCGGTGCAACCCCTCCTGCGAGAAGGGCAAGCCGCGCTGGACCGCGGAGACTTCGAGCACGCGATTCAAGATTTTCAGCGAGTGCGGCATTCGGCGCCGCAGAATCTGCAAGCAAATCGCGGCTTGCTATTGAGCTATTTGCAAGCCGGGCGCCTGAACGACGCGGAACAACTGGGACGCGAGGCGGTGGCGCACTGGCCAGATGACCCGCAACTCCAACACTGGCTGGGCTTGGTTTACTTCAAAAGCCAGCAAAATGCCGCCGCCCTTCAGACACTGCGTCGCGCCGAACAACTGGACGGCACACGATTCGAAGTTCATTTTGATCTTGCGCTGGTGCTTCTCGACCAGAACCAATACGCCCCGGCAGCCGAGGAACTGGAAAAAGCAAATAAACTAAAACCCACGGACGCGCTGGCTCACCTGCTGCTTGGGCGCGCTTATCAAAACACGAACCGGACGGTGCAGGCGATTGAGCAGTTTCACGCCGCCCTGCGCCTTGATCCGACTGTCCCCCTGGGGCATTACCACTTGGGCTTCGCCTACGCCAGCCTGGGCCGCAATCAAGATGCGATTGCTGAATACGAAAAAGAGTTAAAACGCTCTCCGGACAACCCCAATGTTCTTTATCAACTCGGCCATTCTCTGCTGGAGGCGGGAGATGAAAAATCGGCGATAGCCGATTTGAAAAAAGCGACTGAGTTCGAGCCGCAAAATGCCGATGCATTTTATGATTTGGGCAAAGCGCTGCTGCTGGTAGGAAATGCCGAAGGAGCAGTGAGCGCTCTGCAGCGTTCGATCGAGCTCAAGCCCACCGACCCAAGCCCGCATTACCAACTCGCACGCGCACTGGACAAAATGGGGCAGCGGGATCAGGCGCAGGTCGAGTGGCGGCGCTTTGCACAATTGAAGCAAGCCCAGCCGCGAACCGGAGGGATGGCCACCGGCCGGGTCCAGTGATACGACAATCCAGATTCTTTTTAGCCCTCGGCGCAAGCGCTTTTCTGGTCGGCGCAGCCGTTTACATCACTGCGGCTACATCTCTTCCGCAATCCAGGAGCGCTCGTCACGCTGGCTCAGCCGCTCGCCGCCCTACATCTTCTATTTCCTTTTCCGATGTCACACGGGCCTCGGGCATCGATTTTCACCTCACGTGCGGGAGCCTGGAAAAACGCTACATCATGGAAACTATGTGTGGCGGCATCGCCGTCTTTGATTATGACAACGACGGCTGGATGGACATTTTCCTGGTGAATGGATCTACGCTCGCAGATTTGCGGTCGGGGAAATGCCATCCTAGCAAGCTCTACCGCAACAACCACGACGGAACCTTCACCGATGTTTCCAGCAAAGCTGGCCTGAACCGTTGCGGCTGGGGATTCGGCGCCGCAGTCGGCGATTATGACAACGACGGATGGGACGACCTCTACGTCACCTATCTCGACGGGGCGGTGCTGTTCCATAACAACCGCGACGGCACGTTCACGGACGTTACCGCAAAAGCGGGGCTTGGCAACGCAGGGCACTGGGGCACTAGCGCAGCTTTTGGCGACTACGATAACGATGGATACCTTGACCTGTATGTGGCCAATTATGTCGATCTTGATCTCGCTCACCTGCCGGAATTCGGGCAAGGCCCGTTTTGTACGTATCGGGGGATTCCGGTCTCCTGCGGACCGCGCGGGCTAAAAGGCGGGCGGGATCGCCTGTACCACAACAATGGAGACGGCACATTCACGGATGTAACTGAGAAATTAAACATTGACCCCGGCAGCTATTACGGCTTAGGCGTACTTTGGCTCGATTACGATCTGGACGGCTGCCTCGATCTTTATGTGGCGAACGATTCCTCGCCGTCCCTGCTCTACCACAATAATTGCAAAGGCGGTTTCACAGAGGTGGGTGCCGAAGCGGGAGTTGCATACAGCGCCGACGGACGCGAGGAGGCCGGCATGGGAATCGATTCAGGCGATTACGATCACGATGGCTGGCCGGACATTGTAAAGACAAACTTCTCCGACGATTCCAACAACCTCTATCATAACGATCACGGTCACGAGTTCACGGATATGGCCGGGCCGGCGGGATTTGGGCCAGTCAGCATTCCTTTCCTGGGCTTCGGCGCGAAGTTTGTAGATTTCGATAATGACGGATGGCCGGATATCTTCATCGCCAATGGCCACGTCAATCCGCAAGTTGATCAGCATTCATTCGGAGTCACTTACGCCGAACGCCAGCTCGTGTTCCACAATCTGACGGGCGGAAAATTTGAGGAGATCGGGCTTCGCACCGGCGCACCGCTGGTGCGTCGCTATGTGGGTCGTGGCCTGGCTAGCGCCGATTTCCTGAACAACGGCAGCGAAGACTTGCTGATGAGCGTGCTCGATGGCTCACCGGTCCTGCTTAGAAATCAATCTGCGAACAAGGGACACTGGTTGCGCGTG
>Ga0209160_1004101_pt1 | contig 11716 bp, 11 predicted proteins | sample GraSoiAngelo_153_FD_186167 | JGI IMG/M metagenome (GOLD analysis project Ga0209160, IMG submission 186167) | Grasslands soil microbial communities from the Angelo Coastal Reserve, California, USA - 14_1009_12_40cm (SPAdes) (version 2) | ecosystem: Environmental > Terrestrial > Soil > Grasslands ...
CAGTTTCTCCGCCGATGAAGTCTAGGAATCCTTTCAGTTTCCAGTAAGCATCAAGAAATTCTAATCCTCGATGTGTGATCGAGTAGCCTGAGTCCTCGCCCGTCTGTATGCCGACGAGCCCTGATGACGATAGATCCTTAAGGTAGTTCTTGGTCCGGTCGACGGGTAATCCAACTGCGTAGGAGACCCGTGTTATCCGGGTCAGCCCCTTCCGTTTCAAAGCCTCTAGTATCTCTGCGTAGATGTCCATCCGGGACCTTTTGGCAGGCTGCAATTTCTCAGAGGGGCGGTTTGGGTAGATCGTTAACCTTGGACGCTGGTTTTGCGAATTTTACGTCTGGTGAGACTTCGATAGTGTCCGTGTATAGGACCTCGCCCTCAACGTTGACGCCTGCTTCGATGACGCCTTCTCTAAAGTAGAGGTTCTTTGCCCTCGACCCGTGTTCCATTTCTAGCTTGTCAGCGTAGACGTCCTCGACTCGGCCGCCGTGTCCGACGCTTACCTCTCGTGCGACGATAGGCCCGCTCGCCCGGGATCCATGTCCAAGCTCGACGGTGTCTCCTTTTGTTCCCTTGATAGTCTTCAGGTCTCCTCCCACCTCGATACTTTTCTGGGCGATGATCTGATCCGCCTCGATGCTACCGCCGACCTCTAGAGAGTCGAGTCTAAGTTCTGCACCGATGTATGCTCTCCCTCCAATGTCCAAGTCCTTTTCAAGCGTGAGGCTTCCGGATACTCGCAAGAGTCCTCCAACGTCCACCTCAACCCCTTTTCCGTTTCCATTGATCGACGCCATGCCTCCCACGTCTAGAGAGTTGAACGAGAGGTCGGCTTTGCTCTCGAATTTTCCTCCAACATCAACATCTCCCCCTTCGCCGCCTTCCACTAGTGTGACGAGACCGCCTACGTCGATCTTTGCGAATTTCAGAGGCTTGGTCGATTCGAACTTTCCACCAACATCCACATCCTTTGAGACTTCTCCTCCGCCGATCCGGGCCATCCCTCCGACATCGAGCTTTGCAGACTTGACTAGGCCAGCTATGTCGACGGTGCCTCCGACATCAACCTCTTCGACGTCGGCTGTTCCCTGGACTTTGAACGAGCCGCCTACGTCCACTTTCTTTCCGGAGATGGTTCCTTTAACCTCGAGGACTCCTCCTACATCAAAATCGTCGGCCCGGGCGTTCCCGCCTATCCTCAATGCTTTGTCGACGGTAACCGTAGTTGCTTCGAGGGACCCATCGATCGTTAGCTGTCCGTCGTCAACTTTCACTTCGCCTTTGGCGTTGAGATCGCCTCCGATTCTGATTTTTCCGTGTCGAGCGGAGAACTCTGAACATGAGAGGCTTCCAAGGAACTCCGCGTCTCCGTCACAGGATACTCCTCCCATTACCTGGATTACCTTGTCTTCAGGCTCTATTCTTGCTGCCTGGCCGACTCGTAGGTCGCCCTCGACCTTGCCGAGTTTGGCTGTCGCACCTCTGTCTACGGAGACATCGCCCATTCTCTGATAGCTCCTATCGAAGAGCCAGTCTCAAGTCATTTGTCGTAAGCCAGTTCTTGATGGTCGCTTGCTCTATTCTCTCTTGGTCTATTTTGACATGACACATTTCTTGTCGATCGTTCTAGGTCTCGCCGCGGCTTATAACGGCCGTGCACGTTGAACAGTCACCAGAAGTGATTACAGACAAATTTTCCGGATGCAAACCCCGGGACTTTCCGCTAGCCTTAAGCACGCTTTCGCACTGACTTGCTACTGGCAGAGAGTTCGTCGTGGAACAGCGGATCAGATTTTGCACTTCTAGGGATGGAACCCGGATTGCTTACTCAACCATAGGTTCTGGTCCCCCTCTGGTAAAGGCAGCTACCTGGCTAGGCCATTTACAGTTCGACTTTGACAGTCCGGTTCTGAGACATTGGAGTAGGGATCTGGCAAGGTATCATTCATTCACGCGATACGACGATCGCGGATGCGGCCTATCCGATCGAGACGTAGAATCGTCCACGTTCGAGAACTGGGTGGAGGATCTGGAAGCGGTCGTTGATAGCCTCGGGCTAGAAAAATTTGCGCTGCTCGGACTTTCTCATGGTGGAGCGCTAAGCATAGCGTACGCGGCAAGGCATCCTGAACGAGTTAGCCACCTGATTCTCTATGGAGCAAGCGCGCTAGGTCGCGCCAAGGCCCGATCGTCAATGAGGGATCTCGAAGAACTGAATGCTATGCTGACACTGACGAAGGTCGGCTGGGGGACGGGGAACCCCGCGTATGAGCAATTCTTCACATCACTCTTCATGCCTGATGGAAAGATCGAAGAGCGGCGCTGGTTCACAGAGTTACAGAAAAAATCTACCTCTCCAGAGAACGCGGTACGATTCATCAAAGAATTTCTTCAGATCAACGTGCAGGATTTACTGCCAAAAATAACCGTTCCGACACTGATTTTACACTCCAAGGGCGACCTTGTCCTGCCATTCGAGGATGGTAGGAATATGGCGACCAGGATCTCTCATGCTCACTTTGTTCCATTGAACAGTAGGAACCACATTCTGATGGAAGATGAGGAAGCGTGGAAAGAGTTCCTAATGGAAACTAGAAGATTTCTCGGAGTGTCTGAGCAAGCAAGGGTCGATAGCGAGGACTATCGATCCATGACTCAAGCTAAGGAACTAGTTTCTCTTCTCGAGCGCACTTCCGAGATCGAATTGTCAAAGTATCGTGTGGTAGGAAGCTACACGAGGTATGATGAGAAGACTCGAAATGTTCTGAAAGACCTCAGGCAGAAAATCGTGGCAGGCCTTCAATCTTCAAACGTATCTAAACATGAGAATTATCTGATATGGGCCCGTCCGGGAAGCGGCAAGACATTTTTCGTCAAACAGGTAACCGAAACACTGGCCCATCCTAGGCCGAAAACGGAAAAGATGCAGGGGTCATTCGAACCAAACCGCGGCAATGTCGAATACGTGCAGTTGAACCTGGCCGAAGTCGAGGAATCAGAGGCTCGCTCAATCCTGTCCACTACCGAAAAGTCGGACAAGCCGTGTCTCTTCTTTGTCGACGAGGTCGACGGCAAGTCCGGCAAGTCATGGCCCTACGAGACATTGCTCCCATACCTTGAGTCCTCAAAAGCGACCCCGAGAGTCTTCGTGCTCGCGGGAAGCTCTGGCGATAGCATGGCTGAAATGAAGTCGTTGATCGCTTCACGTCCAAAAGGTGCTGACCTAATTTCTCGAGTCCCCGCCACAAACCAGTACGAGATACCCTCCATGACTTTGGAAGACAAGATCTTAGTTACGCTAGCAAGTCTGAAACGTGCTGGCCACGACACGGGACGAGATGTTGGAGAAGTGGAAAAACTGGCCCTATACTACGTAGCTAGGAATGCTGGCCTTGACAGTGCACGTCAATTGCGAGAGTTCGCTTCGAGATGCATAGAACGTATGCCATCCGAGGAAGACCGCATAAAATTTGACCACATGTTCGCTCCCGGCGATCAGGCAAACAAGGAGTTTTGGTTGGGAGCACGTACAGCGATTCCTCAACTCATCGACAGTTATCTAGCAGTACGAGACTAGTCGAAGTCGGCGTCTCCAGGCCAACGATCCAGAGAATTAGTTCGTGCCTATTTCCCAACGCAACTACTGAATACACATTTGCGTGCTGAAGATAGACAATGCGGATCCTACAGAGTTCCTAGACCGAAGCAGATATTGGACCGGCAGGGCTGCCGTGTGAGCCTCGGATAGCGGACCAGATAGCAATGGAGGAGTATATTCCTCCGAGATAAGTGGCTATTCTCCCAGTCCAAGCAATTGGATCCCCAACAGTTCTACCGAAGTAGAATGCCCCCAACCCTACGGTCGTCAACGCGAGGGCCATCGAGTACCAGAATAGGATCCCCGATCTTGAATCATGATACAGCCTCATGAAGAGGATGGACGACGCCGAGAACATGAAGAGCCCCGCCGCTACAACAACCTGCCGCAACAACGTGGAGCCAGCTCCTGGAACGAAAAAGGCAGGAGTCGCGCCTATAAGCGCGAACACTGTCAGCGCCACGAGGAAGCCGACTGCACCACCGTAGGCTAGAAGTAACTTCGATTTGCGCGACTTCGAGTCTCTGGTTGAACCTGAACGCATCGTGGTTGTAGCGCTTGCGATGTAGAACAGTGATGCGAACAGGGCACCTGAGTTACTAATGGTCACAGCAACATTCGGCCCGCCTGGAGGGCCAAGCAACCAGCCAGCTACCATGCTTGCGAAACCCCATGCCAGAGTCCCGCTACCTAGCAAGAGAATGGTCCGCGAACCTCCAGACAAATAACTCTTCAGAGAAATGTAGGCGACCACGACCGCAGTTCCAAAAAGGAACAGGGTCTGTAGCATCGCGAAAACCAATAGTGGGTTGAACGCTACACTTGCCGCTACGCTAGTGGGCAGAATCACGTCAAAGATTGCGATCAGGGCGACAAAGATCGGGACAGGAACTACTCCAATGCGCCTGGTCGTGTTTGGAGAGATCAAATTTGGACTCCTTGCCACTGGTAGAGAGTAGAGGTTTGATTGAATGACGTCTTTCTTGACACTCTCCGTGGTTATTGCTTATGTTTCGTTTTTGTGAACGCGGTGTCCCAAGCTCCGGCGACTTCTTGTGTGAATGACCTATGCGGGGAACCCGTTATGATCCCCTCATACCCAGAAAACGGTGCTGCCACTCTTACTCCGTGAGCAGTTATCTCGTATTCTCTCAAGCGCTTGTCATGATCGCTCCCTCTCATCTTCATTATCGCCAAAGCCTTCTTCATCGAGGAGTTGATCTCCACGAATTTCAACAGGATGAGGCAGTCAATGAGAAAACTCATGCCGGTCTGTGTAACCGCATAGGAACTCTCTGGTCCCTGTTGGGCTTCCCAGATCACTAGGGGGCTTATTCCCCGTGTCTTGATGTACATTAGTATCCGGTAGGCTTCCTTGCGAAGATCGCCCCGTGGCACGTACATTTCCAAATGATTGAGAGAGTCGATTACCATTCTTCGCGGCTGTAATTCTTTGATCGTTTCCCCGAGTAACTGTTCTTCTCCCTCAGGATCCAGGAGGAGATCGGGGCTGGTGCACACGACTCTCAACTTGTTTTCGGCCTCTAGCTTTCTTAGATCCCAGCCGAAGTTTTCTGCATCGCGATAGATCTGGTCTGGGAGTTGTTCGAAGGTGAGGTATATTCCAGGCTCGCCGAACTGGGTTGCACCGTTCACGAGGTATTCCAAGGCGAGGGTGGTCTTTCCGGTTCCCGCGCTTCCAGCTACCATTACCGCGTCCTTGTCCATGAATCCTCCTCGGAGCATCTCATCGAGCTCAAGGATTCCGGTCTTATTGCGGGCCATCTCTAGGCTTCCTTTCCTGCTTTGAGAGTTTTCAACTGGTTGACGAGTAGCTTGTCGAAGGGTTTGTTTTCGGTAGTCATTTTCCTGTGACTCCTCTTTGGAGCAAGGAAAGATCCTTCCTCGCAAGTCCGATTGAGGTTTCGAAGTCGAGCTCGTTACTCGATGTATAGTGAAGATTCAGTTTCTGGAAGAGCTCTTTTACGATCATCCTTTCTAGTGTCAAGGCTCCGAATCCGAAGTATAACTGGAGTTCTCGGTGAAACTCGCTGGGCTTCTCGGCATAGGTCTGAAGAGTCTGTTTGAGAAGCGGCACGAGTGTTTGCATTACTGTTTCTCCGAGAGTATTGCGCAAACCGTCCTTAACTGACGATTGGAATATGCTCGCGAAATCTGAATTGGGGTCCAACCATTTCTCGTCCAAAAAAGTATTGAGAGCTCTTGCGAGTTAATGAAAAGCGGTTCCGGTGGGGATTAACTATCTCGTTACTGGTGCAGGAAAGATTTAGGGACATGAAGGCGTCGCCCCTTGGAAGACGTCTCAGCTTTAGAGCGTAACTCCTTGCATCCAAAGCAGGTACAGGAAAGACAAAGTGAGAGGGGGGACCTCGAAGCTCAGGCTTTGCCACCCGAAAATGTCGGCCGGAACTATCAGCCAGAGACTTTCTCAACCGAAAAAACTCGCGATGATAATGCGATCTGCAAACAGATTCTAGAATCAGATCCAGCAATTAGGGTTGCCGCATTTATCGAAGGGGCAGAAGTTACAGGCTACGCGGAAACCCCGAGAACAAAGAACGTCCTTAGCCAGAGCATTGACCTTCGCAAGAAGATTGGGTTCTGGTCAAGTATTGTTACAGAGATGGGGAGACAGACCGACGAGTTGTTTGGTAACACAGAGTACGTGCTTATCACACACAAAGGGTTGAAAATGGTGACAATTCCTTTATCCGCAAGAAGATCTCTTGGCCTCTCGCTTGATCGTTCAGCAGACACAGAAAAGATCATTCTGAAGATAATGACAAAGTTTGATCTCGGATCAAGCGATTGGACATCAAGCAACCAAGTCTAATTGCATGAGCTCTTCGATGAAAAAGGGATGAATCCTATCCGCAGATTTTCCTAAAAATATCAAAGATTGAGACAGGGATTGGGTCCTCAGGCTGGGACTCACGTTTCTGTTTGATTAGATGCCGCAATATCTGAATGGCTTTCGGTCTGGGTTTACCCAATTGGTCAAGCTTCCAGACGGTGGATGATCTGCCTCGCACGATGCTGTGAGAGGAGAAAGACTATGATGAAGGATGAGATGGACGGTATGATCAAGAAGGGGAGAGTCAACTTGAACGAGTCTAGGTATGAGAGGGGGGTTGATAATAGCTGACTGTTGAGGAAGCGGTAGAATAGGAGTCCGAACAGTGAGATTCCAACGGTGTTCCCGATCTGCATAGAAGTCGATACGACGCCCGAGGCTGCTCCCACGTCTTGGCTAGGGACTCCCGATAGAATAATTCCTAGCAGTGGTGAAAGGGCAAAGCCGGCGCCGAGTCCGAATACTATCAGTGGCGCAGCTAGTTCGTAAAGCGTGAGGCCGGTCCCGAAAGAGGTGACGGTGAACATTGTCCAGATGAGACCGGCTGCTTGCAAGGCATATGCGAAGCTCAGGAGGCGGTTGCCGAGTCGTGGGATTAGTCGTGGGCCGAGGAGTGATGCTGTGATGAATCCGGTGTTGATCGCGGCGAATGCGAGCCCGGAATTTATTGGTGAGAATCCGAGGCCTGATTGTAGCAACAGTACGAAGGTGAAGAAGAGTCCGCTTGCTCCAACGTAGTAGAGGATGACCAGCGGCATGCCCACGGCGAAGGATCGGTGTTTGAACAAGTCCATGTCGACCAGAGGGTCAGCTCCGGCGTCTGTTCTTCTGCGTTCGTAGAGAACGAAGACCCCGAGTAGAGGGAGGGATGCGATTAGGAGCAGTATCATCCATGTGGGCCAGCCCATCTGCTGTCCCTCAGCGAGCGGTAGGATCAGGGAGACTAGGAAGAGGGAGATCAGTCCGACGCCAGGCAAGTCTAGCTTCGGTGCTCGTTCTGCTCTGGAAGGATGGAGAACCAAGAACCCGGCCAAGACCCCGAAAATGCCGACTGGAACATTGACCAAGAAGATAGGTCTCCAGGCGAGACCTGCCAGGTTGAGCTGGATGAGAAGGCCACCGACTATGTTTCCGGTGATCGCGCCTATGCCGCTGATAGCGGCGAAGAGACCTAGCGCCAGAGCTCTTTCGGATCCTTTGAAAGTGACCTGAATAATTGATAAGACCTGTGGATACATTAACGCGGCGCCGAGACCCTGGAGCGCGCGTGCTCCGACGAGAAATGGTGCGGAGGGTGCGTACCCTGCCAGTGCTGAGGCGACTGTGAAGACGGTCATGCCAAACAGAAAAATTCGTTTCCGATCTAGAATGTCTCCGAGACGGCCACCGGTTATCAGGAAGACAGCATAGACTAGAGAGTATGCTGATACTACGAGCTCAAGATCGGATACGCCAGCTCCGAGGGTAGTCTTGATTGACGGGAGGCCCTGCGTCACAATGAACACGTCCAGAATAGCCATGAATGAGCCGACCAGTACAACCCCGAGAATCAGCCAGCGCCTTCGAAGAGCCAGGGCCTCGGCTGTTTCAGCGGCTCTCGCCGGCTGGGGCAGCTCCAGTCTAGTCGAGAGGCTAGCGCTCCGCGGTTGAAATCTGGACTCGGCCTCCGCCAGTCTTCCAGCCGAGGCTAACCCGATTAGTCTGAAAAGATGGCATCTCCAGCAAGGGCATGATGCAACGTGATGACCTATCCCCTTCTTGTCTAGCCATTCCACTTCAAGTTCACGCCCTACGTTTCGCTAATCCATTCTCTAGTAGGGGTCTTCACGAGGTCCAGCGGCGGTCCCGGACATGCCCCACCGATGGTCCAGTCGTTGTTGTTAATGATTTTCTCAGAAACGCAATAAACTAGAGTCTCCGTCGTGTAAGCTAAGAATACAGTCGGTCTGAAAGATCCTGTGTGGTACGGATACTCCAGAATCTGGCTAGATTTCCTTGAACAACGATGTGAGGAACATGTGTTGCCGACGACGTGACACTCCGATTGGTCTGCGGCGTTAGGAAACACCGAAAACGGCTTCGAATAGAGCCTCAAAATTTCAGGACCCGTGGGTCGCGCCGATAAGTAGGTTCTTTCGTACTTTCCCTATTTTCATGTCTGACTTTGAATCGCAAGCATGGAGCCGAGTTCGTCAGCGTTGAGAGTAGGCTGGAAAGTCAATGCCAAGAAAATTCGATCCTTTGGTATGAAACCGGCGGACGTATTACTAGGCAGATTGCATTTGACCTTGCTGTATTCCTTACGGCGCTAATGTACCGTCCTTCTTGACATGCCCGCAGGGGCTGTCCTTCCCGGACTCGTACACATACCCGGATCCGCAGACTGTACAGATTCGTTTTGGGGGTCCTCCGGGTTGACTGTCGTAGGGTAGAGCCCGGACCGCTGGTAGGGTTGCATGGAGTAGGTTTCTCCGAAGCTTAGACAATGGCCACGCGCCTGGGTTCACTCCGGTCATAGCAAACTGTCGATACACGTCCTCGCCGGCGTCGCCTCTGAGTTTTCTTACCCAGTCTGTCCAGTCGGGTCTTCGTCGCCGACCCCAGATATCTTTCGGGCTACCTAGCACAGCTACGGGATGGTAGGGTTCAATGTCATACCTAGCGCCATACACAGCTAGTCCAACTGCCCATAGCCTGTCGTCGTGGGTCCCGGATCGATGGTAGAACTTCGTCTTGCCAGCTGATGTTAGTTCCGAGATCTCGCCGTTCATCTCGTTCTCCAGTTCTTTGTCTTTGGGAATGTGTAGCCTCTTCTCCAGCATGACCTGCTTCAGGCAAGTCATCACTTCCTGCTTCTGCTGCATCGTCAGCACTATTCCTTGCACGTTCTTCAAACCGTACTTCCGAGCGTTCTCGACAAAGACCTCTCCAACACCTGTTCGGTCGATGTAGTAGCCGCGTATGGTTTGGAATCTTTCTCCAACAAGCTTCAGGTATTCTAGGACCTCTGTGTATTCGGTTCCGAGAGGGAACTGTTTCAAGTGGACGAGTTTGAACTGGCGATTCTTCTTCTCAATCACAGACACAACCGTATGGTCTCGCTTCTGTCCAAGATCAACTCCCACATAGTAGTCCTTCGTAGGCGGGCCAGGCTTCGCCCTAGTACCAGCGTCATTACTCATTTCTGCTGCACATCACTATCCGAACGTTTTAGATCCTTGACATACTCTAGATTCTCATCGACACAGCCGTCAATCAGCCGATAGCTGAGCCAGGCTTCTTCATCTGACGAGAACTCTGCCAGCATCTCCCGGCCCCAGCGTGACGGGTCCTCCTGCATCTGGCGCTCGAGCCTCTCCACGATCCCCTTCTTCAATGGACCCCGAGGCTCTAGAGCGTCGTGGAAGCTGACGTGGTGGCGGGAGAAGTCTCCATACTCCTCGTCGTTCATGCACATGTCATAGAATAGAGAGTCACGCGTCCCGGGAGTACTGGTGGCTATGAATCGGCCGTTCGTTGTGGCGAGAGAGTAGACAACAGCATCATACAACGCCCTGTCATCCTCAACATAGTTCGCCTCGTCAACAATCAACACCTCCAGCGTCAGCCCCCTTACCGTCTCCGGGCTGTTGGGAAACGCTTCAATCATGGACCCGTTGACAAAGCAGAGCTTCGTCTTCAACACCCGCCCTTCCACCCATTTCTTCGGAAGCTTCGGCAGGAACGAGGCTATCCGACGGATCAACATCCGGCCCTGACGCAGACTCGGCGCGAGTATCGCAACCCCACGGTCCGACCCTGACAGTACAGTGTAAAGGCAGAGGACGGAGAGCGTCAATGACTTTCCAGTCTGCCGGGACCACCGCGCTACTACGAACTGGCTCGGGTCCAGCAGGAAGCGCACCTGGTAGTCGGTCGGCTCGAAACCAGTGACAAGCCTGAAGAACGCGAGAATGTCGCAGGTAATCAATGGCTTTCCGCCAACCTTCTCTCTTTTTTGCGACCTGACTAAATTCTCGAACCGTCGATCAATCTTGACCCACAGGGACCCCGCCATCCGCTACGGATCTTCTCCCTCATGTTCTTCGAGAGCCCGTAGTCGTTTCTCGTAATCCTTGTACTGCGCATCCTTCAACAACTGGTTCAACGCTAGAACAGTGTTCGTGTATCTCCGGTGCCACGCCTCACGCATCTTCATCGTGAACTCCGGGTTCTCGGCGTTCGTGTATGCGAGTTCTGCCATTCTGGTCAGTCTCTTGATCTCAACTTCTCGGAGCTGGTTCGGATCAGAATCCTCGGCGACCGCTAGTCCTCTCTATCAGTGTTTTCCAGAAAGATCTTCCTCAGCTTCCCCAGCTTCTGCTCCGACTGTTTATCCCGCGGACCGCCCTTCAACGCCTTCTCCCAGATACCGAACGACCTCATCACAACACTCCCAAGCATCCGGGTCTCTTTCTCATCCATCAGCTTCCCACCAGGCGTCTGAGCCAGTCTATCGAGCAAGAGACCAGTCAAACGCTCGATACTAGCGAGGAAGCGTCCACGCGACTCGCCAACACTCTTCTCAGGTGATTCCATGTTTCTATCCACTTTTTTCTTCGCGGACCCGAAGCGTCAACTCGCGTACGTTGGAAACGATTCCCAGAACGTAAGTCGGCTCCGCTTCTAGCGGGTGACTAGAATATAGCTAGGGGTTCAACTTAGGCGAGTCTAAACCCCGAGCCCACGAGCAAAGTTCATGCATGGAAAGTCGTGCCATCATGCGGCAAAATCTTTCTCTGAAAAAAAGATCCTGACTCTAGTGCAGAATCTTTTCTAGCCCCCCGGGGGCCTACTCAAGTCTCGCGCGACAGCCGCCGAGGCATATCGCGGGACCTGGGTCCAAAGGACCCTTTGTCTAGCCGCATCCGCTGGTGTTGCCGCAGTTGAGACACTTGTAGCAGGAGCCTGCTCGGACCATTATCATGCCGCAGTTGTCGCAGGCGGGCGCGTCCGACTGGGGATCGAAGGTTAGGAGGTCGGGCTCGCGGAGTCCCAGCCCTTCATCTTGACTTCTGTGTTCCACGGTCTTCTGGGTTGCTGGCTCGACCAACTTCGCCTGCGTTTCATGGTTCTCCAGGGTTGTCTTTGCCAGGCCCATCGCGTCCTGGTCCTCTTTCGACAGATATTTCAGTCCGAGATATCTGAAGATATAGTCCACGACAGATTTTGCGAATCTGATCTCGGGATTGTTTGTCATCCCT
>Ga0209160_1004107_pt1 | contig 11710 bp, 15 predicted proteins | sample GraSoiAngelo_153_FD_186167 | JGI IMG/M metagenome (GOLD analysis project Ga0209160, IMG submission 186167) | Grasslands soil microbial communities from the Angelo Coastal Reserve, California, USA - 14_1009_12_40cm (SPAdes) (version 2) | ecosystem: Environmental > Terrestrial > Soil > Grasslands ...
CCCGCCTGGCCGGGACGTGGACGCACTTCGCGTCATCTGAATCAGATCCCGCTATGACGAAACGGCAGTTCGATCTCTTCCTCGATACGCTCATGCGATTCGAGGTCGGGCCGGGCATGCGCCACGCGTGTAACTCGGCAGGTGCGCTCAACCATCCGGACTTCGCCCTCGACGCGGTTCGCTGCGGCATCGCGATCTACGGCTGCGAGTGGCCCGGCACCCAGCCGGCCCTTGCGCTGCGCTCGAACATAACCCACCTCAAGACGGTGGAGAAGGGCGCGACCATCGGCTACGGGGCGACATGGCGCGCGCCGGGTCCGACCCGCGTGGCGACGGTCGCGATCGGCTACGCCGACGGCGTCCACCGCGCCCGCGCAAATCGCGGCTATGGATTGGTGCGCGGCCGCCGGGCCCCGCTCATCGGGATGGTCAGCATGGACGCGATCACACTCGACGTGAGCGACGTCCCGGGCGTCCAGGCGGGGGACGTCGCGACGCTGATCGGCCGCGACGGCGGCGAGTTGATCACAGCTGAAGAGGTCGCCGAATGGTCCAACACGATCAGCTATGAGGTCCTGACCTCGATCGGCGCTCGCGTGGAGCGCCGTCACTCGGAGTGATCGCCACCCATTCGCGGTGTCGAGCAGATTCGACTGCCGCAAGCGTGAAAGCGAGCGTCCGGAGATTGTCCCGGCCCGACGTTTCGGGCTCGCGGCCCTCCTGCACCGCGTGGGCGAACTCGGTCAGAGTCCCGGCACGGTCGATTCGCGCCATGACCGGCAGCGGCAGGACTCTGGGCCGCCCGCGCCGCGGCCTCAATACGACCCGATCGTTCAGAGCTCCGTTGTCTCCTCGGCTCGTCCAGAACAGCTGTCCGCGCTCGAACTCCATCCTCCACTCGCCTGCCCATGGCGTGATCGGGCCGGTGCTGATCCAGCTCGCCCGATAGCTGACGAGAAGATCGTCAAACAGAATCGAAGCCATCGCCGCCGGCGGACCATCGAAACCGCTCCACGCAGGACTCGTAGTAAGGCACGAGATGCTCGACGGGTCCCGGTCCAGAAGCATCCGGAGCAGGTCGAAATGGTGGATCGACATGTCGACGAGCAGCGGCTGGGCATCGCTGTGATGGCGCGCTCGCGGCCTGGGCGGCGCGGCCGCATTGCGGCGGAAGTCGATCGAGACGGAATACAGCTCGCCAAGCGAACCCTCCTCCAACATGCGAGCGGCCGTCCGGGCGGCGGGGAAGAAGCGGTAGTTCTGGCTGACCATCAACGTCAGGCTCTTGGTCGCCGCCACCTCGACGAGCTCCCGACCGGCCTCGAGCGTCTCGGTGAACGGCTTCTCCACGAGGACATGAAGCCCGGCCTCGAGCGCCGCCCGAGCTAACGGGGCGTGCCCGCCGATCGTCGTCGTGATGACCGCCGCGTCGGGCCTGGTCGCGTCGAGTGCTTCGGCCACGGATCCGAAAAAAACCTGGGCCGAACCTGGAATCAGCGTTTCGAGGCGGGCGGCTGCGGCCGGGTCTGAGTCCACATAACCGACCAGCTCGACCTCATCCACGGCCGGGATGACGCGCCAGGCCCAGTCCCGGCCCCACCCGCCGAGCCCGATCTGGAGGATGCGGAGCGCGCTCACGGGGAATAGGGTCGCCTACGTGGCGCAATCCGCGCCAGCGCCCGTTCCGGCGCGCCTCAAATGGCCGCGAAGCGCGCGAATGCCGGCACTCGCGCGACCTTCAGGAATACCTGCCGCCCCCCGCCGCTTCAAATGGGTGCAAGGGCAGGTGATCCTAAACTGGCATTACTGATGGCGGAACCGGCCGCAAAAACTGCCTTTGCGGAAGAGGCATTGACACACTTGGATACGCTCTACAGGGGTGCGCTGAGGCTTACCCATGACCCTGATGCGGCGCAGGACCTCGTCCAGGAGGCGTATCTCCGGGCCCTTCGCTACCAGCACAGCTACCAGGCCGGCACGAACATGAAGGCCTGGCTCTTCGCGATCATGCGCAACCTCTTCTGGGACCGCTTCAAGGGCTCGCGCAAAGAGGACGTGAGCCTGGACGACGTGGGCGAGTTCGTCCTGTACGAGAAGCTCCGCGACGAGGGCGCGCGGCCCGAGTCGGACGTGCTGGACAAGATCGCCGCCTCGGAGGTTGTCACGGCCGTCGACAAGCTGCCGCCGCTCCATCGCGAGGTGGTGCTCCTGGTCGACGTCGAAGGCTTCTCCTACAAGGACGCGGCTGAGACTTTGGGCGTGCCCATCGGGACGATCATGTCCCGCCTCCACCGCGCCCGTCAGCAGCTTCAAAAATCCCTCTATGACTACGCCGTCGAATCGGGTATCGTCCACTCCGGCGGCATGACGCAGGTGCCACAGCAATGAGATGCGAAGAGTGCGCTACCAAGCTCGACCGTTACGTCGACCGTGAGTTGACCAATACCGAGGCGCTCGAGGTGCAGCTCCACCTCGAAGGCTGCCCTGACTGCATGGACAACTACGAGTTCCAGGAGCACCTGAAGCGCCTGGTCAAGCACTCGTGCGACTGCGACACGGCCCCCAAGGCGTTTCGAGACAAGCTGCGCCAGATGCTCAGCTGAGGCTGGAAGCAGCCCGGCTCTACGTCATCACGCCGGACGCGTTTCCTGACAGGGTCCTCGAAATCGCGACCGCGGCCGCGCGGGGTGGGGCGGACGTCGTGCAGCTGCGCCACAAGGCGCTCCCGCGAGGCGAGCTCCTGACCCTGGCCCGAAAGCTGCGCGGCGTGATCCAAGGGCCGCTGTTCATAGTCAACGACCATGTCGACATCGCCCTGCTCAGCGGAGCCGATGGCGTTCACCTCGGGCCTGACGATCTGAGCATCGCCGGCGCCCGACGCGTGGCCGGCGACCGGCTCCTGATCGGCGCCTCGGCGTCGACGGTGGAGCGCGCAAAGCAGGCTGTGGAAGAGGGCGCCGATTACCTGGGCTCCGGCCCGGCGTTCGCCACGCCGATCAAATCCGAAAAGGAGGTCGTCGGCCCGTCAGGGGTCGCCCTGATCGCGCAGGGCGTCAATGTTCCGGTCTTCGCCGTCGGCGGCATCGACGAGTCCAACCTGGCACAGCTGACCGCGCTGGGCGTCCGGCGCGCGTGCGTCATCCGTGCCGTGTCGGACGCGGCGGAGCCGGAGCAGGCTGCGCGCCGGCTCCGTGCCATGCTCACCCCATGAGCGTCCGCGGGATGGGCGAGCTCGGCCTGCTCGACCGGATCAAGCCTTACCTTGACGCCGGCGCCGGAGTCGATGACGCAGCGGTCATCGCGGACGCGACCGGATTTGTCGTCGCGAGCACCGACCTGTTCGTCGAGGGCGTGCACTTCGACCTCGGCTGGATGAGCGCTGAGGATGCCGGCTGGCGGTCGCTTGCCCTGGCGCTGGGCGACCTCGCGGCCAACGGCGCCGATCCAGCGTGGGCGCTTGGGTCGATTGCAATGCCGGACGACTGGCCAATCGACCACCTCACCGGGCTCTACGCCGGCATGGCGGAGCTCGGCCGGCGTTTCAAGCTGACGATCGTCGGGGGCGACATGAGCTCCATCGACGGGCCCGCAGTCCTGTCGCTCACCGTCGTGGGCCGGACGGCGAAGGTGCCCCTCGCGCGGTCCCAGGCCGAGGCCGGCTGGTCGGTCGCCGTCACAGGACCGCTCGGAGCGGCCGCCGTAGCGCTGCGCGAACGCCGCCCGTACAGGCTCGTCCCCCGCATTGAGGAGGGTCGCCGCCTCAACGAGCTTGGGCTTTGCTGCGGCGACGTCTCGGACGGGCTCGTCCGCGAGATGGAGAAGTTCGCTGCGATGGCGGGCGTGGGCTCCGTGCTGTGGGGCGAGGACGTGCCGCGCGCGGCGGGAGCCTCGATCGAGGATGCACTGACCAGCGGCGAGGAGGCCGAGCTCGTGTGCACCGGACCGGCCGAGCTTCTCAGGAAGGCGGGCCTGCAGCCGGTCGGGATGCTGACCGAAGATCCTTCGATCAAGGTCATCGATGCGCGCGGCGCGGCGGTCACGCTCGCCAGCACCGGTTACGACCACTTTGCCTGACGTCACGACGAGCTCCGCCGCCCAGACCGAAGACCTCGGGCGAATCTGGGGGAAGAGGCTGCGGTCGGGCGATGTGGTGCGGCTCAAGGGCGAGCTCGGGGCGGGGAAGACGACCTTCGTTCGCGGGGTCGCTCAGGGGACGGGGTCGAGCGCGCCGGTCGCCAGCCCAACGTTCCAGCTGGTCCGCATCTACCCGGGCCGAGTGCAGCTGGCGCACGTCGACCTCTACAGGGTGGAGAACAGCGCAGAGCTCGCGGACCTCGGGCTCGAGGATCTGGCGACGCGAGGCGCGGTGGTCGTGGAGTGGGGCGAGCGTCTAGATGTCGACGGCGCGGCGCTGATCGAGTTCGAGCATCTCGGCGGCGACCGGCGCCGCATCCGGACGATCCGTGATCTTAGTCATTGACACCTCTGCGACCCGCTGGGCCGTGGCCGTCATCGATCAGACCGGCAAGGGCCGAACCTTGATCGAGTCAAGCGAGCGGCCGGACCTCGCCCTCGTCTACGAGAAGATCGAGACGCCGACCAAAGTTGCCGTCGCGACCGGCCCCGGATCGTTCACGGGTCTGCGCGTCGGAGTGTCATTCGGCGTCGGCCTGGCGATGGGGCTGCGCATCCCGATCCTTCCGTTGCCGAGCCTCGACCTGCAGGCCGCGCGCAGCGACGTCCCGGTGACGGCCGTTCTCGAGGCCGGCCGCGGCCGCGTCTACTACCAGCTGCCCGGCGGCAGCCCTCAGCATGGTGAGCCAGGTGACGTACCCTCCAGTCATTCGCTGGTCGGCAACGTCGCGCCAAAAACCAGGGAGGGGCTGATCGCGGCAGGGCACCATTTCCGTCCCGAATCCGAGCTCAGGGATTTCAGCGAGGCCGCCGGAATCGTGCTCGAAACGGCACGCGAAGTGGCCTATGGTAGTCTCGAAATCAAGTACATGCAGTCGTTCTCAGCGAAGCCCTAGATGGTCCAGGTCAGGCAGCAGCTCACCATCGAGCTGATGCGCGAGGCGGACGTGAACACCGTGCAGGAGATCGAGCGCGAGATCTTCGCCACGCCCTGGCCGCGCAACGCGTACTACCGCGAGCTGGCATCGCGCGCCAGCGCGCACTACGTGGTGCTTCGCCAGGAAGGCCAGGTCGAGAGGCCGGCCGGCTATCGCGTCGCGGATTTCGACCCGACGATCATCGGGTACGGCGGGATGTGGCGGATGTACGACGAGGCTCACGTCACGACGATCGGCGTCCGCCGCGACCTGCAGCACCGCGGTTACGGCCGCATCATCTTCGCCGGCCTCGTCCAGGCTGCCTACGATATGGGCGCGAAGTGGGTCACGCTCGAGGTCCGGACTTCGAACGATAACGCGATGAAGATGTACGAGGGCTTCGGCTTCAAGGTCATCGGCCGGCGCAAGGGTTACTACACCGACAACGGCGAGGACGCGATCGTGATGTGGTCCGACTCGATCCACTCGCCGCGCTTTCGCAAGGCGTACGAAACGAACCTGGACCGCATCGACGCCGACGTCCAGGGCCTACGCCGCGACCTCTTGACGAAAGGGGACTGACTCTCAGACTCTTCCCCATTCATGGGGAAGTGCCCGGCGAAGCCGGGGGATGGGGCCCGAGATGACACTGACTTTAGGGATCGAAACGTCATGCGACGAAACCTCCGTCGCGGTCGTTGAGGAGGGGCGCAAAGTGCTGGCGAACGTGATCCACTCCCAGGTCGACCTGCACAAGGAGTTCGGCGGCGTCGTGCCCGAGCTTGCCGCGCGAGACCATCTCGAACGGCTGCCCCGCCTGCTCGACCTTGCCCTCGAGGGGGCGCAGGTCCAGCCGTCAGACATCGACCTGCTCGCCGTCACTCGCGGCCCTGGCCTGGTGGGCTGCCTGCTGGTAGGTGTCGGGGTCGGCGAGGGCCTGGCGGCGGCGTGGGCGAAACCGCTCACCGGCGTCAACCACCTGTGGGGTCACATCTACGCCGCGATGCTGACGCGCCCCGACCTCGAGCCCCCGCTTCTCGGCCTGGTCGTGAGCGGCGCCCACTCCGACCTGGTCCGGATGCCGGAGCACGGCCGCTTCGAGGTCATCGGCCGGACACGCGATGACGCCGCCGGCGAGGCCTTCGACAAGGCGGCCCGGATGCTCGGCCTGGGCTTTCCCGGTGGCCCGGCGCTCGACCGCATGGCCCGCACCGGCAACCCCAAGCGCCAGCCCCTGCCGCGGCCTTCGCTGCCCGGCCTCGAGTACAGCTTCAGCGGCCTGAAGACCGCGCTGCTGTACCGGCTGCGCGACCTGGGGGAAAGCGTGACCGACCAGGACCGCGCGGACCTCGCCGCCGCATTTGAGCAATCGGTGGTCGAATCGCTCCTCGAAAAGCTGGATCGCGCGATGCGCGAAGCGCCGCATCTGACCGAGGTGGTCGTCGCCGGTGGAGTAGCCGCCAACTCGCTGCTCCGCACGCGGGCCGCCGAGCTGGTCGAAGGCCGCGCCCGGCTGACGATGCCCCCGCTCGAGCTGTGCACGGACAACGCAGCGATGATCGCGGCTGCGGGCAGCCATGCGGCCGTCCAGCCGGCCGAGGTCGACCCTTCCCTAAGCTGGTAACCGTGAGCGTCAAAGGCTGGACCGTCGTCTTCAAGGGCGAGCGTATCCAGGCCGACCTCGTGGCTGCGGTGCTGGGGGCCGACGGGGTGCGGGTCGAGGTCTTCGGCGACCACGCTTACGGGGTCGGGGTCAACCTGACCGACGCCCGGGTCATGGTCCCGGACGACCAGGCCGAAACCGCCCGCCGCCTGATCAAGGAAGCCGAGTCGGCGCCTCTTGATGAAGGGCCGGAGGACGTCTAGCGGCGCGAGCCCGGTTGGTACTACTATTTAGCAGTCGTCCTGCCAGAGTGCTAAGCGCTCGGGCGTAGGGAGTGCTAACAGATTCAGCTGAGGAGGGCTGCACATGAACCTGAGACCGCTGGCCGACCGCGTAGTGGTCAAGCCTGTCGAGAAAGAGGAAAAGACCAAGAGCGGGATTGTCCTTCCGGACACCGCCAAGGAGAAGCCCCAGGAGGGCATCGTCGAGGCCGTGGGGACCGGAAGGATCCTGGACAACGGCACCAAGGTGCCGATGGAGCTCAAGGTCGGCGACAAGGTGCTCTACGCCAAGTACGCCGGCAACGAATTCAAGGTCGACGAGATCGAGTACCTGATCGTCTCGGAGAAAGACGTGTTGGCGGTCCTCGCCAGCAACGGCAAGAAGTAAAAGAAGAAGAGGGACGCATATGGCAAAACAAGTCACATTCGATGTAGAGGCGCGACAGCACCTCAAGAAGGGCATCGACACCGTTGCCCAGTCCGTACGCATCACGCTCGGCCCCAAGGGCCGCAACGTAGTCCTCGAGAAGAAGTTCGGCGCTCCGACCGTCACCAACGACGGCGTGACGATCGTGCGCGAGATCGAGCTCAAGGACGCAATGGAGAACACCGGCGCGCAGCTGCTGCGCGAGGTCGCGACCAAGACCAACGACGTGGCCGGTGACGGCACCACCACGGCGACGATCCTGGCCCAGACCATGATCAACGAAGGCTTCCGCAACGTCACCGCGGGCGCCAACCCCATGCAGCTGAAGATCGGCATCGAGAAGGCCGTCGAGGCTGTCGTCGAGGAGATCAAGAGGCTCGCCCAGCCGGTGGCAGACAAGAGCGAGGACGTCGCTCACGTTGCCGCCATCTCCAGCCAGTCGGAGGAGATCGGCAAGCTCATCGCCGAGGCGAACCTGAAGGTCGGCAAGGATGGCGTGATCACCGTCGAGGACAACCAGGCCATCACCACCGAGCTCGAGTTCGTCGAAGGGATGCAGTTCGACCGCGGCTACATCGCGGCCTACATGGTCACCAACCCGGACCGTATGGAAGCGGTGCTGGACGACCCCTACGTGCTCATCACCGACCGCAAGATCTCAGCCATCCAGGACCTGCTCCCCGTGCTGGAGCGCGTAGTCCAGCAGGGCAAGCCCCTTCTGATCGTGGCCGAGGACGTCGAGGGTGAGGCGCTCGCGACGCTGGTCGTGAACAAGCTTCGTGGAACATTCACCGCCGTCGCCGTCAAGGCGCCGGGCTTCGGCGACCGCCGCAAGGCGATGCTCGAGGACATGGCGATCCTGACCGGCGGCACCGTCATCTCGGAGGACGCCGGCTTCAAGCTCGACCAGACCAAGGTTGAGCAGCTGGGCAGGGCGCGCAAGGTGACCGTCAACAAGGACGACACCACGATCGTGGTCGACATCGAGCACGACGACAAGCGCCGGCAGGCCATCCAGGGCCGGATCAAGCAGATCAAGGCTCAGATCGAGGAGACCACGTCCGACTTCGACAAGGAGAAGCTGCAGGAGCGGCTGGCCAAGCTGGCCGGCGGCGTGGCGGTCATCAAGGTCGGAGCCGCGACCGAGGTCGAGCAGAAAGAGAAGAAGCACCGCATCGAGGACGCCCTGAGCGCGACGAGAGCCGCGATCGAAGAGGGCATCGTGGCGGGTGGCGGCACCGTGCTGCTGAACGCGCAGAAGAAGCTCGATGGTGGCCTCGGCCTGAAAGACGACCAGGCGACCGGCGTAGCGATCGTCCGCAAGTCCCTCGAGGAGCCGGTCAAGCAGATCGCGCTCAACGCCGGCAAGGAAGGTTCGCTCATCGTGGAGCAGATCCGCAAGAGCAAGCCGGGTGAGGGCTACGACGCGCTCAACGACAAGTTCGTGAACATGTTCGAGGCGGGGATCGTCGACCCCGCGAAGGTCACCCGGTCGGCGCTGCAGAACGCCGCGTCGATCGCCGCGATGGTGCTCACCACCGAGGCGATGGTCACCGAGGTGCCGGAAGACAAGAGAAACTCCGGTGGGATGCCGGGCGGCATGTCGCCCGACATGATGTAGGCCGGACTAAGTCCGACTTCTAAGGGAGCTCCCGCTTCGGCGGGAGCTCCTCTCTTTTCCGGCGGGTTCATCCACAGGAATGATCCCGCCCATGCCCGCCAGGCGCCGGCCTGCGACGGATACCGCAAGCGGCAGCAGGAGCATGAAGGTGGCGACCACGACCGACAGCGCGTCGGGCAGCCGGCGAGGATCGTTCAGGCCGAGATATGTCAGGTAGCCGCCACCGCCGGCGGTGAGCAGGACCAGGAGGACCGCCGCGCCGATGGCCCAGATCCGGTACTCCCGATACAGGGGCGGGGCGTTGCGGCTCGCCAGGCGGAGCAGCCACCACGCGGTCAGGCCGTTCAAGACCAGGCCGCTGACCAGGGCGCACGCGGCGATGCCGATGCGGAACTCGGTCAGGTGAACCATCACGAACGCGGACGCATTCACGGCCAGGATTCCGATGGGCGTGAGAACGCCCAGGGTCAGAAGCGCTATCTCTCTAAGGCGTCTGGAACGAAGCGTCTAGTGGCCGCAGCCGCAGGCCTGCGCACCGCTTGCGTCGTCGCCCGTGTCGAACGAGTGGCCACAGGAGCACGAGTGCACCGCGTTGGGGTTGTGCACTGTGAATCCGGCGCCCATCAGGCTGTCGACGTAGTCGATCTCCGAGCCGCGGATGTAAGAAACACTGAAGTCGTCGACAAGGATCTGAACCCCTTCGTTGTCGATCACGACATCGTCGGCTCGACGCTGGTCGTCGAACGCCATGCCGTACTGCATGCCAGAGCAGCCGCCGCCGCTGACGAAGATGCGGAGGGCGAGCTGAGGGTTGGCCTCCTTGGTCATGAGCTCCTTCAGGCGCGACTGGGCTTCGGGGGTGAGTGAGACGACAGCTTGTTCGATCACAACTTGGGATGTTACCAGCCCCACCGGCGCTGCGCGCCACCTCCCCGTGAACGGGGAGGAGTCCCTTTACCGGCGCCCGAGTTTGAAGCCGCCCTTCTTTTCGCCCTTGGTCTCGGCGGCCGTCGAGCCGGCGATGATCTGGGCCAGCTGCTCGGCGCCGCGCGACAGCGCGCTCTTGGGGTCGGTCAGGACGAGGATCTCGCCCTTGACGGCGGCCTCGTCCGGCTTGGTCCCGTCGAAGTCGATCTCCACGGCGAGCTCCTGCTTCAGCGTACGGACCACGTCTTCCTTGCTCACGACCGACTTCGGCACCTTGTTGTTCAGGGCGAGGATGACGCGCCCGGGGACGATGTTCAGGACGTTGGTGAAGATGTTGAGCAGCTCGCCCACGTCCTTCAACGACGACAGCTCGGGCGTCACGAGGACGAGCACGCGCTGCGAGTGGTCGAGGACGCTGATCACGATGTCCGTGAAAGCGACACCAAGGTCGAACACGATGTAGCGGAAGGCATTGACGAGGATGCCCATCGCCCGGTTGACCAGGTCGACAGTGATCAGGTCCGCCTGCTCGGCCCGAAGCACGCCGGGGAGCAGCATCATGCCGCCCGGGTGATGGAGGATGGCGCCCAAAACCGCCTCCTCGAAGTTCTGGGGCGGCACCTGGCTGGCCGCGGCGAGACAGCCGGTCGGGGTCAGGTAGGAGATCAGCGCCGCATGGTTGTAGGGCAGGGCCAGGTCGACGAGGAGCACCTCGCCCGGGAACCGCTTCGCCAGGGCCGCCGCCAGGTTGACGGCGATCGTGGTGCGGCCCGAGCCGCCCTTGGGCGAGTAGACCGCCACGGTCGATGCCGCCTGCTCGGGCGCGACCATGCGGGCGCGGGCGATCAGGTTGGGCAGGGTGTCCTTCCGCTGCTCGACCAGCTTGGTCAGCTCGATCAGCGCATCGGAGTCAGCGGGCACCGTCTCGTAAAGGGTCTTCCGGTCGAGCGTGAGCAGGCGGCAGTCCTCGAGGGCGCGCACGCTGGCCGTCCGCGTTTCTTCAGAGATCAAGGCCATCTCGCCGAAGAAATCGTCCGGGCCCATGAGCGCGATCGTGATCGTGTGGCCGGGCGACTCCTCGACATAGACCTCGCAGCGGCCAGATTCGACGATGAACATGGTGTCGCCGGGGTCGCCCTGGTGCACGATCACCGATCCCTTGGCGGCCGAAGCCGGGGCGAGGCGCCGGGCGATGGCGTGGAGGATGTTGTCCGGGAGCGTGAAGAAGATCGCGACCCGCTCCAGGATCTGGAACCGTCTCCGGAGCTCGTCCGGGGAGCCTGAACTTGAACGGTCGGTGTCGCTCACGCCGGAGGGAATTATAGGTATGGGGTCTTTCATCCCCCTCTCCCCTAAGGGGAGCAATCAATTGGCGCGCCGTTGCGCGTCCTTAACGGGCTTTGCCCGCAGGGCCGGGGAGAGGGGGCGCGGGAGAGGAACTCCGGTGCGTTGGTAGACTTAGCCGCTGCCGGTCCCGTGGTGTAGCCTGGCCAAACACGCGGCCCTGTCAAGGCCGAGAGCGCCGGTTCGAATCCGGTCGGGACCGCCATGCACCCGGAGCAGATACGGCTCAATGGAGAGGTGGCCGAGTCCGGTTGAAGGCGACGGTCTCGAAAACCGTTATGGGTCACTGGCCCATCGAGAGTTCAAATCTCTCCCTCTCCGCTCAACTCGCGTGTTGAGCATTTGCCGCACCCTGTGCCTTCATCCCACAGTGCCGGCCACCCGATGAGCAGCCTGCCCGGTTGACCGCCCCCGCGTCTGGGCGATCTAGTCCTTGGGGTGGAAGAAGGAGTGCTC
>Ga0209160_1004110_pt1 | contig 11705 bp, 8 predicted proteins | sample GraSoiAngelo_153_FD_186167 | JGI IMG/M metagenome (GOLD analysis project Ga0209160, IMG submission 186167) | Grasslands soil microbial communities from the Angelo Coastal Reserve, California, USA - 14_1009_12_40cm (SPAdes) (version 2) | ecosystem: Environmental > Terrestrial > Soil > Grasslands ...
TGCGGAGCGCCGCACTGCGCTCGGCGGTCAGCTCCGTTCCGCTGTTCGGGCTCGAAAATGCGTAGCCGGCCGCGCTCGGAATCGCAGGCACGGCGGTGCGCGCCGACTGCAGCACGTGCGGCAGGCTGCCGGTCGTGTTCCACCCGACGAGCGGATCGACAGGCGAGGGCAGCGAGTCGAGATAACGTCCCACCCAACCGAGTCCGGACGAATTGTTCGGATCGGCCGTGGACCAGATGTCGGTGCCGAGGAAATGCGATCGCGTCTGGTTCTCGTAGCCCGTACGCTGAATCAAGGCAAGGCGGCCCTGATCGAAGATTTGCTTCAGGCCGGTCAGCCGCGGATGAAGTCCGAGCGCGACGCTGGAGCGGTCGCTGCCGATCTGCAGCACCTGACCCGCAGGCACGGCGAGCGTCGGCCGGCGGCTGTAGTAGAACGGATCGTTGTACGGGATCAGCATGCTGAGAGCGTCGTTGCCGCCGCTCAGATTCAGGACGACGAGATTGCGGACGTGCACGCCCTGCGCGCGCGCGAGATCGGAGAGGAACTCCGGCGCCGCAAACGTCACCGTGAACGCCGCTACGCCGCCTTTGACGAATTGGCGTCTGGTGACTTTCATATCAGTTGATACTCCGGCAATCCGGCAATGAGGTGCACGAGGCCGGCCGACTTCGCCTGCACCTGCGCGTCATTGCCGGTCCACGCTCCGGTGGCGCGCAGATACGTCATGAGCTCGCCGCGCACGCTGCTGTCGAGCGGCGCGGTGCGCAGCTCGACAAGGTAGAAGGACAGCAGCGCTTCCGGCGTCGCGCCGTACTGCTTCGCGGACGTCAGCAGGTTGAACTTCTGGTTGTTCGCGAGCGACGCGACGAAGTTCATGCGCGCCAGCATCGCGCCGGTCGAAAACCACGTCTGGCCCGCGTCCCAGCCGCTCACGTCCGGCGGCTCGTAGAGAGTCTGTCCCATGTTCGCCATCGGCGCGATCGCGTCGTTGACGGAGAAGCCGCGCCACCCGATGTCCTTCAGCGAACGCACGATGAATTCCACCGGCCACGAGTAGCGGGCATAGTACGACCCGCCGTCCCAGAACTGCGGCGACAGGAGCACCTCGCGCACGACCTGGCGCATGTCGTAGCGGCGCTGCAGGTACACGCCGGTGATCCGATCGACGAACGCGGGATCGGGATTGCTGAACTCGCTGACGAAGAAGCGCCACAGCTTTCCCGCGAGATAGCGGCCGGTGTTCGAGTTCGCCGTCAGCGCGTTGATCAGATCGATGCCGTCCTGCATGCCGGCGTCGGCCGACCGCGCCGGTATGGTCTTGTTGCCGTCCGCATAGATCGGAAAGCTGAAGGTCTTCGCCGTCGTCTCGTGGTTTGCGGCGCTGTAGAAGAATTCGTAACGGGCGCTGCCGTCGGCCACGTTGCCCGGACGCTGCAGGTTCCAGCCGCTGAACACGCGCGCGGCGGCGTACACGTCCGGTTCCGTGTAGTTGCCGACGCCCATCGTGAACAGTTCCATGATCTCGCGGCCGAAGTTCTCCTGCGGCTTCGCTTTCGTGTTCGTGCGGCCGTCGAGCCACACGAGCATCGCCGTGTCCTTCGCGATGTTCAGCAGGATGTCGCGGAAGTTCCCGAGCGCGTTGTCGCGCAGCATCTCGATCTGGCCGCGGACTTTCGCCGGATCCTCCGACGCCTTCGCCGCCATGTAGCGCGCGCCTTCGGCGGCGCCGTACGCGCCCGCGATCTTGTTGTAGCCGGTGGCGAAGTGGTTGTGCCAGAAGAGCGTCATCTTCTCCTGGAGCGGACGGTCGCTGTGGACCATCCGGAACAACCAGCGCTGGCGTGAATCGGTGATGTTCGAATTGGGCGAGAACACGCCGCGCGTCGTCGTCCCGACGTACCCGTTCTGTCCGATGTGCATGTCGGCGTCGTCGGCGATCGCGTCGTAGTTGACGAGCGAGTCGACTGCGTCGGTGATCGACATCTGCGAGTAGAAGTCGATTTCGTCCGGACGCGCGCCGAATCCGGCGCGCCGCAGCAGGTGATCGATTTGCCGATCCGTAATGCCTTTCGCCATCAGCGTTCGTCCGCCCCAATGGTAGTGAGACAGGCCACGGCCGACAATAGTTACTTTGTCGATACGGCGCGACGCCTCGCGCGACCCGCCGCCCGTTGGACCAACAGCCGTGCTGTGAGAAGCGGCGCGCGCGCCAGAATCCGGCGGCGCACGGCGCGATACGATCGCCGTCCGGTCGCGAAGTCCAGGATGAGCCGGGTCAAGGCTCGTTCACGATTCGCGCCGCCGATGACTCGCGCGATTCTGCTGCGATCGGCGAACAGATAGCGCTGAATCGAAACGGAATCCCGAAGTTCGCATCCAATTTCGTCATCGCAGGCCTTGCGATAGGCCGTTAGGAGCTTCGCCGGCTCGGCAGCCGTCGCGAGAATGGCGCGTGCCGCCAGCTCGCCCGAGACCATTGCGTAATAAATGCCTTCAGCGGTGAAGCCGTTGACGAAACCACCGGCATCGCCCGCGATCAGGACGCGGCCGCGTCCCGGTTCGCGCAGCGGCCCGCCCACGGGAATCAGGTACGGCGTGAAATGTTCTCTTACCGAATCGCCGACGACGATGCCGCGTTCGCGAAGCCGGTCGACGAACCCGCGCTGCAGATCGTAGGGCGCATCGGCGATCTCGCTCCGGAAATACGAGAGCACGTAACCGACGCCGATGTTCACATGGTCGCGCTTCGGGAAGATGTAGGCGTAGCCTTCTGCGGCGGGATTTGGGATTTGGGATTCGGGATTCGCAGAGCGTCCCGCGAATCCCGAATCCCGAATCCCGAATCCCGGCTCGTATCCGTAAGAGACCCAGAGCGTCGAGGGATCGATGTCGCGCAGTTGCTCGCGCGGCGTTTCTTCCATCATGTCGAGCGCGAGGGATGAAGCGGGCCATCCGGGATTCAGTCCAAGCCGCCGCGCGACGACGCTGTGCACGCCGTCGGCCGCGATGACGATCGGCGCGGTGAACTGACGGCCGTCGCGTGCGACGAGAGCCACAGAGTGCGCATCCTGCCGCGCGTGCACGACGTCGACGCCGGGCACGAGCTCGGCTCCCTCTTCCACGGCCAGCGACACGAGGAGCGCATCGAACTCCACGCGGCGAATCATCAGCGCCGCCGGGCCGTCCGATTCGATCAGTGCGGAGGTTCCGGCCGGCCCTTCGAGATAGAGGCGGCTGATCTCGTGCGTCGAAATCCGACCGAGCTCGCGGGCGAGGTGAGGAAACCGCGGCAGCACGCGCATGCTGATGCCGCCGCCGCACGGTTTGTTGCGAGGAAAGACCGAACGATCGAGAAGCTGGACGCGCACGCCGTTCGACGCCAGCGCCCACGCCGCCGTCGCTCCGGCCGGTCCGGCGCCGACCACGACGACCGCTTCGGCCGGCGAAGACCGGGGGATCATCGACAAAATCGTGTAAAAACTGGCGGATTCGGCACGCGACGCGTCATTATAGGTGAAGGCGTGAAACCGATCGGTTGGGTTGCGTCGCTGGCGGGCCTGTGGGATAGTGATGCCGACCCGCGACGACTCAGCAATTTCCCCATGCGCTGTTTGTCTCCGATTGTCCGGACGTGGATGAAGGCGGGCGGCCTCGTCGTCCTCGCCCTTTTCTGCGCATCGACGGCGGAGGCGGCGCGCGGTCCGCGGCGCGCTCGCGAGCGGCTCACGCGCGATCCGGCGACGACGAAGCTCAGTCACCTGCCGAGGGTGCCGAAAACCTACGGCGGTCCGGTCGCGAAGCTGTCGGACCGCGTGCTCGCCGGCCTCGTCGACCCGATGACGCGCATGGACCGCGTCGTCCTCTCCGACGATCAGGACGACGACGAAGCGATACAAAACGACGCGCCGGCGGCGCACACCGACGCCGACGAGCACGCGATCCCCGTTCTCACGCCCATCGGCCTCTTCATCGGCGCCCTCGACACGCGGCTCAGCACGCGCGACTGCTCACCCAAATCTCCCCGAGGACCACCGCTGCCAGCCTGACGCTTGTTTCTTGTTCCAGGTGGCTTTCGTGGACTCGAGGTGATTGATGCGAGTGGTTCTCGCAGATTTGAAATCCGATCGCGGGTTCGTCAGCAAAGACACCGTCGTCGGCGGCTACGGATCGCGCCTCGATCCGTTCTCGCGCGTCACGTCGGTTATTTGCTATCTCAAGAAACAGTTTCACGACGTGCCGAGCGTGCACATGGCCTACGTCGCGGCGATTCTCGCCCGCGCCGGCCATGAGGTGATCTGGACGCGCGACGCCGGCGACACGCCGGACGCCGATGTGGCGCTCGTGCTGTCGTCGCTCGTCGACCACAGGAACGAGACGGCGTGGGCGGACCGCATGCGCGCGCGCGGCGTGAGCGTGGGCTTCCTCGGCATCACGGCGTCGAAGATGCCGGAGCTGTTCGCCGACCACTGCGACTTCATCTTCAACGGCGAGCCGGAATCGGCGGCGATCCGTCTGGCGCAGACCGGGGAGATTCCGTCGGGGATGGTCGTGAGCGAACAAATCAACGATCTCGATTCGCTGCCGTTCCCGCGCTGGGATCTGGTCACGGAGGATCGCGGCCGCAGGTTCGGCATCAAGTGGTCGTCGCGCCCGGTCGGCGGCGGATACCCGCTGCTCGCCAGCCGCGGCTGCCCGGAATTCTGTACGTACTGCCCGCACCGCATCCTGGCGGGGTACCGCGCGCGATCGATCCCGAACATCGTCGATGAAATCGAGCGGCTGTCGGATCGCGTGCGCCATCCGTACGTCATCTTCCGCGATCCGCTGTTCACCGAGCAGCGCGATCGCTGCGTCGAGCTGTGCGATCAGATCGCGGCGCGCGGGCTGTCGTTCACGTTCGAGGCGGAGACGCGTCTCGATCGGCTCGACGTCGAGCTGCTCGATCGGCTGTACGGCGCAGGGTTCCGCGCGATGAGCTTCGGCGTCGAATCGACCGATCCGGCGACGCTGAAGAAATCCGGACGCCGGCCGATTCCGCAGCATCATCAGCGAACGATCATCGACCATTGCCGGAAAAAAGGAATCGTCACCGCCGCATTCTACGTGCTCGGATTCCTGCAGGACGACTGGAACTCGATCGCCGCCACCATTGATTACGCGACCGACCTGGGATCGACGTTCGCGCAGTTCAAGATCCTGACGCCGTATCCTGGCACGCCGATGTTCAAGCAGATCGAGCCGCTGCTCTCGGAGACCGACTGGGAGAAGTTCGACGGCTACACGCCGACGTTCAAGCACCCGAACCTCACCGGTTCCGAGCTGCGGTACCTGCTGGGCGCCGCGTACAAGCGCTTTTATATGCGGCCGTCGTACCTCGCGAACTTCCTGAAGATCCAGAACTCCGCGGTTCGCGACTGGGTCAGCCGCATGGACGAGCGCGTCAACGATCGTCACTCCCGCGAGGAAATTGCCGACGTGTCACGTCCGGTTGCGTGCTGAACGACCCGTCACGCAGAGCCCGCTGAGCATCCATGCTCACCGCCATCTCGCGCTACGGAGCGCGAGTCGTTCCCAATACCGAGGAGCTCGTCGCCGCCTGCAAGGTGCGCGGCGAGTTCATCCAAGGCGCCCAGATCGCCGAGTTCGAGGACGCGTTCGCGCGGCGCGCGGGCGGCGGCATCGCCGTGACGGCCGCTTACGGCCGCATGGCCTTCTACTACATGCTGAAGGCGCTCGACCTGCCGCGCGGATCCGAGATCATCTTTCCGTCGCTCACCTTCTGGGTCGTGCCGGAGCTCGCAAAGGTCGCGGGCCTCACGGTGGTGTTCGCCGACGTCGATCCGAAAACGTTCACGATCGATGCGGCATCGGTTGAGCGGGTCATCACCCTGCACGACCTCGTCCCGCTCAAGCGGCCCGGCGAGTACCTGCGCACCGGCGTGCGCTTCCGCCTGCGCTACCTGGCCGTCGCGCGCGCCGAGCGCGTGATCGTGCCGACGCACTTGTACGGGCTCTCGTGCGACATGGACAAGGTCGAAGCCGTCGCCGCACGCCACAATCTCGTCGTCATCGAAGATTGCGCGCACGCGCTCGGCGCGACGTTCAAGGGCAGGGCCGTCGGCACGTTTGGATCGGGCGCGCTCTTCAGCTTCCAGACGCTCAAGCCGCTGAACTGCTACGGCGGCGGCGCCGCGCTGCTGCAGGATCGGGCGCTCGCAGCGAAGGTCCGCGCCGGGGTCGACGCGCTGCCGTGGCCGAGCGAGAAGCGCGTGACCGATCGGCTGCTGATGGGACGGCTGCAGCGAATCTTCATCAAGCCGTGGGTGTTCTCGATCTCGCTGTTTCCGGTCCTCTGGATCGCGGCGTGGATCGATGCGAACCCTGACGTGTTTCTGTGGGAGAAGATCCGATCGCTCGAGCCGCTGCCCGAGTCCTACATCGAACGGTTTCCAAACGTGCAGGCAACGATTGGCCTCGAGGCGCTGAAGCACCTGGACGAGTGGACCAGCCGGGCGCGCGCGCACGCCGAGTCGATGAACCGCGTGTTGAGTGCGACGCCGGGCGTTCAGGTGCCCGTCGTGCCGTCAGGCTGTTCGCACGTGTATTACCAGTACTGCGTGTACGGACCAGAGCGCGTCGATCGCGACGAGCTCGTCGTCCGATGTGTGCGGCGCGGCGTCGATATCGAGACGCTTCACGTCGACGTGCCGCCCGACATGGAGCTGTTTGCCGGCGCGGTTGCCGAAGCCACCGGCGCGCGCCGCGCATCTCAGGCGATTCAGATCCCGGTGTATTCGAGCCTCACCGACGAGCAGGTCGCTCGTGTCGCGACCGTGGTACGCGACGTGCTCGCCGAATCTTCATCGCGGGCGTAGCGCGAGGGCTGACGCGCGCGTAGCGCGAGGCTTTCAGCCGAGCGGGGTCGCTCGCCGGCTCGCTCGCCTGAAAGGCTCGCGCTACAGTGTCTGTGCGATGCTGTCCTACCTCCCGATCTACATCGCCGCGATCCTCGAAGGGGAGATTTACTACAGCAAGGTGTGCGCGGACGCCGTCGCCGGACGCCTGTTCTGGCCTGTCGTCCTGGCGTGCGGCGCCCTCGGCGGCGCCACCGGCGATCAGTTGTGGTTCTTCGTCCTGCGCGGACGCATCCATTGGCTCGACCGCTTTCCGAGACTCGGTCGCTTCCGCGATCGCGTCATCCAGCACGTGCACTCGAGTGAAACAGGTTTGGTGCTCGTCAGCCGCTTTCTGCCCGGACTGCGCACGGCGATTCCCATCGCCTGCGCTTACGCCGGGATGCATCCCGCGAAGTTCAGCGTCCTCAACCTCGTCAGCGCGTTCGCCTGGGCCGGCGCGATCATGTTGTTCGTGAAGAGCGGCTCGACGGCGTTGAACGCATTCGGGCTCAACGAATGGTGGGGTCCATTCGTTCCGGCGGTTCTCGTCATCGTTTTCTTCAGATGGCTGAGCAGCCGACCGGCACGCTAATTGAACCGGATCAGTTGCAATGCAGACGGCCGTTGCCGCGCTCATCGTTTGCGTCGCGCTGAGCGATTCGACCGTGGCGGCTCAGCGGCGCGAGCGTCCGCGCGCGGCAGCCGGAACGCTTCGCGTCACCGCCACCGCGTATTGCGTTGCCGGGAAGACGGCATCTGGTACGCGCGCGCGGACCGGCATCGTCGCGGCCGATCCATCGGTGCTGCCCGTCGGATCGATCGTGCGCATCATCGATGGCGCGCACTCGGGCGTTTACACGGTCATGGACACCGGACCGGCGGTGAAGGGGCGCAAGATCGACATCTTCATGGCGAGCTGCGAGCGCGCCGCGAAATTCGGCGAGCAGCAGCTGCGCATCCGCGTGCTGCGGCGCGGTTGGAGCCCGAAGGCGACGGCGAATCGCTGAGATCGCATTACAGAAACGCGCGATCTTGGTCTCTTCATGGGCACACAGAATCTACTGAGCGGATATGGCCGCGCGCCTGCCGCGCAGCACGAACTTCTGAATCTTCCCCGTCGCCGTCTTCGGCAGCTCGGTGACGAACGTGACGCTGTGCGGCGCCTTGAAGTGCGCGAGCCGCTCGCGCGTGAACGCGCGGATCTCGTCGGACGTCGCCGTCGCGCCCTGCTTGAGCACGACGAAGGCGTGGGGCGCCTCGCCCCACCGCGCGTCCGGCAGTCCGACGACCGCCGCCTCCTGAACCGCCGGATGCCGCAGCAGTACGCCCTCGACCTCGACCGACGAAATGTTCTCGCCGCCGCTGATGATGACGTCCTTGATGCGGTCGCGCACCTCCACGTACCGATCCGGATGCATCACCGCGGCGTCGCCCGTGTGCATCCAGCCGCCGCGAAACGCCTGCGTCGTCGCATCGGGATCGTTGTAGTAGCCCTTCATGACCACATTGCCGCGCACGACGATCTCACCGAGCGTTTGCCCGTCGGCCGGCACATCGTTCATCTGCTCGTCGACGACGCGGATTTCGCCCGACGTGATCAGCTCGACGCCCTGCCGCGCCTTGATGCGGGCGCGGTCCGCTAATGCGAGCCCGGCGTGATCGGGACGCGGCTCGCACACAGTAATGAACGGCGCCGTTTCGGTCATGCCGTACACCTGCGTGACCGTCCACCCGAGCTCGCCTTCGATCCGCTCGATCGTCGCCGCTGCGGGCGGAGCGCCCGCGGTAATCACGTGCACGCCGGTCGGCGCGCCGGCGCGAACGCCGGCAGGCGCGTTTGCCAGCCCGATCAATACGGTGGGCGCGGCGCACATCATCGTGACGCGTTCGGCGGCGATCGTCTCGAACACTTTCGCCGGCTCCACCTTGCGCAGGCACACGTGCGTCGCGCCGGACGCGGTCACCGCCCACACGTACGTCCACCCGTTGGCGTGAAACATCGCCAGCGTCCAGAGATAGCGGTCGGAGAGCCGCATCGGCAGGTGCACCAGCGTGCCGACGATGTTCAGGTAGGTGTTGCGATGCGTCATCATCACGCCCTTCGGCCGCGCCGTAGTGCCGCTCGTGTAGTTGATCGTGATGACGTCGTTCTCGTCGATCGGCGGCGTATCGAACGACGGCGACGAGGACGCGACCAGCTGTTCGTAATCCAGCCATCCGGGCGCCGATCCTTCGAGCGCCACGAAGTGCCCGACGCCGGTCAGCTGTCCGCGAATTGCGTCGACGGCGGCGAGATAATCCTCGTGCGCGCAGACGACGGTCGCGCCCGAGTGGGTGATGATGTAGGCGAAATCGTCCGCGGTGAGACGATAGTTGATCGGAACGACCATCGCGCCGATCTGCGGGACGGCGTAGAACGATTCGAGTTGCGCGTGTGTATTCGGCGCGATGTACGCCACGCGGTCGCCGGCGCGGACGCCCAGCCGCTGCAGCGCCGCCGACCATCGGTCGCAGCGCTCGAAGAACTGGGCATAGGTCAACCGCAGGTTGCCGTCGACGAGCGCCTCGCGGTCCGGATACAACGCGCGCGTTCTGCGCGCGAACTCGAGCGGCGTCAAAGGCACGAGCATTGGACCCTCCCGGGAGGGCGTAGTATATGCCCGCGCGTAAGAGCTATCTTTGCGTGCTCGGCGTCCTCTGCGGTTGCTTTCCCACGGAAATAAGATTGGCGAGTATCTGGTACGCGCCATCGGTGCCGGCCGGCAGCTGACGCCACAGGTTGAGGCCGACGTAAATCCATTTCCCCTTGCCGTACGTCGCCTCGACGAGCGCGCCCGTCTTGACTCCGGTGTTGTACGGGAACGGATCCTCCAGCTGCACGAGATCGTGGTAGCGCGAGTCCTTCTCGCCGAGGAAGTACAGGCCGCGCTCCTGCACCCACCCCTTCCAGGCCTGATCGGCGATTTCGTTCGGCGTCGTGAAAATCGGATCGTGCGGCGACAGAATTTTCACCGGCGCGTTCTCGTCCGTCACGCGATCGGCGCTTACCTTCGCCGGATACGGTCCGTACTGGGCGTCGTTGAACTCGAACTTGTTGTACTGCACGATCGCCGTGCCGCCGTTGAAGACGTACTCGAGCAGGCGCCGGTTGTTCGCGCGGAGATCGTCGCGCCGCTCGTACGCGCGCACGCCCGTGACGATCGCGTCGAACCGCGAGAGATTGCCCCACGCGAGATCGTCTGCCGTGATCATCTCGACCTTCGCGCCCAGCTGCTCGATCGCCGGCGGCACCTGATCGCCCACGCCCATCACGTATCCAATCGTCAGGTTCGACGGCGTCCGCACGTCGATCACCTTCAACGTCGTCTGCGCCGGATCGTAGATGTGATACCGAGTGATGTGCGGGTACTCGATCGTTTGATAGCCGCGATCGAATGTCTGCGAGCCGGCTGTCACGGACGCCGTCACGCGGTACTCGCCGGCTTCCGCGTTCGGCGCCGGCTTCACCTGGAATCGCAGCGTCTGCGATTCATCCGACCGCGCGAAGCTCACCGGCTGCTGCGGCGGTGACGCCGTCCATCCCGGCGGCACCGTAAGCTCGACGGTCGTTTCGACGGCATCGGGCATGTCGTTGACGACAGTGACGCGCACTTCGCGCTCGGCGCTCGGCGGCGTGGCAGCGGCAGCGGCGGCCGGCGGTCGGGGTGGGGCGGCGTTGGGACGAACGGGTCTCGCAGGCGCACGCGCCGGCCGCGGACTGGCCGGCGGCGGTGTGCTGCGAATGGAGGCGGCGGGCACGATCGCGATCTCCGGCGACACGCGCACGGAGAACGCCGGGACAATGAGCAGCTCTGTGCGCTTTTCGCCGGTGAAGATGTTTCCTTCGTACCTGTGGTGGACGGGTACCGTGTCGAGCACCTCTTCGGCGCCGGGTCCGGCGCCGAACACCAGCGTCGCCTGCACGTAGAACGTCGTGGGGCGGAACGGCAGGCCGAATGGCGCGTCGGCGTCGAACGTGTAGCGGCCGGCGTCGCCGGCGCGGTGCCAGTAGGGTTCGCTCACGCGCGCGCCGGACGGAATCTTCACCGTGGGGTCGCAGCGGACGACCTGATCCTTCTTCAGCGTCGACGTCGCCTGCGCCTGGCCGGCCGCGCCCTGGGGCGCGGCGCCGCGCCCTCTGCCGCCGCCGAACGCGCCGAAGTCGGGCCGTGTCACCGCCGTCAGCGCGCACGCGGCGTCTCCGTCGAACCCTTCGAACTTGATGTTCTTCACCGTGACGTCCGCCGCGCCGCGATTGGCGACGACCACAGACACTGCCGTCGTCTGTCCCGGAACGACGACGCCGTCGTCGGCGAGCGCTTCGAGCTGAACGCCGTTCGCCACGAGCAGCGCCTGCTGGAACTCGCGCTCCTTCTGGCGCAGGCGGAAATCGGTGTCGTAGCGCGCGCCCTCGTCGATCGACATCGTGCGCAGCTCGCGCCGCAGCACGCGAAGGGCGTACAAGCCGTCGAGGAGCGGTTTGACGGTCGCCTGATCGCCGATCGTGTCGAAGTTCTTCTGGGCTGTCAGCACCGCCGCCGACATGACGGCGAGCCCTCCGGTCAAATCCCTGGGCGGCCGCGCGCCGGCGAACCGGGCGAGCCCCGCGATTGTCGTGTCGATGCCCTCGAACAGCGACGTTTCGTCCTTCTGCATCTGTCCTGGAATCGTCGACTCCACGAGCTGATAGATCGTCGTCATCGGCGCAGGCAGCGACAGCAGCTGCGCCATCCCCTGACATTTGTGCATGCTGCGCGCTTCGGTACC
>Ga0209160_1004111_pt1 | contig 11705 bp, 9 predicted proteins | sample GraSoiAngelo_153_FD_186167 | JGI IMG/M metagenome (GOLD analysis project Ga0209160, IMG submission 186167) | Grasslands soil microbial communities from the Angelo Coastal Reserve, California, USA - 14_1009_12_40cm (SPAdes) (version 2) | ecosystem: Environmental > Terrestrial > Soil > Grasslands ...
AGCCAGCGCCGTCCAACCTGTGGGTGCGCGGCGATCGCTACCTGCTGGAGCGCGCCGCGCTCAATCTCACCCGCAACGCCATCGAGGCCTCGAAACCGGGCTCCGCGGTGCGCCTGCGGATCGAGCGCGGAAACGGCGCGGCGGTGCTCGCGGTCGAGGACCGGGGCCAGGGCGTCGAACCGGATCGGATCGCGACCCTGTTCGAGTCGTTCTCCTCGACCAAGCGCACCGGCGCGCACGTGGGCATGGGCCTCCCCAACGTCCGCCGCATCGCCGTGGCGCATGGAGGCACGGTTTCGGTGAAGAGCAAGCCCGGCGAGGGCAGCACGTTCACCTTGTCGCTGCCGGTGAGCGGAGATCAGTCCTCGTCGCCGTTGGCGCCAGCGACGATGCCGTAGGACTTCAGCTTGGCTTTCAGTGTCGAGTATCCGATCTGCAGCTGCTCGGCGGTGCGCTTGCGGTTCCATTGGTTGCGCTTCAGCGCCTTGCGCAAGAAGCTCTTTTCGAACGCGAGAAGCGCCGCGTCCAGGCTCTGCCCCGATTCGGCCTCGGGCTCCGCGCTGGCTGACAGGGCGAAGTCAAAAGGGAGATCCGGCTCCTCGATGACCTCGGAATCGCAGACCACGGCCATCCGCGCCATGATGTTCTCGAGCTCGCGGATGTTGCCGGGCCAGGAATAGCGCTCGAGCAGCTGCAGGGCCCCCTCCGACAGCGTCTGCGGTCCGCGGCCGTGCTCCGCCGCGTTGCGCGCGAGGAAATGCTGCGCCAGGTCGCGGATGTCCTCCCGCCGTTCGCGCAGGGGCGGCAGCTCGATCGGCACCACCTTGAGCCGCCAGAAGAGGTCTTCGCGGAACTTGCCTTCCTGCACCCGCTTGGCGAGATCGCGGTTGGTCGCGCAGATCACGCGCAGATCGAGCTGGATGGGCTTCTCGCCGCCCACTCGCTCGATCTCGTGCTCCTGCAGCGCCCGGAGGATCTTCCCCTGCAGGTCGAGCGCCAGGTCGCCGATTTCGTCGAGAAACAGGGTGCCCCCGTTTGCCAGCTCGAACTTGCCCAGCTTCTGCCGGTCGGCGCCGGTGAACGCTCCCCGCTCGTGGCCGAAGAGCTCGCTCTCCACCAGGTTCGCGGGGATGGCGGGAAGATTGACCGCCACGAAGGGGCCCGTCTTGCGATCGCTGCGGGCGTGGATGTACCGCGCCAGGACTTCTTTTCCGGTGCCGCTGTCCCCGGTGATCAACACGGTCACGGGCTTGGGGGCGATCTTCTCGGCTACCTGGACGACCGCGCGCATCCGCGAGGAGCTGCCCAGGACCATCGGCCGGCCCACGTGCGTCGCTTCGACGTCGTGCAGCCGCTCGAGCTCGCGCCCGGCCCTGAGCTGCGCCAGCGTCTTGCGCACGCGCGCGATCAACTCGGGCGGGGAGAAGTCCTTGGTAACGTAATCGAGGGCGCCGGTGTGCATCGCCTCCACCGCGACTGCGATGTCCTTCAGCACCGAGCACATGATCACGCCGACATCGGGATGGCGCTCCCGCATGATCCGCAGCGCTTCCAGGCCGCCCATCCCCGGCATCTGCACGTCGAGCAGCACCAGATCGAAGGCGGTGGTGCGCATGCGCTGCAACGCCTCCTCGCCCGAGGAAGCCATCGCCGACTTCATCCCCCCTTTGTCGAGGATGAAATGAATGTTCTGACGCAGGTTCGCGTCGTCGTCGACGATGAGGATGCTCGCTGCAGGCGACATCTCAAGGTGACTGTACCATTCCCGCGCGCCTGCGCACGGCGGCGACCGCCCGCACGAGGAGGAGCACGCAGATGACGCCCATCCAGGCGATGGTTTCCACCCGGGGGGTCTTGAATCGGAGCAAGAAGTGGAAGCTCGCCAGTCCGCCCACCAGGTAGACGAGGCGGTGCAGCCGCTTCCATCGGCGGAACCCCAGCCGGCGCTGCCACCCTCGCGTCGAGGTGACGGCGAGCGGCAGCAGCAAGAGCCAGGTCGCCATCCCCAGGAAGATGAACTTGTGCTTGAGGACGTCGGTGGCGACCGCCTTGAAGTCGAGTCCCTGGTCGATGACGACGTACGTCAGCATGTGCAGGCAAGCGTAGAAGAAGCAGAAGTCGCCCAGCAGCTTGCGGATGCGGATCGGCCAGTTCCAGCCGGCGACGGTCTGCAGGGGCGTGCACGCAAGAGTGAGCGCCAGCAGCACGAATGCGGTGTATCCCAGATCGTTGAGGAGCTCTTCGACCGGGTTCGCGCCCAGGCCCGATGTCGCCGCCTGCACGGCGAACCAGAGCAGAGGTACGCAGCAGGCGGCGAAGGCGGCGGGGACCAGCGCCTTCTTCAATAGAACTTCCTCAAATCGAGCCCGGCGTAGAGTGAGGCCACTTCCGAGTAGCCGTTGAACATGAGCGTCTTGCGCCGCAGCAGCTCGCCGATGCGACGTTCCCTCGCCTGGCTCCAGCGCGGGTGATCCACGTCCGGATTGACGTTCGCGTAGAAGCCGTACTCGGCGCCGCCGCCATACTGGTTCCAGGTGGTGGGAGGCTGGCTTTCTTGTAGCCTGATCTTGACGATGCTCTTCGCCGACTTGAAGCCGTACTTCCAGGGAACCACGAGACGGATGGGCGCGCCGTCCTGGTTGGGGAGCGCCTCGCCGTACAGGCCGACGACGAGGAGCGAGAGGGGATGCATCGCCTCGTCGATGCGCAATCCCTCGAGATAAGGGAAGGGAATCCCCGCGTATCCCTTCACTCCCGGCATCTGCGGCTGCACCGCGCTCTCGAACGCGACGTACTTCGCCCGGCTGGTGGGATCGTGCTTCTTGAGGAAGTCCGCCAGCGGAAATCCGTCCCAGGGGATCACCATCGACCACGCCTCGACGCAGCGCAGCCGGTAGACGCGCTCCTCGATGGGGAAGGACTTGAGGATCTCCTCGATGTCCCACTTGCGCGGCTTGCCCACTTCGCCTTCCACGCTCACTGTCCAGGGACGCGTCTGCAGCTTGCCCGCGTTCTCGCTCGGGTCCGACTTGTCGCTGCCCAGCTCGTAGAAGTTGTTGTAGGTGGTGATGTCTTCGAAGGAGTTCTTCTTCTCCTCCGCCAACGCATAGTTCGGATTGGCGGTGACCCCGGCTAGCTTCGGCCCGTGCTCGACCTTCGCCCTGGCGAACGCGGGAAGCGATAGAGCGAGCGCGCTGCCCGCGCCGAGCTTGAGGAACTCGCGGCGGCGAACGTATAGCGACCTGGGCGTCACCTCGGACCAGCGCATGCGTGACCTCCGCGGCGATCGTACGCCGCCCGCGCGCGCTTGGTTACGCTTCCGCGGATTCCGCCTTGCGCACGATGGGCGGGACTGCCGCCGGCAGCGCCTTCGCCTGCTCGGGCGCGGCCGCCGCCGTAGCGCCCCTCTGCCGCGCGTTCCAGCGCTCCCGGGCCGCGCGCTGTTCCTCCGCGCTCAGCTCCGCGCGGTGCTGATCGCAGATGAACCCGACCCGCGGGCCGCGCGAGCGGTTCAAGCATCCTTCGACGCGGCAGCTCATGTCCAGCGCGCGCCGCGGCCTCGGCGCCTTCGCCGGAAGGCGGACGATCCGCTGCGCAGGGATCGCCGTGGGAAGCTTGCCTTCCGCCGCGAGCCTGCGATTGCGTTCGAGGATGCTCTTCTGTTCCGCCGCGGAGAGCTTGCTCGCGTGGTCCTTGCAGAACCAGCGGTTGCGCGGGCCTGCGCCCGGCTCTCCGCAGCCGGGGACTGGACACAGTCTCCCGGAGCGCCTGCCGTCGAGATGGACGCGCGCACCGCCACCCACCTGGATGCGGGACAGGGCCGCGGACACCTGCTCTTCCACCTGGCGCGAGATGACGGCGGTCAGTTCGCGCGTGAACCGGTCGATGACGGAGCGAAACGACGCATCCCTTGTCTGATTTGCCATGCGATTGTTCCGTATTCGCAGATATCCGCCGCAAAAGCGTGGCGAGCGCCCTCCTTCTTATCTCGCGTCGCCGCGCAGTGCGAGCGAAAACAGCAACTACTTGCCGAACAGGCCCTTCAGCCGGTTCTTTGCCTCTTCCTCCAGCTTCTTGCGTTTCGCCTCCGCTTCCGCCTCCGCGCGCTGCTGCGCCTCGTCCTGCACTTGCCCTGCCTTCTGCTCCACGCTCTGCTGCGCCTTCGACGAATCGACGCCGAACGCGCGCCCGAGCAACGCCGTACCCCCTTCTTTGACGATCTGGTTCACGGCAGGTTTCAGGTCGAGCTCCGTTGCCGTCGGGTTCCAGGCCGGACCGACGAGCTTGAGATTGACGGGGATCGGATTCGCCGGCTTCACCTTCCCGCCGGTGAGCGCGGCGACGGTGGGAGGCGCGAGCGCTACTGTTCCGGGCATATCGAGCGTGCCGTCGACGCGCATTCCCCCGGAGAAGGTCATCTCCGCCTCCGGAAGGGAGATCTTGATCGGGTTCTTCAGCCGCGCAACCCCGTTTTCGATCGTCACTCCGAAGGGCAGCTTCTTGCCCAGGCTGGTCGCGCCGCCCTGGGTGACCTTCCCTGCCGCTCCGAACGGCAGCGCCTTCGCCAGCGGCCCGCTCACTGAAGCAAGGATGTCCTTTCCATAGAACACCCCGTCGAGCACGTTTCCGTCGAGCACGCCCGCCAGCGTCTTCTCCAGGTCCCCAGCGCCGCGCAGGTCGATGGTGCCGTTGAACTTGCCCGCCAGCAGCTTGTGGGTGGTTCCCAGCGCGACCAGGTTCTCGAGGCCGACGCCGTCGAGCTTCGTCACCAGGTGGAAGGGCTCGCCGGGGTGCGCGAGGCGCATCTCGGTCCCGCCAGCGTTCACGATCCCGCCGAACGCCTTGAGCTGTGCTGTATTGACCTTGACGTGGTCCTCCTCGACCACCACGTCCGCGACGATGTCGGTCGCCGTCTGCCTCTTCGTCGTCAGGCGCGCGATCTGCACCTTGGCGTGTCCGGAGAGCCCCTTGAACGTCGCCGGATCGAGCGGTTTGCTCTCCTCCTTCTTCTTCGTCGAGGGAATCAGCATACGGTCCAGATCGAGATGAGACGAAGCGAGGTCGAGGTCGAACTGCTTCGTCGCCTTCGCCGCGACGCCCTTCATCTCGTACCACCCCTTGCCCTGGATCTCGTCGTCGAGCACGTGCGCCTTCAGATCGGAGAGCTCGATGCGCTGGTCGGGGTCGGTAGTGGACTTGTTCGTCTTGCGGGTGCCCTCGATCGCGAGATCGAGCCGGTCTCCGGGCTTCTTGTCGATCGACTGACCGGGACGCAGGTCCACGCCGGCGAGATCGAATCTCGCGTCGAATCGCAGCGGGCCGTTGCCGGCGGCGGCGCCCTTGGCGTGCGCAACCAGCGTCATCGGGGCACCGGCCGCCTTCGTCAACTGCCCGGGCATGGCCACCTTGACCGGAGTGAGATCGACGCGCAGCTCGAGTGCCTGCGCCGACTGCGTCCCGCTGCCGCGCACGGTGAGCCCGATCGGACCCGCGAGCATCTTTCCCAAGGACTCGCGCAGCGGCGGGTAGTAGGCGGCGAGCCGGGCCGGGTCGAGATCGTGCGAGACGATCTCCAACCCTTCGATCCGCGGCGACGGCGAGGTCAAACCCTTGCCGCTCCCGTGACCGGTGATTCCCGCGGGCCCGACATCCAGCTTGAGCTTGTCGATGCGGACGTCGCCGGCCGCCGCATCGCCCTTCAAGTCGGTGTCCAGCGAGACGTCGAGCTTCTTGCCACCCTCCGCGCCCGCGAAGCTCAGGCCCGCGAGTTTTATGGCGCCCTTCACCGTGGTGGGGCCCGATCCGCCGGCAACGGCCGCGCCGAGCTGCGCGTCGAAATCCGCATCCAGGGTACCTGCCTGCAGGCCCACGTCCTTGCCGACGAACGGTCCGAGTGGCCCGATGTCGATGGGCGGATTCACGTGCAGAGCCACGCTGGTCGGCGTCGGCGTCAGCGTCGCTGGAAGCGGAGCCGTCTTCAGCCGGACCTCGAGGTTCTGCTTGTCCGCCAGCACCGCCGCCTTGAGGAGCAGGACCAGCGGTCTCCCCGAGCGGAGGTCATTGACGGTCAGATCAAGATGTTGGACCGCCAGCTCCTTCGCGCCGCGCGTCGCCTTGTCGATGAATGCGATCTTCCCGTCTAGCAGCGCCGCATGGTCCACGCGCAAGAACGAGAGATCGGATTGCTTCTCGTCCTTCGGCTTCGTCTCCGCGTTCGCGGCCAGCTTCTCCTGGAATCGCTGCAGATTCGTCGTGCCGTCGCGGAGCCGCTCGACGTTCACGGTCAGCCCTTGCACCTCGGCCGAGCGGACCTGCACGCTCTTGCCCGCGGAAAAGATGGCGCGCAGCAGCGCCACCCTCACTTCGGCGCGCTTCAGGTCGACCAGCGGCATGTCCTCGCCGGAAGCGGCCCCGATCTGCACGTCCGAGACGCGCACTCCCAGGCCGGTGAGGAGCTTGGTCGCGACGCTTCCGATCTGCACGGGGCGGCCCCACTCCTGCGACATCTTCTGCGCCTGCTCCTTCGCCTTTGCAGTGAGGATGCCGTCGAGCACGAACGAAACGACGACGACCACTACGACGAGAATCGCAATCGCGACGCCGACGATCTTCTGCCATCGCTTCATAGGGCGGGAAACCTAGGCACATGCCGGGCAAGCTGTCAGCCTGCCGCAACATGGTTGCGCAGCAGACGACGCGCCCCTGCAAGTTGACCGCACGCCCCCCCGACCTGCTGCCCGTGAGGCATGCGCAGGAGCGCACGAATGCCGGAGTCGCGCAGGCGCTTCTGGAAGGCGCGACAGCGATCCATCGACGGTGCCCGCTGTGAAGGCACCGGCCCGGGGTTCAACGGGATCAAGTTCACGCGCACGTCGAGTCCTTCGCAGAACCCGGCGAGCGCGTCCGCGTCGGGGTCGCCGTCGTTGACCCCCTCGATCAGCGTCCATTGCAGCAGGATCGTCCGCGGCGCTCTGGCGATGCAGTCGCGCAGCTCCGGCAGGCCCCATTTCCGGGCCACCGGCAAGAGGGCGCGGCGCTGCCCCGGATCGACGGCGTGCAGCGAGACGGCAACCTGCGCTTTCGTCCGCGCGAACAGCTCGCCCATGCGCGGCACGATCCCCACGGTGCTCACCGTGATGCGCCGCTCCGCCACGGCGAAACCGGACGGCTCCCGCAGGACGGCGATGGCGCGCAGGACCTCTTCGAGGTTGTCGAGCGGCTCGCCCATCCCCATGAAGACGACGTTTGCCGGCCGCAGACGGAGATGGCGCGCGGCCAGCGCGTACTGCGCCACGATCTCCGCGGCCGCGAGGTTGCGCTTGAGCCCGAGCCGCCCGGTCTCGCAGAAGACGCATCCCCGTGCGCAGCCCACCTGTGAGGAAACACAGACTGTCCACCGTTCGCGGGCGCGGAGGTCGGAGACCGGTTGATGGATCAGCACGGTCTCGACCACTTCGCCATCATCGAGCCGCACCGCGAAGCGGACGGTGCCATCGGCGGCGGCAGCGACCTCTGCAGGAGGCAGAGCGAAGGACGCCTCCAGCTGCGCGAGTAGCTTCCCGGAAGGCTTTTCCGGCGAGGGACGGCCGGCAGACCGCGCGAGGATGAAGCGCGCCAGCGCGCGCGCCGCGCCAGGAGTGGCTCCGCGCGACCGCGCCCAGCCGACGAGCGCCTCCTCCGTCATGCCGAAGAGCAGCACGGCCCCAGTTCTAACCCGATCGGGACTGCCGGCGCCCGCCCAGCCCACGGTAGACGCCGCTCTCGGTCCAGGTCGGAACGCAGGTCGGCCGCCGGTCCCAGTAGTTCACCACCAGGGTCAGGCGCAACCGGCCGCGTGCGCCGTGAACGCGCTTGCCCGGCGTGCGCCCCCGAGCGTCGAGGACACCGTGCAGCAGGTTGCCCGCGAAGATCGCGTAGCGGTTTCTCCGCGGCGCAACCGTCTCCAGCCGCATCGCGGCCTGGCTCGTGGGCACCTGGTCGGTGACCGCCAGCTGCCCACCCCGGACCGAGTTGAAGAAAAACACGCTGGAAAGCCGCGGATGGCGGCGGCGGCGACCCTTCACATCCTCGTCGAAGTGGAACTCCACCGGGAGGTCGGTGGTGTACGCCCGGCCGAGCCACCACTCGGCGCCATCGCATCGCCGCGCGCCGGCGAGCCGCCAGAGCGCGATTACCGCTTCCTCCACGGCATGTGCCGGCACTGAGCCGCGTGGGAGCCAGAAAGTCGTGAAATAGCTCTGCCGCAGGCGCTCGCCGCCTAGCCGGACGATGGCTTCGCGGGCGCGGCGGACGAGCGGCAGGGGAAGCGCGGCTTCGATCACGCGCACCAGCGCTTGTGATCGGCTGCCGCGCTGTGGCAGATCCGCCGAACCAATGTCGAATTCCGATTGGTCCATCGAGCGATCCCTGCAGCTGTACAACATTCCGGGTTGGGGGGCGGGCTACTTCAGCATCAACACCAAGGGCCACATGGTGGTCCACCCCTTCGGGCAACCCGGCCCGGTGATCGACCTGATGGACGTGGTCGACGACATCCGCGAGCGCAAGCTCGGTTTTCCCTGCGTGGTGCGCTTCCAGGACCTCTTGCGCAGCCGGGTGAAGCAGCTCAACGACGTGTTCCGCAACGCGATCGCACAGCACGGGTACAAGGGACAGTATTTCGGCGTCTACCCGACCAAGGTGAACCAGATGCGCGAGGTGGTCGAGGAGATCCTCGACGCAGGCGCACCCTGGCACTTCGGCCTGGAAGCGGGTAGCAAGGGCGAGCTCCTCATCGTGCTCGCGCTGAACACAGACCCCGAAGCGCTCACCATCTGCAACGGATACAAGGACGAGGAGTACCTGCGGCTCGCTCTGGTGGGGCGCAAGCTCGGGCGCAAGATCCTGGTGGTGATCGAGAAGCTCTCGGAGCTGCCGCACCTGCTGCGCCTCGCGGAGGAGATGAACGTGCAGCCCCTGATCGGGCTGCGCAGCAAGCTCTCGACCAAAGGGACCGGCAAGTGGGAGTCGTCCTCCGGCGATTTCGCCAAGTTCGGCCTCACCACGCCGGAGTTGATCCGCGCCATCGAGATCCTCCGCGCCGCCGGAAAGGTGGAAGCGGCGAAGCTCTTCCACTTCCATGTCGGCTCCCAGCTCACCGACATCCGCACCGTCAAGGACGTGGTCAACGAAGGCGCCCGGTTCTACGCCAAGCTGCGGAAGATGGGGCTCTCCAGCCTGGAGTATTTCGACGTCGGAGGCGGCCTCGGCGTCGATTACGTGGGCGCGCGGAGCACCGCCCACGTTTCGTCGCTGAACTACTCGATGGAGGAGTACGCCGCCGACGTGGTTTATACGGTGCAGCAGATCTGCAACAACGAGGGCGTACCGGAGCCGAATCTGGTCTCCGAGAGCGGCCGCGCGCTGACCGCGCACCACGCCTGCCTCCTCATGAACGTGTTCGGCCACATCGAGTTCGGCGAGAACGGCGCCGTGCACGAGGAGTCGGCAAGCTCGGGACCCAACGCGCCTGCCGACGCGGTGGCGCCCGTGCCGGAGGACCAGTCTCCCATCGTTCGCGAGATGCGCGAGATCGTCTCCGGGATGACGCCGAAGAACTCCGGCGAGTCCTACAACGATGCGGTGGCGAAAAAGGAACAGGCGCTGACGATGTTCAAGCTCGGGATACTCGGCCTCGAAGAGCGCGCCGCGGTGGAAGGGCTTTTCTGGCGCCTCTGCCGCCGCCTCGTCGAGCTCAACAAGAAGCGCAAGCGGGTGCCGGGTCCCACGCGCGGTCTCGACGATCGCCTCGCCGACCAGTACATGGCGAACTTCTCGCTCTTCCAGAGCGCCCCCGATCACTGGGCCATCAATCAGCTCTTTCCCATCGTACCCTTGCACCGGCACACCGAGCAGCCCACCCGCGACTCCACCATCGTGGACATCACCTGCGACTCGGACGGGAAGATCGACTCCTTCATCGAAGGCGAGACGGTGGACGAGACCATCGCGCTGCACCCGCTGCGGCCGGGCGATCCGTACTACCTCGGCATGTTCCTGACCGGCGCCTACCAGGACATCATGGGCGACATGCACAACCTCTTCGGGCGCGTGCACGAAGTACACGTATTCGTCGACGACGACGACCCGGAGGACTTCTACATCGAGGAAGTGATCCCGGGCGACACCATGGAGCGCGTGCTGGCGCGCGTGCAGTACGAGCCGAGCGATCTGGCGAAGCGGATCAAGCAAGCGCTGGACGGCAAGGTCCGCGAAGGCCAGGTGAAACCAAAGGAAAGCGTCCAGCTCACCGACTTCTACGAGCAGGCGATGCGCGGGTACACGTACCTGGGAACAGAGTGATCAGCCGCGCAATCGCAGCGCGTCGAGCTTTCGCAACAGGCTGGAGCGGGCGATGCCGAGCTCCTCGGAGACAGCGCGGCGGTTGCCGCCGTGGCGCGCGAGCGCGGATCGGATGGCGAGCTCTTCCAACTCGTCGAGCGTGCGCCCGCGCAGGACCACCGCCGAGTCGCCAGGCTGTTCGCAGACCCGAGGAGCCCAGGGCGCCGGCGCGGGGTCGTCGAACCGCAGCGCGTACGCGCGGATGATCGGAGACTCCGAAAGCAGGGCTGCCAGCTGGACCACGTGCCGCAGCTCGCGGACGTTGCCGGGCCAGCGATGGGAGAGAAGCGCCGCGCGGGCATCCGGCGAGAACGATCGGTCCGGCGGCAGGAAATGCTCGGCGAGCGGGAGGATGTCGTGCGGGCGGGCGCGCAAAGGCGGCAGCTCGACCGTGACTCCGCGCAGCCGGTAGAACAGATCCTCGCGAAAGGCGCCGTCGCGCATCCGCATCCTCAGGTCATGGTGCGTGGCGCAGACCACCCGCACGTCGATGCGGCGCGGCTTCGGGGCGCCCACAGGCTTCACCTCTCCCGCTTCCAGCGCGCGCAGCAGCTTGACCTGGAGCGGCGCGGGCAGATCGCCGATCTCGTCGAGGAACAGCGTTCCGCCGTCGGCCGCGGCGAACGCGCCCGGCGCGCTGGTGATGGCTCCGGTGAACGAGCCTCTCTCGTGCCCGAAGAGCTCCGATTCCGCCAGCTCGCGGGAGATGGCGCCGCAGTTCAGCGGAACGAACGGGCCGGTCCGGCGGTGGGACAGCTCGTGCACCGCGCGCGCGGCTACCTCCTTCCCCGTCCCGCTCTCACCCAGGATGGTCACCGGCAACGACGACGGAGCGGCGCGGCGAAGAAGCTCCAGGACCGGCCCGAGCGCGGGATCGCAGGCGACCAACCCCGGCAGCGAGGCCTCCAGCCGCGGCCCCGCGCGCTCGACGCGGAGCTCGGCGGAACCCAGGCGGATCCGGGCGCCGGCCTCGATCTCCGCCTCCGCGACGCGAGCGCCGTCGAGGTAGGTGCCGTTGGTGGAGGAGAGATCCTTGAGGATCCAGCGGCCGCCCTGGGGCACCAGCCGGCAGTGGAACCGCGAGACGTAGCGATCTTCGAGGACGACCTGATTCGTCGCATCCGCGCCGACCGATACCGTGCTCTGAAGCCCGATGCTGCCACCCGGAAAGTGCAGCGCGAGCGTGGGAGGAGACAGCGTGTCGCGCGGGGAATCCGCGGTGACGCGGTCCGAAAGTGCGAGGATCGCTTGGGCCATGTCGCCTCCGTGCGTCGATCACGGTATCCGGCGGACGGCCCTTCGAACATCCGATCGGTGACGGAGCA
>Ga0209160_1004115_pt1 | contig 11700 bp, 8 predicted proteins | sample GraSoiAngelo_153_FD_186167 | JGI IMG/M metagenome (GOLD analysis project Ga0209160, IMG submission 186167) | Grasslands soil microbial communities from the Angelo Coastal Reserve, California, USA - 14_1009_12_40cm (SPAdes) (version 2) | ecosystem: Environmental > Terrestrial > Soil > Grasslands ...
TCCTTTCGACTTCAACAGGACGCCGATCGAGGAAGTGCTGATGCCCTTCCCGAGTCCTGACAAAACGCCTCCCGTGACAATGACATACTTCACGCAATCACGGGAATGCTCCATCCGGCGGGTCGGTGATAAAGTTTGTGTCTTGAAATCCGCAATTCGGTGCGTGCGGGCCCACGCTGCGTGAGACACGGACGGATGACGCGAGCGAAAGCCTATATCGACCGCACGAATAGGTGAGCGCGGTGGTTCCTTGGAGCTCGTGAAGTACGAAGGACTTCCGATTGGAGCCGCGGCTCCGGACTTCTCTCTGCCCGCGGTCGATGGGAAAACATACTCGCTCGCATCGTTCCATGACAAGCCCGTCCTCGCTGTTGCGTTTTGGTGCAATCACTGCCCCTACGTGCAGGCGTGGGAAGAACGCACGATCGCCGTCCAGCACGACTACGCGGGAAGGGGCGTGCAGTTCGTCATGATCAACGCGAACGACGAAGAGAGCTATCCGGAAGACGACTTCCCGAACATGGTCGAACGCTCGAAGCGGAAAGGCTACAACTTCCCGTACCTCCGAGACGAGAGCCAAAAGGTCGCGGAGGCGTACGGTGCGGTGTGCACGCCCGACTTCTTCGTGTTCGACTCCGCCCGGAAGCTGCGATACCGCGGGAAGCTCGACGACTCGAAGGAACCGAAAGGCGTGAAGAAGCAAGTGATGCGCGAGGTCCTCGACGCGGTCCTCACCGGCAAGCAGCCGCCCACCACCTTTGTGCCGCCGATGGGCTGCTCCATCAAGTGGAAGTCGGATCACTGGCGCTGACGTCCGACCGCACGACGAATCGTCCGGCGCCGCTTCTTCGTCCTCGGGGCTTTCACGCCGCCGGCGAGTGATCGGCGGAGCCCTCCGAGCCGCCATTCGAGGAAGGAGAACACGGCGGCCAGGTTCCCGCTCCGGCGGTACGCTCGGCGGACCCGTGCGGCTTCCGCAGGCACCGACTTGAGTTCGTCCACGAACTTCTTGACGTTCAGGATGGCTCGCGTCAACTCGTCGACGATCGGGATGGTCGCTCGCTGGGAGGTCCGGGAGAGCGGATTCAAGTCGATACTGATGACGACCTTGCCCATGCGCACAAGCGCCTCGGCGCGATCCCCATCTTCCAACGGCACGAGCACGACATCCGCCCCGAAAATCCCGTCTCGATGGGATACCGCTCGCTTCGATTCGATGCCCGGAATCCGCGCGTTCGGGCGCAGGCCGAGGACGTTTCGCGCCCCTGCTGTCTCGAGGATCCGGACGATTTTCTTCATGCGCGGTTCAGTCCGGTGGAACAAGTTCACCTCGATTCGGGCGGGGATCGCGCGCGCGAGCTGGACGACTTCCTTCGCCGCGAGAGCGGCCACGTTTCCATTTACCGAGATCACCGGTCGGGATGCCGCCAGGAGATGGGCCGCGGCCGCTCGTTCTGCCACGAGGGCCGGCGCGCTCGTCCCTTCTCCAAATAGGTAGTCCCAAGCTTCCCCCCGTCCTTGCGCGACGAGTCCTTCGGGGACGACGATGCCCCGCTTCCACGCACGGACGAGGCGCTCCCGTCGGACGAGCGATTCGTACCGCGGGTGCGATCGGGGGATCGTCATGTCATCCGCTGGATCGCAGCGACGAACTTCCCGCAGCCGTGCCAAAGGGGATCGGCGGTCGGGATTCCATATTTCTGCTCAAAGGTCCCCACGACGGCTTCTACCTCGTCTCGCGTCATGTTCTCATGGTTGATTCCGATGCCGACCACCTTCCCGCCGCCGATGCGGCGCGTGTAGAACTGGAGCCACTCGATCTCTTCGTCCGCGGTCGGCATGGGCCACGCGACGATGTCCCGCCGGAACGACCGCGTCTTCCGGGCGGGCGCGTGCATCATCAGGATCGCGGACGGCATGGACGCCATGATGATCGCTCGGGTGCCGCACACGTACGCGGGATGGGAGATGCTCCCCTGGCCCTCGACGACAATCACGCGCGCTCGCGTTTCGTCGTAGGCGCGGACGACTTCGGATTCGAGTTCGCCGACCATGAAATCGGCCTTGATCGAGTCGAGCGGCACCCCGTACGCGGATCCCTGGAGGAGCCCGGTCTGGCCCGTGGCCACGAACGCGGCGGGTACGCCCGCGGCGTTCAACGCGTCGGTCAACAGGAGGGCTGTCGTCCGCTTCCCAATCGCCCCGTCCGTCCCGAGGACCGGGATCCGGAGGCACGGTAGCTTGCGGACGAGATCGCTGAACTGCTTCGACTCCCGGATCGGCCGCGGCTTGCGGACGTCGACCAAACGGGCTCCGTGGGCCTCCGCGAGCTTCACGAACTCCGGATCGTCGTTGAGGAACTCGTGCAGTCCCGCGACGACGTTCAGGCGATGCTCGATTGCCTCGCGGATGACGGGCCGGAACTCCTTCGGGATGTACCCGCCGAACGTCGCGACGCCGATGATCAGGGTCTCCGGCTGGCACCGTTCGATCGCTTCCTTCAAATTCGCGACGATCGGGACTCCGTTCGGTTTCCCGTCGAGCACGTCCCCGGCGTCCCGCCCGGCCTTCGTGTGATCGATGACGCCCGCGATCTCGTAACGTTTCGAATATCGCACGAGGCCGTTCGCCGTCTTTCCCGTGCTCTGACCGAAATATCCGTCGCACAGGATGACGGCTTTCTCCATGCCTCTTGTCCCCTGTGATAACAGCGGGCGAAAGTCCATAATCTCCTATTAAGCCTAAGCGCGCAGGCGACGCCTCATGGTCGCAGAATTCCGCGTCATTCAGAGCCCACGCGCTTCCCCCCTCCGCGATTCCGCCGAAGGGCGATGGGAGGCGCGCCCGTGACGCAGAACGTCGAAAACCTCGGCCCCTGCAGCTCCTGCGGCGGGAAACTCTTCCCGTTCATCTTGTGCGAATCGTGCGGCGCGGCGACGATCCTGCGCGAGGCCCGCCAGCTCGAACGGGAGGCCACGTGTCCGGAATGCGGCGCCCGAAACCCCTGGCAGGTCATCTGCGACCAGTGCCACTCTCGCTTCCGGGCGCCCGCCGCCGAGGAGGAACGGTCTCCCGCGGCCGCTCCAGGGGCGACGCCCGTGCCGGCCGCCGCGGGCCGTCCGAAGCGGCGCATCAACGGGGAATCGGACCCCGCCTCCCTCGTCCATCTGCTGAAGGTCCTCGGCCTCGACCCGTCCCGGGCCCAGGCGCTGATCGACCGCGGATACGATGCCCTCTGGAAGATCGCCCGGACCTCGGTCGACGAGCTCGCGCGGATCCCGGAGGTCGGGCCCGTCGCCGCGCACAAGATGCTCGCGTCCCTGCATCTCATCAAGTACACGCCACCTCGGCGCACGAAGGAGGAGATCGCCCAGGACGAGTACGAATGCCCGCTGTGCGGCTGCATCACCTCCATGTTCGCGGCGGCCTGCCTCGAATGCGGCGCCGCGTTCGACGAGGAGGAAATGGACGAGGCGATCCGTCAACAGTTCGCCGCCGAAGGCGACGCGGCGCTCATCGCGTTCTACGACGCCCGCCTCGCGGAGAAACCGGAGAACGCGGACCTGCTCTACGCCCGGGGTCTGCTCCTGCAGACGATGGGTCGGACCGACGAGGCGATGGCGGCTCTCGACCGTGCGGCCGCCGCCGCACCGGACGAACGAAAGATCAAGGTCGCCCAGCTGCGGATCCAAGCGAAGGAGCTTCGCAAACCGGACGCGGCCGAGAAGTTACGGTCCACCGCCAGCTCGCTCCTCGATGACGTCGCTTGGGACCAAGAGATCGCACAGCTCGACGACCTCCTTTCCGAGGAAGGACCCACCTGTCCGAGCTGCGGTTCCACGGTTCCGAGAAGTGTCGCTCTGTGTCCGTCGTGCGGCGCTCGCTTGGTCGCCGCCCTCCCGGAACCGGAGCACAAGCCGGCGCCGGGCGGAGCTCCGGAGTTGGACATCCTCGTCGACGACCTCCTCGTCGGCGAGTTAGAGAAGTCCCTCAGCCCAGAAGAACTCGAACTCACGAAGGCCGCGGTCCTCGATTGGCTCATCGAGGAACTCGAGGAGACGATGGGCGTCGATGCGACGATCAAGGCCGCCGCAGAGAAGCGTGACGAGACGAAGGCGCCGGCGGAGCCGTCGCCCGTTCCGCCGGCCATCGGATTCCTGTCCGGGTGGATCCGCGGGAGCAAGGGGCTCGTCAGTGGAGCGCGTCCCAAGACGACGACCCGCGGGGCCGGGAAAGTCAATGGGCTGGTCAACGGCCGAGGTCGGGTGAATGGCCTCGTCAACGGACTCGGTCGCACGAACGGCCTCGTGAACGGCGTCGGCCGGGTTAACGGTCTCGTCACTCCCACGGGGCGGGTGAACGGGTTGATGGGCGAACAAGGGCGGGTCAACGGAACGATTGGAGGGACGCGATCCGTCCGGGCGGGACGAAAGGAGATCCGTCTCTCTGTTCCGACGAAGCGCGTGCGGTACGCCGCAATCGCAGCCGCGACGCTCATCGCGATATTGATTGCCGGCTTCCTGTTCATCCCAATCCCGGGACCCACGCCGCGGATCGTGATTGACGGGTCGTTCGGCGATTGGGCCTCCGTGCCGATGTTCGACGCCGTGTCGGTCGCATCCGATGCGAACGTGTCGATCGACCATTACGCGAGTCTCCTGGATGACCACTCGCTCTACCTCTTCGCGTCGACCCGCGGCGGGATGTTCGGTGATTCGTCCGCGTACGACGGCATCTACTTCCTGATTGATGCGGACGGCAACCCGTCCACAGGCTACCAGTTCGACGGGATTGGGGCCGAAGCGGTCCTCGAGATCTTCGGCGGCAATAACTCGGTCGCAGGCTCGCGACTCTATGGGTTCCCGAGCAATGCCGAAGTCAACTGGAGCCAGCGACAGTCGATCGGTTCTCCACCGGCGGCTGCCTCCGTCCGGGGCGTCGAAGCGCAGGTCTCGACGTACGATCTCACCGGATTCGACCCGGGGAATTTCCGCATCGCGGTCTTGGCCGACGACTTCGCGGGGGTTTCTAGTCGTAGCCTCGCGCCGCTCACGCCCGACGGTTCGGTTCTCCTCGACCTGCAGCCCGTCACATCCGTCGTCAACAGCACGACGGCTCCGTTGTTCACAATCCGGGTACATGCCCTTGGCCTACCGGCTGGGGCTTCATGGGGAGTCTCCGCTTTCGCTTACAACGCGACCCCGGGGCTGACGGTCTTCCTCTCCGCGGCATCGGTGGTCTTGACCCAGGGTCAGCCACAAGCCACGATCACGGCGTCCGCCTTGGCCACCGGGGTTCCATCGGGCGATGTCGTCCAAGTCGATGTGACCAACGCGACGGCCTCCGTTCCCGTTGTCGTGCGAGGAGGGCCGATCCGTGCGTACATGGTTGCGCCTCCGTCTACCGTGCGGATTGACGGCCTTTTCGCGGACTGGGTCGGGAGAGACCAAGTCGATTCGGATCTCGTGCCCGTGAAGAATCCCGACGTGAACATCCTGCGGTCCGGTGCTGCGGCCAACGCCTCGGGAGCGTACTTCCATGTCGCCGTGGCGGGCGACCTGATGGCGGGACGCGTTCCCGATCGGTTCATTCGGCTCCCACCCGGACAAGGAGGCAATGGATCTGGAGGGCCACCCTTCCCCGTTCCGCGCCGGACCGGGGAGGATATCTTGCGGGTCTACATCGATCTGAACTCGACAGACACCATCGGAGCTCCGGTGGACGGCATCTACGCAGACTATTCTCTGGAAGTGCGTGGCGTTGGAGGACGGATCACCGGGCAGAGCTTGTACGTCTGGGCAGGTTCGTGGTCGTCCGTTTCATCTGCTAGGATCGCACTTGCGAAGAACGCGACGGATATCGAGGGGTCGATTCCAGTCGGCCCGACGACAAACGCGACGCGAGTCGTGTTCGAGGCAACCGACTGGTCGTCAGGTTCGGATTGGACCGTCGGGATAGGGGCGCCAGCCTTCGTGTCATCGTCACAATTCGTCATGGGGACTAGGAGTCTTGCGTCACCACGGACGACCGGATTCGGAGGGACGCTGTACTTGCGCGATGCCGGACCCGCGATTACGCCCGGCGACTGCCCGATTGTAAAGGGCCTCAACACAACGCAAGGGAGTCTAGGCCTGCCCCTCACCCTGTCCAGCGGGTCCGCGCCATGCTTCTTCACGGATCCGGAGTCGGCTCCGGAGACGATATATGCTGGGCAGTGGTCAGCCTCGCTAGACCTTTCGACGTCAACCGGGACCGTCTTGAACATCACTTTCGCGGTCACTGCGGAAAATGGGACCTCTCCCGCACTCATCTGTTTCTGGAACCAATCGACAACAGGGGGCACGGACCAGTCATTCAGCTGCAATGGCGGGAATGTTTCGATTGACGCGAACCAGCGGATCCGGCTTCGGGTCGAATTCGTCTCCGGCCTAACCATCGTGCTGTCGTATGACGGAAGCGTGGCAACTCAGAACAGCTCGATTATAGTCCCAGTGCCCGAGTTTGGGGACTTCCTCGCCCCCGTTGTCATCACCGGAATTCTTGTCCTCGTTCTCTCGTCCCGCCGTCGGAGAAGCACCGAATAGACTCGAGCCTTAGGGTGCGCCGCTCGGAGCGCCCCTCCGTCTCTCACCGCCAAGGTACTTGTGGAAGAATCACGTTCGTTCCCATGTGGAGTTGGGGGTCGTAGGGAAACCGAATGTCGGCAAGTCTACACTTTTCGCCGCGGCGACGCTCGCACCCGTCCAAATCGCAAACTATCCTTTCACGACAATCGAGGCGAATCGAGGCGTGGCTTTCGTGCGCAAGGCGTGCCCACACAGAGAGATTGGTCGGCCTTGCAACCCGAAAAACGCGCCGTGCGAGTCGGGCACGCGTCTCATCCCCGTCGAACTGCTGGATGTCGCTGGTCTCGTTCCAAAGGCACATGAGGGCCGTGGTCTCGGCAACAAATTCCTCGACGACCTCCGTCAAGCAAGTGCACTCGTCCACGTGATCGACGCAACCGGAGGTACTGATTTCGAGGGGAACCCTGTGCCTCCCGGAACTCACGACCCCGCGGCGGACGTGCAGTTCCTCGAAGAGGAGCTCGCGCACTGGATTGCCGGAATTCTCTCCCGCAACTGGGAGAAAGAGGCCCGGCGCGCCGATCTGGAGGAAGCGCCACCGGAGAAGATCATCTCCGCCCGGCTCACTGGCCTGGGGTTCACGGAAATGCAAGTCCACGCTGCGGTCAGGGACGCGGCCTTGGATCCGAAGATGGCCCGGTGGACATCGGAGGATCTCTTCCGCCTCGCGCGCACACTGCAGCATCGCGGCAAGCCCATGCTCCTCGCAGCGAACAAGGCCGATATGGTCTCCCGCGAACCGCTCCAGAATCTCTCGAAAGCCGCGGGCTACTTGGTCGTCCCGACATCCGCCGAGTACGAGCTCGCTCTTCGCCGGGCGGCGTCTGCCGGGCTGATCACATACCAGCCCGGTGGTTCCTCCTTCCAAGTCCTGCATCAGGAAAAACTGACCGCGGCCCAGGAAAAGGGGCTCGAGAAAATTCGGACGTTCTTGCGAGAACGGGGGTCGACCGGAGTTCAGCAGTGCATCGAGGAGGCGGTCTTCAAGCTCCTCGACCTCATCGTCGTGTACCCCGTGGAGGACGAGCACCACTGGACCGACAAGAGCGGCAACGTCTTGCCAGACGCCTTCCTCGTCCCCCGTGGTTCCACCGCGGTGGACGTAGCCTTTAAAGTCCACACCGACTTGGGTAACCACTTCATCCGCGCCATCAACGCCCGGACGAAAATGGTCGTGGGCCGGGACCATCCGGTCCAGGATGGCGACGTCATCAAGATCGTGGCGAAGGTGTGAGATGGTGAGCTACGATGTGCGCATCATCACGGCCTCGTACCGGCGCGAGCCCCGGAATGGCCCCGAGCAAGCGCAGCTGCCCGTCATCCAGTTGTTCGGACGGACCAGGGAAGGGAAGAGCATCACGATCGAGTACTCGGGGTTCCAGCCGTACTTCTTCGTCGTCGAGCCCCCGCAATCCCTCCGCGGGGCGTTCGGGCGGGATCCCCAGGTCGTCAAGCTCGAAGACGTGACGCTCCAATTCGAAGGCAAGCCGACGCAGTGCGCCCGTGTCATCCTCCGCCAACCCTGGAAGACCCCCGAATACCGCGAGAAGGCCCGGAGGTACGGATCCACGCCCCTGGAGGCCGACATCCCCTTTCAGCATCGGTTCATCTACGACATGGATCTCGGTGCCGCGGTCCGGGTCCACGGGAAGGAGGCGGATCCGGCCGGGAGATACACGACCGACCTGTTCCTGATCGCGGACCGCTTCGAACCGTGCGACCCGTTCCGCCCGGCGCTGCGCGTGCTGAGCTTTGACATCGAGAACAGCATTCAGGACGGGCACATCTTCTGCATCGGCATCGCGTACCGGGAGGCCGGTGCGATCAAGACCCTCGTCCTACAGGGGAGCGAGCGGGAGATCGTCGAAGGGTTCGTCAAGCTCGTCCATGAACTCGACCCGGACATCATCTCCGGATACAACATCGACGGCTACGACCTGCCCGTCCTCATCGATCGCGCCAACAAGGCCGGCATTCCGAGGCTTCAGCTCGCACGCGACTTCTCGGACTTCTTCCACCTCGGCGAGCGGTTCTGGCGGGTCGACGGCCGCATCCTGACGGACGTCTGGTGGGCCGTGCGGGCGGAGCGCTTGAGCCTGCACATGAAGCAGGAGACGCTCGACTATGTGGGACGCCAACTGCTCGGCGAAGGAAAACACGAACTCTCGCGACGTCATATCGACGAGGAATGGGCGAAGGACCGGGAGAAGGTCATCCGGTATTGTCTGAACGACGCAGACCTCTCGCTCCGGATCCTCGAGAAGATCGGCCGGATCGAGAAGACGTTGGACCTCGCGGCCGTGAGCAAGCTCCCCCTGGAGGACGTGCTGCATGGGCGCACGTCGAACCTCATCGACTCGATCCTCATCCGCGCCGCAGACCGCGCCCTCGTCGCCGTGCCCATGATGAAGATGCGTGGAGGCCGGGTCGAACAAATCGAAGGCGGCTACGTCCACAGCCTGCAGCCCGGCCTGTATGAGTGGGTGATCTCGCTCGACTTCCGGGCGATGTATCCATCCCTGATCATCGAGAACAACATCTGCTTCACGACCGTCTCGCCTCAAGGGACGATCGAGAGCCCGACCGGGGCGAAGTTCCTTTCCGCCGACGTGAAGAAAGGTCTCCTCCCCGTGATCCTGGCGAGCCTCATGAAGGACCGCCAAGACGTGCGGACGAAGATGCGCGAGGCCACGGACCCCGAGATGCGAGAGTTCTACGACGGCCTCCAGGCGGCGATCAAGGTCCTCATGAACGCGTTCTACGGCGTCCTCGCTTCGTCCTTCTATCGGTTCAACGACCCGAAGGTCGGGGCCTCAATTACCGCGTTCGCGAGGGAACGAATCAAAGGGATCATCGCCGAACTCGAGGCGGACGGCGTGAAGGTGGTGTACGCGGACACCGACTCCGTGTTTTTCCAGTCGCCCACTCCCGGACTGGAACCCTCCCTCGAGTTTGCACGGAAGACCGCGGAGCGATTCTCGCGCGGGCGAATCAGCATGGAAGTGGACAAGGTCTACCGGAGCCTGTTCAGCCACGGGCGGAAGAAGCGGTACGCCGGGAAGGTCGCCTGGCCCACGGAAGGCGAGATCATGGTCCGAGGGTACGAGATCCGCCGGACCGACGCGTTCGACCTCCAGAGCGAAGCCCAGCTCCTCGTGTTCGACAAGATCCTCGACAACGACCCGGACGGAGCGATCGAACTCGCAAGGCGGATCGTCGCGGAGGTCCGCGACGGGCACCCGCCGCTCACGAACCCGGAGAAAGATCCGATCGAGATGCTGGTGATTTCCCGCACCGTGAAAGAGGAGAACCAATACGTGAACCCGGACTCGATGAGTAACGTCATCGCCGCGCGCAAGCTCGAACAGATGGGCGAGGAGTTCATGCCCGGGATGAAGGTCTCGTGGATCGTGACGGACCACAAGGAATCGCCGATGCAGGTCGAGCCGTACCTCTCCGGTGCGAAGTTCGAGAAGCGGCCGGACTGGGAGTACTATGCGCGTCGCGTGGCGCAGACCCTCGCCTACGTAACCGAGGTCTACGGCTGGGACGAGAAGGCCCTCCTCACGGGCAAGCGGTCGCAGCAGAAGTCGCTGTCCAGCGACGATTTCAACGAGGTCCCGCCGGCGGAATCGCCTCGCCGGGCCGACAAGAAGCTCACGCTCGAGGATTTCTTCTGAGGGAGACGATGTCGGCGACGGACGCGCTGTGCCGCTACTGCGGGTGGGAAGGACCCGACCCGGTCCGAGATGCGCACGGAAGTCTGTTCTGCCCGCGATGCGGTCGGCCGGCGGACTACAAGCTCGTCGTCGAGGAGTTGAAGCGCCAAGGACTCTGGCGGGCGTGACAGATGGGTTCGCGACCGCCGTGCGTCGTCGCGATCGGCGACGGAATTGTCGACTTGGTCACACCCCCGATGGAGGATTTCGCGCCGGGCGATGTGCAGGCGGAGGTTCCCCGGTTCGATCCGTTGCCGGGGGGGAACGCGACGAACTTCGCGCTCCAGATGTCGAGCCTGGGCGCCTCGACGACCTTCATCGGGGCCGTGGGATCGGATTCGAACGCGAAGCTCCTGCGCGACCGGTATCGGGAGTACGGAGTCCGCGCGCGTCTCCGTATCGATCCAAGCCGACCCACCGGGAGCACGATGGCCTTGACCTGGTCCACCGGGAGGCGCGCACTCGTCACGAATCCGGGCGCGAACGCGAGGCTGCGGCTCTCGGACGTCCCGCTTCGGGCCATTCGAGGCGCCCATCATGTGCATCGATCCGGGTTCTGGTGGACGAGCGGCCTCGTCGGGAAGCCGACCGCGACGCTCCTCGCCCGCGCCCGACGGCTCGGGGCGACGACCTCGCTGGACGTGTCGACGGATCCCCAGGGGTGGCCCGCGGACCGCATTCAGGCGGTCCGCATCTGCCTCCCTCACGTCGACGTGTTCTTCGGGAACGAGACCGAGATTTGTGCAGTGGCCGGAGACAAGTCGCCGATTCGAGCGGGAAAGCGGCTTCGCTCCCTCGGGGCCGCCGAAGTCGTCATCCATCAGGGGGAGCGCGGGGCGACCGTCATCGCGCCCTCCGGGGTCGTCCGGAGTCCCGCGTTCGATGTGGCGATCGACAATCCGACGGGATGCGGGGACGTGTTCAACGCAGCGTATGAGTACGCGAAATTGGCCCGGCCGTCCGTCGGCGAATCGCTGCGCTTCGCGAATGCCGCCGCCGCCCTTCACTTGCGGGATCGACGACGGCCGTACCCGACCCGCTGGGAGGTCCGCCGCTTCCTTCGACGATTCGCCCCACCCTAGGCAGATTTTCACTTTCACATATCTCCCTCTGCGGACGCCGTTCATATGGCCCGGCGGTGTACCATTCTCCCATGGCCCCGACCGCTTCGCTCGCGCAATCCGTGGTTCCGGCGGAGGCGTGGGAGATGCTGGGCCGCACCGATCTGGAAGCCTACACGTCGTGGGACTTCCCGTCGCAGGCCGCCGGCCATCCGGATGCGGGCGACGCATCGTTCAACGGCGTGACCCCCGCGGGGTGCGCGGCGAACCTGGTCCGTCGGTACTCGGGTCCCG
>Ga0209160_1004116_pt1 | contig 11699 bp, 9 predicted proteins | sample GraSoiAngelo_153_FD_186167 | JGI IMG/M metagenome (GOLD analysis project Ga0209160, IMG submission 186167) | Grasslands soil microbial communities from the Angelo Coastal Reserve, California, USA - 14_1009_12_40cm (SPAdes) (version 2) | ecosystem: Environmental > Terrestrial > Soil > Grasslands ...
CGTGGCGAATTCCCCTGGGCTGGCCTTCTTGCCGCCCCACGTCGCGCGCCAGTGGTTCACCGCGTTCGTGCAGGATGAGCTCGCTCTCGTCGCCGAGCGGCTGCATGTAACCCTCGGCACGAAGGTCGAGCACAACGACTACACGGGATTCGAAATCCAGCCGAGCGGGCGCCTGAACTGGACGCTCAGTCCGTCCGGCACACTATGGTCAGCGGTTTCGCGGGCGGTGCGCACGCCGTCGCGCATCGACCGCGAGCTCTTCGTGCCCGCGCAGCCGCCTTACTTTCTGGCGGGCGGACCGAACTTCCACTCCGAAGAAGAACTGGCCTATGAGCTCGGATATCACCACCAGCGCGGCGCGTTGCTGCTCTCACTGGCGACCTTTTATAGCCACTATCACGGGCTCCGCAGCATAGAGCAGACCAACCCGCCTAACCCCACTCCGCTCGTCATCGCCAACGGCCAGGACGGCGAGTCATATGGCGCGGAGTTGGCCGCAACATATCGCGTTTCAGATCGCTGGCGGTTGCGCGGGGGTTACACGGAGCTGCGTATCCACGTTTGGCCCAATCCCGGGAGTACCGATACCAGCCGCGGCGCCACGGAATCACACACTCCCGATCGCCAGTTGTTCGTGCATTCCTCACTGGACCTGCCGGCTCACTTAAGATTGGATGGGATGTTCCGGTATCTCGGCAAGATCGCCAACCAACAACTGCCGGCCTATGCCGAGCTGAATGCCCGATTCACCTGGCAACCGGTGGCCGCTTTAGACTTGTCGATCGTGGGCCAGAATCTGTTACACAACCGGCACGCGGAGTTCGGTGCGCCGACCGCCCGGCGGGGGGAGATCCAACGCGGCGTGTATGGGATGGCACAGTGGCACTTCTGACAGCCATCACGGCCCTGATGTCGTCGCTGCTGCTCGTACAGGGCCAGAGCCCGAGGACGTCCGAGTATCAGCTGAAGGCCGTCTTCCTGTTCAATTTCGTGCAGTTTGTCGACTGGCCTCCCAGCGCGGCGCAGGATTCGCAGCCGCCACTGCTCATCGGCATTCTCGGCGACGACCCGTTCGGCTCGTTCCTCGACGAGACCGTCCGCGGTGAGCGTGTCGGCGCGCGATCGATCCAGGTCCGTCGCTATCGCCGGATCGCGGACATCGAGGCATGCAACATCCTCTTCATCAGCCGGTCGGAGAACGAGCGGGTCGCGGAGATTCTCTCCGCGGTGAAGAATCGGCCCGTCCTCACGGTCAGCGACGGGGATGGTTTTGCGAGCCAGGGCGGGATCATTCAGTTCTTTACGGATAAGAACCGCATCCGGATCAGGATCAACCTCGACGCGGCCGAGGCCGCCAACCTGACCATCAGCTCGAAGCTGCTGCGCGTGGCCGAGGTCGTCAGAACGCCAAAACGGTGAGCATGGCGATCCGTGACTGGCCAATCAAGCGGAAGCTGACGGCGATCCTCCTCTTGATCAGCGGTCTCGTTCTCCTCTTGACGTCGGCCGCGTTCGTAACCTACGAGGTCGTCACGTTCCGCCAGACGATACGGAGTCAGCTGGCCACGCGGTCCCGCATTCTTGCCGCCAACAGCACCGCCGCTCTGGCGTTTGCGAACGAGGCGGACGCTAGAGAAATCCTGGGAGCCCTGAAGTACGACCCACACATGGTTGCCGCGGCGCTCTATGACCGGAACGGGCGGATACTCGCGACCTATCCAGCAGCTCCCAGCGCCGATCTCATCCCTGCGGCGCCCCAGCCGGACGGCTACCGGTTCGAGGGCGGGCGTCTCGTGGGGTTTACGCCCGTGGCACAGGGAGAGAATCAGCGGCTGGGGACCCTGTACATCGCGTCGGACACGAAGGCCGTGTCAGATGCCCTCCGGCTCTCCGGCGTCATCGCGATCGTCGTCCTCGCGATCGCGATGCTGGCCGCCTATGCGCTGGCCGCCGCGCTTCAAGGACGCATCTCAGCGCCGATCCTCGCGCTTGCGGAAACCGCGACGGCGGCCTCGACACGTCAGGACTATTCCCTGCGGGCACCGAAGTTTGGCGAGGACGAATTGGGCGCGCTGACCGACTCCTTCAACCAGATGCTCGGCCGGATCGAGGAGCAGAAGCAGGAGCTACAACAGCACGCGACCCGGCTGGAGCAGCGCGTCGCGGAGCGGACCAAGGAGCTTGAGCGGCGCGCGCTGGAGCTCCAAGCAGCCAATAGCGAGCTCGACGCCTTCGCGTACTCCGTCTCGCACGACTTGCGCGCCCCGCTCCGCAGCATCGACGGATTCAGCCAGGTGTTGCTGGAGGATTACGCGGCGCAGTTGGACCAAGCGGGACGGGATTCCCTTCAGCGCGTCCGGGCCGCGAGCCAGCGCATGGCGACGCTGATCGACGATCTGTTGAAGCTGGCCCGCGTTACACGGACGGAAATGCGGACCGAGCGCGTGGACTTAAGCGGCATGGCCCGGGAGATCGTGCTCGATATCCAACGGACGTCACCGGACCGCCAGGTGGAATTCGCAATCGCCCCGGGTCTCGAGGCGCAAGGGGATTCCCGGCTGCTGCGTGTCGTGCTCGACAATCTCCTGCGCAATGGTTGGAAATACACGGGGAAACAGCCGCAGCCGCGGGTCGAATTTACGGCGGTGGATGAAAACGGTGGCCGGGTGTTCGTAGTGAAGGACAATGGCGCCGGCTTTGACATGAAATACGCCGACAAGCTATTCGGCGTGTTCCAACGCCTGCACTCGAGCGCCGAGTTCGAGGGCACCGGTGTGGGGCTCGCGACGGTCCGGCGCATCATCAACCGGCACGGCGGCCGGATCTGGGCCGAAGGCATTGTCGATCAGGGCGCGACGTTCTACTTCACGTTGTAATGGGAGGCTCGTGTGAACCCCGGAAAAATTCTGCTGGTGGAGGACAACCCCGACGACGTGACCTTGACGATGCGGGCGCTCAAGAGTCACAACATCACCAACGACGTCGTCGTCGCGCAGGACGGCGTCCAGGCGCTCGATTATCTCTTCGGCAAGCAGGGCCGCTCGCCGGCGGACGATCTACCGGCCGTCGTCCTGCTCGACCTCAAACTGCCCAAGCTCAATGGCATGGAGGTGCTGCAGCGCATTCGCTCTGAGGAGCGCACCAAGCTCCTGCCCGTCGTGATCCTGACCTCCTCGGACGAGGAGCGCGATGTCATCGACGGCTACAGCCTGGGCGCCAACAGCTACGTACGCAAACCGGTCGACTTCGTGGAATTCACCAAGGCGGCGCAGCAGCTCGGCCTGTATTGGCTGCTCATGAATCGGGCCCCGCCCTCCCCACGGGGCCCGTAAGTCATTGGTATGTAATACAGTAGGCAAATGCTGACGGCTTGTCGCGAACATCACAGACATGTTGGGGTCACAGGGATTCTTATATGTAGCGACCTATGACCAACCTGCTCCGCATGCTGATGGTCGAGGATTCAGAAGATGACGCTGAGCTACTGGCACACGAGCTCAGGCGCGCGGGGTTCGCCTTGGAGTTCGAGCGGGTGGATAACGCGGCGACTCTGGAAGCGGCCCTCGACCGTAGCACGTGGGATGTCATCATCGGTGATAACAGCATGCCGGGGTTCAGCGGCACGGAGGCTCTCGCTCTCCTTCGGGCTCGCGGCTTGGACATCCCTTTCATTTTCGTTTCAGGCACCATGGGCGAGGATCTCGCCGCGCGCGCGCTCGAAGCAGGCGCGGGGGATGCGCTCACCAAGGGTAACTTGCAGCGACTGATTCCGGTCATCCGGCGCGAGCTGCGCGAGTTCGGGGAACGCAGGGCGCGCCGTGAGACCGAGGCGGCGCTGCGCGTATCGGAAGCCACCTATAGCGCGCTCGTCGAGCAAGCGCCACTCGGTATCTACCGGTCTACGCCAGCGGGGCGGTTCGTTTCTGCAAACGCCGCGCTCGCGAGAATGCTCGGCTACAGCTCACCGGCGCAATTGCTCACGCTGGACATGGCACGCGACGTATACACCGATCCGGACGAGCGTCGCCGGCTCGTCGAACGGGATACGTATACCGATCGGGTCTACGATGAGCTGGAAGCCACCTGGAAACGGAAGGATGGCACCCACATTCGCGTGCAGCTCAGCGTGCGCGCGAGCCGCGATAAAGACGGCCGCGTCGAGTTCTATGAGGCATTCGTCCGCGACATTACGACTCAGCGCCAACTCGAGGCGCAACTCGTGCAAGCGCAGAAGATGGAGGCGATCGGCCGGCTCGCCGGCGGCGTGGCTCACGATTTCAATAACTTGCTCACCGTAATCCTCAGTTACAGTGAACTATTGCTCGAGGAGCTCCCCAAGGATTCGTCGAACCGTGACGACATCGGGCAGATCCGGAAGGCTGCCCAAGGCGCGAGCGAGCTCACACGGCAACTGCTCGCGTTCAGCCGCCAGCAAGTGCTCGAGCCAAAAGTCGTCGACCTCAACGCGGCAGTCACCGGCATCGAGCGGCTGCTGGCTCGCGTCCTGCGAGAGGACATTCAACTCCGCTGCACGCTGGCAGCTGACGCCGGTACGGTGCGCGTGGATCCTGGCCAGCTCGAGCAGGTGATCATGAACCTCGCCGTGAATGCGCGCGACGCGATGCCAAACGGCGGTCGGCTAACGGTCGAGACGGCTAACGTGGATCTCGACGAGACGTACATGCAGGCGCGTCCGCTGGCGGCCCCCGGTCGGTATGTCATGCTCGCGGTGACTGACACGGGCACGGGGATGGATGCGGCAACCCAGGCGCGGATCTTCGAACCGTTTTTTACGACCAAAGAGGTGGGCAAGGGGACCGGTCTCGGCCTGGCCACCGTGCAGGGGATCGTGCAACAGTCCGGCGGCTTTATCTGGGTCTACTCTGAACCGAACCACGGGACGTGCTTCAAGGTCTATCTCCCGCGCGTCGATGCGCCAGTCTCAGAGGTCGCAGCTGTGGCGGGCGATAGCATCATGGGAACGGAGACCGTCCTCGTCGTTGAAGACGTTGAGGCCGTGCGAGCGGTGACGCGCCGAATGCTCGAACGCTATGGATACCGTGTGCTGGAAGCGGCGGACGGCGAGGCCGCGATTCGCCTGGCGGCCAACTCGGCCGAGCACATCCATCTCCTGCTGACAGATGTCGTGATGCCCAACGTCAGCGGACGAGATCTCGCGGAGATGTTCGCGAAGACCTTTCCAAGCTCGAAGGTTCTTTTCATGTCCGGCTATACGGATGATGCGATCGTGCGCCACGGGATTCTGCAGGAGGGCATCGCCTATCTCCAGAAACCCTTCACGCCGGAGTCCTTGGCGAGCAAGGTACGCGCGGTTCTCGACCTTCTTTCCTAAGAACCTGTTTCGCCTAAGAACCTGTTTCGGTGTATCTTCGGGTCATAGCCCTCCCCCCCCGAGGCCCATGGCTCGAATTCTTCTCGCCGATGCTGACGCGTTCTTTGTCGGAGTAGCGCGCCTCGCCGATCCGGAGGGCGCGGGGCGAGCGCCGCTGCTCATCGTCGGCGGCTCGCGCGACAGTCGCGGCGTGGTTTGCTCGGCATCCTACGAGACGCGCAAGTTCGGCGTCCGCTCCGCGATGCCGATTGCTCGAGCCCTCCGACTCTGTCCGAACGCGATGTGCGTTCCGGTGCCCTTCAAGGGCTGCCTCGCCAAGAGCGTCGAGATCCGCGACTTACTGAAGAAGTTCGCGCCGGTCGTCGAGACAGCGAGCGTCGACGAATGGTACATGGATCTCAGCGGCACCGAGGGCGTCTACCACCACGAGTCACTCCACACCACCGCGCAGCGCATTCGGCAGGCCGTCCATCAAGCGACCGGTCTGACCGTCTCGATCGGCGGTGGCACGAACAAGCTCATCGCCAAGCTCGCCGTCGACCGGGCGAAGCCCAGCGCCAACGGCGCCGGGGGGGGCATCCACATAGTCGATGCGGGTGCCGAGGACGCATTCCTTCGATCCTGCACGCTCGCCGACATTCCGCTCGTGGGGCCCAAGTTCCAGGCGCGGCTCGCAGCGCGAGGTCTCGTCACCGTCGAAGACGTGCTGCGACTCAACGAAGCAGCATTGCGGCAGTGGCTCAGTGACCGCGAAGCGCGATGGCTTTGGAATCGCGTGCATGGAACTGATGGCGGCAGCGTGCATCAGCGGGAGACGGCGCGAGGTCTGAGCCGTGACGAGACCTTCAGCAAGGATCTCCACGACGATTGCGACATCGAACGCGAGCTGCTGCGGCTGGTCACGCGCGCGGCATCGGACCTGAGGGGTGATGGGCTCGCCGTGCGAACGGTTGCGGTCCGCATTCGCGACTGGGACTTCCGGACTCGCTCGACGCAACGGACGTTGCCCGAGCCCGCGATCTCCGATCGCGTGATTCTGCGTGTCGCGCGCGAGCTGCTCGGCAGCCTGCGCGAAGCACGCCGCGTACCCGCTCGTCTCGTCGGTGTGCGTCTGTCTGGTCTGCTCAAGTCGTGGAAGGCGGATCAACTCTCGTTGTTCACGACTCCGGGAGCATCTGGCGAGACCGCCCGCGATCGTCGGTTGTCGAAGGCGATAAACGGGGTACGGGAGAAGTTCGGCCCGAAGAGCATTCTGCCAGGAGCGTTGTCAGCTCTTGCGACGCTGCGTCCAGAGCGTCATATGTAGCTCGGTGTTATCCGTGCCCCCTCTAGCCGGAGCGCACCGTCAAGTCTTCTCATTCACTTACCGTTACTGCAGCGCTCGCGTTGATCGCGGCGTGCAACAGCGACTCGCTGCTGAATGCCCCCCGCCCGCGGGAACCACGTCCACCGTCTAGCACACTGCAGCCGACTATCCGGCTCGTGGTCATAGACTCGACCAACCTGCCGTTTGCCGGGACCGCTGCGGGGCGGGCGGCAGGGCACTACATCTTCCAGATCCGTGACAGCGTACCGGTGATCGCGGCCGGCGACTACGTCGCCGGGAAGCAAGGCGGGCGGTTCATCGGCCGGGCGCGCTCCGTCTCCCGCACCGCGGACCGCTTGACGCTCGAGCTGGCGCCGGCGGCGTGGAGCGACGTGTTCCAGCCGTTCAAGGTCCATATCCCCTTCACACCGGGCGCGGGCAGTGCGCCGTCGCCGTATGGTCTCGTGCGTTGGGGTCCCTGGCAGGTGGTACGGGCGAGCCGGCCCGCCCACGGCCCGCTCCCGACGCCTCCGACCGCCTCACCGGTGATGCCGTTCCGCACACCCAGCGGGGCGCCGGCCAATGCCGATGATTTCGACCCCGTCAGCTTCCTGCTCGACAATTTTGACCTGTGCGCGGCGAGCGGTCTGGTGACGGGGTGCACCAACATCACGGCTAAAGTGATCGACGCCGAGTTCTCGTTCACGGGCGGCGCGGACGTGAGCGCCGACGTCGATTTCACGAACTTCAGCCTCTCGGTAGGCGCGACCGTGAACGAGCAGCTCAACACCACCCTGGATTTCCAGCTCACTGGCAGCGGGTCAGTCGAGGTGGACGTGCCGATCCCGGACGCGGGCTTCGTGCGGAAGTTCACGGTGGGCGGCTTCTCGGGGGAGATCGAGGTGGGCTTCATCATCGGGGTGGAGGGCGACATCACCGGCACGACCGTCGAGCCGCATGTGCAGGTCTCGGACACCATCACCACGGGTGGTAGTTTCTCGACGAGCAGCGGCTTCAGCTTCCAGTACACCGGGGCCGGTCACTTCGACGCGGGCGTCAAGGTGATCGACTTGGGCACCCTGGGCGTCAAGCTTTCCGTCGGGCCCAAGGTCGAGGTGAAGCTCGACATCGGGGACGGCGGGTTCGACCTGGGCGCGGGGGCGGACGGCTTCGAGGAGAACACGATCAACTTGTCCGGGCTGCTCGGCTTCGAGAACTGGCACTTTCACGCCGACGCCGGCACCGAGGCCACGCTCGAAGGGGCAATCAAGATCCCGATCTTCAATGATCTGAACCTTGGCGGGATGGAGACCTTTCCCGGCCCGGGGATCAACCTGCTCGATCTGTGGGGTACGGGCGACCTGAACGTCGCGAGCAGCACGTCGGGCCGCGACATCTTCCCCGGGCAGATCTATGCGACCTCCGTGGCGCGCACGACACCGGCCGACCCACCTCCGTGGTTTACGGCGCTCTCGACCGCGTTGGGGGTGAACGACAGCCACCTGTTCGTGGGCGGCTTCTTGTGCCGCCAGTTCTTCGCGGGGGCGCCGCTGATCCCACCCTTCGTCGAGGCGCCGCAGGACTGTGACCTCGTGGCCACGACGAACACCGTGGCCCCGTTGAGCGGCATCGGGTGGAACTGCGCGGCATCCGAGCCGAGTCCCGTGCAGGTGCAGGTGCTGCCGCGGGTGGACTTCCTTATCGGCAGCCGGCTCACGAGCCTCACGCTGTCGGTCGTTTGCCGCTCGGCGTACGCCGTGGTGCGCGACCGGGTGGCCGCGTTGCGCGCCGCCGGAGCGATCAACAGCGACGGCATCGTCACCGCGCTCGATGCCAAGCTCACAGCCGCGGAGCTAGCACGTGACGCGGGAGACGTGACCGCCGCCGACGCCGCGATCCAGGATCTCATGAACCAGCTGGCAGCGCAGAACGGCAAACACATCACGACTGCTGCTGACGCCGAGCTCCAGGCGTTCGCGACGCTCCTGCGGGATTGCTACGAGACCGTGGTGCCGACGTGCTCGACGGCGCCTGCGCCGACGCCGGTGGCTCAACGGCGGGAGGGCTAGGCTCCACGCGCGATCTTTAGCGCATCCTCGAGGTCTGGTTTGATCCGCGCGAGCTTGCCCTCACAGACAGTCAGGAGCTGCTCGAGTTCCGTAACAAGTGCTGCGGGCGGCTGTTCGTCCTTGGTCAGGCGCTTGCGTATCGAGACGAGCGCCAGGTAGAGCGAGCTCGACCGGCTCGTTTCCGGGTGGCCCTGCTGCTCTAACGCCGTCAGCAGCTTTTTCGCCTGGTCCCGCGCGGTGCCGATCGCGCGGACCAGGTCCTCCCGCGCAGTGCTCAAACAGGCCCCGTTTTGCAGGTCACGAGGTCAGATGTATACCGGGGCGCGATGGAGCACAATGGTGCGTCGTTCAATGAGGCATTTCGAACTCCACGCCGATCGCATCCGCGGCGGTCACGGAGTCGGCGAAAGCGACCCTTGATGTTCGGGTTCCTCCCGCTCCTTGAGCCGGAACCGCACGCTGATGACGTCGAGCGTGCGCGGCGTGGCGGTTTCGAGCAGCCCCTCGCCCCGTGCGACGACCGAATCCCCGGCCGCTAGCGCGGTCTGTACGTCGGCGAGCGTCGCGAGCGTGGGGTCGTCCTGATCGTCGGCCGGCTCGATCTCGCTGCCGGCCACGAAGCGCAGGATCGTCCCGTCGGCGAGCGTGACCTTGTTGCCGCTGACGTCGACCGAGGCCACGATCCCGCCGAACTGCAGCTCACCGTGCGTCTCGGCCGTCTCCTGCTTTATCCGCGTCGTCCCGTCGCTGACTCGGAGCTCGATCTTCTGGCCGAGCACCTGTAGCCAGGCGTCGGGCGGCGGACTCGCGTTGGCGAGGACATTCGCGCTGGTGACGTTCATCTCGATGCTGGGCCGGTCGGCCGCGTCGTCGGGCCGCACCACGGCGGCCGTGAAGCTCACGTCCCCCGGCGTCTGTGGTGTTCCCGGCGCTGGTCGCCGGCCTTCGATGGCCGGATGCCTCCCGGCCGCGAGGGCGTGCTGCACGCGCATCGTGAATTCCGCGAGCGATGTCGGGGGCGGGTGATTGTCGTCGTCGTCGCCTTCCTCGTGTTGGCCGGTGAATTTCGTATCGCTGTTGACCACGATCTTCAGGTCACCGATGGCCAACGAGAGCGTGTCTTCCATCGCCGAGGCGGCGATGGCGGTCACGCGACCATCGATGCGCTCGGATCGCGTCAGCTGCTCCGTCTGCTTCACGACGACACGGCGGGCGACGAGTGTGCCCGGCATAAGCCAGATCTTGACGCGGGCTGGGCCTGCGCCGAGCAACGAGTCAAGACCGGGGAGGGTGATGCTGCGGGAGAACTACGGGAGATCGTTGGGACCGGCGCTGCGCCGGACGTCGCAGCCGAACAGCACGAGTCCGCCGATCATCATCGGCAGAATTCGCGCTGGTTCAGATTGAGCATAGGCGCACCTCCGCGTGGGCTGCTCGATACGCTTGTAAGACGAACGAGAATGTCGGGAGGTAACGGACTTTTTCGGGCGCGCTTTCATTGCGAAACGGATCCAGCGAGGAATCGCTCGCGAACACCCGAATGCAGTGAGGGGTGCGAGCATCGAGGCAGCGACTGCAAAACAGGCCCGGCAGGAATCGAACCTGCAACCCCCGGTTTTGGAGCCCACTCCTAGGACAGCAAGGTCTTGCTCCTCAGCGGACCGGTCGCAACATTTTCCTGCCGCACCCTTGGCGCGGGTGCAATGTGGAGCGGGCGCGGCGGGGCGCGCCGCGATCAGAGGCTGGCGGCGCTCGTCGCCATGCCCACCACGATATCACCGGTCGGAGCGCCCGTGGCGGGATCGGTAAGGTAAACGTGGATCATGTTTACGGTCAGGCCCGTGTTGCGGGCGCCGTCGCCGACCTGGATCTGCTCGTTCAGCACCACGTACCCCACACCGGGAAGGCTGACCTGCGTGTTCGGGGCGGGCGGAGCGTCAGCGTAGGTCACACCGTTGATGACGAGCCCCACCAACGCCGAGCCGTTGGATTCACTGGTAGCCGTGACCCCGTTCGCGTAGCTGGTCGCCACGGCCAACACCGCTTCGGCGGTGATCAGCCCGCTCAGGACGCTCACGTTCGCTGCTTGGGCTGTCGTCGTCGTGGACACCAGCGTCTGGTCGAGCTGCCCCGTGGTTATGGAGGCAAGCCCGTCGGCGGAGAGCGTACTCGGCACCGCGACGCTCGCCAGCTCAGAATCCGCCATCCCGCCCGCGCTCGGCAACCCCACGCTCGCGAACTGCTGGGCCCCCGCCGTCGTGGTCACAACGGCCGCGGCCCCGCTGCCCGTCACACTGCCGGCCTGCGCCTCGGCCCGCGCGGACGCCAGTGTGAATCCGCACATGACCGCGAGCGGGAGCAGGCCCGAGAGCCACCGCGCAATCCGGAGTGGGATCCTCGTTCCAGTCATAGGTCGATCGCCTCCTGAGAAGTCCCGCCTAGCCGCCTCATGATCGTTCAGTCTTTCTCGTGCAGTTGGATGTTGCCCCCGGTTAGGTACCCGGAATCTTGGTAGTCGCCGATGGCGATGTCGATAAAATCGGTGCCGCGGCCAGGCTGCCCGTTGTCGCACGCCGCGTTCACCGTGAAAGTGTAGGTGCCATTCCTCGAGGGAACGTCCTTGAACTTAGCAGTGCCCGTTCCGGACCAGGCGCGGCAATTGGGCTGATCGGAGACGGCGCTGTAGCTGCCAGCGGCGATCGCGCCATGGAAAGTGAAGTTCCCCAGCGCGCACGTCGGCGACCCGGAGTTCACCCCCTTGCCGCAGTGCTGCACCCATTCGAGCTGGCCCCCCGTCGATCTTGCCTCGAACCCGAAGGTCGCGAAATCCCGCCCGTCCCCGAGCTTCCCACCACCGGTCATCTTGTCGTTCGCCGCCAAACAGTTCACCGTGAAGGAGACCGTCGCTGTTCCGCCCGAGGGTACCGTAACGTCCTGGGGGTTCCCGTCGCTCACGCGGCAATTGGCCGGC
>Ga0209160_1004117_pt1 | contig 11698 bp, 10 predicted proteins | sample GraSoiAngelo_153_FD_186167 | JGI IMG/M metagenome (GOLD analysis project Ga0209160, IMG submission 186167) | Grasslands soil microbial communities from the Angelo Coastal Reserve, California, USA - 14_1009_12_40cm (SPAdes) (version 2) | ecosystem: Environmental > Terrestrial > Soil > Grasslands ...
TCTGGGGAAGCGGCAGGATGCGGTTGGGGGAGCCGCTCATGTTGAGGAGCGCGTGCTCCTTGCTCGCGTCCAGGAGGATGCCGAGCGCCCCGGCGCGACGCAGCAGGTACGGCAGATCATTGGCGAATTGCTGCATGCGTGCGCGAGTGGTCGAATCGAGGTCGCGGTAGGGCGTAAAGACGGTACGGAAGAAGTCGCGCTGCCGCTCTGAGTCGGCGGCGGTCATCGGCGGCCCGTCGGTGTTCCACACGAGCGACGGCGGCCGGGTCATCACCCAGGCTTTCTTCACCCGGCTGCGATACGCAGCGAAACTGTCCGGCGTGGTGGCGTCGATCCGTACCACGGGCCCCGTGATGGTGACGCCGCCAGTACCCGGCGCCCAGGCCCAGCTCGCCGCAATCACGTCGTGCGCACGCGGCGCCGTCAGGCGCGCCCGCATCGGTCCGCGCGTCCAGGTGCCGCCGAACTGCCAGGACTCGAGGTGCGCGTCGAGGCCGTAGGCCTTGAAGCGCTCGAGCGTCCAATCGTTCGCCCTGCGGGCGGCTGGCGATCCGGTGAGCCGCGGACCGATGACGTCGCTCAAGTATTGGAGATTCTGCATCACCTCGGAGCGGTTGAACGCCTCGTCGATCAGCGCGCCGGCCCCCGTCGTGTCGACGGTGAAATCCTGTCCGGACGCGGGTCCGACGGAAAGGACGGCGAAGGCGGCGGCCGCCGCCAGGACGTGAAGACGCACGATGGATCCTCCGTTACGAGGCCAGGGGGGGAGCCTCAGACCGTGAATCGACGACGCGCTGCGCAGGAATCGGAAGCGTGACGGTCACGGTGGTGCCGGTACCGACCGTGGAATCGACCGCGACACTGCCCGCAAACATGTTGCGGACCACGCTCTGCACGACGACCAGCCCCATGCCGCTCCCTTCGCCGAAGGGCTTGGTCGTGAAGCCGGGCTCGAAGATCCGGTCCAGGTCCTGGGGGCGGATGCCCGCTCCCTCGTCCCGCACGCTCAACCGAACGGCGTTCCCCACCTGCGTCAGCCCGACGCGGATGGGTGCCGGCCGGCCGGCGCTCGCGTCGGCGGCGTTGCGGATCAGGTTGACCAGCAAATCGTAGAGCGCGTTGGGGTCGCCGTTCAGATAGACGACTTCCAGCGTGGAGTCGAATTCGAGAGGAATCTTCTTTTCCTTGAGCACCCGGCTCTCGAGGGTGCAGCAGGAGCGGACCACGCGGACGGCGTCGAACCGCTCCGACCGCGCCAGGGCGCCGCGCGCCCGATCCTTGACCGCCCGCAGGAAGCTCGCCGAGCGATCGATATCTTCCACCACCTGGCCGAGCTCGTCGAGCAGCTCGAGCCGCCGGCCGGCGGCGACCTCCGTCCAGCGCCCGAGCGACTCCATCGCGAGGTGCAGGCCGGCGCGCGCGGCCGTCAGGGGATTCGACAGCTCGTGCGCGATGATACCCGGGAGCGTCGTGATGTCGTTCAGCGGATCCGATCGTGCGGCCGGAGGGTGGCCGGGCGTGGGCTCACGCCGATCGAGCAGCCCGAGGCACAGCCCGGCGAGCTCGAGGGTGAGTCGTTCCCGGCTGCGGCGCTCCCGGCCTTCGGGAGGCGGCGCGGGTGGCCGCGCGCGCACCGGGGCGACCACCCAAAAGCCGTCGGCCGCGCCCTGACACCCCACCCAACGGCTGCCCTGCACGATGGCGATGTTCCAGCGCCGCAGCGTGGCATCGACGTCCAGCTTGGTGGTGTGATGGGTGGGTGCGGGGTCGCTCGAGGCCTGGGGCTCGAGCTCCGCGCGCGAGGACACCTCCCAGACCGTGACGGGACGGCCGCCGAGGGCAACGCTCGCCTGGCGGAGGATTTCGCGCCTGCCTTCGACGAATGTCTCCGGTTGCGTCACCCGAGGCTCCCACGCGCACCCCGACACGACCGGGCGGCCAGACGAGCCGCCGATCACGATGGGCATCCGTTGGCACAAGGGGGCGCGCACTACATATGCGACAAACTGCATAAACCGTCAAGCTAAGCGCGGGCGCGGTTTTGCCCCCCACGTCAGGCGGGCTTATTGTTCCGGGAATGGACGTTGGTCGCCGACGAAAGGAACGCCACGTGACGCCCCCGAAAGCCTCCCCCACACCGCGCGTTGGGCGCGCCCCGCGAGGTCCCATCGAAGGTCGGCGGGATCGCGAGCACATCCGCACCATCGTGGTCCCGGATCACGACGACCTCGCGCTGCGCCTGGCCGACCGCATCGTGGAGGTCATCGCCCGGGAAACGGCCGCCAAAGGACGTTGCGTGCTCGGCCTCGCGACGGGGAGCACGCCGCTCGGCATCTACCGGGAGCTGATCCGCCGGCACCAGGCGGGCGAGGTGGATTTCTCGCGCGTGGTGACCTTCAACCTCGACGAGTACTACCCGATGCCGGCGGACAGCCCCCACAGCTACCGGCGCTACATGTGGGAGAACCTGTTCGCGCACGTCAACATCCGGCCCGAGCAGGTCCATGTCCCCGACGGCGGCGTGCCGCGCGAAACTCTCGCCGAGCACTGCCTCGCATACGAGCGGGCCATCGTCGAGGCCGGCGGGATCGACTTCCAGATGCTCGGGATCGGGAAGAGCGGGCACATCGGCTTCAACGAGCCGGGCTCGTCGCCCGACGAGCGGACCCGCCTGGTGACGCTCGACACGGTGACCCGGAAGGATGCGTCGGGGGACTTCTTCGGCGAGGACAATGTGCCGCGGGAAGCGATCACGATGGGGGTCGCCACCATCCTCGAGGCGCGGGAGATCGCGCTGATCGCCACCGGCGAGCATAAGGCCGACATCGTCGCGCGCGCCGTCGAGGGCGAAGTATCCCAAGACGTGGCCGCCACGTTCCTGCAGCGCCATGCGAACGCCACGGCCTACCTCGATCTCGCCGCCGCGGCCGAGCTGACGCGTATCAAGACGCCATGGGTGCTCGGCCCGGTGGAGTGGACGCCCGAACTCACCGAGCGGGCGGTGGTGTGGCTCGCCGAGCAGACCGGGAAGGCGATCCTCAAGCTGACGGCGCGCGAGTATACGGAACATCACCTGAGCCCATTGCTCTCCAAGTACGGCGCGGCCGGTCCCATCAACGGCACGATCTTCAACAGCCTGCGGGACAAGATCCGGGGGCGCCGCAAGCTGCCCACGCGCAAGTCGGTGGTCGTCTTCTCCCCGCACCCCGACGACGACGTGATCTCGATGGGGGGACTGTTGCGCAAGCTGTGGGAGAACGAAAACGCGACCGTCGTAGCCTACATGACGAGCGGCAACATCGCGGTCTTCGACCACGACGTGCGGCGGCACCTCGACTTCGTCGAGCGCGCGGCCACGACGCTCGGCCTCGACCGCGCGGCGGCCCAGCGCGTGCGCGGGGACGTGGAAGCGAGCTTCGAACGCAAAGCGCCGGGCGACGTCGACCTACCGGCGGTGCAGGACCTGAAGCGCGTGATTCGCGAATCGGAGGCGGTGGCGGCGCTCGAGTCGGTGGGCCTGCCGCCCACGGCGGCCCGGTTTCTGAACCTGCCCTTCTACCGCACCGGCCAGGTCCGCAAGGATCCGATCGGTCCAGAGGACGTGGCGATCGTACGGGCCCTGCTCGTCGAGACACGCCCCGATCTGGTGTTCGTCGCGGGCGACCTGTCCGACCCGCACGGCACCCATCGGATGTGCCAGGCGGCGGTCGCGGGCGCGCTGGCCCAGTACGATGCGGAGCCGCCCGAGGTCTGGCTGTACCGCGGCGCATGGCAGGAGTGGCCGCTCACCGAAGCCGACGTGCTGGTGCCGCTCTCGCAGGACGAGCTGCGGGCCAAGATCCTCGCGATCTTCAAGCATCAGTCCCAGAAGGATACGGCCCCCTTCCCCGGCGGCCACGACGAGCGCGAGTTCTGGCAGCGCGTCGAGGCCCGGAACTTGGAGACCGCCGCGCGGGCGGACCGGCTGGGGCTGCCCGAGTACTTCGCAATGGAAGCCTACCGCATTCTCACACCGAAGGAGGCAGAGCGATGAACGCGATGACCGCCCGAGGGCTGAGTCTGGCCGCGGTGGTGGCCGTGTGGACCGCGATTTCGGAAATGGCGAGGGTGAACCTGTCGCTCTGGCCGGTGCTCGTCGGCCTGGCCTGCGCGGTGGCGGCGGGCGGCGGCGTCCCCGGGTTGCAGAGGACGCTGGCCGGCACGATCTCGGGTGTCGTCTGGGCGCTCGTCGCCCATGCCGCGACCCGGGCGCTGGGCGGGCAGGACGTCGTGCAAGCGCTGGTCTTGGGCGCCGCGGTGTTCGCGATGGTGCTGCAGGCGCAGCTTCTCCCGCTCCTGTCCTACACGGCCGGCGCGTTGGCCGGCGCGGGCGTGGCCATGGGCCTCCGGGCCGCTACGCCCGAGGGCGGCGTGCGCGTGGCCATCGCGCTCGCGGTCGGGGCGGCGCTGGGATTCGTCGCCGAGCGGATCGAGCGCGCGCTGCCGCCAGGCCGCGGGTGACCGAGGTTCGGGACGCCGAGGCTCGCGCCGCCTCGCGGCGCCTCCTCGCGACCAGTGAGCGCGAGCTGCAGCGCATCGTGCTCGACATGCACGACGGGCCGGTACAGGACATTTTCGCCGCCCTGTCGCAGCTCCAGGTGCTCGAGCGTGCGCTCGCGGCGGACCCGACCGCCGCGCAGCGCGCCCGGCAGGCGGTGCAGCTGCTCGAGCGCGCGCTCGGCGAGATCCGCAACTTCATCGGCGCCTTCCGCCCCCCCGGGTTCGAGCGCCGCGAACTGGGCCAGATCATCGAGGGCCTTGCCGTCCAGCACGAGACGCTGACGGAGCAGGCGGTGGAGCTCGAGCTGCCCGGGGAGCTGGGCGACTGCGCCCTGCCCACGAAGATCGCGATCTACCGGATCCTGCAGGAGGCGCTCGCGAACGGCCACCGGCACTCGGGCGCCACGCGGCAGCGCGTGAGCGTCGAGCGGCGGGGCCTGTCGATCGCCCTGACCGTCTCGGACGACGGTCGCGGCTTCGAGCCGCAGCGAGTGCTCGCGCGCGAAGAGGACGTGGGCGTGGAGGGGGGACACTTCGGGCTGCGCGGCATTCAGGATCGCGTGGAGATGCTCGGCGGCACGTTCACACTCGAGAGCGCGCCCGGTCGAGGCACGTCGCTCACCGTCGCGCTGCCCGCCGAATGAGGCGCGGACCATGATCCGCGTGCTGCTCGCCGACGACCACGCGATCGTGATCGAAGGCCTGCGCGCGCTGCTCGACGGCGAACCCGACATCAAAGTCGCGGCCTGGACCACCGACGGCACGGAAGTCGTCAAGCTCGTCGAGCAGCACAAGCCCGACGTCGTCGTGCTGGACCTCGAGCTCACGAGCATCAAGGGGACGCAGGTCATCGCCGCGTTGCGCGACCGGACCACACCCCCGAAGGTCCTGGTGCTCACCGCCTACAACGACGGCGAGTCGCTCCGCTCGGCGCTCGACGCCGGTGCCGAAGGCCTCGCGTTGAAGACCGAGTCGCCCCAACAGACGTTGACGGCGATCCGGCAGGTGCACGCGGGCCAGCTGGTGTTTCCGCAGGCCGCACGCCGCTGGATCGAGGGCCGGGCGAGCGCGCCGGGCGACCTCACTCCGCGCGAGCGCGAGGTCTGGGCGCTGGTCGCCGGCGGGCTCACCAACCCGCAGATCGCCGAGCGGCTCGGCCTGTCCGACAACACGGTGAAGTTCCACGTGCAGCATCTCTTCTCGAAGCTCGGCGTGAAGAACCGCACCGAGGCGGCGCTCAAGTACGCCCACGGGCGTTAGCGGCCGCCGGGGCTTGACAGTTCTCGCAGGCATCCCTACCGTGGGGCGGCTTCAGGCGCACCGGAATCTTCTCGTTTGACCCGTGCTGTCGTCGGGAAGAGGCTGGATGCCACACACGCTGATCCGCGCAGTCGGTGGAACGGCTCTCACGCCGCCCTCAACGAGGGGGCGCGGGAGCCGTTTTCGCTTTCGTCCTCGATAGAGGAGGTTGGATCGTATGGACATGCTGATGGCGCTGGCAGTCAGCATCGGTGTGCTGATTGCTCTGTGGGTCAAGGTCGGCGCGATGGCGAGCCTCGCCGTTCCGGCGGGCATCGTCGCGTGGGCCTGTTTCTTCGCCGCAGGCGGCAAGACGCAGGGACTACAGAAGACGATAGCGTCCACCCTCTCCGGCGTCGTCTGGGTCTGGCTCGCGATGACGTTGATCGGGATGATGAACATGGGCAGCTACGCCTGGGTCATCATCGGCATCGTCGCCTTCATCCTGGTCATCCAGTCGAAGCTGCCGGCTCTCTCCTTTATCCCTGGGGCGTTCTGCGGTGCGGCAGTCACGGCCTGGGCGGCCCCGGCGGACCCGAAGGGCTACTTGATGGTGGCGGTCGCCCTCGTCGCGGGGGCGGTGCTGGGCTACATCTCGGAGATGGGCGCCGGGATGATCGCGAAAAAGGCATGAAGCGAGACGAGGCGCCCGACCGAATCGTGGCCGGGCGCCTCGTGTTTTTCAGGGACCGCGACCGCGCTCACACGCGCGCGGCCCCGACCTCCTCCGGTTTCCAGATGCTGATCTTACGCGTCTCCGGCATCAGGAAGAGGCTGAGCAGGAAGGCCACGGCCGGCACCGCGATGGGATAGACCAGTGCGTGGCCCAGGCTCTGCGACATGGACAGCCCCGCCGTCTGCGCGGTCACGTACGCCGCGGTCGTGATCACGGGCACCAGTCCCCCGCCCCAGCCGTTGCCGATGTGATACGGCACCGACACGGACGAGTACCGGATGCGCGCGGGGAAGTACTCGGCGAGGAAGGCGCCAATCGGGCCGTACACCATGCCCACGTAGGAGACCATGATCGCGACGATCAAGATCGCCAACGGGTAATTCGTGTTGGCCGGGTCCGCGGCCTGACCGAGCGCCGTGTACAGCGGGTAGTACGTGAGGGCCGCAAGGGCAAACCCCGCCAGAATAATCGGCTTCCGGCCGACCTTGTCGGAAAGCCAGCCGAAGAAGATGAGTGTCGGGGTGGCGATGAGCAGCGCAATGCCCGTGATGATGGCGGGAGTCAGCACGTCCGGCTTGCGTATTTGCTGAAGGAAGTAGAGCGCCCAGAACTGGCCTGAGTACCACACGACTCCCTCGCCGATCACGACGATGCTGGCAATCAGCACGTATCTGATGTTTTGACTCCAGAACGCCTCGCGCCAGGGATTGGTGGACGTCTGTCCCTTCGCCTTGATGGCCTGGAAGATCGGCGTCTCCTGGAGCTGGAGTCGGATGTAGATGGCGATCGCGACCATGAGCAGCGAGAGGAGGAACGGGATGCGCCATCCCCACGCGTTGAACGCCTCGGTCCCCAGCACCTCCCGCGTCACGATGATGACGACCAAGGACACCACGATCCCGAGCGTAGGCGACGTCTGGAGCCAGCCGGTGTAGTAGCCCCGTTTGTGGTCCGGCGCATGCTCGGCGACGTACGTGATGGCTCCGCCATACTCGCCGCCCAGGCACAAGCCCTGGATGAGGCGAAGGAACAGAAGGATAATCCCCGCCGCTGCGCCGATCTGGGCGTAGCTCGGCACGAGGCCGATGAGCGCCGTCGCCAGACCCATGCCGCTCAGCGTAATGAGGAACGTGTACTTGCGGCCCACGATGTCGCCGACGCGGCCGAAGACGAACGCTCCGAACGGGCGGATGAGGAAGCCCGCGGTGAAGGTGCCGACCGTCTTGATGAGCGCGCTTCCGGCGGCGCCGGCCGCGAAGAACTTGACCGACAGGAGCGCGGCCAGGCTCCCGAAGATGTAGAAGTCGTACCACTCGATGACATTCCCAACGGCTGCGGCGATGACGACCCGACGAAGATCCTTGGTGGAGAGACTGGGCGCCGTCATTGCTCCCCCCTCGAGGGTGTGGGTGTGTGGTTGAAACCCGCAGTCTCCGTGCCGAGACGGAGTGATCGACTCCTGGTGGTCGGCTCCTATGGTAGCCCTCACCCGCGCGTAGCGCCAGCACCACAACAGCGCCACGTACTCGCTACGTTTTCGTACCTCTCACTTCACGATCGTCAGTCCGTGCGGCACGGCGCCCGGGAAGACGTAGGCGTACAGCAGCACGATCACGCCGACGACCGCACCCAGCACGACCGAATGCCAGAACACCCACCGGAAAATCGTGCCCTCGTTGCCCACCTGATTCGTCGCTGAGGTCGCCACGCAGATCGACTGCGCGTCCACCATCTTGCCCATCACGCCGCCGGCCGAGTTGGCGGCGCACATCAGGACCGGGTCGAGGTTGAGCTGTTGCGCGGTGATCCGCTGTAAGCTGCCGAACAGCGCGTTCGACGAGGTGTCGCTGCCGGTCAGGGCGACGCCGAGCCAGCCCAGGTACGTGCCGAAGAAGGGGAACAGCCAGCCGGTGCGCGTGAACGCCAACCCGAGCACCGCGTCCAGGCCCGAATAGCGAGTCGTGAACCCCAACCCCAGCATGAACGAAATCGCGATGACCGCCAGCTTCATGCGCTTGAGCGTCGACCAGAAGATCTTGGCGAGCTGCACCGGCCCCACCCCGAGTAACAGGCCGGCGACGATCGCGGCGAAGAAGCACCCGGTGCCGGTTGCCGAGAGCCAGTTGAAATCGTATCGCGCCGCTTCGGGGGTGAGTTTGGTCACGACCGGCGCGGCGCGTGTCACCGCGAGGTGCAGGTAGGGCACGTCCCAGACCGGAGTGGTGGCTCTGTTCATCGCTCCCTTGACGGTGGGCAGACCCCATACGAGCACGAAGACCGAGAGGATGGCGAACGGCATCCAGGCCTTGACGATCTGACCCGCGGTGTGCCGGCGCACGCCAAGCGCCGCAGCGGGCGCTGCGCGCTCGTGCTCCAGCCTCCAGATCCGTTTCGGTTGCCAGAACCGCAGGAAGATCACCGTGACGAAGAGGGAGATGACGCCGCCCGCGATGTCCACGAGGTTCGAGTCCACGTGGTTGGACCAGAAGTACTGCGTCACACTGAACGACACCCCCACCACCAGAATGGCGGGCAGCACCTCGAAGGTCTCGCTCCAGCTCACCATGGCCCGGACCAGCCAGAACGGCACGATGATCCCGGTGATGGGAAGGATGCGGCCGATCATCGCGCTCAGGTCGGATTCCGGCAAGCCCGACACCGCCGCCAGCGTGTGCACCGGTGTCCCGATGGCGCCCCACGCCACGGGCGACGTGTTGGCGAGCAGATTGAGTGCCGCGGCGTGGAACGGCTTAAACCCGAGGCCGATCATGAAGGCACCCGCGATCGCCACCGGTGCGCCGAATCCCGCCGCGCCCTCGATGAACGCACCGAAGCAGAACGCCACCATCAGGAGCTGCAGGCGCCGGTCGGCGGTGATGCCGGCGACCGACTCCTTCATGATCTCGAACTGGCCCGTGTGAACGGACACGTCGTACAGATACACGGCCGCCAAGACGATCCAGGCGATCTTGACGATGCCGAAGCCGACCCCGTACACGAAGCTCATGCCCGCAAGCCGCAACGGCATCCCGAAGACCAGGACAGCGACAAGGACTGCCGTCCCGGCACCGGCGATCGCGCACCAATGCGGCTTCACTCTCAGCCCCGCCAGCAACCCGAACAACACCAGAATCGGCAGCGCCGCCACGAGAGTGGAGAGGATCCAATTGTGCAACGGATCGTAAACCTGGGTCCACGCCATGGTTCACTCCTTGTTGATTAGCGACGTCACTACGTCAGGCGTACCGTCCAGACCACCGCCCGAACCGCCGCGGCGTCGTCGTGACTGTGTCCAGCGATCCGGACCACGCCGCCGTCGTCCTCGGAGATGGCCGCGGCAGAGCTATGCTCGCCGCCGAGCGTGCCCAGGTCCAGCATGCTCCCGTCGGGCGTGCGGAGAAACGCGCGGGTGACCGGGAGGCCTCGCGCATCAGTGCGGTCCGTCTGGCTCACCCCCACGATGCAGCCGAGATCGTTGATGTCGTTGGCGCAGCTGGTCCGTCCGCCGAGGGTTCCCAGGTCGACGATGCCGGCCCGCTCCGTCCACAGAAACGCGTGGCCGCTTCCGCCCACGACCTCCCTTCGGTTGTTGATTCCCAGCGCGATGCTGGGAGCTGCTCCCAGGGCACCGAGATCCCGCATGCCATCGGCCGCCGTCCAGAGGAACGCGTGCGGCCGGCCGGTGCTCGTCTCCGCGAGGCCCACGACCGCGCCCTCGTCGTTCACGTCGTGCGCGATGCTGGTCGTCCCCGCCCCCCCCAGGCTGCCCAGGTCGACCATGCGGCCGGGATCGGGGATCAGGAAGGCATGCTTCACGACGGCCCCACCGATCCGACTGTGCCCCGCCACCTGTCCCCGCCGATTCACGGCGAGCGCCTCGCTCTCGTTCCCCCCGAGCGTGCCGAGATCGAAACTCGTGCCCTCGGACAGGAGGTAGGCATGAAAGTCCCCGAACCCGGTGTCGCCTCCGCCGGTGATTTCGCCGTTCTCGTTGATGTCGTTGGCCGACGTGTTCACGCCGGTGAGCGGCTGCAAGTCGACGATCCCCAGGTCCTCCTGCCAGAGAAACGCCCGGGTCCGACCCAAGCCGTCGCGGCTCGTGCCCACGACCTGGCCCGCGCGGTTCACGGCCTTCGCCTGGCTCACGGCGCCACCGAGCGTGCCGAGCTCGTGGATCGAGACTACCGGCGGCCGAGCTGCTTCGAGGCCCACAGGCCTGCCTGCACGGCGGTGTCGGCTGTCGGTCCGTCGAAGCGCTGCACCAGGATGGCGGGGCGACCGTCGCGGCTGATCGCGACCAGGTGAAAGATCGAGACCTGGCCCTCGGCCGGGCTGTACTTCAGTCGCAACTGCGCGCCGCCCGCCTCGCCCGCAGAGGCGAGCCGAATCGCCGGCCGTGCGCGAGCGTTGTAATCGTCGACCCAGGTCTGGAGCACGTCCATCGCATCCTTCTGTGGTACCTGCTCGGTCATGCTTCGCGCCTTTCCTTAGGGGGGTTGCGGAGCCGATCCACGATCACGCTTGCCTGCCCGCTTTCGAGCAGCTGGTAGCGCGGTTGACCCAGGGGATCGCGCGCCACCGCCTGCGCACAGTACACGGGAAGCCAGGCGGGGTAGTGGCCCGGCGTGCCCCACCCGCTCGTGTCGAACGCGGTTCGGCCATCCGTGACCCGGAGGAGAGCGAGCGGGCTGTCCTCTGCGGCCGTCAGGGCACCCGGATCGAAGTCGGCCGCGCCGAACAGAACGCCGGCCTCCACCTCCGCTTCTGTGAGGTGCTGCTTCAGTGACTCGACCTCGACCGAGCCGATCGGGCTCTGCTGTCGCCGGCAGGCGATGAGGGTGCGACGTTGCCAGTCGGGGCGTCGCAGTACGCCTTTGAGCTCAAGGAGATAGCCCCGCTCGGGCTCCGGGAGCATCGAGCGCCGATGGGTGCGGAGCTCGGAAACGTCCAGCCCGATCTTGCGCAGCTCGCGCATCACCAGGATCTCAAAATGCTCGGCAGTGAGCTCCGGTAGCTCGAGCATCTGGAGACACTAGGGCACCCACGCGCCCACCGCCAGACCCGAAATACCCCAGGCGGATGGGGTCCGGGACCGGGGGTTGCGCCCTCAGAAACCCGCCGTATATCATCCGGCCATCGGGTCCGGCCCAACCCCACTCTTCAAGCGGGGAGGATTCCATGCAG
>Ga0209160_1004118_pt1 | contig 11697 bp, 7 predicted proteins | sample GraSoiAngelo_153_FD_186167 | JGI IMG/M metagenome (GOLD analysis project Ga0209160, IMG submission 186167) | Grasslands soil microbial communities from the Angelo Coastal Reserve, California, USA - 14_1009_12_40cm (SPAdes) (version 2) | ecosystem: Environmental > Terrestrial > Soil > Grasslands ...
GGCCACGACCGATCCTGTTCGTTCATGATCTTCATGAAATATTCGCAGCCCTTTCTGATCGAAGGATGCGATCCCGGGACCCCGATTTCTCCTAACAACATCAGTGGCCAAACCGTGGCGGTCCACTTCGGCCAATAGACGTCCTCTCCGGAACCCCAATACCCGTCTGAATGCTGTTCCTTCAGATACTCTGCTACCGGGGTCCAGGATGCGATCCGTTCCCGAGCCTGAACCACTTCATCTTCTTCGTCAGGCTCGCCAAGAAGATCCTTGAGGGTCCAGTATCGAACTGCGGGGTTCTTGCTATCCAACAACCATTCAACAGCCTTGTCCTCCTTTGCAACTTCAACCGTTGAAGCCAACAAGCAAACCTCAGATAGGTAGCAATCCGTGCGACCGGTTGATTAAATGTGACTCTCCTGCCTGTAGCCCTAAGTAATTGAGAGTGAAGCGGATTGAAGGCAGCTCGAATAGAGAGATGTGACTGGGCCAGCCTCAGCAACAATCCACTAATGATTCAATACCACGACAAAGAATGGGGAGTCCCAGTGCACGATGACAGGAGACTCTTCGAGTTTCTCACGTTGGAAGGTGCACAAGCAGGACTCACCTGGCAAACAGTTCTAAACAAGCGCGAAAACTACCGCAAAGCATTCCATGGCTTTGACCCTACGAGAATTGCCCGTTACAACAATAGAGACGTCCAACGTCTGCTTGGCGATGCCGGCATCATACGTAACCGTCTCAAGATCGAAGCAACAATTACGAACGCAAAACAATTCCTAACAACAAGGAAAGAATTCGGTTCCTTCAACAGATACATCTGGGCATTTGTCGGCGGCAAGCCAATCAGACACAAGTTCGGCTCGCTTAGCCAGATTCCTGCTACAACCAAAGAGTCGGACGCGTTGAGCAAGGAGCTGCGTGGGAGAGGTTTCAGGTTTGTCGGCCCAACTATCTGCTATGCGTTCATGCAGGCGGTAGGAATGGTAAATGACCACACCACGAAATGCTTCAGGTACGCCAATGTCTAGCAATAAAAGGATCGTCGGGCTGGCTTAGAAAACGTGTTAGCTCCCTGAGAGTCCCAAGGAAAACACCTTGAAAACAGCCTCAGGTCAATGTCAATGCAAAATCTACGGGATTACAGCGAGACGCGAAAGGGGTTCTTGACGAGACTCTGTCAATACACAGCTAGCAATCACTCATCCGAAAAAAATAGGTATGCGTACTAGTCTCGCGACGCAGAAACCAGTTTTCGAGATTCCCTTCTTCTCTCTACTTAACTGCATCTTTGTCCCGAGACCTTATCTCTCCTTTTCTTGCTAACTATTTTTTTCAGATATCTCTTTCTCGACCCCCCCCGGGGGCATTCCCGAACAAAAACTCCTTCACACTTTTGTGGGTGGCGTGTCGGCCGTAACCCACCTTCTGTTCCTAGCAGCATCTGTCTAATCGGGGAACCCGCGCCTCAGGCGGAGTTCACAGGCGTCTACATCCCCTTTCACAGCGTAATGGGAGCCCGTTTCATCCCGCGTCCAGCCCTCCATCCGGGACGCCCGGGAGAACATCCCATCATCGTCACACGGTACCGGGACGGGTATCGTTTCTGCGCTCCCACACAGGCTCTCGCCTGACACGTTACGTGTTGCGCTTCCGCCTTGTGGGTGGAGTTTCCTCGAGACCATCACTGGTCCCGTGACTGCTCACCGACTCGCCACCCGGATCTAGAAAATCGAAAGACCTGCTAATAGACTGATCAGAATAAGAATTCAGGAAAATCATGAAAATGCTGTGTAGATTCCGCCCCAGTTCTTGATATCGCTCCGAACGTGGACCCCACCAGGGACCAGCACCTTGGGCGATTGGGGACCGCGGGCTGAACGTCTCGACCGAAGTCTCGACGCGTACACCCCGGTTCCATCAACCCCATCTTCTATGGGAGCCCTCGTCCAGTCCGAAACCACTGTCGCCAGTGGTCCAAAGTGGACTAGAATGGTTGCCTATTTTCGGGAGAGGTTTCAGGCTTAGATGCTTTCAGCCCTTATCCTCGATAGCGTGGCTGCCCGGCAGTGCCTTGTCAGACAACCGGTAAACTAGAGGCTACGATACCCCGTTCCTCTCGTACTAGGGGCGCCTTCCCCTCAGGCAACCAGCACACCCAGCAGGTAGAGTCCGACCTGTCTCGCGACGGTCTAAACCCATCTCGCATTCCCCTTTGATCGCCGAACAGGCGCGCCCTTGGGTTCTGCTGCGAACCCAGGATGGGAAGGGACGACGACGGAGAACCAATCCTCCTCGTCGATGAGGACTCTCGGAGGAGACGAGCCAATTACTCCCGGGGTAATTTTTCTGTCACCTCGAGCCCCCAGCAAAGGGGACATCAAGGATCGCTAGACCAGGCTTTCGCCTCTGGATCCCTTGCCGTTGAGGATCCAGTCAGCCCGACTTTTGCTCTTGCACTCTACTCCGGGGTTCTGTCCCGGATGAGTCGAGCTTTGGGCCCCCTCGATATTCTTTCGAGGGGGTGCCGCCCCAGCCGAACTGCCTACTTGCTGTTGTTCCAGAGCAAACTCTGGTGAGAGATGTAATCGCAGATAGGTGGTGTTACATTGGCGCCTCCACCGGGACCCGAAGACCCCGGCCTCGACGGCTCCCACCTACACTCTGTACCCGCAATCACATCCCAGCGACAAGCTGCAGTAAAACTCCACGGGGACTTCTCGCCCCGCTGGGTGTCCCTGGACTGTTCGTCCAGGTAAAGTGGGTTCACCGGGCCGTAGGCGGGGACAGCGGGGAGGTCATTGGTCCATTCATGCACGTCGGAACTTACCCGACAAGGCATTTGGCTACCTTAAGAGAGTCAGAGTTACTCCCGGCGTTTAGCGGTCCTTCGCCCGGTTGAACCCAGGTTTGAGATACCGCCACTGGCCAGGACTCAAAGGCCGTTTACACGCTTTCGCGCTTGCGGCCTCCTATGTTTTTAGTAAACAGTCGCCTCCCCCTTGTTACTGCGACCTAAACCCCCAGCGTAGCTAGGAGTTCAGGCACCCCTTTTCCCGAAGTTACGGGGCTAATTTGCCGAGTTCCCTCGCCTACGTTACACCCGATACGTCTTAGGCTTCTCACCTAGGGGCACCTGTGTCGGATCTAGGTACGGACAGGGAGGATCCATCCCCTGATCTTTTTCCCTGGCTCCTGGAATCAGCTGAACCCCCCTAAGACGGGGGGCCATTCCCATATTCGCCTGGTTCTCACCGTTACGGTACTCCCCAGGCTTCAATGGTTAGATGAGACGACAGTCTCGCTCAGCCTATCCGGAAGCGTCAGATCAAGAGCTTGCGTTGCCGCGTGTACCTCCCTGGTACCGGAATCTTAACCGGTTTCCCTTTCGACAGATCCGGTTAAGGTCTGTCTTAGGACCGACTTACCCCCGGCTGACGACGCATTGCCGGGGAACCCTGGCCCCTTCGACGGAGAGGATTCTCACCTCTCTATGGCTGTTACTACCACCGGGATCTGCAACAGCGGACGGTCCACTGGACCTCACGGCCCAGCTTCCACCCGAACGCTGCGCCCGCCTACCGCCACGGATGTGATTCCGTGACCCTGGGTATCGGCGCCTGGCTTAGCCCCGTATATTTTCGGCGCCCCCAACCTCGGCCGGTCAGCTGTTACGCACTGCTTGGAGGATGGCTGCTTCTAAGCCTACCTTCCAGCTGTCTCGGGTTGAGGACGGCTTTCTATTTCTACACTTAGCCAGGACTTTGGGGCCTTAACCCAAGCCTGGGTTGTTCCCCTCGCGGCCATGGACCTTACGCCCACGGCCCGTCTCCGGCCATCTACAGCGCTGATGGATTCGAAGTTTGAATGGAGAGTGGATCCTTTCGAATCCTTGTTCCCCAATCAGGACTCTACCCCACCAGCAACCTCCGGCCGGGCTATCCTGAGAGATATTTCGGCGGGAACTAGCGATCACCGAGTTAGATTGGTCTTTTGCCCCTAGCCCCAAGTTATTGGAGTGAGTTGCACGTCAACACCCATTCGGACCTCCACCGGGCTTTCACCCGGCTTCATCCTACTCAGGGCTAGATCACTCGGTTTCTAGTGTCATCCATGTGATTCCAGGCCCTTTCAGACCTCGTCCCTCACGCTTCATCAGAATCCGCGTTATGGACTGTTGGTTTCCCTGCGGCTCCGAGCCTTTACGCTCTTAGCCTCACCACATAGATGAACTCCCCGGCCCATGGTACTAAACGGATCGTACGATCCTAGTCCCCTCCCTTCGTAATGCCGCGTTACCACGGCCTCCTTCAGGGAGGATCTACCCTTGCGGACCGTACACGTCTGTGACCACCTGATTTCAGGCACTTTTGACTCCCCTTCCGGGGTACTTTTCAGCTTTCCCTCGCGGTACTAGTGCGCTATCGGTCTTGGGACGTCTTTAGTCTTGGAAGTTGCTTACTCCCAGATTCACGCGCCCATGTCGGGGCGCGGTACTCAGGGACTCCAGCCCTAATCCTGTTGCCTTAAGTCTAGGGGGCTATCACCCTCTACGGCAGGCCGTTCCAGGCCATTTCGATTTCAGCAACGAGGAAGCGGCCGGGCCCTACAACACTACATCCCCCAACAGTTTCCTGTCAGGGTTCGGTTTGGACTGTTCCCATTTCGCTCGCCGCTAATCTGGGAATCTCAATTGATTTCTCCTCCACCGCCTACTTGGATGCTTCCGTTCGGCGGGTTCCCCCTCCCATATGGGAGTACCCCAGGTATCACCCGGGGTGGGAAGTCCCATTCGGGAATCTCCGGATCGAAGGCTGCGTGCGCCTACCCGGAGCTTATCGCAGCTTGCCACGCCCTTCGTCAGCGCCCAAGCCGAGCCATCCGTCAGGTGGCGTATCATGCCGAGCCCTTTAGGAACCCACGTTCGATTCGCGTCAAATTTTCTGAGGCTTCCTCTACACAGCACTTCATCGTGGACCCTGGACTTGTCCAGGGTCTCACTCTCGCCTTCTTCACTCTCAAGACAGGTCTTGAGAGTTGCATTTTGATAGGCTCGTAGCCGTTCTTTTGCCCTCCAGCCATCCCTGCAATGTCTAAGGAGGTGATCCGGCCGCAGGTTCCCCTACGGCCACCTTGTTACGACTTCTCCCCCCTTACCTAGCTTAGGTTCGAGGCAACCAACAAGGCTGCATCTCACCAAAACCAAATTCGGGTGGAGCGACGGGCGGTGTGTGCAAGGAGCAGGGACGTATTCACCGCGCGATGATGACACGCGGTTACTAGGGATTCCATGTTCATGAGGGCGGGTTGCAGCCCTCAATCCCAACTGAGGCTGGGTTTGGGGATTACCTTCCCCTTTCGGGGTCGGAGCTCATTGTCCCAGCCATTGCAGCTCGCGTGTGGCCCAGGGAATCCGGGGCATACTGACCTGCCGTGGCCCGCTCCTTCCTCCCCCTTAGCGGAGGCAGTCCCCCTAGTGTGCCTGCATTCCCGAAGGAATACGATGGCAACTAAGGGCACGGGTCTCGTTCGTTTTCTCACTTAAGAGAACACCTCACGGCACGAACTGGCGACGGCCATGCACCTCCTCTCAGCTAGTCCGGTAAGACCTTTAATCTGACCTTCATCCAACTGTCGCCCCTGGTAAGGTTCCCGGTGTTGACTCCAATTAAACCGCAAGCTTCACCCCTTGTGGTGCTCCCCCGCCAATTCCTTTAAGTCAGCTGTCTCGCCGAGAGCGACTTCCATTATTTTTCCCGATCGAGAATTCAGCCTTGCGGCCGTACTCCCCAGGTGGCAGGCTTAATGGCTTCCCTGCGGCACTAGGACGGGCCGTACCCGTCCTAACACCTAGCCTGCATCGTTTACAGCTGGGACTACCGGGGTATCTAATCCCGTTCGCTCCCCCAGCTTTCGTCCCTCACCGTCGGGCGCGTTTTAGTCGGCCGCCTTCGCCACTGGTGGTCCTCCCGGGATTATAAGACTGCGAAACGAGTTCTTCGTTGTTTCGCCCCTACCCCGGGACTACCGCCGACCTCCCCCGCCCCCAAGCCGGAAAGTATTCCCCGCGAGCCAACGATTGGATCGTTGGATTTTACGGAGAACTTTTCCAGCCGGCTACGGACGCTTTAGGCCCAATAATCGTCCCAACCACTCGAGGAGCTGGTATTACCGCGGCGGCTGACACCAGACTTGCCCTCCCCTTATTCTCCCGGCGAGTTAGACCGGGTAAAAGCCTTCCTCAGCGGATGGCACTCGGGATGACCCTGTCACGCTTTCGCGCATTGCAGAGGTTTCGCGCCTGCTGCGCCCCGTAGGGCCTGGGCCCTTGTCTCAGTGCCCATCTCCGGGCTCCCGCTCTCACGGCCCGTACCGGTTATAGGCTTGGTGAGCCGTTACCTCACCAACGACCTGATCGGCTGCGGCCCCATCCTCGGGCAGTCCTAGAAAGCATGGTCCTAGGATTATTTCGACGGAGAACCGTTCCAGGCCTCTCCATCTATCCGGGTTTAGCCTCAGTTTCCCGAAGTTGTCCCGGTCCGGAGGGTAGGTTAGCCACATGTTACTGAGCCGTATGCCACGCTCCCACATTGGCCTGGAAGCGTGCGACTCGCATGGCTTAGTCTCATCCCGATAGCAGTTGGGTCCGCCAGGATCAAGCGGAGTTGGAACGATAGGAGTTATGGACGCCTATCACATCTCTCTACAGGAATTGGCTGGAGTTTAGCAGGTGGCTACGAGCCTTCCTTGGACCGAAACGTTCCAGGGTATTCTTTGCCCGGGGTTTTTTTGGTCCGCATATTCTTTCGCCCACAGTGGAGGTCAATCTTTCATACACAGGCGTATCGCCCTAAGCGTCGGATTGACGCCGCCGCCGGGTACCGTGGGCTTCTACTATTCGACCTGCTAATGCTACCAAACTAGTGCATCCCGTGCGTAGTTGATATAAACATTGTGGGTTAGGTTTTGATTGGATTGCATTTTCCCTCGCTGGAGCCTAAAACGGCGGCGAGTATAGGCTTCCGGTTGGAGGTCCTTCACTTTTCCAGCGTACAATTTGCCTAAGACGCTGTCTAGCTTCCCCGCCTCTCGCACGCCAGCTTTCGAGGCATACGTTAAGACATGATACAGGATAAGAACTGGAACCAGTATAATCATGCTCAGCACAAGAAGAATTTGGAACGTGTCACCTAGAGCCAAAGGTCTAGCGACTTTCCGGGTCAAAACCCAGTACGAGGGTTATCTAGGAGTGCCCTTTAATTCGTGGCGTTCCAAAACGACGGTGGCAGCGTGAGGGAAGAATTCAGTCAGAGTATTTCCTCCGTTCTCTTCGCTTTAACCATCGATCAGTTCTGTTCAGAACTTCACTCCGGTAGAGTATCCCGTTGAAAACTCCAAGGGTCGCAAGAACCATTAGCGTTCCCATGCCCATGAGGAAGAAACCGAACGCGGTCAACCCCGCGCTTATGAGAAGAAATGTAAGAATGATCCCTTCAACCAGAACGGCTACTGAGATAGTAAGAATGGCGAGGGGTTTTGCCCGGCTGGGACGTATTGGAGGAGGCAGGGGAGCACGTGAGGTCTGGTCACGACTAGACTCAACGAGTCTGCCGCCACATAGTCCGCAAGAACTTCTTCCATCAAGAGAGAAGTTGCCACATGAAACACAGCGTAGCAAGGGAACTTTGGTGAAATGACATATCACTGGATATAAATAAGAATATTGCTCACTGTTTTGGATCTGCACCATTTTTCCTCGCAAGAATCGCGTGAAGAGCCGCTTGTATCTAGTCCGTCAGAAATGTGAAAGAGTCAGTTATCTCATGCGACCAAGCCGCTCCCTCAGTGATGAGTCCGGTTTAATCGCATGCATAAACGGGATGGTTTAACGTGTCGAAAAGGTGAGCTTTTGTAAACATTTAGGCTACGGACGGTGGAAAGTACTCTTGTTCCTGCTTACTAATCTCGTCGACTGAACTCTGCAAGTATGCTTCTAGCGGCTCCTTGTTTAGAGTAAGAAAAGTGTGTCCCCAGTTGAAGACTGCTAGGAGGCGCTGGGCCTCTTTCTCAAATCCTGTTATGAGAAGAGCGGCTGCGAGTGCTTCAGCTGTGCTGAGTCTTCCTCTGATGCTATAGTTTGTCGGGTTTCCTGCTAGGAGTGTTGGTAGGCGCCGGCTTTCGCCCTTGATCCTGTTCTGAAGGATTTCCTCGGAAAGGTTCCAAGAGCAGTCTAATCCCACCAATCCATAGCGTTCTATCAGAGTTCGATCCTGAAACGATAGTGTAGGATTGCTCGAAGGGTTGAGCACTATCGCTGATCGTGGAATGTCTTTCAGAGAATGGAGCTGTCGGGCTAGATGAAATTTTTGGAGTTTAGCTGATGTGCACTTGCGAGGATCATCCTGGTGGTAGTCGTAGATCAATATTCGTGGCGTTGTTTGATTCTCTAGTCTCAGACTCTCAGATACGGTGGTCCTTCTATGCAATACTTGATCGCCTGTGGGATGAAGTCTACTAGTGCCAGCGGTGTGACCGTCGGTCCCTTCTCCTTCATCAACATGTCTCCCGCGAGTCCGTTGAGAAATGCTCCGGCCGCCCCCGCTCTGAACGGTTCGATGTGTTGGGCTAGGAGTGCGCCTATTATGCCTGTTAGAACATCCCCTGTGCCGCCGACTGTCATGTAGGGGTTTCCTGTCTTGTTGAGTTTCAAACGCGTGGGATCTGCGATGATGTCGACATTTCCCTTCAGTACTACTGTTGCACCTGTCTCCTTGGCGAGCTGCGTTGTTGCTTCTTGTCGGAGCTGCATCTCTGGACTGATCTTCCGCTGTAGCACTTGGGCGAATTCTCCAGCGTGAGGAGTGAGTACTGCTGGATTGTTGAGCCGTCTACGGTTTCGGCCGAATATTTTCAAACCGTCCGCGTCCAGGACTAGCGGCTTGTTCAGTTCGCCGGTCTGCGTGATGAGTTTCTTGACAACGTCGATTGTCTCTTCATGTAGTCCAGTTCCAGGTCCGAGGACTATCGCGTCAGCGGAAGTCATCCATTTTTCGAGTTCTGGGAGGTCTTTGAGGTTGAGGTGTTCCCCTGGGAGTTTGATGGTTATGAGGTCTGGCGAGTATGACGCGATTATCTCTGAGGTTTTTGTCGGGGAAGCGACGTAGACTAGGTCTGTGCCACATTTGGTCGCAGCCAGGGCTGAGAAGGCTGGCGCGCCTGTGAAGTTTTCGCTGCCGCCGATTATGAGTAGTCTTCCGTAGTCGCCCTTGTGGGCGTTCGCGGGGCGTGGTTTCCATAGGGTTTTGAAGTCGCCGGGTCCGGTATAGATCTCTGCCTCGGGAGGAATTCCGATGGATAGTGAGGAGGTTTCTCCTGCGTATTCTCTTCCCTTGACGAGTCCTTGCTTGATTTTGTGTAGTGATATTGTTAGGTCCGCCTTGACGGCTTCGCCATGTGGTTCGCCGGTCTCGCTGTCTAGTCCGGAGGGTAAGTCGAGCGCGATCTTGTATCCTCTGGATCTGTTGATGATTCGAACTGCCCCTAGGAGGGGTTGGCGAAGATCTCCCTGGACTCCATAGCCTAGAACCGCGTCGAGAATAATGTCGGCCTCAACCGGCCGTAGTTGGGACGAATCGGAGAGACTCTCGAATTGTATGCTGTCGTTCATTTGGATGATTGTGTTAAGTTGTCGTTTTGCCGCTTCGTCTTTCACATCGTTGGGCCGGCCGACTAGCGTAACTCTGACTTTGAGCCCTTGCGAGGCGAGATGTCGGGCTACTGCAAAGCCGTCGCCACCATTCTTACCGGGACCAGAGATGACATGTATCTTCGGGTTGGGTTTAGTCGAGGTTCGTGCGACTATTTCTCGTGAAATGTTTGCTCCCACTGCTTCCATGAGCTGGAAGTGGCTGACTCCAAGATACTCAGAGTTGAGCTCGGCCACCTGCATCTCATCGCTGGTTATCGGAGCCTCACTGGGCTTCGTTGCCATGAGTGGTTGTGAGCCGACCGCTGGTATATCTGGGCTAGGAGCCTATACCTGCGGCGCAAAATAAGAGTGGATTCCCAGACAAAGCATGGAATCGTCTCTTACTTCCGATGGTGAAAATGGCGAACTGGGAGAAGACCGGCGAATAATCGTTGGACGAGGTGGCTAGATAGGTGGAGCGGTGCTGATGGCTATTCCTTGGGGCGTCATTTCGTAGTAGTAGCCTCGGGAGGGGACAGGGTTCTTGCCCATCTTTACCAGCCGTAAGGTTCCGCCGCGGGCGAGGGGTCCTTCAGCTGTTTTGCGCCTTTCCAGTTCTAGAACGACGTCTGCGAAGTTGACCATGGCGTTCTCAATCGTCTCGTCAAGGACTTTTGTATGGAGTGTAGCGACGCCTATGGCTTTGGCAAAACGTGTAGCGTACTTGAGAACTTGTCCGAACTGGAAGACTCGTTTCGCTTCGACCATCAGGAAGAAAGGTGTTAGCGAGTCCATTATGACGAACTGTTTCTTGCCGAGATGTTTCAGGGTGAAGCTTCGGCCCTGAGCGACAAGGTCAGAGAACTTGAATGTGCTGTCTACAATCTGCTCCGGCTCTTCTACAGGATAGGCTTCGGCGAGCCGCTCGACGCCTAGGGCGAATATGTCGATGAATGATAGTCTTCCCTCAGACTCGTACTTGCCCACGTCTATTCCATAGGTGGCGACGCTCTCTCTGACATCCTCGGCGGACTCGTCTATCGCGTAGTAGAGGACTCGAAAGTCGCGTTCGAGCATTGTAACCGCGAGCTGTCGAACAAGGCTGGATTTGCCGCTGCCGACGGCGCCGATTATTCCAACTGCGGATGGTCTTGGAAGTCCACCCCCTAGAAGGTCGTCTAAGACCTTGATCCCAGTCGGCTCCACGGCCGTCACTGTAGGTCTCCAACCTTTGCAGCCAATTTAAGCAGATTGTACCCTTCTTCTGTGAGAAGGTTAACACGTCCGACCGTGTCGTGCTCATCACGATTAGCTAACGCAACCTTAGTCGTCAATAGATCTTGACTCCTCGGTCAGGTCCAATCAATAGCCTGAACCATTTTGTCTCGTGACTTCCTCTGTATCGGTAAACTCGGATGAAGCGGCGTAGTTCTCCGTCCATCTCCTCAAGTTTCATCTCTATTACCCCGTCGAATGTTGCCTTGACCTCGTTGTAGAACGAGCTACTGTGGATGCCCGTTTCTATGGCGTACGCGCCTATGTTCATGTGCCTCTTCATCCTGGCGAGATGCGACTTCATGAATCGGACACAGAGCTCTTCCGAGTTGTAGGCGAGCAGAGTGGAAAGTGTGTCAAATGCAACGAAGGATCTGTCACCGGCCGTTTCTGCCGCGCTCGAGATTACTACGCTGAGGGCAGCAACGTCTGAAGCGTTGTCGATCTGAAACCTTTCTGGTGAATGTTCTCCCAGAAGCCAAGAATACATGTCTACCAAGATAACCGGCTCATTCCTTGCAACCGGTACAATTCCCATGTCTCGAAGTTGCTGCTTGACAAGGTCGACAGGATTGTTTGTTACTACATAGAGACACTTGAGACCAGACTTGGACGCTTCTTTGATCAGCTCCTGGCAGACAGTCGACTTGCCGACTCCTGGAGGACCCATTATCGCGAGGTTGAAACCTGTCGAGACAGGCGCGAGAATCATCCCTTTCAGAAGATCGAAC
>Ga0209160_1004120_pt1 | contig 11696 bp, 15 predicted proteins | sample GraSoiAngelo_153_FD_186167 | JGI IMG/M metagenome (GOLD analysis project Ga0209160, IMG submission 186167) | Grasslands soil microbial communities from the Angelo Coastal Reserve, California, USA - 14_1009_12_40cm (SPAdes) (version 2) | ecosystem: Environmental > Terrestrial > Soil > Grasslands ...
CCGTCCCCGGGTCGAAGGCTACCAGCCTGCTCGGCGGTCCTGTGCCCGACCTGTTCAGGTCGGCGACATAAAGTTGCGGGGAGGCGGCCGCGACCCCGGGCAGGCGTAGGAGGTCGTCGACGACACTGCCGTTCAGGTAGCCCTCGGGGCGTTCCACAACAAAGATCGGCACGGTCGCGTATTCGTACGAAAACGTCGCGGGCAGGATGGGGGGCAGGATCATCATGTCCGCCCCAAACTTCTCCGAACCTGCGAGGGAAGCTTCCTGCGCGCCGGCCTCGAGAACCGAGGTCGAGAAGAACAAGCTGACAAGCACCGCTACGGAAATGAGCACGGAGATAGTTCTGAACCTCGTCCCCCTGAGGTCTCGAATGATGAGACGCGCTTCCCTCAAGGTTTTTTTCGTGAACCAATTTGTTATTAAGACTTCATCGCCCTCCTCGATAACTTTCGCGACAGATTTGATTTCTCTGCGGTTCGGTCCACGATTAGCGCAATATCTGTTGAGTGGACAGCATCGGACGAGGTTCAGCAGAAGGTTGTGGAGCGTCTTCATCTCTTACGAATCAAGGTGGCAGAAAGCCAGAACCTGAAGTAGCTTCGACAACCTCCCTAACCGTTTAAAAGGGAAAAGGAACCTCTCGCGCAGCAGTGAAAGTCGGGCTAATCGGTCTCGGAATAATCGGCTCCCGAGTCGCGGCGAATCTCGCTGAGGCAGGCTCCCTTCACACCGTCTACAACAGGACTCTTGCCAAAGGCGAGGCTTTCCGCGCGGGGCGCGAGGTCCACCGGTCCGAAACTATCCAAGAGCTCGTTCGCGAATGCGAGGTCATCGTGAGCGTCCTATCGGACGACGACGCGGTGCAGGACGTTTACGGAGGACTCTCCTCAGTTGCCGTCGAAGGCAAGACTTTCCTGGAGATGAGCACTATCGCCCCCTCCACCTCCGCGGGTATCGCCGCGCAGTTAAGGCGGAGAGGGGCATCGATGCTGGACGTTCCAGTCGTCGGGTCGGCGAATATGGTCGCGAAGAAAGAAGCCGTCCTCCTGGTCGGAGGCGAAAAAAGGGACTTCGAGAGGGTGAGCCCTCTCCTGCACCACATCTCCAGGGAGGTGTTGCACGTCGGTCCGAACGGCGCGGGGCTCAGCCTGAAGCTCGTCCACAATCTGACCCTGGGGTCGTACGTCGTCGCACTCAGCGAGGCAGTTCACTTTGGCCTCGAGGCGGGGCTTGAGCCTAGCTTGATCGAGAAGCTTCTCGTCTCCTTGAGCAGCGAAGATTTTGAGGTCGGACTACGCCACGCAGTTTTCGCTGAAGCATATGATAAAGGACCTGAGTATCATAGAAGGCGAGGCCAGACGGCAGCACTCGTCCATGCCCCTCGGCAGTCTTGCGCTCCAGATGTATAGGTTGGCACAAAACAGGGGATTCGCGGAAGAAGATTTCGTCATTGTGGCGGAACTCTTCAAGAAGACACGCGGCATTGCGTCGTAGCGCGGGAGGGAGTCCCCAGAATACTGCTAGGCTCCCTGCTCTGGTCCCCCCGCGTTCACAGGGAGTTGAAGCGTGCTCCACCTTAACCTCACGGCGATCGGGACGGCCACCACTGCTTTCAGCAAGTCCAGAGGAATGAAAGGTACCGCTCCCGCGAGTACGCCGTTCAGAAGGCTAAGACCGAGGTAATAGGAAAGCCAGACAACCCCAATCACGTAGATGACGAGGAGCGAGAGCAGAGCCGACAGCGAGACTCTTATCGTGTCGCCCCTTCTCGTTGCCGGACGCCGACGGGCCACATAGCCTCCGAGCAGGCTTGCGACAGGGAATGCGAACAGGTATCCGCCGCTAAAGCCGAACAAAACAGCCGGGCCCGATGAAGGGCCTGAGAAGACCGGAATCCCCACGGCGCCTAGGACCAAATAAATTACCATCGAAAGGGCTCCGTAACGCGCCCCGAGAAGCGCCCCGGCAAGATAGACAAAGAAGACCTGGAGTGTGATTGGGACTGGCGTGATTGGATCTAGCGGAATGCTGACAGGAGAAGCGACGGAGATCAAGGCGGCCAAGGTCGCCGCGAGAGCTATGCCCCTGCTCCTCGGGTAGGGCCAGTCGCCCATCGAAGCTCGTCATCACGGACGAAATTAAAACCTTTCAAGTTTCGACACCGACTGCGCAGGAGAAGTCTTTCGAACGAAGGCGAGCGTGCAGCCTGGCACGAGCGCTGCAAAAACCAGCCTCCCAGTGGCGTCGAGACCCGGCAGGAGGAAGCCCACGACTATGGCGGCGGAGGCGAAGAAGGATATTGCAAAAGTCCCGACCACTTCTGACAGGAACTTCGTCTTCCACTGTACGAAATCTGTCGAACTCATGCTTGAATGGTGCTCGGAGGGGCGCTACGAGGAGTCGATTTATTCTCTTTCCCCTGTCAGGATGCTCCGGGATGTCGGCTGTAGGAAGAGAGCGCTGGAGCGAAAAGACTCTGGAGGAGTCAGGGGCCAGAAGACCAGGGTGCGGCATAGCCCACGGCGACCATCTTGGGCCTCTTCTTCAGCTCAGCCAGACGCTCGCGGAGAGTCATCTTCCCCATTGATGGTCCCCCTCGGTTCACTCAATGCAGGCCACTTCCTCCGCCGTTTCCCTGGAACCACTCGTTTGCTATCTCCAGACGCCAGGCTCAGCCTTCTGACGCGCAAAACTTACTGGTTACCAGTTTGGACGCCCCTGGAGGCTGCGAAGCTCTTTTTCACGATTCTGATTTCATGAACGAATTCTTAAATACGCTCAAAGCGTGGAATCAGACAATGGCACTCGACCCACTGGAATTGATCATAATCGGCGTAATCGTGGTCGTCGTTCTCCTTTGGGGCCCCAAAAAGATTCCTGAACTCGCAAGGTCGCTCGGCTTGGCCAGGAAGGAATTTGATCAGGCAAAGAAAGTGATGCAGAATCCCGGATCGGCGCTAACAGACAGCATGACTCAGGGTGTTCAAGGGCAGGCTCCTCCTTCTTCTTCCGACGAACTCCTTCTGCAGACAGCCAGGCGCCTGGGAATCAATACCCAAGGCAAGACGAAAGAGCAGATATCAGAGGAGATCGTCGCGAGGGGCAAGGACCCCTACGGCCCTTAGAGTCAGGCACTCAAGCCGTCCGTAACCCCTTAGTCATCTAGTTTTGTTGTTTTTCAGCCCCCATGTCCACGGAAGCCCTGGTCAGAGCTCATTCAGGAGGCTGATGTTGTGGCTTGCTATGACCCCCGATACGAGGGGCGCGAGCGCCCTAAGCGCAACGGGGAACCACAACCTCACCTGCCTCCTGTCCGGGACATACCTTTTCGAGGCACGTCCTTGGATACTGCATAGTATCCGCCACAAAGGTTTATTGTTATTCCAGATAAACCTTCCGATACGAATTCGCGACTTATGCCACCTATTTCCATCGTTGCCTTTTCTTGGCTTCTCTTTACTGTCCTTCTTCCATAACTTGCAAAAAAATTACCGGCAACACACAAACAATCAGCATGAATCCTATTGCGGGAGCGGCTGGGGAATTGGGATCAGAGTTCGGCTCAACCCGCCCCCAGCGCAGCGGAGAGCTGAACGCTATTCGAACGAGTCTACAAACATCTCGATGGCCTTTCCCTCAACTTGGGTACATGTCCTATTCTGCGGTCCAGCATATCAGAGCAGCTCAACGATTGTAGACTGACCCGCGGAATCCCAGCGCCTGGTGAGCCTCTAGGATGCCACCACATCGTGACCTTTCTTCTATGACGGACACACTCGAATTGCCCTTTACGCCCTGCGTCAACCACTGTTCTACTTGGGCACTCGGAGTTTGCAAGTTTTCAGGTGATTTACGATCCATTCCTCAACTTGGGGTGTTGAGCTTGCGGTTGGCCCATAGATTGGCCAGGACAAAAGAATAAGACCAGACATAGAAGAGTAACCTGCCCAGACCCAGCAGGAGGTTCCCGGTGCTCGAGTCAAAAGAGGTCTTTGAGACAAAGGAACCTAAGATTGGCGACAGCAACCTCGATACTCGAGAATCTGGCTGGAGAGAAGTCTGGTTGGGCGGGTTGAAGAACAGAGTCGACAACACATATCTTGAAAAGCACCAGATAAGAGAGACTCGCATCAAGAGACCTCTTTGGGTGCGTCATAGACTTAACAAAACCACCTCTCTTATTCCTCGATGAGCACATCTCTCGGGGTGGTCAATCTGTGGGTCTCGAGGTTCGAGAGGATATCGCGCCAAATTCAGACGAGATAAGGGGGTACGGCTGTCAACTCGAGAGGGGAGAGAAGATCGCGGCCAAAACCAGTAAGACACGTAGTGAGTCTACTCGCGTAGAGTCAATCGGGGCGGATTACGTGGATGGCAATGGGCGCAATGGAATCGCGAGTCATTAGAAAGGGACCGAAATCAAAGTGGCGAGTGAACCGCCGAGAGGCTCTATTTTGCGTGTTATGACAACACGATGATACCCACGCTCAGGGGGTTGATGGTTGTGGCTTGCTATGACCCGCGATACGATGCGCGCGAGCGCCCTGAGCGTAATCGGGGAACCACAACCTTACCTGTTCCTGTCGGGAACGCGCCTTCTACAGACACGTCCTTGGATACCACATGGTATCGGTAGAAAAGGCTTAATACTAATTCTAATAAACCTTATTACCGTGAAGAGGGCTTTAATGCCAAATTGCGGCTCTAGTCTTGCGGGACATGTGCCCGATTGCAATATTTTGAACAAGTATAACTTAAAAAGCACCAATGTATATCATCCTGGACGTTCACGGAGCAAAAGCCAGTGGCACTAATCGGAGAACAGAAAGAGTCAAAGAAGGACGTCAACACTAGAACTGCCCAACTAGTTCAGCTCCTGACTGAGATCGGCCCCGATATCCCGGAAATTGCAAGAAGGCTCGGTCAGTTCAAGGAATCGGTCCGATACAGGTACAAAGAGAAGATTGTGAACAGAGGATTTGCCGTACAAGCCGCCGTCGACCACGAAAGGTTCGGTTTGAAACGAATCATCTTCGTCGTAGACTTTGCACCCCAGTACAAGGAGTACGCGGCAGCGATTTTGACAGCGATGCACGATCTCGCCTACGTAAACTCTTTCGCCAAGACCTTGCCCGATGGCCTGTTTGTCGTCAACGCTAGCGTCCCCGTCGAGCATGCGGAGAATTTCTCGCAGTTCATCAACCTGCTCAGTCAGAAAGGCTTGTTCTCCGTTCAGAGGGTGCTTCCCTTTGATTGGTTCAGAACTCAACCCATGCGCGCAGAGTTCCACGATTTCGACACGGGCAGGTGGGACTTCGACTGGTCCTCAGGTACAAGCTTAGGCAACACGGGGGCTGACTACTTCCCATCCCAGCGGACAAGATTCGATTACACAGACCTGCTGATAATCAAGGAGCTGCAAATTGATGCGAATCAGTCACTGGTAGAGATCTCTGAGAAGCTCAAGATTGGCTACAAGAAACTTTCGTGGCACTACGCCTCGCATGTTCTCAAGAATCATCTGATAAAGTCGTACAGGGTGAATTGGATGGGAACGCGGTACGACTACAAGTTAGAGAAGGCTTTACACAGAAAGCACAGGTACCTGGCAGTTGACCTTCTCGTAGCGAACATTAGCGAATATGAAAGGATGGAGTTGATGGCGAAGACTAATGGAGTGCCCTTCCTGTGGGGAGAGGCCTGCGGGAAGCACTACTTCGCCGAGTTTGCTTTCCCCGTAGACACGATAACCGAGGCGTTCCAGTTGCTGGAGAACATAATAGCGCCGGTCAGAGAACGAGCCACATACTACGTTATGGATATCACGAACGCCCTAAGTTTCACAGTTTGTTCCCAGCTTTACGATCAAGGCGAGAAGAGATGGATGTTCAACAGTCCAGAATTAGCATCTAGATTCGACAATCTGATACTGAAGATAAGAGAACACAGCGGCTAGAAGAAAAAAGGAGCGGCTAGAAAAAAAGCCTAGCCTACGCCGAATCCCCCGCTGATTTCCAGGGGGCCTATGTGCAGTCCTAAAGACGCGAAAACAACACTCGCGCCCGAAAGGGCTAGCATCCCGTATCGCACCTTCTCGTCGAGGGTCATAGCGCCCCCTACTACGAAAAGTAAGGGTATAAACTTACGCTTTTACATAATTCATTCTTAGCATGTTTACGTGAAGTCGAAGAGGCGGGTGATTTCGAATGTAAACCACGAAATGAGGGTGTATCCTCCTTCATCAGCATTTCATCCCTATATACGGACCCCGATTTTAGGTGGCGATTCGTCTTTGGCGACGGTAACCGAAGAGAAGCACCCGCACCTGCGGGCGAGGCGCATCGTCGACAGGATTGTACTCGGCGGGAGCGACGGGGTGATGGAAGGAGTCGCCGCGACCGCCGGCCTGAACGGGGTGGGCGCCGATTTCCGAACAATCCTCTTTGCTGGCCTGGCTTTCGCATTTGCGGGTGCAATCTCGATTTTCTTCAGCAGCTACCTCTCCCAGAGGTCCGAACTTGACTCACTGAAGATCGACATTGACCGAGAGCGAATGGAGATAGAGACCGAGCCCGAAGAAGAGAGGAAGGAGCTTGAAGAACTTCTGAAGAAGGAGGGGTACAAACAGCAGGAAGTAGACGTAATCATGGCCAGGCTTGTCAGGAACAAGGAGATGTGGCTCAGGGCTCAGCTCACGCACGAGCTGCACCTTGACGTGGAGGAGCTTGCCTCGCACCCCCTGGCTCGCTCGGCGTCAGCTGGAGGCGCCTTCCTGCTCTTCGCGCTGGTGCCCCTCTTCCCCTACCTCTTTTCGCTTGGCCACCTCACGGCCCTCCTCCTTTCGGCTACCCTCTCCCTCTTGGCCCTCTTTGTGCTCGGTGCAACCAAACTCATCGGACTTGCGCACTTGAGCTGGAGGGGCGGTCTTAGGTCGGCAGCAATCGGCGGTCTAGCAGCGGCCGTTCTCTACGTGGTCGGCAAGGCTCTCTCATCCGTCTACTGAGAGGGCATCGGGTTTCCTTCTTTCGGTTTTGCGCCTACGCCGTAGGCGAGAAGCCCCGCTCCGACAGAGGCGAGGACTACTCCGATCGTTGTCAGTAGCGAGGTATTGTTGGAATTCTGGGCGAGTCCAAAAGAAACAACCAGGGATGCACCCGCTGGAATGAACGTCACGCCAAGAGCTAGCAAGAACGCTCCGGCAGCCATGAGACCGGGTTTCAACCTGTAAAACTCCCCTGCTTTCGAATTTAAGGGTGCCGACAACTCCGCCTTCCTAGACTTAAATCTCGCGTAGCCGCACCCCACGCATGCAGCAGACGCAGCCCGTGCAGAAGAGGCCGAGAAGCCTCACTGTCGTGGCCGTCGTCCTCCTTCTCCTGGGGGGATTCGCTCTCATCGGTGGTGTCGTCCATCTCCTATTCGGAGTCGGAGGGCTCGTCTCGTTCAGCGGGACCGACGTCAACCTGCAGAACCTGGCGAACGCCCTTGGCGACCTCTTCACGGTCGAGGGTCTGATTCTCCTAGTCGCCGCGGTTGGGGTGCTGCGCGTTGCCAGCTGGGGGTGGAAGCTGAGCGTCGGGATCGTCTTGGTGGGCATAATCACGAGCGTCCCGGTCCTTGTATTGGGGTCGGTGGGGGCCCTCCCCGCGCTGGTGGTGAACCTCGTGCTTCTCTATTTCCTGGCCAGGACAAAGACAAGGGCCTACTTCAAACCCAAGCCGACCGCGACGGAAGCAACGATGCCGGCTTCCTAATCCGTGTACTATGGGGCGTCGAACTCAGAGTATTCGGGTCGACAAAACGGCAGAGTATCGGAGGAGTCTAATCCGTTATCTGCGTATCTTGACAATCGGTACGTCGTCTATCTGCTTTGGTACCTCGACAGACTCATTTGACACGTACACTATGATGTGATCCTTCCCCATTCCAATCCCAGTCACACCCGGTAAGTCGGTTAGTTCGTCACCGTGCGCGTACCTCACCTGTGCTACATGGTTCAACTGATCGTCATTCTTCCAAAGATACTTATCACCCATGGTACAAAGCCCTCAAGTTCCAATGGCCCCGCCTCCCTATTAAGGATTGGTCGGGGAAAGGCCCGGAAGCCGTCAAGGAGTTCAGTGCCTGCTCACTCTCGGTCGCCACCCGCCCGGTCTCCCCCGGACGCCGGGCGGAGTTCCCTAATCTTTATCTCGCACATCTCCCCTCCCATGCCACCGCATTTAATCTCGACAGCCGTATGGGGCTTGCCGTACAGGTAATCCACCATACCGTTCACGAAACCTACAAGAAAGTGGCAGACGGGCGACTCTGTGGACGACTCGTTATGGCAGAATGAGCAATTCTTTGCGATTACGGTGAGTTGCGTACCATTATCTGCATCACCCTCGACAGAGAAATGCCCCCAACCAGATGTTTTGGCTATCGATAGCAGAATCCTCAGCAATTTCTTCGGCTTTCCCTCGAGTTTCTGAGTCTGCTCTACGAATGATATTCCAACGGCATAGCCCGCGTGCGACATGAACTGTACGGCGTTCTCCTTGAATAGGCGGGAAAGCGACGTTCGTAGCGTGGCCCACGCTTTCGTCGGCAGCATGAAGGCTCTTCCCTTTACCCCCCGAAGATGAATCTCGCCGCTCTCGTAGCTCAGGTCATAAAAATCCTCAATCTTTGGAAGCTGGACCGAGTCAGGTTCTTGCATCTTCTCTCGACCCTTTCGAAAATAGCGGGCCCGCTCTAAATATTTGATTTATGAATCCTGAATTCTGATTCTCATTCCATTTTGGGGAGCAGTGTAATACCCCGCCTTCAAAGGCCGGACTGAATCGGCAGTCCAGAAGACACCGGGGAGACATATCCAGAGAATTGCACATCGTCACCCATCGGGGGAGGCAACCATACTACCTGACTCCCCGAGGTCGCCAACTTTTCGCTCAATGAGACTACCTTTAGTCAAGGGTCACACCAACCATGGTGCCTGATCTCAGGTAAAAATCGCGTTCGAGATATGATTCCTGAGCTGGTGCAGCCCATCCCCTCGGACCGCGGAGATTTTGATGATGGAGAGGCCCTTGAAGAGGTTCTCCTCCTCGAAGCGCCTTGAGCCTAGCTCTTTCACAAGGTCAATCTTGTTGAGGACCACCAAGATCTTCTTGGGATCGACTTTGAGTTCGTTGAGCGTGTCCCGACAACTGGTGAGCTTTATCCACAGGGCTTGTTCGCTCTCGCTCGCATCGAGGAGCAAGAGAATGAGGTCCGCGTAAGTAAGCTCCTCCAGAGTTGACTTGAACGACTCGACCATGTACGTCGGAAGCCTCGAGACAAACCCCACTGTATCAGAGAGCATGACTTTTCTTCTCGAATCCCCAAGGGTTATGGCTCTCGTCGTCGTGGTCAGTGTGGTGAACAGTTTCGGAGACTCTTCCTTCGATTCAGCAGCCAGCCTGTTGAAGAGCGTAGTCTTTCCACTGCTGGTGTAGCCCGCGAGAGAGACGAACGGCATGTTGAGCTTTCTCCGTTCGGTCCTCTGAAGCGTCCTGTACGACTCGGCTCTCTTGAGCTTCTCTCTGATCGTTGTCATCCGACGCTTCAAGGCTCTAAACTTGACGTCGACAGCCGACTCCCCCAACCCAGAGAATCCAGCCCTTTCTCCCTTGACTGAGTAGCGTACCGCATCCCTCGCACGCGGCATCTCGTATCGAAGTTCTGCGAGCTGAACCTGCAGCTTGGCTTCAGTGGTAACCGCCCTCTTCGCAAAGATATTGAGAATCAGTCTGTCTCGGTCGACAATTTCCACGTGTGTTGCCTTCGCGAGGTTGTTGGCTTGGGAAGATGTGAGTTCCTCGTCGATGATGAGCGTCTTCGAGCCGTTCTGGCTTACGATCTCCTTGAGCTCTTGTGCCTTGCCCACGCCGACTCCGTACTCGGATTTCACAACCTGCTTCTGAGTGATCAAGGCTTCCACCGAGTAACCCGCGGCCTTGGCTAACTCTGTGATCTCATTCTTCGCGAATTCGTCAGGGTACGTTACAATAGTGGCCTTATCCACGGTTGTGATCAGTCATCCGACTATAAATCCTGAAGGTTTTGGCGCAACGACTCAGGGAGTATACTCCAAACCCCTTCTTACGTCGAGCTGTTTGTTTCACGCGATTGAGCCCGCGAGTTTGGCAAAGCCCAAGGTTCGGTGTTAAACACGGTCTCAATGCCCCATAGCAGGCATGCTGGCCTCATGTTCGCTATTTCTGGGTCGGCTCAGCATCCCGAGGGTATTTTTAGGAGGATTCACTTTGGATTCCTTGCGGTTCCGTTCGACTGTCATGGTTATTAGGCAGACCCTTAATGAAAACATGAGGTCATCAAGAAAACGACCACAGCAATGGAGGAGGCTTCACGAGCAAAGAGAAAGGAAGGACAACTGCCCCAGAGCACTTATGAAGAGTGGCTCGGGCGTCAACGTGTGAAACCCAATTCGGTCAAACCAGAGGTCGAGATGCCGACCAGTTCTTATGAAGTGTGGTTGAACGAACGGGTCAAGAAAAGAGTTCAAACGCACGACTGAGGTCGTCGCCCTGCATACCTATCCGGGGAGGCATCTGCCGTCCTCATCACGGAGGCCGGGCAAAAGCAGAGAACGGCAAGCCGGGCTGCCAAATCGAAAGCTTGGGACTGGGTCTTAGGAGAGGTTTTCATCTCCTCACGACGACAAGCTCATCAAGCTCTCTGTAGGCTTCGAGGATCTTGCGCAGCTTCTCTCCCAGCGATGTGAGCGAGTACTCGACGGCGAACGGCTGGGTGGCGAGTATCCGGCGTCTGACGAACCCATCACCAACGAGCTGCTTGAGCGCCCTCGAGAGCGTGCGAGAGTTAAGCGAATCGCCCCTCCCCATCTGGAGGATCTCGTTGAATCGTCTGGGCCCGTCAAGCAGGTACGCGGCCACTATCAGATGCCAGGGGGAGCCCGCCTTCTTTATCCCGCGGATTAGTGCGCAGATCTCTGGCCTGCAAACCGGCTCCTGATGAGGGAAAGACACGAATGACCCCTGGTGCAGTGGTGTCAGCTAGTACTTATAAACTTCCCATCTGTTATCAGGTAACATAATGACAGCGCTCGCGACTCGCACCCCTCACGCGACACGAAAGGGAGAGAAACCGATCATCAGGATACTAGGGATATCTGGCAGCGGTCGCAGGAGGTCGCATAACACCGCCCTCCTCGAGGCGGCGAAGGAATTGCTACCTGAAGACGCGGCTCTTGACGTGCACGACGTCTCCGCCTTTCCTCTATTCAACCAGGACTTAGAGGTGGAGATTCCACCCCCGATCAGAAGGTTCAAGGAAAAGGTCAGACGTGCCGACGCGATACTCTTTGCCACCCCCGAACACAACTACTCGATCTCCGCTCTGCTGAAGAACGCGATCGAATGGGGAAACAGGCCCGAAGAGGACAACTCGTGGGATGGCAAGCCCGCGGCGATCATGAGCGCTTCCACCTCCCCGAGGGGCGGGGCGAGAGCCCAGCTACACCTGAGGCAGATAATGGTGGACCTGAACATGTATCCGATTAACTCCCCCCAGCTGCTCTTGGCGAGGGCGCAGCAGCACTTCGACGCCAACATGAAACTGACTAACCTGGAGTTTCGAGGAATCCTTCGAGAGCTGCTCACCAGTCTGGTAGAATGGACACGCCGGCTTC
>Ga0209160_1004123_pt1 | contig 11693 bp, 14 predicted proteins | sample GraSoiAngelo_153_FD_186167 | JGI IMG/M metagenome (GOLD analysis project Ga0209160, IMG submission 186167) | Grasslands soil microbial communities from the Angelo Coastal Reserve, California, USA - 14_1009_12_40cm (SPAdes) (version 2) | ecosystem: Environmental > Terrestrial > Soil > Grasslands ...
GCCGAACATCCCGCCGACTGTGGTGCGCCGCCGCGCCCCGCACGGCGTCGGCATGGTCCAGCTCTTCGTGGATTCCGACAACCGGCACTTTCTTTCCGAGCAGTCCTCATTCCGAGAGACGTGGATCCGGGTCGCACTGTTCGACGTCATCACCAACAATGCCGACCGCAAGTCAGGCCACTGCCTGTTCGATGGCGAGAACCGCGTCTGGGTCATCGACCACGGGCTCACATTCCACACCAACCAGAAGCTGCGGACCGTGATCTGGAACTTCGCCGGCGAGCGGCTGCCGAGCGACCTGTGCGACGACGTGGAGCGGGCGCTCAGCAGCCTTCAGTCAGGCGACCTGGCGAGCCGCATTCACCGCCTGCTCGAACCGCCGGAGGTCGACATGCTGCGGCGCCGCCTCCGCGGCATCCTGGATCCACGGTGGCGATTCCCGGAACCGTCGTCCGCCTGGTCGATCCCGTGGCCCCCGATCTGAGGTACCCTTCGGCCTTCGAGTGAGGTTCCTCAAGGTCCTGGTCGTCGTACCGGTTTGGCTTGTGCTCGTGTCGGCGCAAACACCGTCACCAACTCCGCCACCGCCATCGCCGAGCCCATCACCCACCCCTTCTCCATCGCCAAGCACGGCGCCGAGCCCAACCCCGACGCCGACGCCCACACCGGTCGGGGCCAACATCGTGCTCGACGTCGCGGCCGGCGGAGCGAGCACCCACATCAATGTGACCGGCTCGTCCTTCCTCCCCAACGAGTCGATGAACCTCTACTGGGACGACCAGTCGCACGTGGCCGCGAGCGTGACCGCCGACGGCAATGGCAATTTCACCAAGTCGGTGACGCCCTTTCCCGGCGACAGCCCAGGCGTGCACCACCTCTGCGCGAGCGTGCCGCCGAAGCCTTGCGCCAACTTCACCCTCCAGGGTCCGCCCACGCCGACTCCGGCCGCATCGCCATCGCCCTCGCCGTCCCCGACACCGTCGGAGTCGCCGTCTCCAACCCCGAGCGCGTCACCGGTCGTGCTCACGACCAACTCTGGGCACAGCGGTTTGGATGTGATCACGAGACCACCGTTCGTCTTCCTGCCGATCATCGGCCTGCTCGCGATCCTTGCCGCGCTGGCGTACTGGCTGTTGATGCGAGTGGACCGCACGCCGGTCTTGCCGTCGGCGTCGGTGGTCCATAGAAGTTCCCGCCCGGACATCGGACCACCTCCGCAGCGAAGCACTGCATCCGCCACGCCTGAGCCACCGGCTCCACAGATGCAGCCGCCACCCGGAGATGCGTCTCCACCCGCGCCCCCCGACCCACCTGCGTAGTGGCCGCGAAACGCGGGCGTCCTTAGACTGACGCGCGAAGTGGCGCTCCTCGAAGTGCGTGATCTCGCCGTCAGATTCGGAGGAGTCGTCGCCCTCGACCACGTGACGTTCTCGGTCGAAGCGGGCCAGGTCGTCGGGCTCATCGGACCCAACGGCGCCGGCAAAACCACCCTCTTCAACATCATCACGCGCGTCTACAGACCATCCGCCGGCAGCGTGACCGTGGACGGCTTGGCGGTCACGCAGATGGCGCCGCACGAGGTGATCCGCCACGGTGTGGCGCGGACATTTCAGAACCTCGCGCTCTTCCGCTCCATGACCGTGCTCGAAAACGTCCTGGTTGGCGACCACATCAAAACGCGCAGCGGCTGGCTCGAGGCTTCGGTGCCGCTGCCGTCGGCGTTGAACGCCGAGACGGCGTCCAAGAAACGGGCGCTAGAGGCTCTCGACTTCGTCGGCATCTCACAGCTGGCGGGCCATCCCGTCGCAACCCTTCCCTTCGGCACGCAGAAACGCGTCGAGCTCGCGCGTGCCCTCGTCTCCAAACCGCGCCTTCTGCTTCTGGACGAGCCGGCCGGCGGCATCAGCCATGAAGAGGTCGACGGGATGGTCCGCCTCCTTCGCCGCGTCCACACCGAGCTGGGCATGACGATGCTGCTCGTGGAGCATCACATGGGGTTTGTCATGGGCATCTCGGACCACGTGGTCGTCCTCGACTTCGGCAAGAAGATCGCCGAGGGCAGCCCGACCGACGTGCAGCGGAACCCGGTGGTCATCGAAGCCTATCTGGGCGCCGCATGACGGCCCTGCTGGAGCTCGAAGACGTCCGCTGCGGCTACGGGCCCACGTCGGTGCTCCATGGAGTCTCGCTCTCGGTGCCCGAAGGCGGCATCGTCTCCCTGCTCGGCGCCAACGGCGCGGGCAAGACGACCACGCTTCGCGCCATAACCGGGGGCGTGCCATGGCTCGGAGAGATCCGGTTCGCCGGTCGATCGCTCCGCCGGATGCCGACCGAGGACATCGTGCGCGGCGGCATCGCGCACGTCCCCGAGGGCAGGGGCATCCTGACCGAGCTGACCGTCGACGAGAACCTGCGGTTGGGCGAGCACACGCGAAAGGATCGAGCCGCCGTCCGCAAGGATTACGACCGCGTGTTCGAGTATTTCCCGGTGCTGCGCGAACGGCGCCGGCTGTCCGCGAGCACGCTGTCCGGCGGCGAGCAGCAGATGCTGGCGGTGGGGCGCGCGCTGCTCATGAAGCCGCGGCTGATGCTGCTCGACGAGCCTTCGTTGGGGCTCGCGCCGATCGTCGTGCGCTCCATCTTCGAGATCATCCGCACCATCAACGAGGCCGACCGGGTCGCAGTGCTGCTCGTCGAGCAAAACGCACGCCTCGCGCTCGAGATCTCGACCCAGGCGTATGTGCTCGAGGTGGGCCACGTCGCGGTCCACGGCGCGAGCGCTGAGCTGCAAGGCAACGAATCAGTCCGCCGGTCGTACCTCGGGTACTAGAGTGTCCCACCCCCGAAGTTCCTTGCACCTTCGCGGCCTAGTCGGCCGGGCGCCTGCGGCGCTGAAGCCGGCGTCGCCTCCTGCGCGCGCTCGGTCGCGCATCTATGCGATGCGCTCCCTCACGTGCTCGTCGGCTCCTTGGCTCCGGCCGCCGATGCCGCGAATTTTGCGGCGGACCTCGGGGGCGAGACACTAGTGCAGGAACTCATCCAGCAGGTCGTGAGCGGCATCGCCAGCGGGGGCATCTTCGCCAGCCTCGCGCTCGCGCTGGTCCTGATCTACAACGCGATGGGCCTGGTCAACTTCGCCCAGGGCGAGATGGCGATGTTCGCGACTTTCATCGCCTACACGTTGATCAGCCACGGGGTCAACTACTTCATCGCCTTCCCGCTCACGCTCGGGCTCGCTTTCGTGGGCGGCGTGCTGATCGAGCGAGCGGTCATCAGGCCCGTCGAACGCGCGCCCGTGCTCACGCTTGTGATCGTCACCCTGGGCCTCGCGACCCTCATCAACGGCGCCGCAGGATTTCTGTTCGGATACACGCCCAACTATTTCTCGAGCCCCTTCTCAGCCCACACCGTGAACATCTTCGGCGCCTTCGCGAGCTACCAGGACCTGAGCGTGATCGTGGTGTCGGCGATCGTCCTGGTAGCGATCTACCTGCTGCTTCAGCGCACGACGCTCGGGCTCACGTTGCGCGCCGCCGCCCACCACCCCGAGGCCAGCCGCCTCCTCGGGGTGCGCGTGAGCTGGATGCTCGCGCTGGGTTGGGGGCTCGCGTCCGCGGTCGGGGCGGTGTCGGGGATCATGGTCGCGCCCATCCTGCTGCTGGAGCCGAACATGATGCAGACGATCATCATTTATGCCTTCGCCGCGGCGGTGCTCGGCGGCATCGACAGCCCGCTCGGCGCGGTGGTGGGCGGCCTGATCGTCGGCGTCACGGTCAACCTGGTCGGCGCGTATGTCGTCGGAGGCGACCTCGAGCTGGCGGTCGCGCTGGCGATCATCGTCGGTGTGCTGGTGATCAAACCAAACGGCCTGTTCGGCCGCGCGGCCGCGCGCAACGTATAGATGCAGCGTCTGCGCAGCGCGCCGCCCCGTTACTTCCTCGGCGTCATAGCGCTGCTGTTCTTCATCGGGCTGCCGACGGTGGTCACGAGCTTCCAGAGCAGCGAGTGGACGCAGGTGCTCATCTTCGCGATCGTGATCATGGGTCTCAACATCCTGGTCGGCTACAGCGGCCAGATCTCGCTGGGTCACGGCGCGTTGATGGCGGTGGGCGCCTACACGAGCGCGATCCTCATCCACCGGTACCAGGTCGACTACCTCATCACCATCCCGATCGCGGGCCTCCTCACCGGGGTGGTCGGCTTCGCCCTGGGCATCCCCGCCCTTCGACTTTCGGCGCTCTATCTCGCGCTGGCGACCTTTGCCCTTGCCGTGGTCGCGCCCAGCCTCATCAAGCGCCCGGTTCAGCTCACCGGAGGGGTGCAGGGCATCCTCCTGACACCGCCCGACCCACCGCAGTTCGCCAAGGACGCCTTTGGCGCCGTGACCGGCGGACAGGAGATGACGAGCGACCAGTGGCTGTACTACGTGAGCCTCGTCCTCGCACTCTTGCTGTTCTGGCTTGCGTGGAACCTCGTTCGCCACCGCCCCGGCCGGGCGATGCGGGCGATCCGCGACCGCGAGGTGGCAGCGGCGTCATCCGGCATCAACGTCGCCGCATACAAGACCATGGCGTTCGGCATCTCAGCCTTCTACGCGGGCATCGGGGGAGCGCTTTACGGCCTGAGCATCGGGTTCGTGAGCCCAGACACCTTTCCGCTGGCCCTGTCTTTCCAGCTGCTCGTGGGCGCCGTCATCGGCGGCCTGGCCTCGATCGCCGGTCCGCTGGTGGGCGGCATCTTCACCTTCTGGCTGCCGATCGTATCCAGCCAGTTCGTCGCCTCACAGCCCTGGATCCCGACCGGGATAGCCGCAGCTTTCAAGAACGCGGGGCCGCAGGTCAGCTATGGGGCGCTGCTGATCGCGATCATGATCTTCGCCCCCAACGGGGTCGTGGGCCTGGTCACCGCCGGCTACGGCCGCCTGCAGGCGCGGCTCCGCGGCGCCGGTGATCGGGGAAGTGGACAAATGCCGTCCGACCCCCAGACTGTTTAAATACATGGGCAGAAAAACAGGAGGAGCTTCTATGGCAAAAATGGGACCACGTCTTGGGGTGCTCGCAGCCTTTCTCGTGACCCTGGCCGCCTGCGGAGGCTCCAACACCCCCGCGGCCCAGAGCGACGTTGGCATCACGAGCAACTCGATTCTCCTCGGCAACACGATCGCCCAGTCCGGGCCGGCTCGAGCGTATGGGACGATCGCGAACGCTGAGAACGCCTACTTCACCTACGTCAACAACACCAAGGGCGGCGTCAACGGCAGGATGATCAAGTTCAAGATCCTCGATGACGCCTACACCCCGGCCAATGCCGTCACGCTGACCAAGCAGCTGGTCGAGCAGGACCAGGTGTTCGCGATGTTCAGCGGCCTCGGAACGCAGACCCAGACTTCGGTCCGGGACTACCTCAACACTCAGAAGGTGCCGCAGCTCTTCGTGGCAACCGGCGCCACCACCTTCATGGCGGACTACAGCTCGCACAACTGGACGATCGGTTGGCAGCCTCCCTACCAGGGCGAGGCTCGCATCTACGCCAAGGACATCCTCGCCAACCACGCCAGCGCCAAGATCGGCGTCCTCTACCAGAACGACGACTACGGCCAGGACTATCTGAAAGGCCTGACCGACGGGCTCGGCTCGAGCGCGTCGCAGATCGTGGACAAGGAGAGCTACGACGTCACGGCAGCGGTGCCGACGCTCGCGGCGCAGCTGTCGAAGCTGAAGGCCTCCGGCGCTGACACGCTGTTCCTCTTCACCACGCCGGCCTTCACGATCGGCTCTCTGGCGATCGTGACCAAGATCGGATGGGCGCCGCTGATCTACCTCAACTCTGTATCGAACCCGCAGGTCTACATGGGCCTTGCTCAGAAGTCGGGCGCAGCGCTCGGAAACGTGACCAGCGTTGGGTACATCAAGGACCCGACCGACCCGCAGTGGGCCAGTGACGACGGCATGAAGCTTTACAAGACCGTCATCGCCAACTGCACGACCTGCAACGTCATGGACGGCTTCAACATCTACGGCGTCGCGGTCGCGTACACCATGGTCGACATCCTCACGCAGGCGGGTTCAGTCATGACCCGCAAGAACGTGATGGACATCGCCGCCAAAGGGCTCAACGAAACCAATCCGTTCCTGCTTCCAGGCGTAAAGGTCAAGACGACCCCGAGCGACCACTTCCCCATCACCCAGGAGCAGGTGATCCACTGGAGTGGGACCGGGTGGACCCTCCAGGGCAGCCTCATCGACGAGCGCGGAACCATCAAGTAGCAGATCCTGAGCGGGGCTGGCTCGGAGCCGGCCCCGCTACCATTTCGTCGGTGCTCGATCGACTGAAGCCTTACTGGCTGCACGCCTATCTGCTCACCTATACGCCTCTGCTGCTCCTCGCGGACAGCCGCATCACCGCCTTGTGGCAACAGTGGGGACTTGGCGTCCTCACGTTCGCCGTGCTTTACCTCGCGGCGCTCAAGGCCCCCAAGGAACAGCGCATGCAGGTTTGGATCTGCGTCTTCGTCGCCACGGGCTTCGAGATCTTCGGGTCGCTGATCTGGGGCGTCTACCGCTATCGCCTCCACAACGTCCCCTTGTTCGTGCCGCCTGGCCACGGATTGGTCTACTTGTTCGGACTACTCGCGGCGCGCACTCCGGTCGTGATGGATTACGGCCGCCGCGTGGCTCGGGTGGTCCTCGCCGGCGCGGGCACATGGGCGCTGTTGGGCGTGACGCTGCTTCCGCTGCTCACCGGCCGGGTCGACCTGCAGGGCGCCATGTGCCTTCCCGTGTTCGCATGGTTCGTCCTGCGCTCGCCACGGTGGCCGCTGTTCGCCGCCATCTTCATCGCGACCGGTGAGCTCGAGATATTCGGCACATCCTTCGGCAACTGGTTTTGGCTGCCGGTCGCGCCGTGGACGCACATTCCCTCCGGCAACCCGCCGTCGGTGATCGCGGGGGGCTACTGCGTGATCGACGCCTCAGTGCTGCTCGTCATACGCGCCTTCGTCTGGTTCCGCGCTCAGCCCTTCATCTCGACGCTGGCGCTGCCAAGGGTGGTGCGGTTGCCTTCTGAGTCCTCGCCCCAGACCTCCAGCTCGACCTGATCGCCGTCGACCCTCGTCACCTTGCCCTGGCATAGGTACGGGCGGCCGGGCACGTCGATGCCGCGATAGCTGACCTCGAAGCTCTTCAGCGTGCCGTCCTCTCCCAGCCAATCCGTCACCAGCTGGCCCAGAAACGCAGCCTTGAGGAGCCCGTGCAGGATCACGCCCGGCAAGCCCACACTGCGAGCGAAGTCCTGGTCGTAGTGGATCTCGTAGAAATCCCCCTGCGCGCCCGCGTACTGGACGAGCTGGCGCGTGGTCGGGTGCTTGACAAGATCCCGAAGCTCTTCGCCGACCTTCGGATTCATCGCCTTATCGCCGTCCCGCGCAGACGCGCCACCGTGCGCCCGTGCTGGTTGACGTACTCGGTCTCGAAGATGATGAAAAGCAGCGAACCGCTCGATCCGGTCTTCTCGTAGACGTCCGCAACGCGTCCTGTTGCGGTGATGCGGTCGCCCACCTGGACGGGCTCGACATACTCGAAACGATTGCCGCCGTTGAGCCATCCCTTCCCGTACTCCTCAGCCTCTTCGAGGTGGATCGAAGCGGGAACGAGCGCCACCAGGAACGTAGGCGGGGCCTCTTGCAGCCAGCGCGGGTTGGGATCGCCGATCGCCTCCGCGAAGCGCTTGAGGTGGCCGGCTTCGACGGTGGCGGAGATGGGCGGCGCGGTCGAACCGATGCGAGCGCGCAGCCGGTCGAGGACAGCCGTCGTCGCCACTACCGGCCGCGGGGGAGCCCGAGCACGCGCTCGGCGATGATGTTGCGCTGGATCTCGGACGAGCCGGCGTAGATCGTCTCCGCCTGCGCCCACATCCATCCGTACTGCCAGCGGCCGTCTTCAATCGCAAACTGGGAGCCGGGCGCCAGCGCGCCGTAGGCCCCCTGAACGCCGACCGCCGTCTCCTGGATGCGCTTGTCCATCTCGCTCCAGTAGAGCTTCGTGAGCGACGCTTCCGGTCCGGGCGCATGGCCTTGCTGCGCGCTCGTGAGGTTCCTGAGGCCGATGAGGCGGAACACATGCGCCTCGATCTGAGCCTGCGCGACCTTCTGGCGGACGGTGGCGTCAGAGCCGGCGCCGCGATCGCGGGCCAGGCCGGCAAGCTCGGCCACAGCGCGCTCGAAGCGCGCCGCCTGGGCGAGGCCGCTACGCTCGAACCCGAAGACGGTCATCGCGATCTTCCAACCCGCCCCTGGCTCGCCGACGACGTCGCGGTCCTCGACTACGGCGCCTGAGAGGAAGATCTCGCAGAACTCACCGCCCCCGGTCATCTGGCGGATCCGCCGGACCTCGACACCAGGCTGGTGCATGTCGATGAGGAAGAACGAAATGCCCTTGTGCGGCTCGGCGTCGGGATCGGTGCGCGCAAGCAGAAAGCTCTTGTCGGCGTAATGCGCGCCGCTCGACCAGGTTTTCTGCCCGTTAACGACCCAGTGGCCGTCGCGCCTTTCCGCGCGAGCGCGCAAGCCCGCGAGGTCGCTGCCCGCGTCAGGCTCGCTGAATCCCTGGCAGAAGATCAGGTCGCCGGAAAGGATCTGCTCGACATAGGTTTCCTGTTGCCAGGGCGTCCCTTGCACGAGAAGCGTGGGGGCGAGGAGGCTGACACCCAAGCGCCCCAGGATGATCGGCGCTCCGGCCTTCGCCATCTCCTCCTGGTAGATCGCCTGCATGACCGGGCTCGCTTCGCGACCACCCGCTTGCCTGGGCCAGGCGAGCTTGAGCCAGCCGGCGTCATGGAGGCGGCGCTGCCACTGGCGCTGGAGGTCGGTCTCCTCTTCCTCGCGAAAGCCACCGACACCCTTGTTGCGCCACTCTGCGGGGAGGTTCTTGGCAAGCCAGCCGCGGACCTCTTCTCGGAAGGCTTCCTCGTCCGCGGTGAAGCCGAGATCCACGATTTGGAGGCTATCAAAACGGGCATCCTAGAGGGGATGGCGTCTGAGGTCCTATGCGGCCGGTGCGGCGCGCTGCTCACAAACCCCAACATGCCTTGCCCAAGATGCGGCGCTCCCGCGTCGGGTGCGTACCAAGCCGCCCCCGCCGCCCGGCAATCGCGCAAGAGCCCGGGGCTCGCGGCGGCACTCGCGATCGTCCCCGGTCTGGGCCACTTCTATCTCGGCCACAACGTGAAGGGTGTGGCCTACCTCGTCGGCATCGGAGGCCTTCAGTTCTTCGGCGCCGATCTCGACCTGACCGTCATTGGCGCGGCAGTCGGCGTGCCCATGGAGCTCGGCGGCGGCGGCCTGTGGCTCTTCAGCATCGTCGACGCCTACCGGACCGCCAAAAAGATGGAGGCGGGTAACGCCTAGCTCGCTTTTTTACCCCACGAAGTCTTCGACTTCGCGGGGACCCCTATTTTCTGCGGCGCCTCGTCGTCGTCGCTCGGCGCTTTGTCGCTGCCGCCGGCTTAGTCGTCCGGCGCCGCCGTTGCTTCGTGCCGGTGAGCGCTTTTTGCACGCGGCGCTGGATGGTGCGCAGGCTGCGCTCCACGGTGGTGCTGGCGGCTTTCGTCCCGCGCGCGGTGAGCTTCTCCACCTGACGCTTGAGCTTGCGATTTTCTTTGATCAGCTCAGCGACCATGCTGTTCAACTGCTCTATGAGTTGATTGCCACCAAGCCTGCGTCGTGTCGTGGTCTTGGTCTTGCTGCCCGGTGGACGACCGCGACGCCGGCCCGTGCTTGTTTGCCCCTGCGCGTTTTCCTCTCCTGCCATTTCGGGCTCCCTGATCTAGAGAAACTTGAAGCGAACAAATCGCAGTATAGCCACGATTTTCCGCACCAATAGTTGTCAGGTCATGCGGCGGCGAGTGCAGGCTGACGCGAAATGCTCTTCAAGCCTTCGCGTGCTAATTCATGTGCAGGATTTGCTTTACGGCTGACATAACGGACGACGCGCCAGCCGCGACGGCATCGTTCACGCACTTCGTGCACAGCAATGCGAAAGCTGTCGCTCGAAGGCATGCGACTGCGCACAACCGGCGCGCAATCCGTACGCACGATCACGCGGTGATAAGGCCAGCGGGCCGCGGCGAGGTCGAGCGCTCCGGCGCACACATGCGCCTCGAGCTGAGCCGAACCGCCGAGATGAGAGAAGCCGAACGATTCCGTGTAGACGGCGCGGCCCCTAATGAAAACGGCCAGGCCACATCCTGCCCGGCCGTTTCTGTCGAGAGCGGCGTCAACGTAGATCACCAGGCACTCCCGCAATAACTGTCCCTCCTTGAAGGCGTTGATTGAGGGAGAGCCTAACACTATGTTGCGGGCTTGTGACAACCAGTCCACCAGATGTGGGGTCGAAGGCCGAATTCACTCCGCCGGGGGCAATTCCGCTCCCATCGCGTGGTAGCCGCCATCGACGTGCACGAGCTCGCCGGTGGTCATGTTCAGGTAGTCGGACAGGAGCGCGACCACGGCCCGGCCGACAGGCGTCCGGTCCTGAAGGTCCCAGCCCAGCGGCGCCCGTACTCCCCACACCTCTTCGAAATCCTTGAAGCCCGGAATCCCGCTCGCGGCCAGCGTGGCCAATGGACCTGCACAGACCGCGTTGACGCGAATCTTGTAGCGGCCGAGATCGCGAGCCAAATATCGAGTCACCGATTCCAAAGCTGACTTCGAAACGCCCATCCAGTCGTATTTCGGCCAGGCCTGCGTGGAATTGTCGAAATCCAGAGTGACCAGCGAACCGCCGTGCTCGCGCATCAAGGGAAGAAAACCAACGGCCAGCTCTTTGAACGAAAATGCGCTGACCTGCAGCGCGGTGGCGACGCTTTCCCATTTCGTGTTCAGGAATTGGCCGCCGAGCGCATCCGGTGGCGCGTATGCAACCGAATGGACGAGCCCGTCAAGTCGATCCCATCGCTTGCTCGTTTCTTTTGCGGCCGCGGCGATGTCATCGGGTTTGGTGACGTCCATCTCGAGAATGTCAGGCACTGGATTCAGTTTTTTGGCGGTCATCTGCGTGATGCTCATCATCCGGCCGAAGCTCGTTAGCAAAAGCTCCGCGCCTGCCTTCTGCGCCTCGACCGCGATCGCGTAGCCGATGCTGCGCCGATCGCTCATCCCGGCGATGAGGATTTTCTTTCCAGTCAGTATCACGGCCGAATTCTAGGGTTTGTCCCCTGTGGCGACCGGAGCATCGCGGCTCGACCAGTCGCTCCAGGATCCTTCGTACAGGCGGACGTCGGAAAATCCCGCGAGCTCCAGCGCCAGCAAGTCGTGGCACGCGTTGACGCCCGAGCCGCAATAAACGACTGCGCCATTGGTGCCGTCCACACCAAGCGCCTCATACCGGCGACGCAGCTCATCCGGGGTCTTGAAGCGGGCGTCGGCGTCGAGGTTGTCGATCCACGGAGCGCTGACGGCGCCGGGGATGTGGCCTTTCTTCGGGTCGATCGGCTCGCGCTCGCCGCGATATCGCTCCCCGACGCGGGCGTCGATGAGAACCCGTCCCGCGCGAGCACCGCCGTGGGCCGCTTTCGAGAGCCGTTTGACCTGCTCGAAGTCCTGAATGCGCGTCCGCTGAGGCGAGCGCGCCTTGAAACTGCCGGTCCGCACCGCCTGGACGTCGGTCTCGAGCGGCTGGCCCCATCCTTGCAGGCCC
>Ga0209160_1004124_pt1 | contig 11691 bp, 8 predicted proteins | sample GraSoiAngelo_153_FD_186167 | JGI IMG/M metagenome (GOLD analysis project Ga0209160, IMG submission 186167) | Grasslands soil microbial communities from the Angelo Coastal Reserve, California, USA - 14_1009_12_40cm (SPAdes) (version 2) | ecosystem: Environmental > Terrestrial > Soil > Grasslands ...
AGCCGCAACGACCAGATCGCCCTCGACCTGCGTCTCTTCGTGATCGATCTGTGCGACGAGCTCGACCGCTCGCTGCGCGAGCTGGCCCTGGCGCTCGTCGAGCGAGCGGACCGCGAGGTCGACACAGTGCTCCCCGGTTACACGCACCTGCAGCGCGCGCAGCCCGTCTCGCTGGCGCATGTGCTCCTTGCGCACGTCGAGGCGCTGCGACGCGACCGGCAGCGCGTCGCACACGCGCGCGAGCGCGCCGCCATCTCCCCCCTCGGCGCCGGGGCGCTCGCCGGCACCCCGCATCCGGTCGACCCCGAGTCGGTGGCCCGCGAGCTGGGTCTCGAGCGCACGTTCCGCAACAGCATCGACGCCGTCGCCGACCGGGACTTCGTTGCGGACTTCCTTTACGCCGCGGCGCTCACCGCGGTGCACGCGTCGCGCTTCGCGGAGGAGCTCGTCCTCTGGACGAGCGCGGAGTTCGGCTTCGCCGAGCTCTCGGACGAGCACGCGACCGGGTCGAGCATCATGCCGCAGAAGAAGAACGCCGACGTCGCCGAGCTCGTGCGCGGACGGGCCGGACGGATCGTCGGCGACCTCGTCGCGGTCCTGACGACGCTCAAGGGTCTCCCGCTCGCGTACGACGGCGACCTGCAGGAGCAGCGCGTGCCCCTCTACGACGGCGCGATCGTCGCGCCGGCGCTCGCGGCGCTCGCGACGGTGGTGCGCGGCCTGCGCTTCGATCGCGAGGCCATGCACCGCGCGACCGAGCGCGGGATGCTCACCGCGACGGACCTCGCCGATCACCTCGCGCGAAGCGGGGTTCCCTTCCGCGAAGCGCACGAGGTGGTCGGGAAGATCGTGCGCGAGCGGCTCGCGAAGGGCGCGGATCTCGCCGGCCTGACGCTCGAGGAGCTGCAACGCCACGACGCGCGCTTCGCCGCGACGGCGCTCGACGAGATCGCGGTCGAGAAGAGCCTCGCGGCACGGACGTCTCCTGGCGGGACCGCACCGGCGCGCGTGCGCGAGGCGCTCGCCGAAGCGCAGCGGGCGCTGCGCAGTTGAGCGTCGCCATCCGCCAGGCCGGCGTCGAGGACATCGAAGCGATGCGAGACCTCATCGCGCGGTACGCGCGCGAGGACCGCATGCTCGAGCGGTCTCGCGACTTTCTCCTCGAGCACCTGCGCGACTTCGTTGTCGCCGAAGACAACGTCACACTCGCTCGCGAAGCGAGCGTTGAGAGGGGAGTCGTCAGGGCAGGGGTAGGGGCCCCTGGGCGCGACAGCGACCCCCCTGCGAGATTCATGGGCTGCTGTGCGCTAGCGGTCCTCACGCGCGAGCTCGCCGAGGTCCGCTCGCTCGCGGTCCGTCCCGAGGCCTCGGGGCGGGGGATCGGTGGCGCGCTGGTGCGCGCCTGCGTCGCCGAAGCGCGCCGGCTCGGCGTGCGCCGCGTGTTCGCGCTCACGCTGGTGCCGGAGTTCTTCGAGAAGTGTGGCTTCGCACTGACCAGCCTCGGGCGGCTGCCCGAGAAGAGCGCCGCCGAGTGCCCGGTCTGCCCCAAGCGCTTCGCGTGCGACGAGCACGCGATGCTCCTGCATCTCGACGGGACCGCCCCGCGGCCGCTCGTGCCGGGCGAGCCGGTGGGCTACACGCGGCTCTTTCTCGGCCGCGAGCCCGAGGGTTCGCGTTGAACCGGAGCCTGCGCCTCTTCGCCGCGGCCTTCGACACGGTCGCGATGGCGGGCGTGGCCTACGTCGACACCGGTGGCCGTTTCGCGCGCGACCTCGCGGAGTACGTGCTCTGGGGGTCCGTGGTCGCCGCCGCGATCTGCGCGTTCGTGATCGCGACGAGCGGCGCGGGCGCCCTGGCCTGGGTCGCGATCGGCTACGTCCTCTTCGGCGGCGCGCTCACGGCCGGGAGCCCGCACTGGGGCCTCGTGCTGCTCGCGCTCGCCCTCATGCCGCTCATACCGCGACCCAATGGCTCGCTCGTGCTCGGCCTCGGTCTCGCGGTGGTCGCAGCGTTCGCGTCCCGTGTCGCCATCGGGCTGATCCTGTAGTGATCGCGCAAGTAACATCGCCGCAGTGACCACCCGCCCGACCGTTCGCGCGGCGAACGGTCTCGTCGCGAGCGGGCATCACCTCGCCACCGCAGCGGGTCTCGCCGCGCTCCGCGACGGCGGAAGCGCCGCCGACGCCGCCGTGACCGCGGCCGCGGTGTGCGCGGTCGTACTTCCGCAGCGGACCTCAATCGGTGGCGACCTGTTCGCGCTCGTCTACGACGCGCGCGCCCGTGAGGTGAGCGCATACAACGCCTCGGGCGCGGCGCCGCGCTCGCTCGCGCTCGACCGGTTCGTCGCGGGCTACCCGGAGCAGGGCGCGATCGTCGCGACCGTCCCCGGGGTCATCGGCGGCTGGGCCGAGCTCCTCGCCGACCACGGCCGGCTCGGCCTCGAGCGCGCCCTCGCGCCGGCGATCGCGTACGCCGAGGACGGCTTCCCGGTGAGCGACCGCCTCGCGGAGTCGATCGCGGACGACAGCGAGCGCCTCGGCCGCGACGACGAAGCCGCGCGGATCTTCGGTCCGCGCGGCCGCTGGCCGCGCGTGGGCGAGCTCTTCCAGCAGCCCGACCTGGCCGCATCGCTCCAGGCGATCGCAAGCGAGGGCGCCGACGCCTTCTACCGCGGCGACCTCGCCGAGCGCTTCGTCCGCGGGGTAGCGACCGCCGGCGGCGCGATCGCGCGCGAGGACCTCGCGGCATTCCACGTCGACCGCCCGGACCCGCTCTCGGTCGAGTACCGCGGCCTGCGCGTGTTCGGCCAACCGCCGGTCTCGCAGGGCCACATCCTGCTCGAGGAGCTCGCGATCGCCGAGGGCCTCGGCCTCGGCGGATACGAGTGGGGCGGCGCCGATCTCGTGCACCTCATGGTCGAGACGAAGAAGGCCGCGTTCGCGGACCGTGACGCGCACGCCGGCGACCCGGCGCTCACCGGATTTGACGCGGCGCGGCTCCTCGATCCCGAGTACATCGCGGCGCGCCGTCGCGCGGTGACCGCGAAGGCGGCCGACCGCGTCGAGGCAGGCGCGTTCGCCGCCGCGGACACGACGTACCTCGCGGTCGTCGACCGTGACGGGAACGCCGTGTCGCTCATCGAGAGCGTGTTCAGCGCATTCGGTTCGGCCTGCGTCGTGCCGGGCACGGGGATCCTCCTGAACAATCGCCTCATCGGCTTCTCGCTCGATCCGCGATCGCCGAACGCGCTCGCCCCGGGCAAGCGTCCCGTCCACACGCTGAACACCGTCCTCGCCCTCGATGGCTCGACCCCGCGGTACCTCTTTGGCACGCCCGGCCGGCACGCGCAGGTGCAGACGAACTTCCAGCTCGCGGTCGCGCTGATCGATCACGGCATGGACGTACAGCGCGCGATCGAGGAGCCGCGCTGGTACCACGAGTCGGGCCGCGTGCTGCAGATGGAGCGGCGCTTCCCCGAAGCCGTGCGCAAGGCGCTCGCCGGCAAGGGTCACGAGGTCGCGGTGGTGGATGATTGGGCCGAGGTCACCGGTGGTGCGCAGGCGATCGCGATCGAGCAGAACGGCGTGTTCTCCGGCGGGGCCGACCCGCGCCGCGAGGGCTACGCCGCTGGTTATTAGGGGGGCGCTGCCCCCCGCCAGTCGGGGGGCGCCGCCCCCCGGCCCCCGACGCTTCGGCCATGCGTGTTCGCTTCTTCTCCTCTGCGCGTCGCTCCTCGCGGCGTGCGAGCCGGGGCCGCCACCGCCCGAACCGGTCGCCCGCGCCTACGCCGCGGCGTGGGCCAAGGGCGACTACCAGGCCATGTGGGCGCTCGTGAGCGACGAGGCGCAGCAGCGCGTCGGGGCCGCGGGATTCGTCGACCGCCTGCCGCGCATCGCGGACGAGATGACATTGAAGTCGCTGGACGCCCGCACCGGAGCGGCCTCGCACCCGGCGCTCGCGAACGGCTCCCCCGATCCGCGCCGGGCGACGGTCACGCTCGACGTCACCTTCCACACGCAGCGCGTCGGCGACGTCGCGCGGCAGACGGCGCTGAACCTCGTGCTGGTCGGGGACAAGGACAAGGCCGCGTGGAAGATCGACTGGACGCCGGAGGCGATCCTCCCGCACCTCAGCGCGGGCCGGCTCGTCCGCATGACCCGACTGCCGACATCGCGCGGCCGCATCGTCGCGCGCGACGGCACCGAGCTCGCCACGTTCGTGGAGGCCGCGGTCGTCGGCGTCGTCCCGGGCCAGATCCGCTCCGAGCCTGGCATGCTCGCCTCGCTCTCGTCGGTCCTCGGCATGAAGGCCGACGACATCAAGGCGAAGTACACGCAGGCCTGGGTGAAGCCGGACAGCTTCGTGCCGATCCGCACGATCGCGGCGGAGCAGGTGGCGGCGCTGCGGCCGCGGCTCGTCGTCATCGAGGGCGTCCAGCTCCAGGCGACGCGCGTGCGCACCTACCCGACGGGGCTCGCCGCGCAGACGCTCGGGTACCTCACGCAGGCGAGCGACGACGACGCGAAGCCCAAGAGCGGCCGCGGCGTCGAGGCCGGCGACCTCATCGGGCAGAAGGACAGCGGGCTCGAGGCGACGCTCGACGACGAGCTCGGGGGCAGCTACGGCTTCCGTCTTGGGATCATCGAGGCCGACGAGCGGCCGGTCGAGACGCTCGCCGAGACGCCCGCGATCGCCGGCCGCGACGTCGTGCTCTCGCTCGACCCGAAGATGCAGGCGGCCGCCGAAAAGGCGCTCGGCGACCGCAAGGGCGCGATCGTCGCCGAGGATCCCTGGAGCGGCGAGATCCTCGCTCTGGCGAGCCGGCCGTCCTTCGACCTCAACGCGTTCGCCGGCGGCGACGCGGGGGCGGTCGCCCGCTACACCTCCGACCCGAACCGTCCCCTGTTCAACCGCGCGACGTTCGGCCAGTACGCGACCGGCTCGTCGTTCAAGCCGATAACCGCAGCGGCCGCGCTCCGCGAAGGCCTCTACAAGTACGGCGACAGGATCGACTGCCCGGCCCGCTGGACCGGCTACGGGCCGCAGTGGGTGCAGCTGAACCACGAGACCGCGGATCTAGGGGCGATCGACCTGCGTACCGCGGTCGCGCGCTCCTGCAACTCCTTCTTCTACGAGCTCGGCAAGCGGCTGAACGACAAGAGCGCCGATCTGCTCCCGAACGCGGCGAAGAGCTTTGGCCTCGGCAAGGCGACGGACATCGACTACGTCTTCGAGGCGGAAGGGCTCGTGCCCAGCCCCGCGTGGAAGCAGCAGCGGTTCAGCAATCCCGCCGACAAGGTGTGGAATCCCGGCGACGCGACGAACCTCGCGATCGGCCAGGGCTTCATGCTCGCGACGCCGCTGCAGATGGCGAACTACGCCGCCGCGCTCGCGAACGACGGGATCGTCTGGAAGCCACGCCTCGTCACGGAGATCCGCGACCGGAGCGGGACGACGGTGCGCAAGCTCGAGAAGATGATGGCGGGCCATGCGAACGCGACGAACACCGAGCTCTCGCTCATCCGCGACTGCATGCGCGCGGTCGTCGCAGATCCGGACGGCACGGTGTACTTCCCATTCCGCGGCTTCGGCGTCACCGTTGCCGGGAAGAGCGGCACCGCCGAGACGCCGTCGGGGAACCCCAACGGCTGGTTCATCGGGTTCGCCTCGTTCGAGCAGCCGTCGGTCGCGTTCGCCGCGGTCTTCGAGGAGTTCAAGGAGTCGCCGGGGACCTTCGCCTCGCAGGCCTCGGGCACCGCGGTGCGCGCCGTGCTCGCCGCCAAGTTCGGGCTGCCCTGAGCGGACGCTAGAACGGTAGCGAGAGCGGGAGCTCCTCCCAGGTGTTCCCGAGGTCGGGGCTCGAGAAGAGATGATCCGACGCCGCGGCATCCCTCGTGACGATGAGAAGCGTGCCACCCATCATCAGCGGCGCGAACTGAGCGTTCGCCGCGCCCGGCTGCGCTGGCGTGCAGTCCCATGAAGAGCCGCCGTTGCGCGTGATGAGGACGCCGCCCGGGTCGCCAGCGTCGCGGCCCCCGCTCGCGAGCACGCCGCGATCTGCGTCAAGAAACGCCGGGCGCCAGACGGTGCGACCCGCGCACGCCAGCGCCCCGATGCCGTCCGCAGCGAGTGCCCAGGTCTTGCCGTCGGTCGTCCGGTAGAGCCGGACCGGACAGCTCGCCAGCGTGCACGGCTCGGCCCGATTCGCCACCGCCCAGGCGTGAGTGGCGTCGAGGGCGGTGACGTCCGCGACGGCGACGTTCTCGAGCTGCGTCGACCACGTCCGTCCGCCGTCATTCGTCGCGACGATGCGCGATCCCGGGGAGCCCGACTCGCCCGCGGTCCACCACGAGGTCCGGATCGCCCAACCGTGCTGCGCGTCCACGAAGCGGACACGGTCCAGGACGTCGTCGTCCGGCGAACGCCAGCGGACGTTCCACGTCGCGCCTCCGTCGTCGGTGGCGATGAGCTCTGCCCGACAGGGGCTGCAGGAATCGCGGAACTGGATCGCCCAGCCATGGCGGGCGTCCGTGAACTGCAGGGCGCGGAACGTCTCTCCGGTAATGCCGGTTGTCTCGTACGCCAAGAGGAGCGACCACGATCGTCCCCCGTCCGTGGTGCCGAGGATCACATCGCGGCACGGCGGATAGAACGCCGCGTGCTGACAGTTCGTCTGCGGCCCGCGCACGATCCGGCCCAGCGCCCAGCCGTGCAGGATGTCAGCGAACGTGATGTCCCAGACGGATCCGTAGATCGGCACGGGGAGCCGGAGAGCGCCGCCACGCTCGGGTCTCAGGACGATGTTCCCGTCCTGATAACCGAGGACCCAGCCCTCACGGTCTTTGAAAGTGAACGGAGACCTGACGACCCGCGGAGCCGGCGGCGCCTGAGGGGCCGGCGCCGCGCGGGGAGTCGCGCTGGCGGTCGCGCTCACGCTCACCGCGGCGCTCGCGGTGGCACCAGTTGACGGGCTCGCGGTCGCCGCCGGTGTCGGGGTCGCCGCGGACGCCCGACTCGGATCCACAGTGAGCACGCTCCTGGTCGCCGGACCCGCGGTCATCGGGGCCGCTGCGGGAGCCGCGCAGCTCGTCATCAGAAGGGCCAGCAGGACGCCACGCATTTGCCGAAGGTAGAAGGCTTGCTCGGCGGCTTCGTCCGCGACGAGACCTCCAAACTCGTACGGGCACCCTAGTAGTTGATCGGCCCCCTAGACGCCGTTCGCCACGCCCTGCGGGAGCGTGAAGGTGAACGCGCTGCCCGAGCCGGGAGCGCTCTCCACCCAGATCCGGCCGCCGTGCAGCTCCACCATCCGCCGGGACAGCGCGAGCCCGAGACCGGTGCCCTCTTCGGGCCGACCGCCGGCCGTCTGACGGAACTCTTCGAAGATGCGCGTCTGTTCGTCCGGCGCGATCCCGATGCCGGTGTCGCGTACCGTCATCACGACCTCGTTCGCATCGTGGTGTGCGCTGACAGTGATGCGCCCGTCGTCGCCCGTGAACTTCACGGCGTTGGCGAGCAGATTGAAGAGGACCTGCCTCACCTTCCGCTCGTCGGCGACGACATCCCCGATGTCCGATGCGAGCTCGGTCGTGAGCTCGATCCTCCGCTTCGCGGCGCGCTCGCGGACCATCGTGACGGCGCTGTCGACCGCGGCAGCGAGACCAAAGCGACTCGGCTGTAGCTCCATGCCTCCCGCTTCGACCTTCGACAGATCGAGGATGTCGTTGACGAGCGCGAGCTGATGCCTACCGGAGCTCAGGATGTCGTCGACGTATGCCTCTTGCCGCTCGTTGAGCGCACCGAACATTCGCTCCTTCAGCACTTCGGAGAAGCCGATGATCGCGTTTAGGGGCGTGCGCAGCTCGTGGCTCATGTTGGCGAGAAACTCGGACTTCGCGCGCGTTGCGCGAGCGAGCTCGGCGTTAGCGGACGCGATCGCCTGACGAGTGCGGACGATCTCGCTCGTCGCGCGCGCGAGCAGAGCAGCGCCCAGCAGAAGGAAGGCGACGAGCGCGCCCCGGCTCAGAAGGCTCTGATCGAGCGCGCGCTCCACCTCGGGGTCGGCGGGATCGGTCACCGCGATGACGTGCCAGTCGAGCCGCGTGACGTTCGCCGTGGCGACCAGCCGACGCTGCCCGGTCAGCGGATCGGTGGCCAGACCACGGAATGGTCTCCCATCAATTGTTGCGGCGATGACCGGGTCCGCAGTGATCCGCGCGAGGTCGAGCGAGTTCGTGTCAGCTTCGCTCGCGCGAAGGAGCGGCGTTCCGGCCTTGCCAAGTACGTAGACATCCTCGGCGATTCCTCTCGTCGCCGCGATGGTGACCCCGAGCGGCGCGAGGTCGAGCTCGGCGATGAGCCACGCCTGCGGTGCCCCCGGCGCTTGCACGGCGGGCACCTTGAGAGGCAGGACGGTCTTGCTCGCGAGCCGGTAGGGCGCGGCGAAGAAGGCATCCACCAGCAGCGGGTTCGTGGTACCCGGGTTCGCAGCGATCGTGTCGGCTCGGCGCTCCAGAGGCGGGTTATGGATCGTGCCCCGGAACGCGTCATCGGGCGGACTCGATCCGAGCACAACGTAAGCACCGTCGGTCGCCGACAGTCGCAGCACGTCCGAACCGAGCGCTAGCCGTAGGTCGCGGAGTCTCGTCTCCAGTCCTTCGACCCAGGCGGCGTCCCGTGCCGGCGCGCGGAGCACCTCGCGGATCTCGCCGCTCGCGAGACCCTGTGCGGCCGCCCGGAGCGCGACGGCGCGCTCCTGTACGACCGCGGCTCCGCGATCCGCTGCGTCGAGGGTCGACCGCGAGCGTTCCGTCGCCACGCGCTGCCGCGCGTCGGTGTCGGAGACCGCTCCGAGCCACAGGATGGGGATCGCGACGAAAAGTGCGACGACGGCGACGACCGCCCACCACCTCGCGAGGAGCCACTCGAGCCTGGACTGCACGGTGAGAGGCTATTCCCGTGCTTGTTTGCTCGTCTGTAAAGCGGAGTACGCCGGTGCGCGCCGTCGCTATCCTTTCGCCATCCCCACGGCGACCGACACCGGTGTTTCGCGCCGTCTCGAGAACGGGTTGACGCTCTACGGCCTCGAGGCGCGGCATGCGCCTGTCGTGACCCTCTGGGTCTGGTACCACGTTGGCGGGCGCAACGAGGTGCCCGGGACGACGGGCATGTCGCACTTCCTCGAGCACATGCTGTTCAAGGGCACGCCGCTCCATCCCAAGGGCGATCTCGACAAGCTCCTCGCCCGGTACGGCGCCCTCTGGAACGCCTTCACGAGCGAGGACGTCACCTGCTATTTCGAGACGGTGCCGCGTGAGCGCTACGGTGTCGCGCTCGAGCTCGAGGCCGACCGCATGCGCAACGCGCTCATCTCGCGCGAGGAGACCGAGGCCGAGCGCACGGTCATCGTGAGCGAGCGCGAGGGTCTCGAGAACGATCCTTCGTTCCTCCTCGGCGAGCAGCTGCAGGCGATCGCGTTCAACCGCCATCCCTACGGCCAGGGCGTCATCGGGAGCAAGGACGAGATCAAGCTCATGACCCGCGACGGCCTGTACGCGCACTACCGCCGCCACTACGCGCCGAACAACGCGTACGTCATCGTCGTCGGCGATGCGTCGCCGGACGAGCTCGTCGACCGCGCGACGCAGGCCTTCATGCCGCTCGACGCCGAGGCGAACGTCGATCCGCCCAAGGCGCCGGAGCCGCCGCAGTACGGCGAGAAGCGCCTCGTCGTGCGCCGCGCGGGCGGCGCGGTGCCGATCATCCAGATCGGCTTCCACACGCCGCGCGCGTCCGACGCGATGGCCCCCGCGCTCACCTTCCTCGCCGTCGCTCTCGCCGGCGCGACGGCCGGAGGCGGGGAGTCCGCCTCGGGGCGCTCGTCGCGCCTCTACCGCGCGCTCGTCGACACCTCGCTCGCGACCGACGCCGACGCCTCGTACAACCTCATGAAGGACCCGTACCTCTTCGTCGTCGAGGCGACGCTCCGTCCCGGCGTCACGCACGACCGCGTCGAGAAGGTCATCCTCGAGGAGCTCGCGCGCATCTCTCGCGATCCCGTGACGGATGACGAGTTCGCGCGCGTTCGCCGCCAGCTCCTGAGCGCGACGGCGTTCACGACCGACACGGTCACCTGGCGCGCCTGGCGCTGGGGCAGTCTCCTCGCGACCGGTGCGGCGACCTCGCTCGACGACTGGTACGCGCGTCTTGCGGCGGTGACGGTCGACGAGGTCCGCGCCGCCGCGGCGGCCACGTTCAGCGAGCGCAAGCGCAACGTCGGCTGGTTCGTGCCCGAGGCCGTCTGATGGACGTCCGGCGGCGCACCCTCGCGAACGGGCTGCGCGTCGTCGTCGCCCCGATCCCCGGGCTCCGCTCGGTCGCCGTGCTTCTGGCGATCGAGGCCGGGCAGTGGTTCGAGCCCGCGGGACGCCCTGGCATCGCGCGTCTCTGCGCGCTGGCGATGCTCCGCGGCACCACGACCCGCGACGCCAAGACGTGGGCGGATGCGATCGACGCGCTCGGCGCGTCCGCGCGGCTCGACGTCGGCTCGCATGCGGCGGTGTTCAGTGCGCAGTCCCTCGGCGACGACCTCGGCGCGCTCCTCGACCTCATGGCGGACGCGGTCATCCGTCCGGCGCTCGCCGAAGGCGAGGTCGAGCTGGTCCGCGCGCAGACCCTCGCGCAGATCGAGGAGGACGCGCGCAATACGCGCGCTGTCGCCGAGCGTGCCTGGCGCGAGCTCGTGTATCCGCCGGGCCATCCTTTCCATGCCCGCGCGATCGGCGACGCCGCCGTCGTCCGTTCCGCCACCGCCGAGGAGATCCGTGGCCACCACGGGCAGGCGATCAGGCCGGGAGGCGCGGTGCTCGTGGTCGCCGGCGGCATCGATCCGGAACGCGCCGGCGCCGCGGGCGAGCGTGCGTTCGGCGCGTGGCAGGCGAAGGACGGCCGGACCAAGCGCGAGGTCCGCGCGGTCGCGCTTGCCGCGGCGGTACGCCGCCTCGAGGTCGTGCCCGACAAGACGCAGAGCGATGTGATCATCGGGTGGCCGGGCCTGCCGCGGAACGATCCGCGGTTCGTCGCCGCGCGCGTGACGAACATGGTCTTCGCGGCCGACACCTTCGCGAGCCGCGCGGGCCATGTCGTGCGGGACGAGCTGGGCCTGGCGTACTACGTGTTCAGCACGATCGGCGCGTCGCGCGGGCAGTCGCCGTGGACCGTGCGGATGGGCGTGAATCCGCAGAACGTCGAGCGGGCGATCGCCGTCGCGCTCGACGAGCTGCGCAAGATCTGCGACGGCCAGGTCGCGGCCGAGGACCTGGCGCTGGCGCAGGACAAGCTCGTCGGCGAGCTCGACGTCGTCCGCGAAAGCCCTGGCGGTGTCGCGGGCCTGGTCCTCGAGGCGGAGCTCTTCGACCTGGGTCCGGACCACTTCGAGCGCTATCCGCGCGAGCTCCGCGCGGTCACGCGCGACCAGGTGGTCGAGACGGCGCGCTCGTTCCTGCCGCCGGACCGCCACGCCCTCGCGATCGCCGGACCGCCGCTGCCCGAGGCGGCGTGAGCACAGGTCGGGGGTCTGAGGGGGCGCAGCCCCCTCAACGCTTCGACTCGCTCACGAGGGAGCTCCTCGAGCGGACACGGACCGTCGAGATCGAGACGACCTCGCCGAAAGGTACGGTCCATCGAGTGCCG
>Ga0209160_1004128_pt1 | contig 11688 bp, 15 predicted proteins | sample GraSoiAngelo_153_FD_186167 | JGI IMG/M metagenome (GOLD analysis project Ga0209160, IMG submission 186167) | Grasslands soil microbial communities from the Angelo Coastal Reserve, California, USA - 14_1009_12_40cm (SPAdes) (version 2) | ecosystem: Environmental > Terrestrial > Soil > Grasslands ...
GGCGCCCGCCGTCGGCGCCCGACCGTCGACGTGCCCCTCTACGAAGTCGATGAAGTACTGCCGGCCGATCAGGTCGGCCGCCAGGTGAATGTTCATAAGCGGCATGCGCAGCAGCCTCGCCGCATCGATCACCCGGTCGTAATTCCTCGAGTGTCCCGCCTTTTCCACGGGGGCCTTGCGTTCGAGCATGGCCTGATGGGCGCGGGGCCGCGGGATGCCGGCAGCCAACATCTGCTCCTCGTGCCGGTCGATCATCCGCGGGAAGTTGAGAGCGGCGCGTGATCCGATGGGATGGTGCGCAATCACGCCGTCGAGCCCCAGCTGTCGGGCGAGCAACAGCTCGCCCACGTCGATATCGATGCCGAACAGCACCCGGCGAACCTCTCCGTCCAGATAGACCTGCGAATCCTCGGGAGTTCGTTCGCAGCCGGCCAGCCGGTCGGCCAGCGCCATCACCTCTGTCAGGCGCATTGCCGCGATTATGGCAGCGTCCGCGGAGCCGCCGCCGCTCGGTTGCGCTATCGTCTCGTTTCGTGCAAGCACAGGACGGCGGCTTTGCCCCCACGTTCAAGGAAGCCGTCGGGCGCTGGCGGCGGCGGCACCGCCACCCGCCGCCGAACGAGACCTGGTTCGCGATCCACTACCGGGTCGGCTGGCTGGTCGAGCGGCTGAGCTATCTCGAGAGCATTCACCTTCTGCGCCAGGGGCTGGACGTCCGATCTCTGTCAGCGGAGCGGCCGGCCCGCAAGCGGCGCGACGATAAGGGCGCGGGTGGGACAACCGCCGACGACGAGGGGATCGACGTCGAAAACGAGCCGGTCACATCCCCGCCCGATGTCGCATAATCCGAGAGCGATGCGAGGCTTAAGAAAGCCGCGCTGGATCAGTGCCCTGCTCGGCGGTCTGGTTCTGCCGTTCGATCCGCTCCTCGGCATGGTATTGCTGGTGGTTGGTCTGTACGGGCGCTCATCGCGGCCGGCGGTCGTTCACGGTTCGGAGGCCGTCGAATCCTGAGGGTCTATCTCGGGCGCGCTGTGAGCGGAGAGCTGGGCCCGCGGAGCCTGGAGGCCGTCCAGCTCGCGCATCGGGCGCTCCTGGAGTTTGGGGCTGAGGTGCTCTGCGAGCGCGTGGCGGACCCCGACTACCGGCCTGGGCTGGACAGACCAGAGCTGATCGCGGAGATGATGCGCCGAGAGTTGGACCAGGCCGATGCAGGGTGTCTCGAGATGACCGGTAAAAGCACCGGTGTGGGCTTCGAGGCCGGCTGGCTTCTCGGACGCGGCCGGCCGGTGCTGGCTCTCTACGACACGGACGCGCCCCCGGCATCGGCCGTGGTCCGCCATCCACCCTTTGACCACTGCCTCTCGGTCGGCTACAGCGACCTGATGGAGATCAGGGCCGCGGTCACCGACTTCTGTCGCACCATCGCCGCGCACGTGGCAATTCGCGCCGAGGGCTGACTAACCGGCACGTAGACTGCTGGGGTGGCCTTCCGCGCCTGCGTCCTCACTGTCAGCACCAAGGGATCGCGGGGCGAGCGCGTCGACGAGAGCGGGGAGAAGGTCGCCGAGCTGCTCGGACGCCTTCCCGCCGAGGTGGTCGGCCGGGCGGTTGTCAGTGACGAGGTCCATGACATCCAGGAACAGTTGAGGGGCTGGCTGCGCAGGGTCGATCCAGACTTGATCGTGCTCACCGGCGGCACCGGTCTCGGTCCCCGCGATGTCACCCCGCAGGCGGTGGAGCCGCTGCTTTCCTATAGCGTGCCCGGCATGGCGGAGGCGATGCGGGCGGCCGGGTTGAAGAAGACGCCCCACGCCATGCTTTCTCGCTCCCTCGCCGGCGTGTCCGGCCGCACCATCATCCTGGCGGTCCCCGGAAGCCCGCGTGGCGCCGCGGATAGTCTCGAGGCTTTACTCGAAGCCCTGCCGCACGGGCTCCGCACGCTGCGCGGCGAGGTTGCTGACAGCCCGGCTGCCCACCGTCCTTCCTAGTCGCGGCCGGCGATAGCCTTACCGCATGCCCGGCCGGATCCGTGTTGGCATCTCCTCCTGGACCGAACCGACCCTGATAAAGGCGGGGACGTTCTATCCGCCTGACGCCACCACCGCCGAGGATCGACTGCGCTTTTACGCGACGAAGTTTCCGATTGTCGAGGTGGACAGCACCTTCTACGCCATCCCCAACCCGAAAACGGCGCAGCTCTGGGTCGAGCGGACCCCCAAGGATTTTGTCTTCGACGCCAAGGCATATGCCTTGCTCACGCAGCACCCCACGCCGGCAGCCCGCCTCCCCAAGGACCTTCGAGAAAAGCTGGGCGATTCGAAGGCAAACCTGTACTTCAAGGACCTGGCTCCTAAGGACAAAGAGAGTGTCTGGGACCGGTTCCGCGAGGGCCTGCAGCCCCTCCAGGACGCGGGCAAGCTGGGGGCGGTCGTCTTTCAGTTTCCAAAATGGTTCCTGCCCAACCCCGCTTCGTATCGCTTCATGGAGGACCTGCGCGAGTGGCTTCCGGATTTCGCGATCGCCATCGAGTTTCGGCAGGTCGCCTGGATGAAGGAGGAGCGCCGTGAGCGGGTCTTCCAGTTCCTCAAGGGCCACGGATTCACTTACGTGGCGGTCGACGAACCCCAGGGCTTCTCCTCGAGTGTCCCTCCGGTGATCGCGGTCACCGCGCCGCTGGCCATGGTCAGGTTCCATGGACGTAACCAGGAGACCTGGGAGAAGAAGGGCATCAGCACCGCTGAGAAATTTCGATACCTGTACGACCGCCCGGAGCTGAAGGCATGGGTGCCGAACCTGCGGAAGATGGCTGCCGACGCGACCGAGGTCCATGCAGTCATGAACAACTGTTATTCGGACTACGCCGTCCGCAACGCGGCAGACCTGAGCGAGCTGCTGGCCTGAGGCGGCGCCGGCTGCCGGCCGGCTGCGGCAAGGAATCGGGTAGGTAGGGAGTTGAACTGGTAGCCCTCAGCGGCGCCCAGATGCAAGCCTATCAATCGGCCCCGTGCCCGTATTGCGGTGCCACCTGGAATCCACCGGGGGCCCAGGCGTGCGTCAACTGCCACAACGCGCTGCCGCCGGCGCAACCGACCTACGCCCCGCCTGGCTACGGGCAGCCGGGACAGGCTCCCCAATCCGGGCCTCCGCCCGACCAGCAGCCGGGCTATCCGTATCCGCCGGCGGCCTACCCGCCGCAGCCGGGATATCCGCCCCAGGCGCCGTACCCGGGGCAGGCTCCGCAAGGATACCCGCAGGGATACGGGCAGGACCCTTACGCCCAGGCCCAGGCGGGGCAAGGCTATCCCGGGTACCAGCCCGGCGCGCCCTACCCACCCGGCTATCCGGGTCAGACGTCCTACCCCGGGTATCCTCCGGCGCCGGCCGCGGCTGCGCCCACCAACACGCTGACTCTGTTCGGCCAGCAGGTCGCACTGCCTATCAACCTGCCCGCCACGCTTGCGCGGCTGCGCCTTCAGAACGCCATGGTGCTGGTTGGGGCGGGTATCGTGCTTCTCCTGGTTGTGCTGGGCGCGCTGCCCCTGCTCGCATCCAGCCAGATCAGCGGAGCGGACACGGCGATCACCCAGGCCATTTCCCACGAGAAGAAGGTCGACTCCGCTTTCAATGACTTCTTCAAAACCGGGTCATCCTCAGCCGACCTGACGGCTCAGACCGCAGAGCTCCACAAGGAAGTGCAGAACGTTGCCGATGCGCTCAGCCTGGTTCAGGCAGACGAGGCGGCACTCAAATCCGCTGACCAGCGGCTCGCCATCATGTCCTGGCTGGCGCTGCCAAAACATGGCGCGATCGTCAAGGAGCGTGCCCGGCTGGCGACCGCTCTCAAGGGTTTGCAGCAGGCTGACCAGGCGCTCACCGCCGGCGTGAACCAGGGCAAGGTGATCGAAGCCCTGTTCGGTGCGCTGGTCGATTACACGAAGATGGCCGCCGCCGTCACTCGCCACGATCTGACCGGCGCCGGTGCCCCGTACCCGGACGCGCACGAGAAGATGCAGCTGGCGCTCTCGCTCGATTCTGGCCCGGGTATCCCGACCGGTCTCGACAAGGAGCTCAAGGCCTTCGACGACGTGTTGAACGACACCGAGCAGATGGTCCAGGCGATCCAGTCGAAGGACTCAGCAGGAACCCAGAAGTACGCCGCGATGATTCAGTCAGCCCTGAAGGCCATGACCGCCGCCGCAAACACGATTCCGTCCGACTACAACACCAAGAACTTCCAGCCGATGCAGGACGCCTACCACGCGGCGATGAAGTCGCTTACCTCAGCGTCCTAACGGCCTGCGGGCCGCTCTAGCGCCCCGCTCTTACCACCCTCCTTCCTGACCAGCTCCACCCCTTCGACTGTCATCCAGCGGTCGGCGCTCTTTGCCATGTCGACCACGGTCAAAGCCGCCACCGAGGCCGCGGTCAGCGCCTCCATCTCCACGCCGGTGCGGGCTTCGCAACGGACGAGCGCCTCGATCCGGACCCCCGGCAGCTGAGAGTCGGTCTCAACGCTGACCTCCACCAGGGTCAGGGGCAAGGGGTGGCACATCGGAATCAGCTCGCTGGTCCGCTTGGCCGCCTGGATGCCGGCGATCCGGGCGGTCGCCAGCACCTCGCCCTTCGGCAGGTCGCCCGCCTGGATGGCATGCATGGCTTCGTTCGTCATCCGCACCCTGGCACGCGCCACCGCTTCCCTCAGGGTGACCGCTTTCTGCGATACGTCGACCATGCGCGCATGGCCGGATCGGTCGGTGTGTGCCAGCGGTGAGTCGGTCATTTGCGTTCAGCCGCCAGGTGATCGATGTCATCGCGCCGGAAGTCTTTCTGCTGTGGCCGGTTCGATGTCCCTCGAAAGATCGCCTGCTCCCCGTAGCGCTCGCGCAACGCGTCCAGCCGATCATCGAGCGCAGCCCGCTCCGCGGCTCGGCTTTCGAGCAGGCTCAGCTGTACGGCTCGCGCCTCCAGGTTGCTGACCCCGGCGCCGATCAGCCGAACCGGCCGCGATTGGTCCAGATGCTCATCGAGAAGCCGCGTGAAGGCCTGGGTGAGCTCGTCGTCACGGTCGCTGGGGTAGGTAAGGGTTGCCTGACAGGAATGAGTCTCAAACGGGTAGTAGCGAATTTTCATGGCGACCGTGCGCGCGGCCAGGCCATGCCCGCGGAGGCTGTGGCCGACATCCTGCAGCAGGGCCAGAGCGGTTTCGCGAAGCCTGGGCGGATCCAGGACGTCCTGGTCGAATGTGACCTCCCGGGAGATGCTCTTCGGGTCGCCGGGCGGCATCACCGGGCTGGGATCGATGCCGCGCGCATGGGCGTGCAGCAGCCGTCCGTACTGGCCGAACAGCTCTCCCAACAGCAGCTCCGGGAGCGCAGCCAGATCTCCGATGGTGCCCACCCCCAGGGGCTCGAGCCGCCTTATCGTGCTGGGGCCGCACCCGGGCAGCTTCGATATCGGCAATGGCCGCAGGAACGCCGCCTCCCCGCCCGCGTTGACGACCACCAGGCCGCGTGGCTTGCGCAGCTCCGAGGCCACTTTCGCCACCAGCTTGCAGGTGGCGATCCCGATGCTCAGGTCGAGTCCGCAGCTGCGCTTGACCTCGTCCCGCAGCCGCACGGCGACGGGTTCCGGCTGGCCCATGAGCGCCTGGGACCCGGTCAGGTCGAGGTAGGCCTCGTCCAGGGACATTGGCTCTACCAGGGGTGAGTAGCCATGCAGGATCTGGAAGACCTGCTCCGAGGCGTCGCGGTACGCCTTGAAATCACAGGGGACGAAGATCCCCTCGCGGCAGAGCCGCCGCGCCCGAGCGAGCGGCATCGCGGAGCGAACTCCGAACACGCGCGCTTCGTACGAAGCGGCCGCCACCACTCCTCGCTCACCAGGAACCCCGCTCCCGCCCACGATGACCGGCTTGCCGCGCAGCTCGGGCCGGCGCAGCTGCTCGACCGAGGCGTAGAACGCATCCAGGTCGACGTGCATGACGACGCGCGCCATGTTCGTATCTTATGCGCCGCCTTTGCGCTCGCTCCTATAGTGGAGCGGGGCAATCGAGCTTGTATCCATTCGAACGCTTCAGCGAGAGCGCCAAGGAGGTACTGACCCTCGCCCAGTCAGAGGCCGAACGAGGCGGTCTGACATACATCGGGACCGAGCATCTTCTCCTCGGTCTGATCGCTGAGGCGGATGGTCTGGGTGGCCAGGTGTTGCGGGGTTCTGGCCTGGATCTGGCCGCCACCCGGGCCGAGATCGAGCAGGTTGTGTCCGGAGGCGAGCGGACCGTGCAGAAAGAGATGATTCCCACCTCGCGTGTCAAACGCATCATCGAGATGGCCTTCGACGACGCCAGGCTCCAGCATCAAACGCTCGTCGGAACAGACAACGTGCTTGCCGCGTTGCTGGTTGAGGGACAGGGAGTTGCGGCCCATGTGCTGCTGGACCGCGGCGTGACTGTCGAACGGGTGAGGGTGGAGATCGGCCGGCTCAGGGATAAGGGTGTCACGGACAGGATTCGACCGGGCGCAGTTGGAACCCGCAAGCACCGGCACCTCGAAATTGCCGACAGCCACGGCCGGACTGTCTATGTCGACGCGGTCTTTCCGGCCGAGTACTCAGACGCCGAATGTGAGAGTGTCGCTTCCCGTATCCGGAGGGGGATTCTGGAGCCCTAGCGAGCCCGGACGGGCTTGAGATCCTCCCCCCAGCGCTCCAGCGAGTCGATGATTGGCCGCAGCGTCCGGCCCTGGCGGGTGAGCCGGTACTCGACCCGCGGCGGCACCTCGGGAAAGGCGGTGCGGGTCAGCAGCCCCAGCTGTTCGAGCTCTCGCAGCCGGGCGCTGAGAATTTTCGGGGTTGATCCGGGAAGCATCCGAGCGAGCTCGCCGAAGCGCTGCGGGCCGTCCATCAGGTTGTGGAGGATCAGGAGCGTCCACTTGGCGCCGACGATCGCCAGCGCCCGCTCGACCGGACACTCGTGTCCGGCGCTGACCGCGGCCAGGGCTCGCATCTGACCGTTGCCGGTACTTGCTCTCCTCATTTCCCTTCTTCTGACACTTTACTTTTGGTAACTACTTGCTTTTTTAAAGCATAAGGCCGTAGGCTGAGGTGGTCAATATATCCGGCATATCCGGCCCGGTCGGGGCAATCGGGGGTTTTATCAATGAGCGCTGATTTCGGTCTGTTCGTTCTACGCGTCGTCCTGGGCGTGGTGGTGGCGGCCCATGGCCTGCAGAAGTTCGGGTTTCTCAAAGGCTACGGGCTGAAGGGGATCACCCAGGGTTTCAAGAGCATGGGGTTCTGGCCCGCCGAGTTCTGGGCGCCGCTGATCGCCGTGGTCGAGACCGCCGGCAGCGCCCTGATGATTCTCGGCCTTGGGGGTCCGATCGTTCCCGGTCTGATCGCAGCGGACCTGGCCGTCGCCGCCATAGTTGTCCACTGGCCGAAGGGCTTCTGGGTGACCGATGGAGGCATCGAGTTCGTGTCTCTGATATCTGGAGCCGGCGTGGCCCTGATCTTCGCCGGGTACGGTCGCTGGTCCCTGGACTCGGCCTTCGGCATCAGCTACCCCGGCTGGCTCCCTCCCGTCTGGGCGGTTCTCATGCTTGTCGGCGTCGTGCTTGCTCTGGCCAGCCGCTCCCTTCGGGCGTCGAGCCCGGCTCCTACGGCCTGAGGCGAAGCGGGGAGACGCCTGTAACGGGGGCGTAACAGCCCAGAAAACGCTGAGTCACGCGCTTGCAGCGGCGATATGATGCCGGGGCTGGCAAGGCCCGCCGGCGTCCCTGACCTCCGTCCCCTCTCTGCTCCAACGCTATCCCCTCCTTCCGGCGGGCCGCCGCTCTTCCTACTTAGCCGGCGATTGCGGCTCCGTTTCGGCCTCCGCCCCGCCCGAGCGCAATAGAGCACGGCGCTCGGATGCGTTGCTTCGTGCCTACTTCGCCGCTCGCCGGAAGCTAAAGGCTCGCTACGCTCGCAACCCGCCCCGCCGCCAAGGCCGCGCCTGCGGCGCGGCTACTCCCCCGCCTGAAAGATCCCGGCTGGTGGCTCGTTGCGCCGGGGCGTGGCCAAGTGGATCGGTGCCTTCGAGGACATCTTCATGGTCGGCAAGTGGGTGTCGATCGTGGCAGGCATCTTTGGGGTCAGCGTCGCCGGCTTCCTGTTCCTGGGTCACGGGGGTTTCGGGTCGGGTAGCGGCACCGTAACCCCCACCCCGATCGACCCCGGTCCGGCTATTTCGCGAAGCGGCGACGCCATGCGGCAGCTTCAGAGCATGAACGTGGTGATCAACGGCAGCCTGGGGGCGGGCGACACCAGCGTCCAGATCACGGGGACGGGCAAGCTGGTTTACCCGCACGAGGAGACCTTGTCACTCCAGCTCCGGATCCCGGCCAAAGTCGCCGGCGACCTGGACACGATCGTGGCCGTCAACGAGCGGATCACCAAGGGTAGGGTCCTGATTCAGATCCCGTCCCAGGGGCCCTCCTACAAGGACGTGACAAACGAGCAGAGCGCCCAGATCGTCCCGGGCATGGACCCGGTCGCCAACCTCGCCTTTTCGCATGCCTTCAGGGCGGCGGACGACCAGGGGGACGTCCAGCTCGACGGCGTCGACGTGCATCACTTCTCCCTGGAGGTCAGCCCGACGAAGTACGTCGAGCAGCTAAAGGCGGACCCCCAGAGTTCGCTCTCCCCCCAGGCGGAAGCCGAGCTCATCAATGCGGCGATCCAGGTGGATATCTGGATCGGAGCCAGCGACGACTATGTCCACCAGATGAAAATCGCGGTCACCACGAAAGACATCCGCTGGGATATGGCCTATACGTATTCCAGCTTCGTCAGGCGGTCTTCGGGAGGATCCGCCTAAGCTTCAGACGCCGACCTTCGCCGGCTCGCGTTCCCGCTCACGGGCTGGGGTCCGGCCAGAGTATTCGCGCAGGTCCTCCTCGGTGAGGTGGCCGGCAGCGATCATCAGTTCGACGTAGGTGACCCCCAGATGCGGCGCGGCCCGCCGCAACACCCAGGGCGGCGGGTTCTCCTTGTTCTTGTTGACCGCCTGGTAGAAGTAAATCTGGTTGAGGTCGCAACGCACAGCCAGCCTGTGAAGGGAAATATTCTGTTCGCGGCACTTGCGCTTGAGATACTCGCGGAAATCCAACTCTGGTCGTAGCCCTCCTGCCAGGGTGCCGCTTTGCGGGTCACGCGACCCGGCTAAGACCAGCTAATTATAGGTATCCGCGGGCAGGCTTCGACCGGTGCGCAGCCGGGCGAGTACCTCGGGCAGCTCGCCCAGGCGGTCGATGACGAAGTCGGCCAAGCCCTCGGGATCCTCCTCCTGGCGCCATTCCCGAAGCAGGCCGGCCCGCATTCCGAGCCGCTGGGGTCCCCGCACATCCTCTTTGAGGCGGTCGCCCACGAACACTGCCGCGGCGGCTTCGACCCCGATCTTCTTGAGGGCATCACGGTAGATGGCTGGATGCGGCTTGCGCCACCCGATTCCTGAGGAGAAGGTGATGCCGTCGAAATACTGCTCCAGGCCTAGCGCCCGAAGCTGTCCCAGCATCAGGCTCGGCAGGTAAGCAGCATTCGAGACCAGCCCGAGTTTGAGACCCTCGCCCCGAATAACCTCCAGGGTCGGCACCACGTCCGGACCGACGTGAACGCTCCCGATCCAGCCCTCCTGCTCGAGCTCCATCACCCTCTCGATCAGCTCCGGTTTGAGCTCCAGGCCGATCTGCCGAAGGCTGGCGTCGTATAGGGTGGCGATCTCAACCTCCTCCTCGCGCCCGGTCTCGTAGTCGCGCTGGATCTCCTGGTCGACGATCAGGGACACCCTCTCTATCAGGACCTGGGCCTCCGGTACCTCTCGCTCGAGCTGCGTCCGGAGCAGGTCATTCACACGTTGGTAAGCAGCGAGCAGGGCGGCATGAGGCCGCTCGTCGAAATGGATCAGGGTATGTCCATAGTCGAAGAGCACGGCGCGCAGCGGCTGACTCATGCCAGGGAGCGCAGGGTTTCCAGGTTTTCGCGCCCCTCGAGCAGCTCCTCGCCGGGCGTTTCCAGGATGAAAGCGCAGTGACGCAGCGGCTCGAACTGCAGCAGCGCCCGAAAGCCCTCCAGGCCGATGAAGCCCTTGCCGATGTGATGATGCCGGTCAGCCTTGCCGCCGAAGGCCACGGTCGTGTCGTTGCAATGGCAGGCGTGGATCCGCTGAGGCGGGATGATCGCCACCATCTCCTCGAGGATCCGGCGCATGCCCTCAGCGCCCCGGACGTCATAGCCGGAGGCGTAGGCGTGGGCGGTGTCGAAGGCGACCCCTAGCCGCTCCGCGTGCTGGGGCAGCCGCCCCAGGATCTGTGCCAGGTCATCGAAGCGGGCGCCCACGTAGGCCCCTCCTCCGGCCGAGATTTCCAGCAGGCAGGTGATCGAGTTCCTGACCGTGCTCAGGGCGTAGTCGAGGGCTGCTACAACCCGATCGATGCCCAGCTGTGCACCATCGCCCATGTGGCTGCCCACGTGGGTGACCACGTAACGGCAGCCATATGACTCCGCCCTTGTCATCTCGCTGACCAGGGCATCCTTGGATTTGCGATAGAAGCTCGGGTTGGGCCCGGCCAGGTTGATCAGGTACATCGCGTGAGAGAGGACGGGGTTCACGTCCAGCGCTTTCATGGATGCTTTGAAGGCCGCCGTCGCCTGCGCATCGACCGGCGCCGACCGCCACGCGCTCGGGTTGCCGGTGAAGATCTGGACCGCGTTCAGGCCCAGGGTTCGGATTTCCTCGACCACCCTGTCCAGCCCGCGGCCGGTCCGGACGTGCATCCCGATCCTCAGCGTCGTCATCCAGCCGATGCGGGCTTGAGGGACTTGAGGGTCGCCATGATCCGTTCGATTTCGGAGTCCTGTGCCCCCAGGTGGGACTGGATCTGGAGGGCGGTGTGCAGGACCGCGTCCGCGTCTTCATAGGTCGCCTGCGCCCTCTTGTCGGATGCGGCGGCGAGCACGTTCTGCCCGACGATGATGATGCTGAGCAAGACCAGCTGGAGGAATGTCTGGCTGATCCACGATACGATCAGAACCGGGTTCCCAGAGGCGATCGCGGCAGGAAGCGAAACCAATGCGAGCAGGGCGAAGGCGTAGGCGCACCACATGGTGCCGACGACCGTGGTCACCTTGACCGCCAGCCAGGTGTTGAATCGGGTGGCGGGGCTGTCCCGGGGCATCATGTCGTGGACTCTGACGGGTCTTTCGCGCTTACGCTGTTCGATGCGTGGATGGAGGACGGGCGTGAAGATATTGGACATCCGGTAAGCATCGCACGTACCCGAACTCTCGAGGATCGCCGAAAAAGCTCCTGCGTAGACTGGAGCGCATGTATCGCCTGACCTCCTTCGCGGTCGGCCCCTACGACAACAACGTCTACGTGCTCAGCGATCCGAAGAGCAAGGAAGGCCTCCTGATCGACGCCGCCAACGATGCGCCGCGCATCCTCAAGGAGCTCGAGGGTCTCGCTCTCAGCCATATCCTGACCACGCACGGCCATGGTGACCATGTCCAGGCGCTGCGGCCGGTGCGCGAGAAAACGCAGGCGCGATTCGCGTGCCACGAGGACGACGAGCGCATGATGCCCATCCCAGCCGATCGGCGGATCAAGGACGGCGATGTATTCCGTTTTGGGGAGCACGAGCTGCGGGC
>Ga0209160_1004129_pt1 | contig 11687 bp, 9 predicted proteins | sample GraSoiAngelo_153_FD_186167 | JGI IMG/M metagenome (GOLD analysis project Ga0209160, IMG submission 186167) | Grasslands soil microbial communities from the Angelo Coastal Reserve, California, USA - 14_1009_12_40cm (SPAdes) (version 2) | ecosystem: Environmental > Terrestrial > Soil > Grasslands ...
AGCAGACTTTCCGCCGGTTTGTAGCGGCGACGTTATATCGTCGCGTCGAGAGCGGGGATGAGTTCGTCCTGTAGGCGGAAATTGCGGAGGAAAGGATCCTCGGAAGCCTCAAACTCGTCCCAGGACCCGAAAAACGCGACCTTACCTTCCTGCAAAAAAACGAGCTTATCGGCGATCTTTTTGCCGAGATGCGTATCGTGAGTGACGACGACGGAAGTTTTATGCATGGCCTCTTTGAGCTTGAGGATCAGGTTGCTGGTGTGCGCAGCCATCAAGGGATCGACCATCGTGGTCGGCTCGTCGTAAAGAATCGCCTCAGGATCCTGTGCGAGAGCGCGGGCGATGGCCACGGCGCGTTTCATGCCCGTGCTGAGCTCGTCGGGAAGCTTATCGAGGAACTCGCTGATTTCCAGCATCTCGGCCAGCTCGGCCACGCGCGCGTCGATTGCTTCCGGAGAGAGGTCCGGGCGCTCGTCGAGAGGAAATTCGATGTTCTCGCGGACGGTGAGGGAATCGAAAAGCGCGCCGGACTGAAAGACCATGGTTACGCGCCGGCGAATCTGCACCAATTCCCGCTCGGTCCAATCGGTGATGTCCTGGCCGGCCACGATCACGCGCCCCGAATCAGGTTTCAGGAAGCCGAGGATGTGTTTCAGCGTGACGGATTTGCCTACGCCGCTGCGCCCCATGATCACGCAGGTCTCTCCGGGATCGACGGTGAAGCTGACCCGATCGAGCACCACATGATCGTCGAAGGATTTGCTGACTTCGCGGAACTCGATGTAGTGATCCATTGCGCAGTATTGCCAGCGGCGAAGCTTATTTTACGGCGGAAGCCCGAAACCTGATGAAGGCAAATATGATGAAGGCAGCCGGGATCAAAAGCGCAAGCATAAGTAACTTGTTTGCATGATCTTGCATAGGACATGCAGCCCATGCAGCCGATGAGAGAAACCTGGAAATCCACAGGTCCATTCTCTCCGCCTGAGACTCTAGACTTGACAGAGGGCGTAGGACCGCATATATTAGCAGTCGCCTGAGAGGAGTGCTAAACGCAGACCTCGAAGGTCACCCCGAATATCGCACGGAGGACAACTTACGATGGCAGTCAACGTGACTCCCTTGCATGACCGCGTGCTAGTCAGGCGCATCGAGGAGAAAGAAAGCGTCAAGGGCGGGATCATCATCCCCGATACCGCAAAAGAGAAGCCCCAGGAAGGCGAAGTCATCGCCGCGGGCGCCGGCAAGATCGAGAAGGGCGAGCGGGTTCCCCTCGACGTGAAGGCAGGCGACCGCATTCTTTTTGGCAAATACAGCGGTACGGAAATCAAGATCGACGACGTAGAGTACCTGATTTTGCGTGAGGAAGAAATTCTGGCCAAGCTCGGCGGGGCGGCCAAGGCCGCAACGTCCAAGCGTTAATCGCCGCGCCCCTTGGGCTAAGCGAGAGCAGCAGGTTCTGGGAAAAAAATTCTTAGGAGGATGCGATGGCAAAGCAGATCGTGACTGGGGAAAATTCCCGCCAGTCCATTTTGCGCGGCGTCAATTTGCTGGCTGACGCCGTGAAGATCACGCTGGGCCCCAAGGGGCGCAACGCCGTGATCGAGAAGAAGTTTGGTGCGCCGGTCATTACTAAGGACGGAGTGACGGTGGCCAAGGAGATCGAACTGCGGGATCCGCTGGAGAACATGGGCGCGCAGATGGTGCGGGAGGTGGCTTCGAAGACCTCCGACGTCGCCGGCGACGGCACCACCACCGCTACCGTGCTGGCGCAAGCGATCTTCCGCGAAGGGGTAAGGACCGTCGCGGCAGGGGCGAGTCCGACCGGACTCAAGCGCGGCATCGAACGCGCCGTGGAAGCTTGTATCGACGAGATTCGCAAGCTGCACCGCGACGTCAAAGGCGAGATGATCGCGCAAGTCGGCACCATCAGCGCCAATAACGACAAGCAGATCGGCGGCATCATCGCCGAGGCCATGAAGAAAGTGGGCAAGGACGGCGTGATCACCGTGGAAGAGAGCCGCACCATGGAAACCACGCTGGAAGTCGTGGAAGGCATGCAATTCGACCGCGGCTACCTCTCGCCCTACTTCGTCACCGATCCCGAGCGCATGGAGTGCGTGCTCGAGGATGTCCGCATTCTGATCCACGAAAAAAAGATCAGCTCGATGAAGGACCTGCTGCCGCTGCTCGAGCAGATTGCCAAGATGGGCAAGCCGCTCGTGATCGTGGCGGAAGACGTGGAAGGCGAAGCGCTCGCCACCCTGGTGGTCAACAAGTTGCGCGGCACTCTTCAATGCGCGGCCGTGAAGGCGCCGGGCTTTGGCGATCGCCGCAAGGCCATGCTGGAAGACATCGCCACACTGACCGGCGGCAAGGCCATCACCGAAGACCTGGGCATCAAGCTCGAAAACGTGAAGGTGGAAGACCTCGGGCGAGCCAAGAAAGTCACCATCGATAAGGACAACACCACCCTCGTCGAGGGAGGCGGCAAGACCTCCGAGATCGAGGGGCGCGTGAAGCAGATCCGCACGCAGATCGACGACACTACTTCCGACTACGACCGCGAGAAGCTGCAGGAGCGCCTCGCCAAGCTCGTGGGCGGCGTGGCCGTGATCAAGGTGGGCGCGGCGACGGAAACCGAGCTCAAGGAAAAGAAAGCTCGCGTGGAAGACGCCATGCACGCCACGCGCGCGGCGGTCGAGGAAGGCATCGTGCCCGGAGGCGGCGTGGCCCTGCTGCGCTGCATCCCCGCGCTCGACAAGCTGAAGGCCGATGGCGACGAGGCCACCGGCATCAACATCGTCAAGCGCGCGCTCGAAGAGCCGCTGCGGCAGATTGCTTATAACGCGGGGTTCGAAGGCGCGGTGGTAATCGGCAAGGTCCGCGACTCCAAGGAAGACAACTTCGGCTTCAACGCGGAAAGCGACGAATATGGCGACATGGTCAAGATGGGCGTGATCGATCCCGCGAAGGTCACCCGTCTGGCCCTGCAAAACGCCGCTTCCATCGCGGGACTGATGCTGACCACGGAAGCTCTGGTGGCCGACATCCGCGAGGACGAAAAGAAGGCCGCCAGCGCGGGACCGCACGGCGGAGGCATGGGCGGCGGCATGTACTAAAACGCCGAGGCAATTTCGGGCGAAAACAGAAGGCGGTCCGACTCGAGCCGGACCGCCTTGTGTTCTCCATACCACTGCAGCAGGGCGGCCTAGCCGGCCGGTCTAAAGGCCGCCTCTAACAAACCCGCTGTTAAACGAGCCGGTTGTAGTGGCCGCCCCCCCAGCGACTCCAGTTTCTCTATTCCTCCCTCGCTTTCCGGCTATATAATGCTCGACCAAGCTGCGGGGAGATTCTTTCGCGCCGGCCTCTCCGGCATGGGACGGAGTTCCGCAGTCCTGGAATGCCGAAAGCAATCGCGGCATCCAAACGCCGGACCGCATCGGAGACGACGGCGCTACTACTGGAGGTGAAACCGTGGGCAGAAAACTATCTTTGAGCTTTGCGCTGTACTTCGGGCTTTTGCTGGGCTTGTGCTTCTCGGCAAGCGCTCAGGACGCCAAGAGCGTTTTGCAATCGGCCAGCAAGGCCATGGGCGACGTCAAATCGATTCAATATTCGGGCAGCGGACATGTGGGCGCTCTGGGACAGGCCTTTACGCCGGGCGGGGCATGGCCCATAAACGACATCAAGTCTTATACGCGCACGATTGACTATGGCTCCAAATCCGCTAAGGAAGAGATGACCCTGGTTGAGCCGACTCCCATCCGCAACGGCGGCGGAGGACCGTTCGCAGGCGAACAAAAGCAGGTGAATCTGGTGAGCGGCCAATCTGCCTGGAACCAGCCCGGCAATGCTGCCCAACCCGCGGTCGCCGCGGCGGAAGAGCGCCAGCTCCAGATCTGGCTCACTCCGCACGGCTTCCTGAAAGCAGCCATGGAAAACAACGCCACCGCGAAAAAGGGCAAGGGTGGCACTGTGGTGTCGTTCAGCGAAGGCAAATTCAAACTGGACGGCACGATCGATAGCCAGGGGATGGTCACCAGGACGGAAACCTGGCTTCCGAACCCGGTCCTCGGTGATATGCCGGTGGAAACCGATTACTCGGGCTACAAAGACTTCAACGGTGTGAAGTTCCCCACCACGATCGTGCAAAAGCAGGGCGGATCGCCGGTGCTGAATCTCACCGTCACGGATGTGCGAGCCAATCCCGACCTCGCCCTTACGGTTCCTGACAACGTCAAGGCTGCCAGGATCCCGCCAGTGAATGTCACGAACCAGAAACTCGCCGACGGAGTCTGGTTCCTGGCCGGCGGCACTCACAATAGCGTGCTGGTGGAGTTTCCAAACTATGCGGTCATGGTCGAAAGTCCGCTCAACGATGCGCGAGCCGCGGGCGTACTCGCGGAGGCGAGGAAGCTGATCCCGGAGAAGCCCATAAAGTATCTGATCAATACGCACGACCACTTCGACCACGCGGGCGGCGTGCGTTACTTTGTCGCCGAGGGCGCGACCCTGATCACGCAGGAGATGAACAAGGGCTTCTACGAACAGGCCTGGAAGGCGCCGCGCACGTTGGATCCGGACCACCTGGCGCAGAGTCCCAAGAAGGCCACGTTCGTTACGTTCAAAGACAAGTATGTTCTCAGCGATGGAGGACGCGAGCTCGATATTTATCGCCTCCCTGGCGACATTCACAATGTTGTCATGTCCATGGTGTACCTGCCGAAGGAAAAAATCCTGATCGAGGCAGATGACTTCACGCCGCCTCCTCCGAATGCGCCGTCGGCGGGTCCTCGATCTCACGCCGGCACGGTGCTGTTGTACCAGGATTTGCAGCAGATGAAGCTGGATGTGGCCACTATCGCGCCGCTGCACGGCTTTGTGGTGCCGTTCTCGGAGCTGCAAAAGGCCGCTTCGACCGAAGTGAGCAGCGCGTCGAAGTAAGGTTCACGCAACAGTTGCAGCTCAGGTAAAGCTCGGGGCGCTCGGCCAGTCCCGCGCCCTGAGCTCTTCGTCTGCTACGATAATAGTGATGTCCATCGAATTCGCAACCGTAGAAGAAGCCGCGGAAGAATTTCGGCAGGGCCGCCAGATCGTTCTGGTGGATGACGAAGACCGCGAGAACGAAGGCGATCTCGCGGTGGCGGCGGAGAAAATAACCCCCGCGGCAATCAACTTCATGGCCAAGTATGGGCGCGGCCTGATCTGCCTGGCGCTCACCGAAGAGCGCTGCGACGAGCTGAACCTGCCGCCCATGTCGCCGGTGAATACTTCCGCGCTGGGTACCGCGTTCACTGAATCGATCGATGCGCGCCGCGGAACCACTACCGGCATCAGCGCCTCCGATCGCGCCATCACCATCCTGGCGGCCATCGATCCGGGCACGCGCGCGGCCGATCTGGCGCGTCCTGGCCACGTCTTCCCCCTGCGAGCGCGCCGCGGCGGCGTGCTGGTTCGCGCCGGGCAGACGGAAGCGTCCGTGGACCTAGCGCGCATCGCCGGCCTTTATCCCGCCGGCGTGATCTGCGAAATCATGAGCGATGACGGCAGCATGGCGCGCCTGCCGCAGCTCGCCGAATTTTGCCGCACGCATGGCCTGAAGCTGCTGACCGTGGCGGAGCTGATCCGCTACCGCATGCGCCACGAGCGCTACGTGCGGCGGGTCGCGGAAACCGTTCTGGGCACGCGCTTCGGCGATTTCCGCATGATCGTTTTTTCGAGCGACGTAGACCGCGAACAGCACATCGCGCTGGTGCGCGGCGATTTGTCCGGCCCTCCGCCGCTGGTGCGCGTGCATTCGCATTGCCTGACGGGAGACGTTTTCGGCTCGAGCTCTTGTGATTGCTACGAAATCGTGGCGCGTTCGCTCGAGGCCATCGTGCGCGAAGATCGCGGCGTTTTTGTCTATTTGCACCACACCGGTAGAGGCTTCGGCTTGGAACAGCCGCCGGCGGGATCGGGTGAGATGGCGCGCGTGCTCTATCACACTCGCGGGCAGCTCGATCAGGATGCCGCGCGGCAGCGCCTCTTGCAGCATGAAAGCGGCATCGGCGCGCAAATTCTGATCGACCTCGGGCTCAAGCGCCTGCGCGTGCTCACCAATCATCCGCGCAAGGTGGTGGCGCTCGAAGCCTACGGGCTCACGATTGCCGATCAGGAGCCGCTGCCCATCGCGACGGGACGCGCCACCCATCAGCGCTTCTGACGTTTTCCTCCCGGTTGCTTTATATGCCGACCTTAAGCGTCGTCGCTACAACCGCGCTACGTTGCCACATCTTGTAGCGGCCGCCTTCAGGCGGGCCCGTTGCTCTCGATGGCAGCGTTGAGGATTTCTGATCCGCGAGAACTGCTGGGCTTTCGGGGCCCCGGTTTGGAGACACTGACGTAGGGGCGAATCTGCTCGAGCTTCCGCGCGCTGACGCCCCGAATCGCCAGCAAATCTTCGACGCGCTCGAAGGGGCCGCTTTTCTCCCGGAACTGCACGATGGCCCTGGCTGTAGCGGCGCCGATGCCGGGCACCTGCGCGAGCTGCGCGGCCGTAGCCGTATTCAGATCGAGCGGTGCGCTTGGCGGAATTTTCTTGCCGATCGCCGCGCGAGCGACAAGCAAAGCGCAGCAAAGCAGCAGAAGCGAGCATGCCCGAAGGCGGAGCTTCATCGCGCGGCCCTCTGCGCGCGGCGCGCGATCACGAATGCGGCCACGCATGGCCCCGCCGCCAGACCTCGCACCAGGTCGGCGGTCAAACGAGAAATCTTGAGCTTGCCCAATGCGACCAGAAGCATAAAGCCCGGCAGAAACAAAACGAACGGGACTCCCCAGGGCTGAGCATTTCGGCGGCGGTCGGATTGAGCGCCAGACGAATTTCCGGCGGCGCTTTCGCCGTGGTGCGATTCACCACGGCGCAATTCCTCGCGGCGCGATTCCCCATTCGCGCCCGGCTCATTTTGGCTCTGCATCGTATTCGGTGACCTGCCCGAAGAGCCTGGCCTGATCGGCAACCTGCCCGCGGTCTCCCACGACGACCACCTGCGCATTTGCCGAATCGAAATAGGCGCGCGCCGCCGCCAGCACATCCAAAGCCGTGAGGGCACGGATGCGCTGGCGATAGGTCTCCAGTTCGTCCTCGGGAAGCTCGTGCAGATATACGGTCGAGAGCTGCGAGGCCAGGCCTTCCTGCGTGGCCAGGCCCAGCGAGAAAACGCCGCTCATGTAAGTGCGGGCGTCGGAGAGCTCGTCTTCGGCGACGGCGAGCGAGCGCATGCGATCGAGCTCATAGAAAATCTCCGTGAGCGAAGCGGCCACCACGTCATTGCGCACTGCCGCATGCACGGAAAAATATCCGTGCTGGCGCAAGGCATGCACGCCGCTGCGCGGGCTGTAGGTGTAGCCCTTCTGCTCGCGGATATTCATGATCAGCCGCGAATTGAAGGCGCCTCCATAGATGGAATTGGCGAGCGCCAGGCGCAGCCAATCGGGATGCTTGCGCGTGATGGCGTGATTCGCTACCAGAACTTGCGTCTGCACCGATTCCGGCAAATGTACCAGATGCACCTGCCGGCCGCGCAGTTCCGGCAGGCCCGCAGCCGGAATCGCGGGGACCTCCGCCGGCTTCCACGAGCCGAAAATGCGCTCGATCTGCTCCATCATTTGCGTCGAGGCAAAATCGCCGGCGGCGATGAGCAGGGCGTTGCCGGGGCGGTAGTGGGAGCGATAAAACTCGGCCAGCTGCGTGAGGCGATACTCCTTCACCTGCGTTTCCGTGGGCGCGATGATGGCGTAGGGATGCGCGCCAAAGAGGACGCGGCGCATACGTTCGTTCGCCAGGAAGGAAGGCGTGGTGCGCGCGATGCGCAGCCCCTCGATCATCTGGCGGCGTTCGCGCTCAAACTCCTCTTCGGGAAAGGAAGCCTGCTGCGCCAGCTCGGCCACCAGCTTCAGCAAATCCGCGGAGAACTCCACCAGGCCGTTGAAGCCGATGGCGCTGGTGTCCGCGCCGGCGCTCGTGCCGATATCCGCTCCGATGCGCCGCAAATCTTCTTCGATTTGGCGGCTGGAGCGCGCTTCGGTGCCTGTGCGAACCACCGTAGCCGTGATTTCCGCGAGCCCCGGCGCCTGCGCGGCGGCCGACGCATTGCCGCTGCGGAAATAAAGCTCGCCGGTAAATTTGGGAATGGTGTGCGATTCAACGAGAACGACTTCGAGACCGTTGGCGAGCTTGCGGCGCATGCGGGCCGGCCAGACCACCGGCCGTTCGGGGCCGAGCGACGGAACGTGTGCGAAAGGATCGGGGATCGCCACGGTGGCCATCATGCCGCTCCTTTTTTCGACGGCTGCCGGAACACGATGGCGCGCCGTTTGGGATCGAGGTAGCGCTGCGCGGCTTCGCGAACCTGCTCCCGGCTGACCTGGAGAAAGCCGTCGAGAATGGAATTCACGAGCGACGCGTCGTTATCAAACAGCGTGAAGCAGGCCAGATAATGCATCAAGCCGTAGCGCGGAATGGAAGCTCCATGCCCGCCTTCGAGTGACGACACATATTCGGAGCGAAACTTCACCTTCACCTGTTCGAGTTCGTCCTGCTCGAGACCCTGCTGGCACGCGGCGTCGATGACCGCATCGTAGGCCTCGAGCGCTTGCTCGGAGTTGTATTCGGGCTTGTGCAGCACGCGCGAGACGAGCAGCGTGGGGCCGTTGTAGTCAAATAAATCGCCGACGGGATAGTGAATCCCGCCGGCGGTATCGACGGCGATCTGTTGCTCGAGTACCAGCCGGCGATAGACGCGGCCGGCGCGGCCGCCGTGCAGAGCATGATCGAGCATGGCCAAGGCGTACCAGTCGGGCGTTCGGCGCTCGGGCGCGCGGTAGCCCACAGCGAACGCGGGCAGTGTGCCGAATTTTTCCTCCACCTCGCCGCGACGCACGCCCTCGAAGCGAGCTTCGCTGACGTCGGCCTTCGGCTGCGGCGGGCCGGCGGGAATGCTTCCGAAATAGCGCAGCGCGAGCGCGAAGCCTTCGTCGGGAGTGAGGTCGCCGATCATGAGCAAGACCGCATTGGAGGGCGAATAGTAGGTGCGGAAAAACTGCTGCACGTCATCGAGCGTGGCGGCATCGAGATCGGCGAAATCGCCGTAAAAATTGTGCGCGTTGGGCCAGTTGCGGAAGGCGATCGGCGGCAAATCGAGCCAGGGGAAACCGCCGTACGGCTGATTGAGGACGTTGACGCGAACTTCCTCTTTCACGACGTCGCGCTGATTGCGCAGATTTTCATCGTCCACTTTCAGGGCGCGCATGCGGTCGGCCTCGAGCCAGAGCGCGCGTTCGAGAGCGTTCGAGGGAATCGATTCGTAATAGTTGGTGACATCGTAGTGCGTCGAGCCGTTGAGAACGCCGCCGGAGGAATTGATCAGCTTGATATGCATCATCTTCCCGGCGTGCTCGGAACCCTGGAACATCATGTGTTCAAAAAGATGCGCGAAGCCGCTGCGGCCGCGCGGCTCGAGGCGAAAGCCGATGTTGTAGTAGACGCCCAGAGTTGCCACCGGCGCCGTGCGATCGGGGGAAACAACGACGCGCAGTCCGTTGTCGAGTTCGGTGCTTTCCAGAGGAACGTGCAGTTGGTTCAATTTCGCTCCTTATTTACGCCGTCGCATTCGCGACGGGGGGCGTTTATGCCGTCGCTTCTCCCGCGGGAAAATCGTACTCGGCGGGTGTGCTATTTGATTCGCGCCAACGTGCGCTCGAGTTGCTGCTTTCTCGAGTCGCCGCGATTTCCCAGCACATTCACGCCGAGTCTCGAGAGCGCATCATAGGCTCCGCGATACTCTCGCGGAAAATGCCGCAATGCCTCAAGGTGCCGCTCGATGACGGCAAAATCGCCGCGGCTCAGCGGCCCCGTCCACGCGGCGCGAGCGCCCACGCGCTCGTAATTCGCGAGCGTTTGCCGCGTGAGCGGCACGAGAGCGCGCACCGCGGCTTTCCGGGAGAACCCCACGCTCACCAGGATGCGCACCGCCGCCTCGATCACGGCGAGAACGTGTCCCGCGGCCAAAGCCGCGGCAGCATGATACGCGGCCTTACGGCGCGGCGGGAGTACCACCGGAACGCCGCCCAGTTCGCGGCAAATTCGGCGCGCCGCGCGCAACGCGTCGGCGCTTCCCTCGATCGCACAGGTGGAGCCGGGGAGCCCAGGGATGGTTCGCCCGCTGAACGTCTGCAGCGGGTGCAGCGAGCCGATGGCCGCGCCTCGAAGCGCCAGCGGCCTCAGAACATCGCTGCCCAGGGCACCACTGGTGTGCAGAACGATTTTCCCGCGCCAGGCCCCGCTGCCAGACTTTTTTTTACCCTGCCGCGCCCGCCTGGCGCGGGAGCGATGGTATTTGTCATTGCGCCGCGCAACAGAGCGCGGCCCGGCGCCAATTCGGGCCAGAGCATCCGCTGTTTCGGCGATCGCGCGATCGGGCGTGGCGATCAGGATCAGATCAGCCGCAAGCACGGCTTCCGAGAAGCCCGCCTGCGGCTTGCCGCTGCCGATCCGCCGCCGCGCGGCACGCGCGGTTCGCATCGAGCGCGTGATCACCGGCCCGATGCGCCAGCCCTTTTGATGCAAGCGCCTTCCCAGCACACATCCTACGCGCCCGGCCCCGACGATGGCCACCATGGGTGGGCTGCCCTGCGATCTCATAATCGGAATCGCTAGCCGCCCTTCGACTTCGCCGGCGCCGGCTGCACGGCTTCGGGCGTTGCCGCAGCCTGCGTCTCTGCCCCAGGCGTTGCCACAGGCTGTGGCTGCGCCGCGGCGTCCACCGCCGCCAATAGGCCGCCGAGTTCGCGTTGCTGCAGAGCGCGAATTCTGTCGCGCAGGCCGGCGGCGCGCTCAAACTCAAATTTTTTGGCGGCTTCGCGCATCTGCGTTTCGAGTTGCGCGATCACCTGGCGCAATTCGTCTTCGTTGTGAATCTTTTCGGGAAGCACGTCCTCGGTGGGAACGGTCACGTAATCGGCCTCCACGATCGCGGCGAGCTTCATATCCACGCTCTTGACGATGCTTTGCGGTGTGATGTTGTTGGCTTCGTTGTAAGCCAGCTGCTTGGCGCGGCGCCGATTGGTTTCATCGATGGCCTGCCGCATGGAACCTGTCATTACATCCGCGTAGAGAATGGCCCGGCCGCTGATGTGACGCGCGCAGCGGCCGATGGTCTGAATCAAAGCCGTGGCGCTGCGCAGATAACCTTCCTTATCCGCGTCGAGAACGGCGACGAGGGAGACTTCGGGCAAATCCAAGCCTTCGCGCAGGAGATTGATGCCGATCAGCACGTCGAATACGCCGCGGCGGAGGTCGCGCAGAATGCGCACCCGCTCGAGCGTCTCGATTTCCGAATGCAAATAGCGGCAGCGAACGCCCACTTCGCCGAAATATTCGGCGAGATCCTCAGACATGCGTTTGGTGAGCGTCGTGACCAGGACGCGCTCGCCCTTCTCGGCGCGAGCGTGAATCTCCTCGAGCAAATCGTCGACCTGGCCCTTCACCGGGCGCACCTCGACTTCCGGATCGATCAGGCCCGTGGGGCGAATCACCTGCTCTACGACGACGCCGGCCGAGCGCGTCAGTTCATAGGGGCCGGGAGTGGCGGACACATAGATCACCTGATTGGTGCGATGCTCGAACTCCTCGAAATTGAGAGGCC
>Ga0209160_1004138_pt1 | contig 11675 bp, 9 predicted proteins | sample GraSoiAngelo_153_FD_186167 | JGI IMG/M metagenome (GOLD analysis project Ga0209160, IMG submission 186167) | Grasslands soil microbial communities from the Angelo Coastal Reserve, California, USA - 14_1009_12_40cm (SPAdes) (version 2) | ecosystem: Environmental > Terrestrial > Soil > Grasslands ...
AGTGGTGATGCTGACCCACGAGGCGCGCGAGCGTGACATGCGCACGGCCCTGGCGAAGATCGACCGGCTGCGTGACGTCGCCGCGGCCACCATCATGATCCGCGTGGAGGGCAGTCCGGCGTGAAGGCGTGGCGCGGGGTGATCGAGGAGTATCGGGATTTTCTCCCGGTCACGGACAAGACGCCGATCGTCACGCTCTTCGAGGGCAACACACCGCTGGTGCCTGCGCCCCGGCTGGCCGAGGCGACCGACGCGCGCATGCAGATCTACTTGAAGTGCGAAGGATTCAACCCGACGGGCTCGTTCAAGGACCGCGGGATGACGGTGGCGATCTCGAAGGCGCTCGAGACGGGCTCGCGCGCCGTCATCTGCGCCTCGACCGGCAACACCTCGGCCGCGGCCGCCGCCTTCGCCGCGCGCGCCGGCATCCGCGCCTTCGTCATGGTGCCCAAGGGCTCGGTCGCGCTGGGCAAGCTCTCGCAGGCGGCCATCCACGGCGCCAAGGTCCTCATGGTCGAGGGCAACTTCGATCAGGCGCTGACGATCGTTCGTCAGATCGCCGAACGGCATCCCGTGACGCTCGTGAACTCGGTGAATCCGTTCAGGCTCGAGGGCCAGAAGACCGGGGCCTTCGAGGTCTGCGATCAGCTCGGGCGCGCGCCGGACTACCACCTGATTCCGGTCGGCAACGCGGGTAACATCACCGCCTACTGGCGCGGCTACCGCGAGTATCACCGGGCCGGCCGCGTGAAGGAGCTGCCGCGGATGGTCGGCTTCCAGGCGGCAGGGGCCGCGCCGATCTACGAAAACCACGTGATCGAGGAGCCGCGGACGGTCGCGACCGCGATCAAGATCGGCAACCCCGCGTCCTGGGGTCCGGCCCTGGAGGCGATGAAGGACTCCCGGGGCTGGATCGACATCGTCACCGACGAGGAGATTCTTCGCGCCTACCGCCTCCTCGCCCGCGAGGAAGGCATCTTCATGGAGCCGGCCTCGGCGGCGACGGTGGCCGGCTTGATCAAGCTCGTCAAGGCCGGGCGATTCGAGCCCGGATCAACCCTCGTCCTCACCCTGACCGGCCACGGGCTGAAGGACCCGGACACCGCGCTCGAGTCGGCTTCGCGCCCGACCACGGTGCCACCGCGAGTCGACGCGGTCCTGGCGCAGCTCGGCCTCTGAGCAAGCCGAAGGTCGCGCTCGGCGTCGGGATCAGCGTCGCGCTCCTCGTCTATCTCCTCCGTAGCGTCGATCTGGCCGAGCTCGGTCGGCAGCTGCGCGGCGCCCACTGGGGCTGGATGGCGGTCGCGGTGATCCTCTCCCCGCTTCAGGTTTGGGTGCGCGGGCGGCGCTGGTGGTATCTCTTTCCGCCGGGCTCGAATCCGCAAGGCATCACGCCGGCGATGATGATCGGGTACATGGCCAACAACGTGCTCCCGCTCCGCGCGGGTGAGGTCGTGCGCGTCTATCTGGTCGCGCGACGCTGGAGCGCGGGCCTGGGGGCGGCGCGCAGCCATCCCTTCTGGACCACGCTCGCCACGCTCGTCGTCGAGCGGGTCCTGGACAGCCTGGCCGTCGTGCTCATCCTGGCGGTGCTGGTGCTCGTCGTCCCGGTCCCGCGGTTCCTCGAGGTGGCCGCCCTCGTCGTGCTGGCGATCGATCTGGTCGGCGTCGTGGTGCTGATCGCCCTCGTCGCGGCGCCCCAGGCCTGCGCTCGCCTCATCACGAGACTCGCCGGGCGTTGGCCCCGGCTCCAGCGGCGGGCGCTCACCGCGTTCGAGACGTTCGTGCACGGTCTGGATGGGATCCGTACGCCGTCTCACATCCTCCCGTTGCTCACGTGGACGGTCGTCGTCTGGCTCACGCCCGCGCTCGCCGCGTGGACCGTCTTGTTCGCGCTCGATCTTCACCTGCCGTTCGTGGCGACCTGGGCGGTGCTCGCGTTCGTCGGGCTCGGCATCTCGATCCCGTCGGCTCCGGGCTACGTCGGCGTCTTTCACGCGGCGGCGGTGCTCGCCGTCGGCCTCTTCGGCGTGTCGCGCTCGGCTGGGTTCGGCTACGCGCTGCTCTATCACGCCAGCCAGGTTCTGCCGATCACGCTCGTGGGCTGGCTCTATCTGCTGCGCGAGCACGTGAGCCTGAGCGAGGCGACCCACGCGCGACGGGGCGCCGAGCCCGGCGCGGCCGGGTAGCCGTGCGACGGCGCCATCGCGGGCCGACGCTCCCGATCTTTGCGGTCGGCGCAGGCGTCGTGTAGGCTCTCGCAAGCATGGCGCTGCTCGTTCAGAAGTTCGGGGGATCCTCCGTCGCCGACGCCGAGAAGATCATGAACGTCGCGCGACGGGTCGCCGCGAGCGCCCCGGGGAACCAGATGATCGTGGTCGTCTCCGCCATGGGCAAGACGACCGACGGCCTCCTGACGCTCTCGCGCCAGATCTCCTCCTCGCCCGACTTGCGCGAGATGGACATGCTCCTGTCCGCGGGCGAGCAGGTCACGATCGCGCTCGTGACCCTGGCCCTCCAGTCGCTCGGCCTCAAGGCGCGGTCCTTCACCGGCCCGCAGGTCGGCATGCGGACCGATCACTCGCATACCCAGGCCCGCATCACGCAGATCGACGGCGATCGCGTTCGGCGGGCGCTCGACGCCGGCGCGATTGCGGTCGTCGCCGGGTTCCAGGGACTGTCGGACGAGGACGAGATCACCACGCTCGGGCGCGGCGGCTCCGATCTCACCGCGGTGGCGCTGGCGGCCGCGCTGAAGGCCGACGTGTGCGAGATCTACACCGACGTCGACGGCGTGTACACCGCCGATCCGAACATCGTGCCCGACGCCCGGAAGCTCGCGCGCGTCGCCTACGACGAGATGCTCGAGCTGGCGAGCCTGGGCGCGAAGGTGCTCCAGACGCGCTCCGTCGAGTTCGCCAAGAAGTACGGCGTCACGGTCCACGTGCGATCGACGTTCCGACCGGAGCCGGGCACGCTCGTGACGAGGGAGGAGACCGGCATGGAACAGGCGGTGGTCACCGGCGTGACGCACGACCGGAGCCAGGCGAAGATCTCCATCCTGAGGGTGCCCGACCGCCCCGGCATCGCCGCGCGGGTCTTCGGCGCGATCTCCGCGCGGAACATCGTCGTCGACATGATCGTGCAGAACATCAGCCAGGACGGCTACACCGACATGTCCTTCACCTTGCCGCGCGGCGACCACGCGCGGGCGGTCGCGGAGCTCTCGGAGGTCGTGCGCGAGATCGGCGCGCGCGGGATCGTGCACGACGAGCGGGTCGCCAAGGTGTCGATCGTCGGCGTCGGGATGCGGAGCCATTCCGGTGTCGCCTCGACGATGTTCGCCACGCTCGCGCGCGAGGGCATCAACATCCAGATGATCTCGACGTCGGAGATCGCGGTCTCGTGCGTCATCGAGGACAAGTACGCCGAGCTGGCCGTGCGGACCCTGCACGACGCGTTCGACGTCGCGAGAGGAGCCAACCGATGAGCAGCGGCAAGGCGGCGGTCTTCTTCGGTCCCGGCAAGCCCTTCGAGATCCGCGACGTCCCCGTGCCGGACGTGGAGCCCGACGCGGTCCTCATCCGCGTCTCGCTCGCCAACGTCTGCGGCTCGGATCTCCACTTCTGGCGGGGCGACGCGCCGCTGCGGCTGCCGGAGGACGGCTGGATCTACGGCCACGAGATGACGGGCCGCGTGGCCCGACTCGGCGCCCGCGTGAAGACCGACTCCTTGGGGCGGCCGCTCAAGGAGGGCGATCGGGTCGCTTACACGTACTTCTACCCATGCGGGCGCTGCTACGCGTGCCTGGCCAACGAGCCGGCGGCGTGCCCGGCCAAGATCGAGCGGCCGCTCGGCCCCTCGCAGTTCCCGCACTTTCACGGCGCCTTCGCCGAGTACTACTACCTGCGCGGGCGCGGGGCGATCTTCGTCGTGCCGGATTCGCTGCCCGACGAGCTGGTGGCGCCGGTCAATTGCGCGCTCTCCCAGGTGATCTTCGGCCTCGCGCGGGCGGGCCTCAGCTTCGGAAGCACCGTCGTCATCCAGGGCGCCGGCGGGCTCGGCATCCAGGCGGCCGCGGTCGCCAAGGACATGGGAGCGGCGACCGTCATCGTCGTCGATCAGCTACCGGGACGGCTCGAGCTGGCGCGCGCCTTCGGCGCCGACCACACGATCAACGTCAAAGAGGTCACCGACCGCCGCGAGCGCGTCAACCTCGTTCGCAAGTGGACGGGCGGCGCGGGCGCGGACGTCGCCTGCGACTTCGTGGGATTCCCTCAGGTCATCCCGGAAGGGATCGAGATGCTCCGCTCCGGCGGCACCTATCTCGAGATCGGCACGATCAGCCGCGGCGCCAAGATCGAGCTCGAGCCTTCCCTGCTGGTCTGGGGCTCGAAGAAGATCGTCGGCGTGATCCAGTACGACCCCGGCGTGATTCCCAGGGCGCTCGACTTCCTCGTCCGCAACCGGACCCGCTGGCCCTTCGACCGGCTCATCTCGCACAAATATCCGCTCGAGCGGATCAACCAGGCTTTTGCCGACTCCGAGTGGCACGCGAAGGACACGACCACCATCACCCGCGCAGCCCTCGTTCCGTGATGGCGGGCGGATGACCGGGGTCGCCGGCCATCCGGATGTTCAGGCGCGCTTGAGCTCGTTGCGGTCGATCGGTAGCTTCCGGAGGCGCTTACCCGTCGCGGCGAAGATGGCGTTGGTCACCGCCGGCGCCACGGTCGGCACGCCGGGCTCGCCGAGACCGCCCGGCGCCTCGCCCGAATCCAGGATCTGCACGTCCACCACCGGCATCTCGTTGATTCTCAGCATCTGATAGTCGTGGAAGTTCGACTGCTGCACCCGGCCGCGGTCGATCGTGATCTGTCCGTAGTACGCGGCCGTGAGCGCGTAGACGGCGCCGCCCTCCATCTGCGCCCTCACCGCGTCGGGATTCACGGCGATGCCCGCGTCGATCCCGCAGACGAGCTTGTTCACCTTGACCGCGCCGTCGGGCGCCACCGACACCTCGGCCACGGTGGCGGCGTAGCTTCCGTACGAGAAGACGACGGCGATCCCGCGGCCCTGGCCGGCCGGCATCGCCGCGCCCCAGTTGGCGCGCTTCGCGACCAGCTCGAGGATCGCCTTGTGACGAGGTGACTTGCCGAGGAGCGCCTTCCGGTACTCGAACGGATCCTTGCCGGCCGCGTGCGCGAGCTCGTCGATGAAGCTCTCGATGATGAACCCGTTCTGCGAAGGTCCGACCGAGCGCCAGAAGCCGAGCGGAATCCCGAGGTCCTTGTTGTTCCACTCGATCCGGAGATTCGGAATGTCGTAGGGCATGTTGCGGACCGCCTCGACGGCGGCCGGGTCGATGGTGCCCGCCTGCGCGCGACCCTTCTGGATCAGGATGCCCGGACCGACGACCCGCGTGGACCACGCCGACGGCATCCCGTTGGTGTCGAGCGCGGCGTGGAACACGTTGTACGTCGCCGGACGGTAGAAGCCGTGCGTGATGTCGTCCTCGCGTGTCCACACGACCTTCACGGGCGCGCCGACCGCTTTCGAGGTCTCGACCGCGTCGACGATGAAGTCGATCTCGCCGCGACGACCGAAGCCGCCGCCGAGCAAGGTGGTGTTGACGATCACCTTCTCGGGCGGCAACCCGGTGATCCGCGCGGCGGTCGCCTGCGTGCCGCCGGGATTCTGGGTCGGCGCCCAGATCACGCACGAGTCGCGACTGACCTGCGCGGTGGCGTTCATCGGCTCCATGCAGGCGTGCTCGAGGTAGGGCACCTGATAGACGGCCTCGTAGACCTTGCCGCTCGCCAGCGCCTTGTCGACGTCACCGTCGTTTCTCGCGACCTGGCCCGGCTGCTTGGCCGCGGCCTCGTACTCACGGGTGATGCCGGCGCTCGAGACCTGGGCGATCGGTCCCTCGTCCCACGTGACCTTGAGGGCCCGGCGTCCCTGGAGCGCCGTCCAGAAGTTGTCGGCGACGACGGCGACTCCGTTCGACACCTGAACGACGTCCTTGACGCCCTTGATCGCCTTGGTCGCCGTCGGGTCGAAGCTCTGCACCTTGCCGCCGAACACGGGGCAGCGCTCGACCGAGCCCACCAGCATCCCCGGCACCTGCACGTCGATGCCGTAGATGCCGCGGCCGGTGACCTTGTCGGGCGTGTCGCGCCGCTTGACGGCCTTACCGATGTATTTGAACTGGTCGGGCGTCTTCAGCTTGGGGTTCTGCGGGACGGCAAGCGCCTGCGCCTTGTCCACGAGCTGACCGTACGCAAAACGCCGGCCGGTCGGCCGGTGGATCACCGCGCCGTCTTCCGTCTCGACACTCTCGACCGGCACGCCCCACTCGTTCGCGGCGGCCTGCTTGAGCATCTCGCGCGCGGACGCCGCGGCCTTGCGCCACATCTCCAGGTGGTCGCGAACGCCCCGGCTTCCGCCGTAGGACTGGCTGCCGGTGACGGGATTCTTGTAGAGCGCCGGATTGGCCGGGGCCTGCTCGACCTTCACGCTGTCAAGCGTGGCGTCGAGCTCGTCGGCGATGATCATCGGCGTCGTGGTCAGCGAGCCCTGGCCCATCTCGGGCACCGAGTTAGTGATGGTCACGACGCCGTCGCGATCGATCCGGAGCCACTGGTTGGGCGTGAACACGCCGGGAGTCTGAGCACGCCCGCGCCGCGGGAGCGTGAAGCCGAGCGTGAGCCCCGCGCCGACCGCGAGGCCCCTCTTGAGAATCTCGCGGCGACTGACGAGCGTCGTCATCACGCGCCTGCCTTCTTGAGCGCGGCGGCGCGATGGATCGCCGCCCGGATCCGCTGATAGGTTCCGCAGCGGCAGATGTTCCCGGACATCCCGTCGTCGATGTCGGCGTCGGTCGGCGCAGCCTTGCGCGCCAGGAGCGCCGCCGCGGACATGATCTGGCCGGACTGACAGTAGCCGCACTGCGGGACGTCGACTTCCGTCCACGCGCGCTGCACCGGATGATCGCCGCGCGCGGACAGGCCCTCGATCGTGGTCACGCGTCGCCCCGCGACCGCCGAGGCCGGCGTGACGCACGAGCGAACGGCGGTGCCGTCGACGTGGACGGTACAGGCGCCGCAGACAGCGATGCCGCAGCCGTACTTGGTCCCCGTCAGGTTAAGCGACTCGCGGAGGACCCAGAGCAGCGGCATCTCCGGCGGGACGTCGACCTGCCGCTGCTTGCCGTTGACGGTGAACGAGATCATGGCGGCCTCCTGGCTTCGACCCGGGTGTCGGCGACAGCATGATACGCAGATCGCGCTCGCTTTCGACGATTGTTTTGACGCGGCGCGCGTGTGGCACGAGCGCGTGTCTGAATTTTTCGACTCTAGTCGCGCAGCGGGCGGCGTGGGATCGTCGGCTCATGACCCTCTACACGCGTCGTCAGATCCTCGTGCTGCTGATCCTGCTCGCCGTCGCCGGCCTCGGCCTCGCGGTCGGCCACTGGCGACGAACCCGGCCTGACCTCGCCGACTACTTCGAGCAGCTGGACCGCGCATCGCCGCCGAGCTCGAGCCTGGCGCCGCCCTCCGACAGCGGCGCTCCGGCGGAGCCGTCTTCGTCAGAACCCGAGCCTCGACGCGCCCGACGTGGCAAGGCACCACGGAGCTCGGCCAGCTCTCGGGGCTCGCCGAGCGACACGGCCTCCCCGGCGATCGATCTCAACCGCGCAACGGCGGTCGAGCTGACGCGACTGCCTGGAGTCGGGCCGGCGCTCGCCCGACGGATCGTCGACGCGCGCGACACAGAGGGTCGCTTCGCCCGCGTCGACGAGCTCGGGCGCGTTCGAGGGATGGGCGCTCGGAAGATCGAGCAGCTCCGTGCCTTCGTCACGATCGCCGAGTGAATCTGAACCGGACGCCCCTCGCTCCGATGGCCACGGCCTTCGGAGTCGGAATCGCGCTGGCGTCCCTGGCGACGCCCGATGTGTTCTGGATCGCGTGGCTGATCGCCGTCGCCGCCTGCCTCGGCTTCCTGGCCTTCGGCCGAGCGGCGCTGGCAGCGGGCGCCTTGCTGCTCGGCGTGGCCGCGACGGGCGCGCTTCGCGGCGGCGAGGCGCCGCTTGCCGCGGACCACATCCGGAACGCCGGGTTGCCGCGAACGCTCCGCGTCGAGGGACGGCTGGTCACCGAGCCGAAACGCTGGGCGCCCGATCGCACCCGGCTCCTGGTCGACATCGAGCGGGTCGAGAACGCCCCGGGCTCGGGGCTCGTCCAGCTGACGGCGTACGGGGTGCCGCCGCCGCTGACCGAAGGCCAGCGAATCGCGGCGCCGCTCCGCCTCCACCCGGCCACAGGGTTTCGCAATCCGGGGACCTACGACTACGCCCCGCACCTCGCGCGTGAAGGGATCCACGTCGTGGCCACGGCGCGCGCTGAATCGGTGACACCGCTCGACGATCCCGCACCGCCCTGGTCGGTGCGAATCAAGCGCGAGTCGATCGCGGCCATCAGTCGCGCGCTGCCACCCGCGTCGGCGGCGTTGCTCGCCGGACTCTTGCTCGGTGATCACACCGATCTCCCACGCGACGTCGACGACGCCTTCCGCCGCGCCGGCGTGTATCACGTCCTGGCGGTGTCCGGCTTCAACGTGGGAATCCTGGCGGCTTCCGTCTGGGCGCTCTGTCGACTTCTGCGCGTCCCTCACCGCGCCTCGGCCGCGACGGCGATCGTCGTGGTGATCGGGTTCGCGCTGGTCGTGGGGCCAGAACCCTCCGTGCTCCGCGCCGTCGTGATGGCCGTGCTCGTCCTGGTCGCGACCCTGCTGGACCGCGACGCGTCGGTGACGAACAGCCTCGCGCTGGCGGCGCTCGCGATCCTTGCGGTTCGCCCCGGCGATCTCTTCGATCCCGGCTTCCAGCTCTCGTTCGCCGCGACGCTCGGAATCGTCGTCGCTCCGCTCCCGCGCGGCGCGATTCTCGGCGCGCTCGCCGTGAGCGCCGCGGCGCAGCTGGCGGTCTTGCCGGTCACGCTGACCCACTTCAACCAGCTCTCGACGATCGGCGTCGTCGCCAACCTCGGCGTCGTTCCGCTCGCGGGGCTCGCGACGGTCATAGGGCTCGTCGCGGTCGCCCTGTCGTTCCTGAGCGAGGCGCTCGCCGCCGTCGCGTTCGACGCGGTGTGGCCGATCCTGTTGGCGCTGCGCGGCGTCGTCGCGCTCGCCGCCCGGGTGCCGGACGCCGTCGTCCATCTTCCGGCTCCGGGCTGGATCGCCGTGGCGTGCTACGTCGCGGGGCTTACGCTGCTGCTCGCCTGGCGCGAGAGCCGGAGGCCGGGCGTGCTCCTTCCGGGAGCTTTACTGCTCGCCGTCGCGGTCGGCGCTGCGGCGTGGCCGCTGGTTCGCCCGGCCGACGGGCGGTTGCGCCTCACGATCCTCGACGTCGGCCAGGGGGACGCGATCGTGGTGGAGTTACCCGACGGCCGCACGCTGCTCGTCGATAGTGGATCAGGCGGGCCGATGCGGCTCGATGCCGGCGAGCGCGTCGTTGCGCCCTTTCTGTGGAACCGCGGCATCCTTCGTCTCGCCGCGATGGCGGTCACGCACGATGACAGCGATCACGCCGGCGGCGCGGCGTCGGTTCGGCGCCTCTTCTCGATCGACGAAGAATGGACCGCGGCGAGCCTTCCGCTGGTGCCGCGGCGGTTCGGACGCGTGGAGATCACGCCGCTTCCGCCGCCCGCGGTGACCGGCGGGCGGCGGAACGAGTCCGCGCTGGTGCTGCGACTCGAGATGGGGCGCGCCTCATTCCTGCTCGCGTCCGACATCGGGGCTTCGCGTGAGCGCGAGCTGGTGACCGCGGGGACAGCCCTGGATTCGACCGTACTCAAGGTGGCTCACCACGGCTCGCGTTCGTCCACGAGCGCCGCGTTCCTGCGCGCGGTCGGCCCGAGGTACGCGGCGATCTCGGTCGGGGCGCGCAACCCGTATGGTCATCCGGACGCCGGCGTGGTGGCGCGTCTGGCCGAAGCCGGCGCCGAGACCTATCGGACCGACCGTGACGGCGCGCTCATCTTCGAGACGGACGGTGAGACGCTGACCGTCACTCGCTGGGCCACGCGACGGGTCGACCGCTTCTGCCTCGCCGAAGCGATCTGCTAGAATCGAGCGCCATGGCTCGAATCAACGACCACTACTTGAAGCTGCGCGCCAGCTATCTCTTCAGCGAGACCGGCCGGCGCACGCGTGAGTTCCAGGCGGCGCACCCCGACGCCAAGCTCATCCGCCTCGGGATCGGCGACGTGACCCGACCTCTGTCCGACGCGGTGATCCGGGCGATGCACGAGGCCGTCGACGAGATGGCGAAGCCCGAGACCTTCCGCGGCTATCCGCCCGAGACCGGCTGGGATTTCCTCGTCGACGCGATCATCCGCCACGACTACGGCGAGCGGGGCATCAAGCTCACGGCCGACGAGATCGTCGTGAGCGACGGCGCCAAAAGCGACACCGGCAACATCCAGGAGATCTTCGGGCCGGACTGCGTCGTCGCGCTCAGCGATCCCGTCTACCCCGCGTATCTCGACGTCACCGTGATGGGCGGGCGCGCCGGGAGCGCGGACGCGAGCGGTCGCTATGACCGGATCGTGTACCTGCCGTGCACCGCCGAGAACAACTTCCAGCCACGCATCCCCGACCGGCCGGTCGACCTGATCTTCCTCTGCTATCCGAACAACCCGACCGGCGCCGTGCTCACGCGGGCGGCGCTGAAGACGTGGGTCGACTTCGCGCGCGAACAGGGCGCCGTCATCCTGTACGACGCGGCGTACGAGGCCTACATCCGCGACCCCGCGATCCCGCATTCGATCTACGAGATCGAGGGCGCGCGCGAGGTCGCGATCGAGTTCCGCTCGTTCTCGAAGACCGCCGGCTTCACGGGGACGCGCTGCGCCTACACGGTCGTGCCGAAGGAGCTGCAGGGGCGCTCGGCCACCGGCGAGCCCGTGAGCATCAACGCGCTCTGGGTCCGTCGCCAGTCCACCAAGTTCAACGGGGTCGCGTACGTGATCCAGCGCGCCGCCGCCGCGACGTACACGCCCGAGGGGCGCAAGCAAGTGACCGCGGTCGTGGACTACTACATGGAGAACGCGCGCATCATCCGCGAGGGGCTCGAGGCCGCCGGGCTCACGGTCTACGGAGCGCGGAATGCCCCGTACATCTGGGTGAAGACGCCGGGGCGCCTCTCCTCGTGGGACTTCTTCGACAAGCTCCTGAACGAGGCCCACGTCGTCGGCACACCCGGCGCGGGTTTCGGACCCAGCGGCGAAGGCTACTTCCGCCTCACCGCCTTCGGCGGTCGCGCTTCTACCGAGGAGGCGGTCGACCGGATCAAGACCCGCCTCGCCCGCTAGCGAGCGGGCAAGCAGCTCGCTAAGCCTCGTAAGCCCGTTCGTACTGCGAGCGGAGCCGTTCCAGCTCCTCCGGGTCCAGGCGCATGCCGAGCGACAGGCTCATCTCGCCCAGGATCGTCTTGATCTCGTTCAGCGACTTCTTGCCGAAGTTCTTGGTCTTCAGGAGCTCGGCCTCCGACTTCTGCACGAGATCGGCGATGGTCCGGATGTTCGCGGTCTTGAGGCAGTTCGAGGCGCGGACCGAGAGCTCGAGCTCGTCGACGTTGCGGAAGAGGTTCTCGTTGAGCTCGGTGCGCGGAC
>Ga0209160_1004139_pt1 | contig 11673 bp, 13 predicted proteins | sample GraSoiAngelo_153_FD_186167 | JGI IMG/M metagenome (GOLD analysis project Ga0209160, IMG submission 186167) | Grasslands soil microbial communities from the Angelo Coastal Reserve, California, USA - 14_1009_12_40cm (SPAdes) (version 2) | ecosystem: Environmental > Terrestrial > Soil > Grasslands ...
TCATTTTTGTTCTGGTCGGCATATTCGTCCCCGGTGTCGCGCGTTTTTTCATGTTCAAGGGCATGGAGCGGCTTGGCGCGTCGATCACTTCGTGTTTGACCAATACCACGCCGCTCTTCGCCACCTGCTTCGCCATTTTATTTCTCCAAGAACGACCCACCATAACCAATCTTCTCGGCACATTTTCCATCGTTGCCGGGATTATCGCCCTCTCGTGGAAGGGCGCGACCAAGACTTGGCCCACGAGTGACCTTTTGTTTCCGCTTACATCCGCCTTTCTCTTCGCCAGCCGCGACAACCTGGTCCGCTTCGGCCTATTGCACATCGATTCACCGATCGTGGGTGCCGCGATTGCGGCGACCACCTCGTTCGTCACCATGTCTCTCATCTATATCGCCTTTGAGGAAAAACAGCCGCTCGGCAAATCCGTAGGGCGCGGCTTCGCGTTCTTCGCCGCCGCCGGATTCATCAACTTTCTCTCTTACGTGTTCGCCTACACCGCGCTTAGCATGGAGCGCGTTTCGCTCATGTCGCCGCTCATCAACGGCTCTTCGCTTTTCATCCTGCCGCTCTCGGCCTTGTTTCTCAAAGACGTCGAACAGCTTACGCTGCGGAAAATCGCCGCGGTGCTTTTGGTTATTCTCGGCGTCTGTTTGATTTCGTGGGAAAAGATCTAGACGCTTTGCGAAATTTTTCCTCGGCATCGAGTCCCTGTTGCCGCTGGAAGTATCAGCTCCGAGGACCTTAGGCACCTCGCGGATGTCCTGGGCCTTGGACGATTCATGTGGTGGCGTCGGCGGCCGGCGGCAGCATCGCGTCGGACTTCGCGTTCTCCTACTAGGACCGGCTCCTGAGCCTGACGATTTCCAGCAATTCCTTCGGTGTGGCGGCGGCGTTCATTCGCCCAGAGGGCTGGGAGAAAATGCCGGCCGAATTTCGCGAGCTCGGTCCGTCATACCGAGCAGCAAACCCTGCCGGCGTGAAGGCGTGGATGGAGCTCGAGCACAAGGCGCTGATCGGCTCCGAATATCGGCAAACGCTCAGGAATGAGATCACGCAGGCGAAGCTCAAGGAGCTCAAGCTGCCGACGCTGCTGATCGCCGGCACTGCGGACCTGTCGACGCCGCCGTCGATCTCGCGAATGATCGCGGCCGAGATTCCGAACAGCCGGCTGGCGCTGATGCCCGAGGCCGGGCACTCGTCGTACTGGGAGCAGCCGGAGATCTTCAATCGCGCCGTGCTCGACTTCATCGGCAGCCAGTCGAAATAGAGGCCAAAGGCCGCACGCCCAGCGGAAGCCAAGGAACCTACATGGATGATCCGGCGGGATATGTCATTCAATACATCCCCGAAGGCATGCAGTAATATGTGTGATTGCAAGACCTGGCCCCCACCTTTTCTGCGCGCGTCCATCCGTAAATCGCCGGGCCAAGCTGCGCGCACTGCGCGACGGCGCGGCAATCGCGAGCAAGAAGTTGTTGGGTCGAATTCAAAAACGCCTGTGCGGGATGAACGAAAGAAGCAGCAAGAAAGTCTACAAGTAAAACTCTGACCCTTGATTTCCCGTTCAAGTGCCTGATTAGGAGACCGGAGTCGAATTCAATAATGTGCCGAAGAGCACGAATGAGTGACTGACCGATTTGGTCGTTTGAGACCGTTAACACTCCGGTGGGTTCGCCACAAGATGAAACCGAAGGTATCGGTTCAACCTGGTTCGGTGGTGAGGTGCACTTGACAAACTTTTCATGAGTGACTCCGACGGATTGTTTACAAAATACTAACTCGCGTTTAGGATTGGCTTGTGCAACGATTTTCTCAGTTCTTTGCAGAGCTGCGTGATTACGCTTTTTGCTTCGGGATGTGCGCGTATTTGCGGGATACCTTCCCAGGACATCGAGAGATCAAGATAGGCGAATTTTCGATCTTTATAGTACGGGCCGAGTAGCGCTAATGTTTGATCGTGCGCCTTCGCTGGTTTGCAGTAGCGGGAGATTCCACGTTCCTTAGCATGGCGCCACAGTTTTACGATATCGTGACGGTACTTGTTCTTTATGGTCTTGCGACTAAGACGGTCGACTAACCAAATAAACGACTTCAAATATAGCTCGAGAGATTGGCAGAGCAGCTGATACGGAAGGGGGTCAAACCAGGTGTCGGGTTCTTTCGCGTAGAGGTACTCAGCTGCATCAAGATAGTGGTTGCCATACTGCATGAACTCGATACCGGTCATTACCACTGTGACTGGTTTTATCTCGACTACGATTCCGGGCATGGTGTACCCAGGCGGCTAACGAGGCTGTAGAAAAAACCCCCAGAGGCGGTTTTCGGTACCTCGTCCACGCTTGCTCCTTTTTCTAAGTCGTTCGAAAATCCTGTGTTGTCGCTGTCTGTGAGCCGCTTCACGAGGAGATCGTCGTGAAGCTGGTCGGCGACGTCGGAAATTGGAAGATCGTCGCTCATATCGCGTTTAAATTCTACTCGGTTGCGTCCGAGACTTTTTCTACAGGCTCAACCGCCAAGGCTGAGCGGACGAGGCCAGCGAACGAAGCGAGCGGGTCGAAGATCCGTCTCAAGCGGGAGGTTTAGGCAGAGCCATTGTTCCGTAGAAGGTCACTGCCGTATACGGTAAAGAAGTGCATAGTCGCTGACCTCAAGCTTCTGGCGCCTGGACGCGGCCGCCTTGACGGCTTTGCTACCGAGACTGGAAAGAGCATAGATAGCGGCACCAGCTGTAAGGACTGGACCGCCCTGAATCAATGAGTACACGAAGGCGGCAATGCCGACCCACGTCTTTTCGTCAGAGAACACCGAATCCAGCAATTCACGAATGGCCTTCTTGTCAAGAGAGAGCACGGCCTGAAGGTCTGCTTCCACGTGTACCCGTATGTGCTGTCGGATTCGCTTCTGCAATTCTTCCAAGTCAGTTTCGTTACCTAGATCTTCAGCGAGGCGAAGGCAGCGTCTCTTCAGCGCATCAATTTCGACCGAGCGGCTGTGAATGAGATCCATTATTTTTTGAACGGTCTTAGTATCGAGAGGGTCGAGGCGCGGCGACATGAGCTGTCGGAAAAACTCCCATGCGACGACATCAAAATCTATATTCGGCGCAGCGGCCCCGCCTGCTCGCTTCACCTCGAGAGGCAGGGACGCGAGGAACCGGACAAGATTTGGATTGGTAAGAAGTATTGCCGGTGAATCTTTGAGAATTGGGAACCGGAACATGTAAGCAGTCGCAAGAAGCGCTTCGAGCTCAGCGGACTGAAATCGCTCGTTGCAATAACCATATCGGGCAGTCCAGTCGACCTGAATAGGGTCAGGTGCTTTTCCCGAACGAAATCGTTCAGCACCGAATGCCATCATTTGCTCTGGTGTGCGATGTCCCTCGTAGAGCTCTAGGTACCGCTCAAAGAAGATGTGCGCGAAGAGTTCATCTGATGCTGAGAACGGATCGATGAGCCCGACTATTTCCTGGAGCCCCAAGTCTGAAGACGCGAGCAGTTCGTCGGCTGATCCCCAAGCTACGGTGTCCTTAGGATAACTCATCCAAATTGTCTTGAGTGCAGTCCCACGTAAAGGTTCAAGAAGCGCAGACGTTTCGCGGAGGCTTGACTGGAAGACCCTCCAATAATGAACAAATGTCGAAAACTTTGGCAGCCAATCCGGTTTACGCTCCTCGACCAGCCGGATAAAATCGAACGGATCAATACCTGTCATGAACGTCGATACCGAAGGGTGCAGTGTCACTCCGATCTTCTCGTCGTGAAAATACAAGAGCAACGCGCCCGAGATCAGGTCCCTGTTCCAGCACGTGTCGGGGAGCACCAGTTTCATTTCTGTCTAACTATTAAGTGAATGAGCGACTGCCGGCGGTGTATCCCATGATGATCTCGAATGAAAAACCGTAATCTGCTGGAAAATCAACGCGAAGTTAGTCTTTGCCACAATGCCATCGCCGACAAACACCGCCTCTACGGCGGTATAGCCAGTTATCAGCCCGCCGTATAGCACGGCCGCAGCTCGATGGAAAGCAGGGTGTCCGACCCGCAATTGGGTCGCCACACGGAATACATTCCGTTTCATGCGAACCAGTCGCAGACCGGGCCTTTCTTGGGCGTTGATGACCAACCATGCACATTTGCTGCTTTGCAGTGGCGCGTGCGATTGCCAAATTCATGCGGCGCTGACATGCAACCTGCGACACCGGCATGCAAAAGAACGAACTGTCGCCGACGGAACTGCGAACGGGAGCCGTCGCGATCGGCTGCCGGCGGTCAGAGCGCAGATCGTCCGAGGCTTGGTCGAAAATTACGGAACGCCAATGGCCAATGTCGCCCGGCAAGTAGGAATCTCGACCTTCGGAGCGTCGAAGATCCTGACGAGAGGCTTGTCCAGATAGCAACAGCGTCCCTACCGGTCGTAGCGCAAGTAGGTTGGTGCGCATAGTGACGACTTAGGCGAAATCCGCTAGTCTATTCCGCGACAAGGGATCACGTACAGCTTATATGCTCGGTGTGAAATCAAACGGCTTCGTGAGTCGTGTAGCCAGCGCCTCTGTTCTGCTGTTTCTCGCCAACATGATTGGATGCTCTGCTCACGCGCCGCAAGAGAATACAATCGAGGTTCGGCTGAAGTTTCCTGCCGCCGCCTGCGATCAGGGAAGACCTCTACTGAATTGGGAAGCTCCCATTCAGAACGCTCCGACAGCTGCATGTGTTCGGTCGGGATCTATTCAGCTACGCGAGCCAGTTCGGCCTCCGGCACAGTTTTCCAATCACGAGTTCGGGACTATTATCGTCTTGAGCATTTCACGAGAGAAGGTTGTCGTGGCTGCGGACAGCAGGGCGACGCTTGTGAACCCGCAGACTGGGGCGATCGTGGGTTACAATGACACCGCTTGCAAACTGATCGAAGTGCGCCCACAGCTCCTGTTCGCGGTCACAGGTATGGCCACCACAGGTTCACGTGTTCCGGTCGACGTTCAGTATAATGCAATGAATGTCGCCCGAGAGATCAGCCAAAACTTCCGTTTTGATACCGATTGGATTGAGCCGAACAGAATGGTCGAAGCAATGGCCGAGGAGTGGGGCTGGTATGTCGACTTCAGAATTCGTCGTGGAATAGAAGGCGGTTGGCTCAAACCAACTCCAGTATGGCTTGAGGGGATTTTTGTTGGGATTGAACCGAACGGTGAGTTAAGCCTGGCGATTGCGAGACTTCAGTATGGTAAACCGCGAGCAGGTTTTATTGTGCCGCCCGTCCAACTCTCTATCGAGAGCCCGGTTCCGCCAAAGTCATTCACATGGATCCAAGCATTTGGTCTCAGTGATGCCACCGAGGCGTTTTATTCGTCTGCTCGAGTAACAGATGCCACAAACTCCGAATATAGACGCATTCGGGCAGAACAAACAAAAACCAGCCTCTTTCCTCCCGAGATTCCGGAACGGCTAGTAGAGCTCACTATTGAACACCATGAGAAGTTACTGAAGCAGGGCTCACTGCCAGGATTATTCGTGAATCGACCCGTTGACGTGGCAGTTCTATCAACGTCCAAAAAGACTGTGCAGTGGGCTTGTGATTGACTTGCTATACGCCGTTACCGTAATTGCGGTAATAACCGCCAGCTTGTTTCTTTGATAAAAGAAACAAATCAGGCTTCACTGGTTTTGGTTATTTTTTGCTGATTGTTTATTGACCAGCGGCAAAGCCTAAAGGCTCGCCTTGCAGGCATCGATTCGGCGGCGGTTTGTATTTTCGTGGGGCGCTGCCCGCCGGCGTGGAACCGCAAGAGATCTCCGTCGACACGGCTCCCCCGTGCAACGCTAGCGACCGAGGCAAACTCCTCGCTTTGAGGATTTAATAAATTCCAAGAGGGCCAACACATCCTCGTTGGCCCTTCCGCGTTCTTCGATTTCCTTTATCGCCAGCGAGAGGTTGCGTCCCTTTCGGAACAGTACGCGGAACGCTGCTCTAATGACGCGAATTCTTTGCTCGTCAAATCCGGCCCGCTTTAATCCCACGACGTTCACTCCGCGCAGCGTGTGTTGCCAGTCGACGATCGAATAGGGCGGCACATCTCGGCTCGTCCCGCTGAGCCCGCGCATGAGCGCATAGTCGCCGATCCGCACGAATTGGTGCACGACGCAATTGCCGGAAATGAACACGCCGTTGCCGACCTCGACATATCCGCCTACTAGAGCGCCGTTGGCGAGTATGATCTGATCGCCTAGTTTGCAGTTGTGGCCGACATGGGAGGTTGCCATCAGAAAGTTATGGTTGCCGACGATGGTCGCCGATCCCGGCACCGTGCCGCGATGAATTTGAACGTATTCCCGGATGATATTGTGATCTCCGACTTTGAGGTAGGTCTCTTCGCCCTTGTAAGCTTTGTCTTGAGGCGCGTCGCCTAACACCGCGCCGGGATGGATTTCGTTGTCCTCCCCGATTTCGGTCCAACCGGTCAAGTAAGCATGCGCCATAATGCCGGTGCCGCGTTTGACTTTAACCGGTCCTTCGATGACGACGTAAGGGCCGATCTCAACGTCGGATTCGATCTCCGCCTTTGGGTCGATCACAGCTGTCCGATGAATGCTCATGAAAATCACTCTCACTAAGGGCGAAGTCCACGTCCGGCTTTAGGGACTTAAACACAAATTACGCAAAAACAAATTCTCTGCGACTTTTGCGTTCTCTGCGGTTGCATTAATCGGAGTCATCCTCATTCTCCTGATCATCCGGTGCCGGTTCAAATTTTTTACCCGGGATGCGATACCGCTCCTCGACCCACGCGCCGAGGTCGATGAGCTGGCAACGTTTGGAGCAGAACGGTCGGTGAGGATTATTCTCCCACTCAGTTTCATGGCGGCACGTAGGACACTTAATCTGACGGGTCATGGCCGTCCTCTTTAGCCGTCCAAGGTGGTGGTGGCGAAGATCTCTTCGACTTCGAGTTTTTTCTTCATGAGGCCCTGATCAAGAGAGTAGCCGATGAAACGCTCCAGGTTGGCCCGGTTTTTCTTCACGCCATGCGGCCACGGATCGTCGCCGAATACCCTTCGCTCTTCCTCAAAAAGATGCCTGCCCCAAACAAAGCGCGACCAATTTGGGTCGTCGTAATAGGCCATGCAAGCTTCCTTCGCTTTATCGAAGGCCACCATGACGTTGTCTGCTAGCCATGGATTTCTTGCCAAGACTTCATCTTTGAAGGCGACCACATGCATGATGGGATAGTAGCCGTTCTTCCGGAAATATTTAACTTCCTCTTGCCTCGGGTCAGTGAACAATCGCCGAACCTTCGGCGATCCTCTTAGCGCTTCCTGGGGCGGATGCGGCACCATCAAGGCGGAAATCTCGCCCCGGTCCAACATGGCACCCATCTTCTTTCCGGCAGCAACGAGCTCGATACGTACGCCTTCTTGTGGCTTGAAAGGGATAGCCTCCTCTTTGGATACGATCCAGTGGATCTTCCGCCACGGAACGTTGTATTCCGACTGCAGATCTCCCTTGGCCAAAACGGAGAGCGTCGTTTGAAAAGTGCTGAGACCCACTTTCTTTCCGATGAGATCCTGCGGTGATTGGATGCCGGCGTCGACGTTCACCCACATTTGCGAGAGGCTAAAAAGTCGTCGCGGAAAAACCGGAATGGCGGTAAACGGCATGCCACGGCTCTTCGCCATTAAATAAGAAGAGAGCGACAGCTCGCAGATATCGAACTCACCTTTTTGCAGCATCCGCTCGTGCCGGTCCGAGCCGTGCTTCAACGGCTCCGACTGGCCCACTTCGAGCACTGTAAGGTCGACACCTTTGGCCCGAACCGAACCGTCAAAAAACGGAATGTGGCGGTCATAGTGAGAGAGCGCCATCGTGAGTTTTAGATTTGCCATGATTGAACCCTCTCGGAGGTAGCTTTTTCGATGCCCAGTTTATATTTCTGCTTACTCCATTGTCTCTTAGGTTTCCACACTCGTCCGGCAGATCAAAGAGTTCGAGCATTTCAACGGGTTTAAGCAAGGTCTGCGCGCTCGTTTAGTCGAAAACGGACGCCTCCAAGCAGGATCAAAAGATTCCCCCTGGCAGTCGAATTGGAATTGACACTTCAAATAATCATGATATTTTGAATCACATGTTCAAAAGGACATTGCAACTTCCGGCATCCGGAACCAAGACTTTCTTTCTGTGGGGACCTCGGCAAACGGGTAAAACAACGCTTCTCCTGGCCACCTATCCCGATGCACTCTGGATTGATCTCCTCAAAGCGGATGTCTTCCGTCGCTATTTGCAAAACCCCGAGCTGCTCCGTAGCGAACTCGCGGCCCGGGATTCCATTCGTCAAGTTGTCGTTGATGAAGTACAAAAGGTACCCCAACTCCTTGACGAAGTTCACTGGCTCCATGAGCGGCGCGGGGTTCGCTTTGCATTGTGCGGATCCAGTGCCCGCAAGGTTAAACGCGGGCAGGCGAACCTTCTTGGCGGACGAGCGGTTCGTTACGAACTACACGGTCTGACGGCCCGAGAAATAGGACAAGAATTTGATCTGAAGCGAATGTTAAATCACGGATACTTGCCGATGATTTATCAATCGGACGAAGCGCAGCCGCTTTTGAACGGCTATGTTGCTGACTACCTAAAAGAGGAAGTAGCGGCGGAAGGCTTGGTCCGCAATCTGCCGGTCTACTCCGAGTTTCTCAACATGGCGGCCCTTTCCGACACTGAGCTCGTCAACTTTTCCACCATCGCCCGCGATTGTGGGGTTTCCAGCCACACGATCAAAGGTTACTTTCAGATCCTTGAAGACACCTTGCTCGGTCGTTGGCTTCCCGCATATACCAAGCGCCCCAAACGCCGGGTTATCGCGGCGCCAAAATTTTACTTTAGCGACGTAGGAGTCGTAAATCATCTCGCCAGGCGCGGCGATCTCCAACCGGGTTCCGAACTTTATGGCAAGGCGTTCGAAAACTGGGTCTTCCACGAGCTAAGCGCCCACAACGCCTACAGCAACACCTTCGCCAAACTCAGTTACTGGCGTTTGGCCAGCGGCATAGAAGTTGACTTTATCGTAAACGACATGCGCCTTGCGATCGAAGCAAAAGCTACGGCTAAAGTCACCGCGGATCATCTGAAAGGGCTGCGAGCGGTTGTGCAGGACCACCCTCGGATCACGCAGCGAATCGTCGTTTGCTTGGAACCCAATAGCCGCCGAACTGATGATGACATTTGGATTCTACCGCCCACTGAATTTTGTGAACGACTAAGCACCGGCGATCTCTTTTGATCAGCGCACACGGTTCGTGGATGCGTCAATAGCCAACTATCGAATCAACGAGTAAGATTCCGGAGGCGAGGGAGATTTTCATGCTTGACGCCCGCGACCACGTTAGCATACGCTCAGCCGTAAATCGTGCAGGATTCCACGGGATCATGCGACTCGGTCACATCTTTGATAAGCATGACTTTTCCCCGCGCCGGGTTTCGCAGCGTGGCTCTTTGTATTCGGGCGATGCCTACCAAACGTCCTAAGAAATCAAAGCCTAAGAAAAAAACTCTAGTCGTCAAGGGTTCTCAGTCGAGGCTGGCGAGAGAGAACAAAGCCCTCAAGCTGGAACTCGCAGAGGCTCACGAGCAGCAGACCGCCACGAGCGAAATCCTGCGCATGATCGCCAGCGCTCGAACTGACCTGCAGTCAGTGATGGATGCGATCGCCCAGAATGCGGCAAGGCTGTGTGATGCCAACGACGCTCTGGTGTGGCGCATCGATGATGAGGCCTTCCAATTGGTATCTCACTTTGGATCGATCCCTACGGTACATGCTTTGGGACAACGAGGGGGCACAGATCGGGACACGCCCGCAGGACGAGCGGTACTCGACCGACAAACAATCCATGTCCATGACCTCGTAGACGCTCAATCCGACTTCCCGGGTGCTAAGACGCGGGGCATAGCAATGGGCGTTCGAACCGCGCTCGCCACGCCGTTACTGCAAGACGGTGTGCCTCTCGGAGTCATTCACATCCGCCGCACTGAAGTCCGTCCGTTCTCGGAAAATCAGATCGCACTCCTCAAGACCTTTGCAGACCAGGCAGTGATTGCAATTGAGAACGTGCGGTTGTTTCAAGAATTGCAAGCAAAGAACCGCGACCTTACGGAAGCTTTAGAGCAACAGACGGCGACGAGTAACGTGCTCCGCGTCATTGCAAGCTCGCCGACCGATCTTCGGCCCGTCCTGGACGCTATCGCTGAGAGTGCCGCACGCTTGTGCAGCGCAAAGGACGCAGCGATTCGACTCGTTGAAGGGAATGTACTCCGATTGGCAACTCACCACGGACCTATTCCGTTTTTTGCAGCGTCGGAACTACCGATTGACCGTGGTTCAGTAACCGGCCGAGCCGTTGTCGATGGTCAATTAATCCATGTTGAGGATTTGCTGTCTTTACCCGCGACTGAGTTTCCTGACGTCCGGGCCACCGCCGAACGAGAAGGTGATCGAACCTTACTTGCTGTGCCACTGGTGCGCGAAGGCATTCCGATTGGAGCCATTCTCATTCGTCGTACCGTAGTCGATCCTTTCACAGACAAGCAGATCGCTCTTCTCAAGACCTTCGCGGATCAGGCCGTGATCGCTATCGAGAACGTACGGCTGTTTAAGGAATTGGAGGACCGTAATCGCCAGCTCATCGAGGCGTTGGAGCAGCAGACCGCCACGAGTGAAATTCTTGGCGTCATTGCGACGCCCACTGACCTCAGGCCTGTTTTAGAGACAGTGGCGAGGAACGCCGCACACCTCTGCGAAGCGAGCAGCGCCCAGGTATTTCGCTCCGATGGTAACGTCTTACGGCTTGCGGCAAACTACGGCGATCTCCCGGCGAGCGAAGAAAGACCGGTTAGCCGAGGCACTGTGACGGGTCGGGCAATTGTCGACCGAAAAACGATCCATGTTTATGACCTTGACGAATCGGCAGCCGAGTTTCCCGAAAGCAAAGCTGCAAGTCATCAGGCACGCCTCGCCACGCCCTTACTGCGAGAAGGAGTTGCTCTCGGCGTGATCGGGATTCGCCGCACCGATCTGAGACCCTTCACAGAGAGCCAGATCAAGCTACTCGAGACCTTCGCCAAACAAGCCGTGATCGCCATTGAAAATGTGCGCCTATTTCAAGAGCTCAAGGAGTCGCTGGAACAGCAAACGGCGACGAGCGAAATCTTGGGCGTCATCGCCAGCTCACCGACTGACATTCGGCCTGTATTAGACACGCTTGCTGAGACCGCTGCCCGGCTGTGCGAGGCGAGCGATGCTCAGATCCTGCGGGTCGAGGGGAATGTCCTTCGGCGCGCGGCCTCATATGGACCACACCAAACGGCGGAGACTCGACCCGTCACACGAGACATCGTGGCCGGCCGGGCTGTTATCGACCGGCAGACAATCCATGTCCACGACATTCGTGCGGCAGAGGACCAAGGGTTCCCAGGCAGGAGCGCGTTTGGCCTTGGTGAGAGTCGTACGCTTTTAGCGGTGCCGCTGCTTCGTGAGGATGTTTCCATTGGAGCTATCCTCATACGGCGGTTTCAGGTACGCCCGTTTTTAGATAGCCAGATCGCGCTCCTCAAAACCTTCGCTGACCAAGCCGTGATCGCTATCGAGAACGTGCGGCTGTTTCAAGAGCTAGGCGAGCGCAACGCCGAACT
>Ga0209160_1004142_pt1 | contig 11667 bp, 8 predicted proteins | sample GraSoiAngelo_153_FD_186167 | JGI IMG/M metagenome (GOLD analysis project Ga0209160, IMG submission 186167) | Grasslands soil microbial communities from the Angelo Coastal Reserve, California, USA - 14_1009_12_40cm (SPAdes) (version 2) | ecosystem: Environmental > Terrestrial > Soil > Grasslands ...
TCCAGCCCGAACCGCGCCGCCGGCGGCACGAGCTCGGCCTTCTGATCCTCGTTGAGATAGTTCGCCAGCCCTGCGAGCAGGACATCGGGCGCGTCCCGTCCTGCCTGCGCCAGCGCCGCCGCCTTGGAGACCTGACGACCCAGATCCTGCGTAAAGGTCGTGAGGCGGTTCCCCGCGTCATGAGCGGCGTGCTGCAGCCACTCCGGGAGACGCATCAGCTGCACGAGACGGTTGAGACGCCAGAAGCTCGGGTACCCTCCGAACCCCTCGTCGCCGCCGTCGCCGGAGAGAGTGCAGATAATCCCTCGGTCGCGGATGGCCCTGGAGATTCCATAGGTCGGGATGAAGCTCGTGTCCGCGAACGGCTGGTCGAAATGCCGCAGGAGGTCGAGCACTCCGTCCGGCGAGAGTGCCTGATCGGGCAGATCGATCACCTGATGCTGCGTGCGGCAGTGTTGCGCCACGGCGACGGCGGTGGCCGTCTCATCGTCGCTCGCATCCGGAAAGCGGACGTTGAACGTGCTGATGGGGCCGCGGTTCGTGCGGCAGTGAGCGGCAACGACGAGGGACGAGTCGATGCCGCCGCTCAGGAGTGCTGCAACCGGGACGTCAGCGACCGCTTGGGCGTCCACCGCCCGGAGCAGGCGATTGGCGACCTCGTCCGTCGCTGGGACCGCCAGGCGTTCGCCGTCGGGTCGGGCGACGGTGCGATGAAACATGGTCTCGCGCGGCTGCTCCTCGAGAGCGATGCGGAGCGTCGCGCCCGGGCGCAGGGCGCGCACGTTTGCGAACCCGGTCGCCGGCTCAGGAACGTATCCGAGGCCCAGGTAATCGTAGCACGCCTGCCGATCGAGCGAGGGGCGGAACCGAGGATGCGCTGCGATCGCCTTGATTTCGCTCGCGAACACCCACTCACCGCCGATCGTGGCGTAGAACAACGGCTTCACGCCGTAGCGATCGCGAGCGAGCAGCAGCGCGCGGCGCCGCCGGTCGTACAGCGCGAAGGCGAAGATGCCGCGGAGCTGGTCCACCAGTCGCTCACCCATGTCCTCGTACAGATGGACGAGCACCTCGGTGTCCGACGTGCCGCGGAACCGATGACCGCGGCGCTGCAGGTCGATGCGGAGTTCGCGATGGTTGTAGATCTCGCCGTTGAAGACGACGAGGATCTCACCGTCCTCATTCGCGAGGGGCTGATTCCCCGTCGGCGAAAGGTCGATGAGGGCGAGGCGGCGATGCACCAGCTCGCAGTGCCCATCCTCGAAGTGTCCCTCGCCGTCGGGGCCGCGATGCGCGAGCAAGCGCGCCGCACGCTCGTGCCACACGCGCGCGGGCGACAGACCGGTGGGGTCGAAGCGACCGGCTATCCCACACATGGCGTGCCACCCGGTTTGCGGCATCTGGCTTCGACGACGTGGTAGTAGCGGAGAGCCTGGACCTGAACTCCGCCGAGAGCCACGAGCGTCTGCCGGATGCTGCGGACACTCCGCAGTCGTTTGAAATGATCCGTCAGCTCATCGTACGTATCGAGGCGGCACCAATCCTCATGCTGCGCCCGTGTGAGCTCCGTGTAGATGTGACAGTTGGAAAGACACGGAGACACGCGGCTGAGGAGCTGCTGCAGAGTCTTCGTTCGCCGCACCGCCCAGTGCAGCGGGAAGAACACGTCGACGAGCACGTCGGTGATGCGTTTGGCGCGGGCGGGGGGCAGCCGCTTGAGGACCTGCCGATAGAGCGGTCCGAGTTTCGTGAGTCTGGACAACGTCCAGGTGTAGTGGTCGATCACGAGCAACCCACCGGGTGCGACCATGCGCCACAGGGCCGCGATGCTTGCCTCGGGCGACGGCGTGTGCTGCAGCACCCCGAGGCAGAGCACCACGTCGAATGTCCTGGCGGGGAATGGCAGGTCGCGGAGATCCGCCTGGGCGACAACGTAATTGCGCGCGTCTCCGATATTGCGTCGATTGGCGTCCACGGCCGTGCTGAGGTCGATGGCGTGCACCAGCGCGCCGGCGCGCACCAACAGCTCCGTGAAACGTCCTGCGCCGCAGCCCGCTTCGAGCACGCGGAGGCCGGCGAGCATCTCGAGCGGCATGCCGAGGCAGCGTTCGAGTCGGGTGCGCGACAGATTGGCGCCGAGCCGGCTGTCCAGCTGGGTCTGGGAGTGCAGGTTCCACTGCAGCCCGAATGCGGACGCATAGCCTTCCGAGCCCACGAAGCGGGGAATGGCGCGCACGACCGGGACACTCTCACCGGCAGCCGAAACGAGCGCGTCCCCATCCTGCCGCAGCGGTGCGCCGGTGCGCGGAGAGACAAAGCCGACCATGGGATTCGGTGCGCGCGAAACGTGCATGGGTTCGCGTACGGTCACGGGCGACTCACTATGCAGAACCCGTACGGTAGGGAGCGGGCCGGTAAACAACGGTCGATGCTGGGGTTACGGTGGCGATGCCATAGGCCTCGAACCCCGTTTGTGGCAGCGCTGATACATAAGCGCGCGTCTCGCGCCGCGCGCTCGCGACCGCATACGCGAACGCGAACCACAGAAGTTTTGAAGCCATCCAGTTGCCGCTCATGTTCGACGTGAGGACGGTGACGCAAAGGGCGAGCGGGAGGATCCCTTCCGGGCCGGCGCGCGCCCGCCACCCCGCGCGCAGGCAGAGCCACAAGCCGAGGCAAAACAGCACCGCCCCCACGATGCCGGTGGCCGTCAATGTTTCGAACACGATGTTGTGCGTGTCGCGGCGTGGTCGATTGAAGTACCGATTCCCTTCGCGCAGGGAGAGCTCGTACTGATTGTTCTCCGGTCCCCACCCCAGAATCGGCTTCTCGACAAACATTTGGCCGACGAGTGGATAGAGATCTTCGCGGCCGGCCATCGCCCCCGAACGCGCCGTGTCGCTCAGGCGGTTGCGCATCACGGGCGTCTGGTACGCAAACACGGCGACGAGCGTGAGGCTCAGGATCGCCACGGCGCCGCTGCGCGCACGCGCCCCCATGCTCTCGCTCCGTGCCAGGAAGAGCGTGATGACACCTGCCGCCAGTGCGAGCAGGCCTCCCCGTGATCCGGTTTCGACGGTGGCGTAGGCCACGAGCGCGCACGCTGGAAGCAGCAGCAAACGCGGTCGGACCAGCTTGCGCACCCGGGCGTAACCGATCCCGAGCAGCACGATGATCCCACCGGCGAGGATCATCGCCGCGTTATTCTCGTTTTGGCCGAACGCGGTGAGCCGCTCGCCCCCCGTCCACACGACGGTGGCCGTGCGTCCCACGCCCACCAGCGGCAAGATCGCTCGCAGCAGACACGCGCCGCCGAACACGAGCAGAGAGGTCCCCACCAACCTTTCGTCCTCGAGCAGGTTGGCCGCGGCCCAAAGAATGAGGACGTTTTCTAGCAGCAGCAGGAAAAGATGCAGCACCTCCCCTGCGTCGTTCAGGAAATTGAGACTCGTGGCGAGTGCGAACACGCACAGATAAGCGAGGAACGGCCAGACGGCGGCAGGGATGCGGGCGTAGCACCGCTTGGGATGGAGCAGAGTGGCCGCAAGGAAAATGGCGCCCGCCAGGGTCGGCATCTCGACCGGAAGCGACACGCGGTTGGGGATTTCGAACGGGATCGCTACCAGCGTTGCGTACAGTCCAAGTCGCACCGCCAGATAGGGGCGTTGGTCAGCCACCACGCACTCCCTGCCAGATCTGCCGCATGCGCGTGATGACGTTTCTCCGATCGCTCTCACCCAGGCCCGCGAGGAGCGTCGCGGGCAGCAGCAAGGCGAAGCTCACGACCACGAGGCCGACGCAGGTGATCCAGCCAGGCGCGAGCACATGTTCCCCCAACGCAGTGGCGGCTCCGAGCACGAGCGCGCTCGCGAGCACTGGACGCACGAGTGGCCGCCACGGCAGGTCGAGCGCTCCGCCGAGTGACGCGTGGACGAGTGCCGGGTACGCGATGCTCTGGACGGCGCGACCCGCGACCAGTCCGAGACAAACCCCCACCATTCCGAGCGACGGCGCGAGCGCGATGCCGACGCCGAGGACGAGCACGGCGGCCACGGCGCTGACGATCACGCGGGCACGCGGCTGCAGGGCCGCGTCGAGCATAAATGCGTCGCTTCGCACCAGGGCCGTCTGGATGGTCACGAGGACAATCAGCAGGTTCACCCACAGTCCGGCGTACAGCTGCGGGCCGACCCACAGCGCGATAAACGACCGATTCCAGAGCAGGATCGTCGCGCCCACCGCGGTCGCAAACAACCACGTGAGCGCGAGCAACTCGCGTCGCAGTTGAGCCGCGCGCTCGAACTGGCGCTCACCGAGCACGCCCCCCAACCCCGGCATCGCCGAGCTGACGGCGCGAAAGTGCAACCCGAGGGCAAGGCGGGCCGCATATCCGGTCAGGACGTATGTCGTCACCGTGGACGACGACACTACGGCGCCGAGAATCAGCACATCGCTCGCGAGCGATAGGTTGGCGATCAGCTCGCCCCCAGCGAGCCAGCCGCTCATGCGGAGCAACGCACCGACCTCGCGACGAGTGGGGCGCGCCACACCGAACCACGGCACATAACGGCGCGCCAGGAGCCAAAAGCAGATGCCCGTGATCGCACCGAGGATGAGCTGCGAACCCGCAGCGCCAGGCAGACCCAAACCAGCGCGGACGGCCAGCGCCAGCAGGGCGCCGCCGACCACGCTGAGTCCCGCCTGCAGCCCCATCCGCTTGTAGCCGAGATTCATGCCGCGCAGCACTGATTCGGGCACGGTGCCCAGCCCGGTGATCAGGAACGTGCCGACGAGTAGCACCGCAGCCACGCGCAGTGTCGGCCGCAGCTCAGCGGTGACCTTCGTGATGATGGGAGCGAGCCAGACCAGTAGGACGCCGACGGCGATGACGAGAGGGAGAAAGAACATCCATACAATGAGTGCGCTACCGACGGCACGCCGATGGCCGGCCGGATCATTGAGCCCCTGGCGCGTGGCGATGACGAGACGCAACGCTTCCATCGGTCGCGCGTCACTGGCCGACATGTACCCGATCAGCCGGGCAAGCATCTCCCAGACGCCGTACAGTGAGCGGCCGAGACCCGCTACGAGCATGGGCGTGACAACGAAAGTGACGATCAGCTTGGCGCCATAGTCGAGGAGCGCCTGCAGGGCGTTGAGCGAGGCTCGCCGGGTCAGCGCGGCCGATCGATTGGCCACGGGGGCCGGCGGCGACACCGCCAACGCTGCTTCAGTGTGCATGGGTGACCTGCCCCAGCGCGACGAGCAGTCGCTCATCCAAAGGCTCAGCGCGGTCGTCGGCGGTGAGGCGAAGCACGGTCGGCCCGCCGGCGGCCTTCAGGTCGACGAGTACGCGCTCGGTCGCATCTCGGTAGGCGGTCGCGAACGCGGACACCTCACTGGGGCTCCGATCCTTCATCAAGTGCCACTTTGCGCGCTCGCGAATGCGAGCGGCGAGAACGGCATCGGGCGCGTCCAGGATGACGACTGCGTCAAGGCTCCGCGCCCAGCGGCGCAACGTGCGCGACCACCACCACCCGGGTGGGCTGCGCCGGAAATACGCGTGTCCAATCACCAGCAAGTAGGTGAGCGTGTAGAGCGGGCCCTCGTCGAGCACGACCAAACGGGTGCCATTCCACGGCGACGCGCGCAGGGAGTCGTGCAGAGCGTCGAGGCGAGCGAGATGCTTCACTTCGTCCCAGAGCCAGGCTCCGGTGGCGCAGAACAGCGCGAGCACGGCGGGCACGTGCCGCAGCATGCTGCGCGCGAGGAGCCCAACGGGTACGCACCAGATCGTGCCGCGCAGGGCCTGGCCGCTCGCCTCGAGCTCCTCCGACAGCGTGGTCTTGCCCACGCCCGCAGGACCGACCAATTCGATCACCGCCGGGCGCCGGCGCAGGTCTAGATCTCCGCCCAGACGACGGCCTTGAGGTGGGCCACGACTTCGGCGAGGGGCCGAGAGGCGTCCACGAGATGTGCGCCCGTGTCGCTCCAATCAGTCTCCCAGATAATGCGGGAACGGGCGCGCACATAGTCCGCTGGCTCGTCGGTCTTGCGCTGCACCGCGAGCTCGGGATCGACGAGGAGGACGATGATCACATCGGGACGCGTGATGCGGCGGTAGTACCATTGCTCCACGCGCATCAGCCATCGCGATAGGATCGTATCGCGCCCGTGGCCGATCAGCCGCGCGATCTCCGGGCCCACGAGGAGGCGGTTCTGCTGCACCGGGTAGCGTTCGCAGAGAGCAATGCCGCCGGCCACGGCGAAGCGACGCATTTTCGCGAACAGGTGGTAGCGATCACGGGCCGTGCAGACGAGGCGCAGCAGCTCGAGCAGGTCGGGCGTGCCTGCTGGAGCCCCGCTGCCGCGCAGCGCGCGGCGCAGCCTGAGGAGTCCGCCAACCAGCAGCGTTGTCAGCGACCGCGGTGGTCTGCCCAGGTGCGCCGTCCGGACATCGAACTGGGTCCCGAGCCAACTCGCGAGCTCGGCGGTGCACGTGGTCTTGCCTGCGCCATCGCCGCCCAGGAGCGCCACCAGGCTGCCGCCGTGCGCGAGCCGCAGGCGGCGCGCGCGCGGGAGAATCCGCAGCCGGCGGCCGACGCGCAACGGGAAGAGGACTGGTGAAGGGCCGTGCGCGTGGGGCCGCAGCCGCCAATGCAAGCTCAGGCGGAGCCATAAGCGCACCCAGCGCGAGACGCCTGGCCGGAGCGAACGCGCGCACGCATCGAAGAACGCGGCATCGATGGAGGGCAACAGCGCGGCAAGCCGTGCGAGCAGTAGCCGGCGATCCACTTGGGCGAGCAAGTACGCAAACTCCGTTTGGAGCGCTCGCAGCCAGCGCGGCTGTCCGCGCGTCAACAGGTCTGTCACGCCATAGCGCGCCACCGAGCGCAGGACGAAGACCAGGAATTCGAGCTCGGGCGCGGGGACGGAGAAGGGGAGGCGCGGGGCCGTCGCGTCAAGCAGCGCGCGCTCGATCGGCAGGCGGTACATCGTCGTCCAGAAGCGCCCCAGCATGAGCTGCATGTGGACGTGCACGTGCACGAGCGCGCGCTGGTGCGCGTCGTAGCCGAACCAGTTGGCGCTTCCTGGAATCAACGCTACCGACGGCGGCAGGGCGAGCTTGAAGCCGAGACGATCGAGCGCGCCGTCGAGCCGCTCCGCCAACGAGGGGTCGACCAACAGATCGACGTCGCCGGCGCCGCTCTCCCAGTGGGACCGTTTATAGTGCCCCTTCCACTGGCAGCAGCTCACCCCACCCAGATCGAGCGCCTCGCCCAGCCGGTCCAGCAACGTGGGCGTTCGGGCTAGCGTCGCGCGTTCGGTGACCGCCGCCATCAGGCCATCATCCGGGTGTCACCCTCCTGCCGCAGGATGCGCTGGGCCTCCGGCAGCTCGGGAGGAAGCGGGAACGAGCGACGACCGAGCAGCGCCGTCCCCAGGGTCCACACGGTTCGGCAGATCAGGGCGATGTCGTAGCCGACTCCGGCGCGGGCCACGTACACGAGATCGAGCGCCATCTTGATGGGCAGCAGCTGCTCGCCATAGGAGCGCTCGGCGTCGCGGAGATCGAGCTGCGCTTCGCCGTGCGTGTAGGCATAAATGCTCCCCGGGCTGGTGAGACCGGGGGGCACGTCGAAGCTCTTATAGTAGAAGGGCGCGTAGAACCGCTGCACCATGCTCGGATCCTCAGGGCGTGGCCCAACGATGGACATCTCACCTCGCAGGATGTTCACGAGCTGCGGCAGCTCGTCGAGCTTGAGACGCCGCAGCAGACGCCCCAATGGGAAGATTCTGGGGTCGCCGTGAGCCGTGATGACGGTCGTCGCCGCGTCACCAATCCGCATGGTGCGGAGCTTGTACATGGTGAACGGGCGGCTGTCCCGTCCCACCCGCTGCGCGCGATAGAAAATCGGACCGGGACCGGCGAGTCGGATGCCGATCGCCAGGAGGGCGAGCAATGGCGCTACCACGATCAGCGCTATTCCCGCCAGCGTCACGTCCAGCATCCGCTTGGCGCTCATGTCCGGAAACTCCGCACGACATCGCGGACCGCCTCGATGACGTCGCCCACATCGGCATCACTCAGCCGCGGGGCCAACGGCAGGCTGAGCATTCGCTCGTAATTGGCGTACGCCACCGGGAAGCTCGCGGGGGAGAAGCCGTACCGATCGCGGTAATAGGGGTGCAAGTGGATCGGGATGAAATGCACCGACGTCCCGATGTTGCGGGCCGCCAGCTCGTGAATGAAGCGGTTGCGATCGATCGAGAGGGCGTCGAGTCGCAGGCGTACGACATAGAGATGCCACGCATGCTCCACCTCGGGACGCGTGACCGGCAGCTCGAGCGCCGGCTCGTCGGCGAAGGCTCGGTTGTACTGATCGACAATTTCCGCGCGCCGCTGCTGGAAGCGCGCCAATTTGCGCAGCTGCCAGAGACCGAGCGCCGCCTGAATGTCCGTCATGTTGTACTTGAAGCCGGGCAGCAGCACCTCGTAGTACCAGCTGCCGCCCTGGGCGTAGCGCTTCCAGGCATCGCGGCTCATCCCGTGCAGGCCAACGATGCGCGCCTGGGCCAGAAACTCCGGTGCCGCGGTGAGCATCCCACCTTCAGCGGTTGTGAGGTTCTTGGTCGCGTAGAAGCTGAACGCGGTGGGGTTGCCTCCGGAACCGATGGGACGGCCGCGATAGCGGGCGGGCAGGGCGTGCGCGGCGTCTTCCACCAAAATGCAGTCCCCCCCCCGAGCTGCGGCGATGGCACCGAGCGCATCGAGCTCGGCGGGGTGGCCGGCGTAATGGACCGCCAGAATCGCGCGGGTGCGCGGCGTCATGGCGGCGGCGACGTTCTTCGGATCGAGGTTGAGCGTGTCTGGCTCGACATCCACCAGCACAGGCCGCGCACCCACATGCTCGATTACGTTCACGGACGCGGCGAACGTCATGGGCGTGGTGATGACTTCGTCGCCCGGCCCGACGCGCGCGCTCACGAGCGCGGTGTGCAGGGCCGCCGTGCACGAGCTCACGGCCAGCGCACCGGGCGCTTGCAGGTAGGCCGCGAAGTCGGTCTCGAACTGGCGAGTCTTCGGGCCGGTCGTGATCCAACTGGAACGGAGGGTGTCCACCACCTCGGCGATTTCTTCTTCGCCGATCAGCGGTGGTGCGAACGGCAAGAACTCGCTCCGCCGGGCTGGTCTGCTGTCAACACGTACCGCTGGTATGCCAACCACGTCGCCCCCATCTGAGCTGTCGTGCGGGGCGAAACGCACGTCACATGCTGCGGCGCCTCGCGTGGCAAGGGGCGAGTCTGCAATTACTTAGCTGCAGGTCCTTGGGGAAGCGACCGGCGCGATGACACGCCGGCGTTACAGATGTGCGCGAGTGGCGCGACGCTCGCGGCGGTCGCGCCGCTCAGTCGTCAGGCGTGTTGGCCAGGGAATCGCGGCGCAGACCGTGCCGCTCCATCAGGCGGTAGAACGACGTGCGATCGATGTGCGCGAGACGAGCCGCTTTCGACAGGTTCCCACCGGCGCGGATCACGACCTTGGTGAGGAACCGCCGGTCGAACTTCGAGAGCAGCTGCTCGCGGGCGTTATAGTAACCGCCATCCGCCAACGCGCTGTCCGCGGCGACCTCGGGCTCGGGCTCCGCGCCGGCATCGCCGATGAACGGTATGTCTTCGGGACGCACGCTGGCGCCCGGGTCGAGCAGCACGGCGGCATGCTCGATCACGTTTTGGAGCTCGCGCACGTTGCCCGGCCAGGGATAGGCGCGCAGCGCCCAAATCGCGGCCTTCGTGAGCGTGGGCACCGGCTCCTTGCCCCCGCGGTGCGCGCGCCACGAGTGTTCGAGGAAATACGACGCGAGGAGCGGAATGTCGTCGGCCCGCTCGCGCAGTGGCGGCACGTGGATCGGCACGACGCGCAGCCGGTAGTACAGATCCTTGCGCAGCGCGCCGCTGCGCACCGCTTCTTCGGGATCGCGGTTGGTGGCAGCGATGAAGCGCGCGTTGATCACCGCGTCCGTCGTTTCACTGCCGACCCGGCGCACGATCCCATCCTGGATGACGCGCAGCAACTTGGCCTGAATCGGTGTCGCCATCTCGATCAGCTCGTCGAGGAACAGCGTGCTGCCGTGCGCCGTTTCCAGCAGTCCCGGCTTGTCGCGGATCGCGCCGGTGAACGCCCCCTTCACGTGCCCGAACATCTCCGACTCGAGCAGCGCCTCGGGCAGCGCCGCACAGTTCACAGCAACAAGGGGACGCGTATGCCGGTGACTGTGGGCATGAATGAACTGGGCGATCAGCTCTTTGCCGGCCCCGCTCTCTCCGGTGATGAACACCGATGCGTTGGTCGGCGCCACTTTCCGCGCCTGATCGATCGCCGCGCGGAACGTCGGCGCGTTGCCGAGCAACAACACGCGGTCGCTGTTGGTCCCGGGGCGTCCTGACGACTCACGCGCACGATTCTCTCGCGCCACGATCACTGCGTGGGCGGCGCGACCCACCATGATCTGCAGCTGCGTTCCGGTAAACGGCTTCGGGAGATAATCCGACGCCCCGGCGCGGAGCACTTCGAGACTGGATTCGACACTCGGCTTGCCGGTGATGACGATCGCGACGGTGTCGTGGTGCGTCCCCAGGGCCACACGGAGCAGCTCCTTGCCCGGAACGTCCGACATGAAGAGATCGATCAGGACGATGTCGAAGATGCGGTTGTGCAACAGATCGAGGGCCTCGGCCCCGCGCCCCGCCGTCGTGACGTGGTAGCCTTCCGCGGTGAGCACGCTGGCGCAGCTGTCGCGCATCACGCGCTCGTCGTCAACCACCAGAGTGCGAATGCTTTGGCGGACCGATGGAGAGATGGAGATGAGATCGCTGATGGCGGGCGCCGTCATGGACGCCCCAGCGAATCGGTTGCCGGTGTCATTGTACGCATGTGCCGCACGCATGGTGTTGCCGCTCCCGCGACCTCGTCCTCGTTCAATCCCTGACCGGCGCCATGCGGCGCAGCGGTACAACCCTCAATTCCAGACACAAGAGACAGGCTCCCGCGTTGTCTGTCAAGGTAGTCATGGCGCGTGCAACGACTCACAGGTTGTAACTGATACGTGACAGTTGCGCGTGCGGCGCGAATCCGCGTGCTGCGCGAGCCGCCTATGTGACACCCGTCATGGTCGTTGCGGTAGTCACGCCTGGCCCCCCTAACGGTATCCCCCTTGCACACGCTGCGCGCCGGATGCCGCAGGGCTCGAGCATCCGGTAGCTCATCCTGCACCAGGACGACACGCGATGACGCGATGACAAGGGATTCGACTCCGGACGTGGTGACATCCACCCTCGTGGTGCCCGCGCGTCCGAAAGGTCCCAGTGTCTACCCCGCGGTGGTGCCGGCGGGTCCCGATGACTGGCGGCGCGTGTTCGCGGCGATGCGGACGTCCCGGTGGCTCATTCTCGCGGTGACAGCAGTCGGCACGCTGGCGGGCATCGTGGGCTCACGCTTCCTCAAGCCGACCTATGAGGCGCGCGCCACGGTGTGGCTGGAGATCCCCGACGAGGCGTCGCACGCTCGGGAGCGCGGGCCAATCGAGTCCGGCGAGCTGTTCCCCACGGCGACCGGATGGCTGGACTTGCTCCGCTCGCACGTCGTCCTGGATGACGTCGTGCGCA
>Ga0209160_1004144_pt1 | contig 11660 bp, 9 predicted proteins | sample GraSoiAngelo_153_FD_186167 | JGI IMG/M metagenome (GOLD analysis project Ga0209160, IMG submission 186167) | Grasslands soil microbial communities from the Angelo Coastal Reserve, California, USA - 14_1009_12_40cm (SPAdes) (version 2) | ecosystem: Environmental > Terrestrial > Soil > Grasslands ...
CGCGCCCCCGGCCCAGCGTGGGAGTTGGTCGAACATGTCAGGCGAAAACGTCCGCTGTCGACTTGTGCGTGTCGTTCTGCCCGTATGGCATGATCGGGTCAGGTTGGAGTCACCGCTCGATACCGCGGTTCTCGCTAAATCTCCGAATCTCCGAGGGAAGCCGCTGAGGCACAGAACCTGCACTCGTCCCATTGGCTCCCGATTGTCCGCCAAGGAGATCCGCAATGAATGAGCGGGGACTCGCTGCACCGGTGGCGCTGATGATCCTCTTGGTGTTGGTCAGCCTCATGCTGGCGTTCGCGGCGCTGTCGCAGACCGAGCCGGCAATCGCCGCCAACTTGATGCTCCGACACCAGTCACAGGGGATGGCCGATTCGGGAGTCGAACAGGCGCTGTGGGCGCTCTCCACGGGTGCGATCGCCGATCCGATGGCCGGCAGCACGGCACCGGCCCCCTACGACGGCAACTCGTTCTTGCTGCTCGGCGGGCTCGGCGGTTACGTCGTGACGGTGGCGAACTCTCTGGACGGGCTCGGCAACCCGATCCCGAACGAGCGCGTCATCACCTCAGTCGGCTGGACGCCGACAAACGCGGTGATCGACACGCGGCCGAAAGCGGTGACGAAGGTCCAGGTCAAGGCGATGCGGTTTAAGAAGATCAATCCCCCGTGCGCGCTGTGCGCCGGTGGAGAAGCGCCACCCGGAGACACGACTAATGTCCAGATCGGCGGCTCGGCGACGATCAACGCGTCCAACGTGAGCGGGAGCCCGACGGCGTCGTACTGCGCGGGCCAGGCGCCGACCGCCGCCGTCTACACCCAGGGCGTCGTGAACACCAACGGCCATCCGAGCCTGATCGCGCCGCCGGGCGGTGCCGTCACGCAAACCAACATGTCGAACTCGAATTTCACCGACTTCATATTCTCGGACTCGGACATCCAGATGCTGAAGGCGCGGGCCATCGCCAGCGGGACCTACTACCGCGGCTCCCAGACGTGGACGTCGCCACCACCGAACGGCCTGATCTTCGTCGACACGCCGTCAGGCAATCCGCTGACCAGCAGCCCGCCCTCCTCCGACATGCTCACCGTCGACATTCACGGCAACTGGGGCAGCGGATGGAGTGGGTGGTTGATCGTGGCGGGCTCAATGACGGTCAGCGGCAACGTCAACCTCACCGGACTCGTGTACTCGCAGAACGACATCACCCTGCACGGCAGCGGCAGCGGAGGCATCAACGGCGCGGTGATCTCGACCAATCGCGTTGACACCTCGTCGACAAACGTCGACAGTCAGGACATCGGCAACATGCCGCTCACCTACAACTGTCCCGCCGTACAGAACGGCGGCGGCTCGATCTCCCAGAACTGGTTCACGAAGCCCGGCACCTACCGGCAGCTCGCCGGGCAGTAGGCCGCCGCAGGCCGGCGATGGGTGGCAGAGCCTGTGGCTGGTGGCTTCTAGGCCGTCCCGGGGCTGATCGTCTGGGACGCGCCACCAACGTGTGACCGCTCCACCAACACAGCGCGATCTCCTCGTCGAGTACGAGCGTGGGCGGGGTGTGAGCTGCGCGATCGCTGCCGCGACACCGGGGTAGTGGTGGGCATGGGTCGACGCCGTGGTGGAAGGGCTTCGAGACGAGCGTAGGAATCATCGGGGCGTACTGCGGAACCACGTTTCGAATTATGCCATCCACCCAAGATCGGGCGGTGCGCCAGCCTTTATTCTAGTGAGACGTCAAGATGACCGCGCCGCGTCTTTCAGCGGTCTCGGAGCCGAGGCCCTTGGATTCCGAGACTCAGGCACGGCCCAGGCGATGGGATGCAGGCTCTCCGGGGGGGCCGCCCCCTTGGCCGAACGCGGCACGTTGCTCCTCGGGGCAGCACGGCCCTCTGGGCGCGAAATTGGCGGTCGGATTGGAGGCCTCATTGAGCCAACTCACCGCGCAAGGGCCCGTCCGTTTCCCGTCCGTAATTCTGTCCGTGAACCGCAATGGGCTGGCGATGTCGCCGGTAGATTCGCGACGTTATGAATGGAGGAATGACGCGCCAGAACGACCTACGCCACGCGGGTTTCCCGGGATCGCGGTGGGGGCTATAATTCCACCACATTTTCCCCCGGGGAGGCCACCGTCCATGAAGCTCGTCCGCTACTCCGTCAACGGCCAGTCTCCGCGCCTCGGCGTGCTCCAGGGCGACCGCATCGCCGATCTCCAGTCGAGCCTCGCCGCGAGCCTCTCGCGCCGCGGGATCGTCCGCGCCACCGAGCTCGCCGCCGCCCTGGTGCCCCAATCGACGCGCGCATTCCTCGAGGGCGGCGCGGCGGCCCAGGACGCCATCGGCGCGATCAGCGAGTGGGTGACGGTCCCGGCCGGCTCGGCCCGGCTGCACGCGCCGATCGTCGATCCCGGCAAGTTCATCTGCATCGGTCTCAACTACAGCGACCATGCCGCCGAGACGGGCAACCCCATCCCCAAGGAGCCCCCGATCTTCGCCAAGTGGAACAACGCGATCATCGATCCGGGCGAGCCCATCCTGCGCCCGCGCGGCTCCAAGCAGCTCGACTGGGAGGTCGAGCTCGGCGTGGTGATCGGCAAGCCGGCGCGCTACGTGTCCAGGGAGCAGGCGCTGGACTACGTGTGGGGCTACACGATCATCAACGACGCCAGCGCGCGCGACTTCCAGTTCCTCACGACGCAATGGATGGCCGGCAAGATCTTCGAGACGGCGGCGCCGGTCGGACCCTACATCGCCGACCGCAGCGAAGTACCCGATCCTCACGTGCTGACGCTCAAGACCTTCGTGAACGGCAAGCAGGTGCAGAACGGCAGCACCAAGACGTTCATCTTCGACGTCCGCTACCTGGTCAGCTACCTGTCGGGTCTCATGACGCTCATGCCAGGCGACCTCATCGCCACCGGCACGCCGCCCGGGGTCGGCCTGGGTATGAAGCCTCCGGTGTTCATGAATCCGGGCGACGTCGTCCGCATGGAGATCACCGGGCTCGGCACGCTCGAGAACCCGGTCAAGGACGCCTAGTGTCTGGCAGCAAACGTGCAATTCGTGTAGGAGCGCCATGCTCGACCTGATCCGGTCGCTCGTCGTTTCCAATACGACCAAGATCGTGCTGCTTTCGCTGGACGGGCTCGGCGGCCTGCCGCGGCCGGAGACCGGCCGCTCCGAGCTGGAGACGGCCCGCCTGCCGAATCTCGACGCGCTGGCCGGCGAGGCCGCCTGCGGGCTGCTTCGCCACGTCGCCCCCGGGATCACGCCGGGCAGCGGCCCCGGGCACCTCGGGCTCTTCGGCTACGACCCGCTCGCCTACCAGGTCGGCCGCGGCGTGCTCGAGGCGCTCGGCATCGAGTTCGACCTGCGCGCCGGCGACGTGGCGGCCCGCGGCAACTTCTGCACGGTCGACGCCGGCGGCCGGATCACCGACCGCCGCGCCGGACGGATCCCGACCGAGGTGTGCATCCGCCTCACCGAGCGCCTGCGCTCGATCCGGCTGCCCGGGGTCGAGGTCCTGGTGGAGCCGGTACAGGAGCATCGGTTCGTGCTCGTCCTGCGCGGCGGCGGGCTCTCGGGACGGCTGAGCGAGACGGATCCGCAAGCACTCGGCAAGCCACCGCTGCCGGTGCGCGCGCTCGAGCCGGCCGCCGCTCGTACCGCCGAGCTCGTCAACGCGTTCGTCGACGAGGCGCGTCGAAGGCTGGCCGACGCCGCGCCGGCCAACATGGTGCTGCTGCGCGGCTTCGACAAGCTCCCGGAGCTGCCGCGCTTTCCCGAGGTGTACGGGCTGCGGGCGGCGGCGATCGCGGCGTATCCGATGTACCGCGGCCTGGCGAAGCTGGTCGGCATGGACGTGCTGAAGACCGGCCGCACCTACGCCGACGAGATCGCCACGCTCCGCGAGCACTGGCAGGCCTACGACTTCTTCTTCGTGCATTACAAGGACACCGACAAGGCCGGCGAAGACGGAAAATTCGACGCCAAGGTCGACGCCCTCGAGCGCTTCGACGCCTTCGTTCCGTCGGTCCGCGAGCTCGGCGCCGACGTCCTCGTCGTCACCGGCGACCACGCGACACCGTCGGTGCTGGCCGGCCACGGCTGGCAGCCGGTGCCGGTGCTGCTGTGGAGCCGCTACTGCGGCGCCGATCCCGTCGCCGCGTTCAGCGAGCGCGCCTGCGCCGGCGGAACGCTCGGCACGCTGCCGGCCAACCACCTCATGCCGCTGGTGCTGGCCAACGCGCTCAGGCTGACGAAGTTCGGCGCCTAGGTGGCGGTCGTCGTATGCGGTTCCTGATCCGGCTCCTCGGCGCCCTCTGGTTCGCGACCCTCGTCGTCAGCGTCGGCTTCGCGTGGTACGAGGTGCACGAGGAGCGGAGCCGGCTCGTCGAGGACCTCCAGCGCCGGGCGTCCCTCACCGCCGACGCCGTGCGCGAGGCCGCTGAGCGGCTCGGTCCCCGCCCGAGCCGGGCCGGCTACGAGCGGCTGCTCATGCGCTTCTCGCGTCCCGACCGCGCGGTGGCGATCTACGACGCGTTCGGCTCCCCGATCGACGCCACCCCGGAAGTCCGGCGCGGGCTGGGCCTCATCTCCCCGCTCGTCAGCGACGCCATCCGTCGCAACGCGACGACGCGCGGCTTGCTGCCCGTCTCCGGGCGCACGCGCTTCGTGCACGTGGTGCCCCTGCAGCAGGAGGACCACGTCGTCGGCGCCGCCGCCGTGCTGGTCGACGCCGAGCCGCTCGAGGCCAGCGAGTGGGACCTGTGGCGCCGCACCGCCGTGCGCATGGGCGTGCTGATGCTGCTGGTCACCGGCATCACGTGGCTGACGGTGCGCTGGTCGGTGACGCGCCCGATGGAGCGCATCGCCGAGTGGACGCGCCAGCTCAAGTCCGGCCAGCCGGTCGCGCCGCCGCCGGAGGCCGACGCCGGTCTCTTCGGCTCGCTGGCGACCGAGGTCACCAGTCTCGCCCGCACGCTGGCCCGCGTGCGGCTGGCCGCCGCCGAAGAGGCGCGCCTTCGCCTCAGCGGCGAGAGCCTGTGGACGGAGGAGCGGCTCAAGCAGTTCGTCGAGATCCGCTTCGGCGAGCGACCGATCTACATCGTCTCCAATCGCGAGCCGCTCAGCCACGTCCGCGAGGGCCGGGCCATCGTCGAGGTGCAGCCGGCCAGCGGGCTCGTCACCGCGCTGGAGCCGATCATGCTGGCCTGCGGTGGCGTGTGGGTGGCCCACGGCAGCGGCAGCGCCGACCGGGTGATCGGCGATCGCGTCGGGCTGCCGACGCCCGATCCCGCCTACACGCTGCGGCGCGTGTGGCTGTCCGAGCAGGAGGAGGCCGGGTACTACTACGGCTTCGCCAACGAGGGATTGTGGCCCCTCTGCCACATCGTGCACGAGCGCCCCCACTTCCGCGCCGACGACTGGGAGGAGTACCGGCGGGTGAACGGCCGCTTCGCGGCCGCGCTGCTCGAGGAGATGGAAAAGACCGAGCAGCCGATCGTGCTCGCCCAGGACTATCACTTCGCGCTGCTGCCCCAGCTCGTGAAGCAGGCGCGGCCCGACGCGCGGGTCGCGCTCTTCTGGCACATCCCGTGGCCGAATTTCGAGGCCTTCGGCATCTGTCCGTGGCAGGAGGACATCCTGCTCGGACTGCTGGGGGCCGACCTGATCGGCTTCCACACGCAGTTCCACTGCAACAATTTCCTGGAGACCGTGGAGCGGACGATCGAGGGTCGCGTGGACTGGGAGAACTTCGCGGTCGTGCGCGGGCAGCACACGACGTTCGTCCGGCCGTTCCCGATCAGCGTGGCACCCGTCGATACCGACGGGACGGCGGAGGCCGACCGGCGGGCGCTGCGGGCCGAGCTCGGCATCACCGCCGACTGGCTCGGCATCGGCGTGGAGCGGGTGGACTACACCAAGGGCCTGCCCGAGCGCCTGCGCGCCATTCGGCGGTTCTTCGAGCGCTGGCCCGAGTTCCGTCGGCGGGTGGTGTTCGTGCAGATCGCCTCGCCGAGCCGCAGTCGCATCCCCCGGTACCGCGCGCTGCAGGAAGAGGTCCGCGAGGCCGTGCGCACGATCAACGAGGAGCTCGGCGAGCACGGCTGGGAGCCGATCGTCTACCGTGAGCGGCACCACGACCACACCGAGATCCGCCGCTACTACCGCGCGGCGGACTTCTGCCTGGTCACCTCGCTCCACGACGGCATGAACCTCGTCGCCAAGGAGTACGTCGCGGCCCAGGTCGACGACGACGCCAGCCTGATCCTCAGCCGCTTCACCGGCGCCTCACGGGAGCTGGGGGACGCCTGGATTGTCAACCCCTACGACGTCGAGGACGTGGCCGGCGCCATCCACGTCGCTCTCACCGTCGACCCCGCCGAGCGCCGCTCGCGGATGCGCCGCATGCGCCAGCACGTGCGCGAGCACAACATCTACGGCTGGGCCGGCCTGCTCGTGGCGGAGCTGGCGAAGATCCCGCAGCCGTCGTTGCAGCGCGGCTGACCCGAACGCCGCAACGAGCCGCCCCGTCTGTGGTAGACCTTACAGGTGTAAAAGATGCGCGCGTCGAGATTCGACTCGCAACCTCGCGAAAATCAAGGTTCTGACAATGGCACCGCGCTTGCGTTCCGGTACCGCGATCAGTGGCCGCCACGAGGCGGCCCGAATCGACGCAGGAAAGGCAGAGCGCAGCCATGGACGACCAGAATCTCAGCGACATCTCGATGAAGGGCGCGCCGGCGTGCGGGCGCTGCCACATGCTCGTCGCCCGCTTCGCGCCACAAGTCGTGGCGTCGTCGGGCACCTATCACCGCGAATGCTTCGAGGCGTGGTATTTCGGTCGCTATGGCAAGCGGCCCGCGCTGATGGCGGGCGCCAACGGTGACCGCCATCGCTTCCAGGTCCGCGAGACGAGCGAGGTCCGCGAGCGGGCAGCCTGAATCCGGCGGCGGGAGGCGGCGCCGGCGCGCGCGCGGTTCCACGCGCGTCGAGCGCGACAGCCTCGGGCCGCTGGCCGTCCCACGGCGCGCGCTGTGGGGGGTGTTCACCGAGCGCGCGCGCCACACCTTCCAACTCACCGGTCGTGCGCCGCACCCCGCCCTCGTTCGCGCCTACGCGCGCATCAAGCAGGCGGCGGCGCGCACCAATGCGCGGCTGGGGCTGCTGCCGCCCCGCTGGGCGACGGCCATCGACCGGGCCGCCGCCCTCGTGGCCGCCGGCCGCGTCCCGGACGCCGCCGCCATCGACGTTCTCCAGGCCGGCGCCGGCACGCCGGCCCACATGAACGTCAACGAGGTCGTGGCGAACCTCGCCAACGAGCGCCTCGGCGGCCGCCGTGGCCGCTACGTGCCGATCCATCCCAACAGCCACGTCAACCTCGGCCAGTCGTCCAATGACGTCACGCCGACCGCGATCCGTCTCATGGCGCTCGAGCTGCTCGGGCCGCTCGACGCCGAGCTGGCGGCGCTCGTCCGCGCGCTGCGCCGGCAGGCCGCCCGCGAGCGCGACGTCGTCAAGCCCGGCCGCACGCACCTGCAGGACGCGGTGCCGATCACCTGGGGCCAGGTGCTCGGCGGCTGGGCGCAGGCCGTCGACGATGCCCGGCGGGCGCTCGGCGCCGCGCGGGCGGAGCTGAGCGTGATCGGCCTCGGAGGCACCGCGGTCGGCACCGGCCTCACCGCGCACCCGCGCTTCCGCGCGCTGGTGACGCGCGAGCTGTCGCGGCTCGTGGAAGTTCGCCTGCGGCCGGCGCCGACACCGGTCTCGACCACGTGGTCGCTGCGGCCGCTGCTGGCGTGCTCGGCGGCACTGCGGGGGGCCGCCGTCGACCTGGCGAAGATCTGCGTCGACCTCCGGCTGCTCGCCTCCGGCCCCGACACCGGGCTCGCCGAGCTGCGCCTGCCCGAGGTCGAGCCCGGATCGTCGATCATGCCCGGCAAGGTCAACCCGTCGGTTCCGGAGGCGGTGCAGATGGCGTGCTTCCAGGTCGCCGCTGATGACCACGCCGTCGCGCTGGCCGCCGCGGCCGGCGAGCTGGAGCTCAACGTCATGACGCCGCTCGTCGCCGACAATCTGGCGGGGGCGCTCACGCTCCTGACCCGCGCCGTGCGATTGCTCCGCGTCCGCTGTGTCGAGGGGATGGCCGTCGATCGCCGCCGCGCGCGCCGGCTCGTCGCCGGCAGCCTGATCGAGGCGACGGCGCTGTCCCCTTACCTCGGCTACGACGTCACCGCCGAGGTCGTGAAGGAAGCGCGCCGCCGCGGCCGGCCGCTCCGCGACGTCGTGCTGGGCCACCGCCTGCTCGGCGAGCGGGAGCTCGGCCGCGTGCTGTCGCCGGCCGCGCTGACCGGGCCCCGCGCCACCGACGTCGCGCTGCGCCGCCGCGTCCAGCGCGCGCCGGCCTACCGGGCGTTCCGCGCGTCGCTCGCGGAAGAATAGGCTTGTCTGGCCGGGCCCCGGGTTCATACTTCCACTTGACGTGATGCGCTGCCTCTTCGTGTGCGCGGACGACTTCCTGTGGCGGCTGGCCGCCGACCGGGGCGAGGCCCGGCTGGCGCCGGTGTGGATCGTGGAGCAGCCTCGACGACGAGGCGGTCTATCGCCGCGCGTTTCGCAGCGGCACCGAGCCGGTGCTGATCGCCGTCGATCGCGCCCGGCAGGCGCGTGTGATCGCCGCCATCCGGGGGGTGGCGCCCGCCGCGCCGCTCGTCGTGTTCGCCGACGCGGCGCCGGCCGACGCCGAGCCGGTGGCGACGCTGGCGCCCGCCCGCGTCACCGCCGCGATCCTGGAGCCGGCGCTGGAGCGCGCCGTCGCCCGCGCCCGCGCCGCCCGGGTGCGCGAGCACTTCGCCCGGGCCGACCGCGTGCTCATCATGATGCAGGACGATCCCGACCCGGATGCGATCGCCTCGGCGTGGGCGCTGCGCACGCTGCTCGGTCGCACGAAGTCGGCGGCCACGATCGGGACGTTCGGCGCCATCACCCGCCCCGAGAACCGGGCGATGACGCGCATCCTCGAGATCGACGTCGAGCAGGTGAAGCCGCGCGCGGTCGAGGAGTACGACAAGATCGCGATGGTCGACACCCAGCCGGCGTTCTTCGAGGAGCGCCTGGCCGAGGTCGACCTCGTGATCGATCACCATCCCGAGGACACGCCGGTCCGCGCGCGCCTGCGCGACATCCGCCCCGCCTACGGCGCGACGTCGACGATCCTCACCGAGTACCTGCGCGCCGCCGACGTCAAGATCCGCGAGCGTCTGGCCACCGCGCTCCTCTACGGGATCAAGGCCGACACGCTGCATCTCGAGCGCGGCGCCACCCGGGCCGACATGGACGCGTTCGCGTTTCTCCACGGCCACGCCAACCACAACGCGCTCCGGCGCATCGAGCGGCCCGATCTGCCCGAGGCCGCGCTCGACGTGCTGGCCCGCGGCATCGCCGGCCGCCGGCTCGTCGAGGGCGTGATGTTCGCGCACCTGGGCCCGGTCGGCTATCCCGAGCTCGTCGCGCAGTTCGCCGATCTCTTCCTGCAGGTCGAGGGCGCCGAGTGGTCGGTGGTCTCGGGGCGGATCGCCGCCGAGCTGCACGTGTCGGTTCGCAACGTCGGCTACGTGCGGGCCGCCGGCGACGTCGTGCACGAGGCGTTCGCCGCTCTCGGCAGCGCCGGCGGCCATCGCTCGATGGCCAAGGCCGTCGTGCGCGTCCGCGACTGGCGTGCGGCCGGGCTGCCGGCCGGCGAGCGTGAGGTCGGGGACGCGATCATGACCCGTTTTCTGGCGGCCCTGCGGGGCGGCCGCGGCTAGAACACGCGACGTCAGTGGCCTCATCCTTGCTGCCCGGGGACTCCGTGAGCGGGACCGGCCGTCACGGGACCAAGCCTCTTGGCAACGCCGGAGGGCAGCGAGTAGAATCGCCGCGGACCAGCATCCCAGGCCTCCAGAGCGACCTCACACCATCCCAGACGCTGGAGGGGTACACGTGGACGTAGCGTTGGAGAAGAGGCAGGTCGAGCGCGCGTACGATTTCTACGCCCCGGTGTACGACTTCATCTTCGACTGGATCTTCGCGCCCGGCCGCCAGGCGGCCATCACGCAGCTCGACCTGAAGCCCAACGACACGATCTTCGAGGTCGGCATCGGGACGGGGCTGAACCTGCCGCTCTATCCGGCCTCGTGCCGGCTGACCGGCATCGATCTCTCCCAGGAGATGCTCGACAAGGCGGTGGAGCGCGCGCAGAAGCTCATCATGCCCAACGTGGTCCTCAAGGTGATGGACGCCACCTCCCTCGACTTCGCCGACAACGAGTTCGACAAGGCGGTGGCGACGTACACGATCTCGGCGGTGCCCGATCCGGTGGCCGTGCTGCGCGAGATGCGGCGCGTCGTCAAGCCGGGCGGCCTGCTGGTCCTGCTGAACCACTTCCGCAGCGATCGCCGGTTGTCCGGCCACCTCGAGGACCTGGTGGCGCCCGTCTGCACGCGGCTCGGCTGGAAGTCCAACCTTCCGATGACGCCGCTGCTCAAGCAGGTCGGGCTGACGCCGGAGCTGGTCATCAAGGTGAATCTCTTCAACGGGTGGCGCCTCGTGAAGTGCGTCAACCGGAAGTAACCCGGCTCCTCGGCCTCGTCGTCGCCGCGCTGCTCGTCGTGCCGGTCGCGCAGGCCGCCGTCGGCCTCGTCCTCGCCACCGCCTTCCTGGTCGAGTTCCTGTCGGGCGGCGCCCGGCGTCCGCTCTCCGCGCTGACCCCCGCCCCGCGCCGCGAGTCCCTGCACGTCGAGGGCGCCGCCGTCGACCGCTGGAGCGGCGACGGCGGCGTGCCGCTCGTGCTCGTGCACGGCTACGCGCCGGGCGGCAAGGATGAGCCGCGCGTCCAGGCGGCAGCCGCGCTGCTGGCCCGGGCCGGCTTCGACGTCACGGTGCCGACGATTCCCGGGCTCACGCGCGGCCGGCTCCGGCCCGAAGACGTGCGTCCCGTCGTCAGCGCGCTCGCCGCACGGGCCGAGCCGACCGTCGTGGTCGGCGTGAGTGTCGGGGCCGGCCCCGCCCTGCTCGCGGCCGCCGATCCCGCGGTGCGCGAGCGCGTGCGCACGGTGCTCAGCCTCGGCGGGTACGCGTCGGCTCCGGAGCTGCTGCGCTTCTTCCTCACCGGGGAGTACGCGTGGGACGGCGTGCGCGGTCGGGTCGTGCACGCGCCCGACGTCGTCCGCGCGTTCGTCGAGGCCAACGCCGATCTCCTCGACTCGTCCGCCCGCGAGGCTCTCGCCGATCCCGGGCGCGCTGCCGCCGTGCTGCGCGCGCCTCCGCCCCGCGTCGCCGAGCTGCTGGCCCGGCTCTCGCCCGAGCGCGTGGCGCGCGAGATCCCGGCGCGCCTGGTACTCGTGCACGGCGTCGACGATCCCGCGGTGCCCTACACCGAGAGCCTGCGCCTGGCCGCCGCGCGCCCGCAGCGCACGCAGCTCGTGCTCGTCCACGTCCTGGAGCACGTGGACCCGGGCCGCGCGGCCGACCGGCTCTCGGCGCTGCGCGAGTTCGGGGCCCTGGTTCTCGTGCTTTACGGCCTCGGACGCCCCTGACCCCTGATGGCACCCATCGTTCCGGGTGCGGATGATTTCTGATCACCCCCGCGCGCTGCGGTCCGGGGCCCGCGTCACGACCA
>Ga0209160_1004153_pt1 | contig 11651 bp, 13 predicted proteins | sample GraSoiAngelo_153_FD_186167 | JGI IMG/M metagenome (GOLD analysis project Ga0209160, IMG submission 186167) | Grasslands soil microbial communities from the Angelo Coastal Reserve, California, USA - 14_1009_12_40cm (SPAdes) (version 2) | ecosystem: Environmental > Terrestrial > Soil > Grasslands ...
TGTCCGGATAATTTAAGGCGACTTGGATGTTGGAATCAGATATTGTATTTTGCAGTCCATAGGCTGGTATGAAAAAAATTGTAGCAAAAACAAGAAGATAATATTTCACAAGGTAAAACTGCAATCGTAGCTTATATTATTTGAACTATTTTCTAGGGTTGTCCATTTCCTTAAAGTATGGCATTATTGTAGATGCAAATTTGTCTAATGAACCAAAGTATCCCGAACCCCAAAATCTGACAATAAAGTGGTTTACACCTGCTTTCATGAATTTCTCAAACACAGGTATGATGTCATCGGGAGTGCCCATACCTATTGAGGAACGTGCTACTTTGTCAGGAATTGTTTGTGCAGCTTCGCGCATCTTTACAATCCATTCTTGATTTGACATTGAATATTCAGTAAAGTATTTTTTAAAATCAAAACCTTGGATATCTTCTATGTTGTGAACTTTTAGTATCTCTGGTTTGAAAAGACTTACTTTGACGGCATTTTTCATTTTTACCCATGCCTCTTCTGCATCATCAGCAAAATACACATCAATGTCTACGGCGTATTGGAAATCTTTTCCATCCCTACCATTTTCTCTCATTGAATCTTTTATTGCATTGGCATGTACTGCGTATAGTTCAGGGGTATAGCCTATTGGAATCCATCCATCACCATACTTGCCACATAATGCAAGTGTCTTTGGGGCACCAGCTGCCATGTAAATTGGCGGATGTGGTTTTCGAACACTTTTTGCTTGAAGACAAGCTTCTTCTAGCTGATAAAATTCTCCTGCAAAGTTAACTCTGTGTTCTGGTGATGATTCAAAAAGCAATTTTATCACTTGAAGTTGTTCGGCAAATCTTGTCACTGGCTTGTCCCATTGGATTTTAAACTCCTTGATATTTTGTGCTTCACCTGCGCCAATGCCTAATGTTCCTCTTCCATGTGAAACGCAATATTGGAAGGATGTCTTCTCACAGCATCAGTAACGCATGTTCCAAGCTCTACTTTGTTTGTAACAGAAGAAATTGCAGAAAGCATAACCCATGGGTCGTTTACAATAGCATGATTCCATTGTGGTACGTTTGTATGATCCATGTACCAAATGGAGCTGTATCCTGTTCTATCTGCTAAAACACAAGCAGTAAGAATTTGATCCTCAGATAGACCGAGCCGTGCAACATTTAATCCAAATTGGATTCCAAACTTTACCATTTCCTCTCCTATAACATGATTGTGAACTAAATGTGGTATTTAAGTTTAGTAAATTGTAAAAAAATTAGAATTTTTTATTAAAGAAAAACTACTAAATTGATTGATTGTTACAGCTTGCCGTCTTTGATATCTTGAAGTAAATGCATCACGTCTTCTTTTGTAACAGTAATTGGATTTGGATCAAGATGTCCACGGTCTGTCATAACAATATCTGCAGCTTGATCAATTGAGGTTTTCAAAGTAAGACGGTCAAACTTTAGCTTCTCCATGACTTCTTTGAATTGCTCATAAAATATTGATTTATTGAACCTGTGTGCAACAGTGGTACAGGATGAAAGTGAGTATCCGTGAGGAACCCCCTCATTTGAGAACACATAAGAAAGTGCGTGCCCCAAAGTAGTTGAAGCATTTCCAAAACCTATTCCTGATAACATGGAACCATAAGGATAGTTTTCTGGCTTGTTGTTCATTATGGCATCATATAATACATCAAACGCTGCTTTACACATGGTGCGTGTAAACTCGTTGCCTTTTTTGCTATCATATCCCTCTGTTGCTTGTGCACACGCATCGCATACAGAATTTTTGACAATTGCCTCAGGTGTTCCTTCTAAAAAGTATGAATCAACTATTGCCATGTCTGCAAGGAATTTTTCGTCTTGTAAAAGTTTCTTCTTTCCTTCAAATTTTAAAACACAATATGTTGTCATCTCACTTCCAGTTCCAAATGTCGTTGGTATGAGAATTTTTGGAATTTTTAACTCAGATGCAGCATATTTTGCAACATCTTGGGAACTTCCACCACCAAGTCCAATTATTGCAGAAAGGTTCTTGGTTTTATATTCAGAAATTACTTTCTGAACTGTTTCAATTGACGGTTCAGGTTCTACTTTATCAAATAAGAGATAATCTGTTATCTTCATTTTCGCAAGCCACTTTGAGGAAACATCTGGCGGTGCAGTAGTTACAACTAGTGCATTTTTTGGATAATCTGCTTCAGAGAGTGCATTTTTACCGAATTTTATTACTTTTGGTATTCGAATAACATTCATGATAAAAGTTAGATTTTCAATTATTATTATACTTACTTTTTATCATGAAGAATAAAGAATTACTACATAAGATACAATAGTCATAAGTTTGTTAATCATTCAGATTTATGATAATAAAAAATTTCAAGGATTTTGCAACAAATTCTAGAAAAAAAGACACGTTGCGTATCATAGAAGCAGGACTTGGTGCTGCATTACCAGACAGGGCATTTGGAAAAATTGTAAAACGCAATAAGCTCGTATTAGGCAAAGAGACTATCTTATTCTCAAAATATGCTCGAATTTTTGTTGTAGGATTTGGTAAAGCCGCAGACTCTATGGCAAAAAAAGTCTCTTTGTTCACTCGAATCGAAGGAGGAATTATTGTAATTCCAAGTGGAACAAAATCTGTATTGAAAAATAAAAAATTTAAAACCCTTTACGCTGGTCATCCTATTCCAAACAAACAAAGTGTACAGGCTACAAACCAAATCGTTGAATTTTTAAAAAAAAGGGAACCAGATGAGTTTATAATATTTTTAATATCTGGGGGCGGATCTGCACTTCTCTCATTACCAGATGGCATATCACTAAATGACAAAAAAATTGTTACCAGCATGTTATTAAAATCTGGTGCAAATATACAGGAAATAAACTGTGTTAGAAAACATCTTTCTAAAATAAAGGGAGGTAAACTAGTAGAAAATCTTTCATGTGATGCGGTATCATTTGTAATGTCAGATGTAATTGGTGATGATTTGTCAGCTATTGCATCTGCTCCTACATACTTTGATAATACAACATTCAAAGATGCATATGAAATACTAACAAAATATAATCTTAAAAAAAATACGCCGCAAAGTGTCTTAAAAAGACTAAAACTTGGTATTCACAAAAAAATACCAGAAACTCCAAAATTTTTAAAAATAAAAAATTACATTATTGCCACAAACAATGATTGTCTTAATGCAATGAAAGAAAGAGCACAAAAACTAGGATATACTGTAAAGATGGTCCAATCTATCTCTGGTAATGTGGCAGTCGTTTCAAAGAAATTATTAAAATCTTTTCCAATTAAACAACACTCTTGTCTTATTTTTGGAGGTGAAACCACCGTAAAAGTAGTTGGAAATGGAAGAGGAGGAAGAAACCAAGAATTAGTTCTATACCTGTTAAATGAAATTCAAAAAAGTGAAAAAAATGTGGTGATCGCATCTTGTGGAACTGATGGAAAGGATGGAAATACAGATGCAAGTGGCGCAATTATTGAAAGTCCCAATAATCAATTTCGTGATATTCAAAAATTTTTAAAAAATAATAACTCATACAATTTTTTTAAAAAGTATAAAGGCCTGATATTTACTGGACCTACTCACACAAATCTTATGGATATTGGGATATTGTTAACTAGATAATAGCTTTGTAGCGAGATTTTGATCTGGTCTGACTATCCAACAAAAGATACCAACATGAAGTGCCATGTATTTTGATTACTTTGCTGATACTTTATCATAATAGATCTATTGCTTCTCTCTATATGCTCAAATCCACTCACATTGTTTTGGATACCACGTGAGATTCTTCTCTCACTGCCATAGTAAAAGTAGAGGTGTTCTATATGTCAATCAAAAAGGTGTTATTTGTCTATATATTTTGAATATAGAACTGAATAACAAAAATGAAAACTTGATGGCGTGCTAGAAGAGCCAAACTCCTTTTTCACCAACATGGTAGATGAGTTGGTAGAGTTTTCAGAGTATGACCCTGAACTTGCAGAAGGTCTCAGATGGTTAGATACTGAAGCACAAAAGCGAGGTATTACATTTTATGAGATGGTATTTCATGTCCTGCATAGATATGATATTGATACCAAGGCAAAAGAGTGGCTTACTACAAGAAACTAATCCATCCTAGTTATACCAGAACAAATATCACTTAACAAGTCGGGGTTATATTGCCCTGCAGCCGTCTTGATTTCTGATCTGTGAATTACTTTGCAAATAATGTTAGGAAAGATATACTCAGTAACAACAAAAATACTCAGAATTAAAACTCCAATTACAATAAAAATGCTAATTGATATTTTCATTTTTGTTAAACTAGAGAACAGTTACTGTCTTTTTTCAAGAGGTAAGTATTCACATCCAGACGGTCCACAATATTTTCCTACATAGACTGCTTTTGGTCTGTAAAGCATCGGTTTTGGTGCTGCTTCTGCAAATTTTTCTTCAATAATATGAGCTGTCCATCCTGCAACCCGTGAGATTGCAAAAATTGGTGTGTTCAAATCGGTTGGAATTTTTAGCATATAGTAAGTGGAAGCACTATAGAGATCTACGTTTGGAAAAATATCTGACCCTTTGATCTTTTTCATTTCTTCTGCTGTAACGTCCTCTACTTTTTTTGTAATCTTGTACCAAGGCTCACCTGTTTTTTCAGATAACCTTCTTGATAACTCTCTGAGAACCTCAGCTCGTGGATCAAAGGTCTTGTACACTGCATGTCCCATCCCCATTATTTTTTTATCCTCTGCTAGTCTTTCTTTAATCCAAGACTCGACCTTGTCTTCTGTCTTTATATCTAATAGCATCTTCATTACCTGAAAATTGGCACCACCATGAAGTTCGCCACTTAGTGCTCCAATAGCTGCGCTAACAGCAGCATACATGTGAGCACGAGTAGAGGAGACTTCTCTTGCAGCAAAGGTTGAAGCATTAAAACTGTGTTCCGCATGCAAAATTAAACAAATATCAAAAATTCTGGCAAATTCGGCATCAGGTATGTTTCCTGTAAGCATGTAAAGAAAGTTAGCGGCATGACCAAGATCTTTTGATGGCAGTATGGTTTCCTTTCCATTACGAATTCTGTCCCAACATGCTACGATTATTGGGAGTTTGGAAATAAGATTAACTGCTCTGTTGTAATTTGTAGGTCTATCATCTAATTTTTCATTATCATATGCTGCAAGTACTGCAACAGAGGATTGTAGGACATCCATAGGATTTGCTGTTTTGGGTATATCCTTTAGGATTTTTTCTAGACCATCTGGAACGGTACGAGCATCAATGAGTTTGTCATTAAATTCAGAAAGTACAGTTTTTGATGGAAGGTCATCATTAAGAAGCATGCAAGCAGTTTCCTCATAGCTGGATTTTTTAACTAGGTCTAAAATATCATATCCTCTGTAAATTAACTTGCCATTTATTCCATCGATTGCAGAGATCTTGGTATCAGCTACCTCAATATTTCGAAGACCTATGTTTTTTGTTTCCACAAACATTAATGCAAAAAATGTGTATTAAAATTATACCATACTAATCAACTTGTGATATAGTAACTAAATACCAATTAAGAACATATTTGGAAAGCCAAACATGTGAAAAATTTCTTAATCTGCTTTACATTTTATTTTGCTTATTTTTACCAAAAATTCGTCAATTGGTTTCTGATAAGTAAATTCTTCTAATTTCTCATTGAGAGATTCTAAGAAAACGTCACATACAACATAGCAGCCAAAAATTAAGCACTTTGTCTAATATGACAACTTTGTGCCATATAGCGTAAATTTTCAAAAAATGAAGGAAATGACTGAAATGGAAGATGATTTCATAAAATTGGTTGATGAATTTGTTTTAGTTTCAAAGGAACCAGCAGTTCTTGAAGAAATATCTCAGCTCGACCTGGAAGCAAGATTGCTTGGAATTACATTCTATGATATGTATTGCGTTGTTTTACAAGACGTTGCCGGACATCAAAATCTTGTATCAAGATTTAAAATTTTCATGAATGAAAAGAAAACTGTTTGAATATTTTTAGTTTAAATGAGGGTCGCTCTACGTTGATAATTCTATGACAAGAACTATAGTATGTGTTTCTCACAAAGAGGATGCAGACGGTATAGGTGCTGCCTCACTTATTAGGCAAGCATTTGGTGGGGAAACAAAACTAGTTGATTATCCTGGTCTTATGAAAGAGCTTGAACAACTAAAAAATAATGAATCCTTGAAAACTTTGTATATTTGTGACTTGGGCTTGAGTAAAACTAACCAAGACCAATTTATTGAATTATTAACTGCACTTAGAAAAAAAAGAGTCTCAATTACCTATATTGATCATCATGATCTAGAGGAGAGCATAAAAAAGAAAATCAAGTCGCTCAAAGTCAAACTGATTCATAATACCAATGAATGTACCACAGTACAGGTGTATGAGGCGTTCAAGAAAAAATTGAAAGATCATAGTGCTTTCATAGCTGCATGTTCTGCAGTCACAGATTATATGGAAGATAGGCCGTTGGGTTCTAAACTTCTTCAGAAATTTGATAGACAGTTTGTCTTGCTCGAATCCACAGTTCTGACATTTACCATAGTAAGTCATCAAAAAGACGGTGAGTATCTACTTTATCTTGTAGATGAACTAAGCGACTCAAAATATCCACATGATATCCCAAATTCATTTGAATTTGCTCGAATACAGGCAGAAAAAATCTCTAGTGTAATCCAAAAAGTTAAAGATAATATGAAGACCATGAAAAATCTTGCTTTCATGGAAGTTACTGACTCTGGTGCGAGCATGGTTGTAAATTTTGTTTTAGGTATGTCAGGAAAAGATGTAGGTGTTTCCTACAAATTAAGAGAAGACCATGGAATTTATGCTGTATCCATTAGAGGCTCTCGCTCATGTAAGATTCATCTTGGGAGAATTGTTAATGCGCTGGCAACAGAGCTTGGAGGATCTGGTGGAGGACATGACAAGGCATGTGGAGCAGTGATTCCAAAAGAAAAGATAAAGATGTTTTTGAAGAAATTTAACTCTAAATTATCATAGAAATACTAATAACCGTAGGATCTGTTCAGGACTTTTCAATCTCTGTTATTATGTCAATTTCTACGCAAGAGTTCATAGGAAGGCTTGATACTCCTATGGCGATTCTACTGTGTTGACCTTTAGATCCAAATATTTCATATATCAGATCAGATGCAGCATTAATTACTTTAGACTGATCAATAAATTCTGGAGTCGAGTTAACAAATCCTGATACACGAACAATTTTTGAAATTCTATCTAAACCTCCTAATTCATTTTTAAGATGAGCTAATGCATTTATGATGCAAAGTTTGGCTGCTTTTTGTGCATCCTCAACTGAAATGTCTCTTGGTACCTTCCCAAGAAATGCCACTTTGCCATCTTTTATTGGAATCTGGCCTGAAACAAATGCAAGTTTTCCTGTAATCACAACTGGAACATAGGAACCTGCGGGTTTGGGAGGACTTGGAAGAATGATGTTAAGCGAAGCAAGTTTTTCATCAATCATAAAATCATGTTTACTGTACGTGCTTTAACTTTATCTTCATAACATATGGAAAACTTTCTGTATCTACAAATTTTGTTAAAACTCATTTTAAAGATGAACTAAAGTTATGGTGATTTTTTCGAAAATAGGCACCTACGTAGACTATATTATATTGTGATAAAAATACTTCATATGGAAAAAGAACACCATCCAAACCAAAAAGATTTGGACATATTAAAATCAAAATTGAATGCACTTGAAGTTTCTGCAACAGACAATTTCCAAAAATCACTTATTGAAGTGTTAAGGGTACTAGTCGAAAATCAATTACACTCACTAAACGAGTTTGATCACCTGAAAAAAGCAATTGATTTGCTTACATTGCAGATCTTCAAAGTTGAGCGTAAAGCAGATTCATGATTTGAATTTGTAAATGACTTTTGTTAATCAATTTTAAAAATGATTGTTATTATTAGTTATAATGTTGTTTAATAAAAGATTAAATTCAGGCTGACATTTTTTTGAAGTACATGAAAGAACCTCATAATTATCGAAAAGTAGGGTATTCAATGATCGTAATCTCTGTTTCCCTTACCATCATTGGTTTGGTTGTTTGGGCAATAGGGGCTAATTATCATTTTGCTAGTGATCTCATGGCTGGGCAAGAAATTGACGCCATGACACCAAAAAAAGGGTACAGCATTGTTTCATTTGATGATTCTCAGCCTGTTGGTGCAAAACTAAAACTGCTTGATCATGCAGAAACAAACCAGATTGCCTTACAACTCAAAGAACAATATGCAAATTCGGAGACAACAATTCTAATTTTCGATTCATTAATTGACGACAATAAAAAATTAATTGAAAATACAAGATCTGCAGCTGCACAAATTGCACAAGAAAAAACACTACCTAAAGCTGTTACGACCAATGCCACCTCTACTACCCAAAATACTCCGCAAGCAGTACTTCCAACAGGACAGGAGGGGTTAACATTAACTGAGAAAGTAAACACAACAGCAACTAAGGCAAATCAAACAGCTACAATTGGTAGTCAAAAATCTGTAAATCTTAATGAAATTGTGGGTATTACCGTAAAGTAATACTTCAGATGTGTTTATAGACAATCAAAGTAAATCTTCATCAATTTCTTCTATAGGATCGATGTACTGTGTACAAGAACACTCTGGTATAAGACACCTGCCTGCTTTTGCAAGGGAATGACTTTTTTGGGATGGTTCATGCGCTTGGTCTATATGATGACATCTTTTGCAGTTCATATACAAAAGAAATTTTAAGTTTTATTTAACATTTGAATATTTCTAGCAATGAAGAAAGATTTTTCTTGAAACAGTTTTTTAGCCGTTAGATTCTATGGTCGTTGTTTCTTTTTTAACAAACTTATTTTTGATGATGTTTGTGTCCTTTTTTGATTTTGTATACCAAGAGATAATCAAACTGCATGCTGATACTAGCATGAAGATTGCTATGAATACCAACGATATTCCAACAATTCCAGTTAAATTTAGGCTTTCAAAAACCATGTGTCCTACTTTCCATTTGTATGTAAACTACCTAACTGGAATATTTAAGAAAGATCTGCCAAATTTGGTAATCACTGAAACAATAGGGAAAAGTTGGAATAACAAAACCATTCGTACAATATGACTTTTCACAAAATTACGAATGAATTGGAGGTAATTCTTTAGTATTTGTAAGAAGAAAATTAATTGAATATTTAATTGATGAATCATTTGGAAAAACTTGAGGCTATAATCTAGTTTTATTTTAAAAATTCTCACTTTTTCCAAGTTTGATAAAATGTTTTCCTATCAGATTCGAATTACATACAAATACCCAAACTAATCTAGGAATTATGTGCAAGCAAATAACCTCATAAAAGAAACTAGTCCGTATCTTTTACAACATGCTTACAACCCAGTAAAATGGTACACGTGGGGAGAGGAGGCATTAAAAAAAGCAAAAGATGAAAAAAAACCAATCTTTTTGAGTATAGGGTATAGCGCCTGTCACTGGTGTCACGTGATGGCACATGAATCATTTGAAAATGAAGACATTGCACAAATTATGAACGAGAATTTTGTTAACATCAAAGTTGATAGAGAAGAGCGACCAGACATTGATGATATCTATCAAAAGGTTTGCCAACTGATCACTGGTAGCGGAGGATGGCCACTTAGTGTATTTCTTACACCTGATCAAAAACCATTCTATGTAGGTACTTATTTTCCACCTCATGACAACTATGGCAGACCAGGTTTTGGCAGTATACTAAGACAGTTAGCACAAACTTGGAAAGAAAAACCACTCGATATTGAAGCTGCTACTGAGAATTTCATGAACGCATTACAACAAACAGAATTGATTTCATTCACATCAAAGCTTGAGAGAATAATACTTGACGAAGCTGCGCTAAACCTTCTTTCCATGGGGGACCCAATAAATGGAGGATTTGGCCAAGCTCCAAAGTTTCCAAACACTTCAATTCTCTCATTTATGTTAAGATACTCCAAACTTTCTGGAATTGCAAGATTCCAAGAGTTTGTTTTCAAGACCTTAAACAAGATGGCAAATGGAGGAATCTATGACCATCTTGGCGGTGGGTTTCATAGATATTCTACAGACTCGAGATGGCTTGTTCCACATTTTGAAAAGATGTTATATGATAACGCACTTTTACCCATTGTTTACGCAGAAGCATATCAAATAACAAAGGACTACAAATATCTTGAAATCGTAAATCAGACTTTGCAGTATGTATTACGGGAAATGACCTCTCCTGATGGCGGTTTCTATTCCGCACAAGATGCAGATTCAGAAGGCGAAGAAGGCAAATTCTATGTTTGGTATAAAAAAGAGATTCAGGAAATTCTTGATAAAGATGCAGATCTCTTTTGTCTTTATTTTGATGTAACAGATGGGGGAAACTTTGAAGGCCATACTATTTTACATAACAGTATCAACGCATCAGCTGTAGCATTTCAATTTGGCAAAACTGAACAAGAAGTACTGGAAATTATAAAAAAATGTTCTGAAAAACTCTATGAGGCACGTTCAAAACGAGTAGCACCAGGTAGAGACGAAAAAATACTCACAAGCTGGAATGCCTTGATGGTATCTGCATTTGTCAAAGGATTCAAAATTTCAGGTCAAGCAAGATTTTTAGAGGCAACAGAAAATTGTGTAAAATTCATACACGAAAAGCTCACAAAAAATGGAGAGCTTTTAAGAACTTTCAAAGACGGACAGGCAAAGCTTAGAGCATATCTTGATGATTATGCTTACTTTGTAAATGCACTTTTAGACTTGTTTGAAGCAAATCCAGATAAAAAATATCTAGATCTTGCAATTTACTATGCTAATTATTTACTTGAACATTTTTGGGATGAGAACGGAAAAAACTTCTTTTTCACTGCTGATAATCATGAGCAGCTAATTATTAGGACAAAAAACATTTATGATCTTTCACTGCCATCGGGAAATTCAGTTGCAGCAAATGCTTTTCTAAGATTATATCATCTGACACAAAATAACAGATACCTTGATGTTTCAGTTAAGATAATGGAATCTCTTTCAACAATGGCAGCAGAGAATCCCTTTGGATTTGGACAGCTTTTAAATACCATGTATCTTTACTTGCAAAAACCTATCGAAATCACCCTTCTAAACAACGAAAATCAAGAGATTTACGAGAGTTTGACTAAAAGATTCCTTCCCGAATCAATATTGGTAACAATCCCAAAGGAAGAATACTTGGAAGGCCTAAAAAATTACCCGTTTTTTGCAGGAAAAGAATATGACAAAACAAGAACCAAAGTTTTTGTTTGCAAAAACCTCACCTGCTCATTACCCCTTTATTCACTAGCAGAAATAGAAAAATTACTTTAAACTTTTTTGATGTTTATCTCTAGTTTTTGTCCTACTGCTGGACTGCCCATTCTTTCATATCTTCGTTTTGGCATGGTAATTGTAATTGCTGTTTGCGCATAACTTTTTATTGCAATTGTGGGCTGAGATTGAAGTATTGCCTCAATAAATGGGGCGATCTGGTCTTTAAGTTCTGGATCTAGTTTTTGATTTATGGCATCAAGCATGAGCTG
>Ga0209160_1004154_pt1 | contig 11650 bp, 9 predicted proteins | sample GraSoiAngelo_153_FD_186167 | JGI IMG/M metagenome (GOLD analysis project Ga0209160, IMG submission 186167) | Grasslands soil microbial communities from the Angelo Coastal Reserve, California, USA - 14_1009_12_40cm (SPAdes) (version 2) | ecosystem: Environmental > Terrestrial > Soil > Grasslands ...
AAGATCACGTAGACGAAGGACGAGCTGAACATCGACTGCCCGCGCACCACTTTCACCTTGGGGACCGCGAGGAACGTGGTGAGCAGCGGATAGGTGACCTGGTCCTCGACCACTTGAGGTGCCTGACCCGGGTAGTCGGTGTAGACGATCACTTGCGTATCCGAAAGATCCGGGATCGCATCCACCGGCATCGTGCGGAGCAAGAACGCGCCGGCCACGAGCACGAAGATCGCGCCCAGCGCCACGAGCTCGCGCCGCTTGATAGACCAGGCGATGAGTTTCTCGATCATGGCCGGCGCGCCCCTTCCTTGGCGGGCATCTGCATCCCGCCCATGTTCAAACCCATCCCCATCTGAAGCATGAGTCCCTGAATCGCCGCGGCGAGGTTCGACTCCGAGTCGAGCAGGAAGGTCGCCGAGGCCACGACCTCGTCGCCCGGCTTCAGGCCCTCGACGATCTCGATGAGCGAGTCGCCCCGGAGCCCGACGCGCACCTCTCGCGGTACGAACCGGCCGTCGCCGCGGTTCACGAAGACGAGGTCCTTCGTTCCAGTGGGCAGTACTGCCTCGAGCGGCACGCTGACACCGCGCCGACCCGCGGTCGCCAACTCTGCTGTCGCGTACATTCCGGGGCGCAGGGCGCCATCAAGGTTCTCCACCGCTATGCGAGCCGTCAGCGTACGGGTCTTCTCGTCCAGCTGGGGATAGATGAACGTCACGCTGCCGCGAAACGTCCGTCCGGGGAGCGCGTCCACGGTGATCGTGGCCGGCGTGCCGACACGGACGGCGGCCGCGTCCTGCTCGAAGATCGCGACGTCCACCCATAGCATTCGGGCGTCGGTGATCTGGAACAGGTTGTCCCCCGCCTTCACCGCCTGGCCTTCGATGACCATCTTCTCCGTGACTGCGCCGCTCCGCGGGGCGCGCAGCAACAGCGTGCGCGTCACGCTTCCTCTCGTCTCGAGGCTGTCGATTTGATCGGACGGGATGTCCCACAGCGCGAGCCGGCGCCGGGCGCTCGCGGCGAGCGTGTCGTCTTTCAGCCGCCGCGCCAGGAGGTATTCCTCCTGAGCACTCACCAGATCGGGAGAGTAGAGCGCCAGCAGCGAGTCGCCCTGCTCGACACGCTTGCCGACGTAATCCGCGTATAGGCGCTCCACCCAGCCACCGACCCGAGCGTTGACGTACACGAGGTTGGGTTCGGCGTACTTCAGTATCCCGACTGCCCGCACGGAGGATCGTACCGGGCGCTCGGCGGCCCGAGCAAACGTGATGCCGAGCCTCGCGGCTTCGGAACGATCCAGCGGGACCCCCGACGTGTCGGCGCCGGCAGCTGGCATTCCCGGCATCCCCTGCATGTCTTTCATGCCCGCCATCTCCCGGCTCGGAGCGGGCGTCTTCTTGCATCCCGTCAGCGTCATGGCTGCGACGAGCAGCCCGGTGAAGATCTGTTTCACGGCTGCGTCTCCCCTGCGGTCAACTGCCGCAGCATGACGAGTTGAGCTTGGTAGTCCGCCGCTACCGCGACCGCTTCCAGCTCAGCCCGGTACCTCGCGTCTTCGACCGACAGTAGCGTCAAGAATTCGGCGCGACCGACCTGATAGCTCCGCAGCACCGATTCGACGGTTCCCCGTGCATTGGGCAGCACGCCGTCCACGAGGAGCGCCAGGCGCTGGTGTGACGCTTGGACGCGGGCAGCGGCTTCAGTGACCTCCCGACCGAGCTGGAGTTCCGCGTCGCGCAGCCCAGCCGCGGCCCCGGTCGAATCCGCGCGCGCAGCATCGGCGAGCCGGTTCTGTTTGCGCCAGGCCCAGATCGGGACGCGCAGTCTCAAGAAGGCAGAGAAGAAGTCCGGAAAGTTGAAGTCGAACGCTCGCGGCCGGTAACCGTAGCGCAGCGTCAGGGTGAAGTCGGGGCGGGCGCCGAGACGCTCGACCTGAATCGTGCGCGTGGCCGCGTCGACTGCCGCCCGGCGAGCGGCGAGGCGGGGATGACTTGCGAGGGCCAGGGCCACGAGCGAGTCGGCAGGAGGCTGCGGCGCTGCCCCGGCACGCAGCGCAGCCGGGTCGATCGAGGTGACCGGGACGGAGTCCCCGGGTGCCCGGTTCCGGAGCGCATTCACTGCGGCGAGCGCGGCGATTCGCTCGCTCCCCAAGGCGAACTCCTCGGACCGCAGGCGATCGCGGGCCAGCTTAGCCTGGAGGGGATCGCTTTGCGGCGCGGCACCGGTGGCATAGCGCGTCATGCTGAGCTGGACGGCCGCTTCAAGAAGCTCACGCTGGTGCCGCAGGGTCTCCAACGCGGACACCGCATATCGCAGTCGGTAGTAGGCCGCTGCCATGGCGGTGGTCAGCTCACGGCGAACGGTGCTTTCTTCCGCCCTAGCACCGGCCGCGGCAGCCCGCATGACTCCCGAGCGAGCGCCAAGTGTGCCGGGCCAGGGGATTTCCTGGCTCAGCTCCGCGTCCACCTCCGTGAAGTCGCTCTGGTTGAACTCGAAGTGCGGCAGCAGCAAGTCCATCACGCCGACCGACAGCATCGGGTCGGGCAGCGTGCCGGCGGGCCGGATGCGGAGCGTGGCGGCTCGGACGGCCGCTTGCCGCTGTGCGACGTTCGGGTTGCGCGCGAGCGCTTCAGCGACCAGCGATTGCAAACCCGAGTCGCCGGGGACGGACGGCGAGTTCTGTGCACGGGCAGGACCGACGCTCGCCATCACGAACGCGCTCGTGGTCAGAATCAGTTGTCGGGCTTGCATACCTCTCCTCACCAATCAGTTTCCGGCGGAACGCGCCGGAGTCCGCGCCGCTCGAGGCGGCGCGTCGGGGCACACTACGCTTGGGAGAGGCTAGGCTTGGGGAGGTGGAGGGAGCGGTGCTTGTGGGTCGGCGGGGGCGAGGTTCGAGACCCCGAAACCGACAATGTGGGACTCTCGTGCGGAGGTGGAAACGGCTCCACCAAGCGTGACCACTGCGGGCGCTGTGATCGCGCAGAACGCAGGATTGGCGCACGGGGTCACGTGTGTCATCGCACCGACGGCCGGCCCAGACCGGTGGGAGGCCATTTGTTGCTCGCAGCTCGCGGGCGTTCCTCGTTGGACTTGGTCACACAACAGCGGCAAGCCAACCGGCAACATCTGGCCGCTCAGCAGGAGCGTGGCGACTAGTCTGACGAGTGAGAGTTTCATGCGCGCTCCCCAATATACTGCGACGCCCCCCAGCGTAGTCACGCCCTCTCAGTCTGCCGGGGCGGGCATCGGCTCGACCCATAGGAGCAGAAGACGCAGCAATCCCCGGGCTTGGGCCCAAGGATCGTTACGAATCGACAGCTCTACCACTGAGCTACGGTGGCGGCACCCTAACTTAGCAACGGGCTTTTCGACGCGGTACGCCCATCTGCCCGATTCTCTGGTTCGCACGCTGCAGACACTGTACTCTTAGGGAGCGCGCTGGGTCTCCAGCGCGACCCCGACATGACAGACCTCCTCGTCAGCCTCCAGGCTGCCCTCGCCGAGCGCTACGCGATCGAACGGGAGCTGGGCCAGGGAGGGATGGCGCTCGTTTTCCTCGCCCGGGACCTGAAGCACCGCCGCGCGGTTGCCATCAAGGTGCTCCGGCCCGAGCTCGCCATAGCCGTCGGGGCCGAGCGGTTCCTCGGCGAGATCGAGACGGTCGCCGCCCTCGCCCATCCACACATCCTGCCCCTCTACGATTCGGGCGAGGCCGCGGGCTTCCTTTACTACGTCATGCCGTACGTCGAGGGCGAGTCGCTGCGTGAGCGGCTGACGCGCGAGAAACAGCTGCCACTCGAGGACGCGCTGCGGATCACCGGCGAAGTCGCGACCGCGTTGAGCTACGCGCACAGCCGCGGCGTGGTGCACCGGGACATCAAGCCGGAGAACATCTTGCTCGAAGCCGGGCAGGCCGTCGTGAGCGACTTCGGGATCGCGCGCGCGATCACGGTGGCAGGCGGCGAGAGGTTGACGCAAACGGGCGTGACCGTCGGGACCCCGGGCTACATGAGCCCAGAGCAGGCAGCGGGGGAGCGGGAGTTGGACGGCCGCAGCGATGTCTATAGTCTCGCCTGCGTCCTGTACGAGATGCTCGCCGGGAACCCGCCCTTCCTGGGCGCCTCAGCGCGGGCAATCCTGGCCCGGCAGTCCTTGGATCCCGTGCCGCGCCTGCGGACGGTGCGGGAGACAGTGCCCGAGGAATTCGAGCGCGCGGTGGTGAAAGCCCTCGCCAAGGCGCCGGCGGATCGTTTCGCCACCGCCACGCAGTTTGCCGAGGCGCTCGTGACAGGAAGCCCCACGCCGCGGACGTCACGACGCGCTCTCATCATCCGTGTAGCCCTGCCCCTCGTGGCGGCACTCACGGCCATCGGGGCCGTCGTGCTCGCTCGGCGCATCTCGTTGCTCCGCAACCCTACTGCGCTCGACCCCAACGTCGTCGCCGTGGCTCCGTTCGACGTTCTGGAGCCGAATCTGGCGCGGTGGCGTGAAGGCCTTGTGGACGTGCTGTCAGCCAACCTCGATGGCGCCGGTCCGCTGCGGACGGTGTCGCCAACCATGGTGGTCCACAGCTGGAGCGGCCGCGGGGACCAAGCCGGCGCCGCGAACCTGGGCCGTCGCACGGGTGCCAGGCTGGTGGTCTTGGGAACGGTGATCGGGGCAGGTGCGGACTCCGCCCGCGTCACGGCCAGGTGGCTGGATGTCGCCACGGGCAAGGTGCTTGGAGAAGTGATCGAAATCAGAGACATGACTTCCCGGATGGACCGGTTAACCGATTCGGTCACGGTCCGTCTGCTGCGCGAGCTGAACCGCACGCGTCCGATCGGGGCGTTCCGGCACGCCAGTCTGGGCGCAAGGTCCCTGCCTGCCCTGAGTACGTTCTTGCGCGGAGAGCAGTTCTTTCGTCGCGCCGCCTGGGATTCGGCAATGACGCACTACAAGCGTGCCGTGGCGCTGGATAGCGCTTTCACAATCGCCTGGAGCCGGATGAGCGCGGTGCGGGGGTGCTGGAGAAGGGGAGGTGTGGGAGACCCGTTCGCGTACAAATATGGTCTTCTCGCAGGGAGTTTGAATCGAGGGCTGGCACCGCGGGAGAGCCTGCTGGTCGCGGCCGACTCGCTATTCCAGGCCCTCCTGGATGGACCCACCGATCCCGCTGGGCGGGAGCACCACACGCGGCTGTTCACGACGCTCGACGAGGCCGTGGGCCGCTATCCGAACGACCCTGAGGCGTGGTACGACCTCGGGGATGCACGGATGCACTGGCCGCTGGTCGGGCGCACGACGCCGGGGCAGATACTGGAGGCCTTCGATCGCGCGATTGCCCTCGACTCGGCCTTCGGCCCGGCCTACATCCATCCCGTCGAGGTTGCCCTCCAGCTCGGACGCCCCGCCGCGGCTCGGCGCTACCTCGCCGCATACCTCGCGCTCGACCAAGCCGATTTGAACAGCGAGGGGATGGGGTTGGTCGAGCGACTGCTGGCTCGCCCGCCGCCTTCGCCAGCCAAGGTCCAGGGTCAGATCGACACGGCCTCGAGCTATGTCCTGGCAGCGGCCTGGAGCGTGATGCGGCACCTCCCGGATTCCGCCGAAACCGACGTGGGGTTGGCCCGAGCGCTCGTCGGCAGCCGCCGCACGGGCGATCCCGTTTTGGATGATTCACTGGGCCGCAAGTGGGTGCTGACGAACGCACTCGCGCATCGAGGCCACCTGCGAGAGGCGTATGCCGTTGGGAGCACGCGTTTTTCCGCGGAGTTCGCCCAACTCGCGCTGCTCGGCGGCGTTCCCCCAGAGAGCGCTCGGGCAAGCTTCGCCGGCTGGCTCGGCGAGCCGCTGCCCCGACAATTCAGCGTCGACCTCCTTGCCCCGCGGCTCACTGCCTTGCCGTGGTGGGCAGCCCGACGCGATACCAATTCGCTGCAGGCCTTCGTGCGGCGCTGGCGTGCGATCGCCCGGGCAGCGGGGCCAAACGTCGAGCTAAGACTTTGGGCACTGTACGGCGAGGCTTCCGGTCAAGCGTACGTCGCGCTCGCGCGCCACGATACTGCTGATGCCCTACGGCGGTTTGTCGAATTGCCGGACTCGGTCTGCCCGTGTCTGCCCGATCGGATCGTAACGGCCCAGCTCCTCGAGGCGTACAGCAAGCGATCGGAGGCAGCGGCCGTCCTGGATCGCTCCTGGCCCATCGACTGGCAGGATCCCGCCGAAGGGCTCTGGCGGCTCGAGCGGGGCCGGGTCGCCGAACGACTCGGCCAGCACGCCAAGGCCGTGCAGGAATACCGCTATGTCGGAGATCTCTGGCGCACTGCCGACCCCGAACTTCGGCCTGTGGTGGAAGAGGCGAACGCTGCCATCAAACGATTGACGGGGGAGGCGCGGCGATGACTCGGGTAGTCGCGGCGCCTACAGTCTCATCGCCGCTCGAGAAGCAGGTCCCGGAACGCTGCGGCTGCGGGCCCAAGTGGCGCCGCCGCGCGCCGCACGATCAGAAGGTCCCGCGTCCAGCGGGGGCCCGCGAGCCGCGCGACCACGATCCGCCGATCGCGTGCCAAGACCGCGTGCCGCGAAACTAAGGCCACCCCGAGGCCCGCGGCGACTGCCTCGCGAATCGCCTCGGTGCTTCCGAGTTCCATCGCCGGCGTGAGCGTCACCCCCAGCCGCGCGAGATAGCGTTCCGCCACGCCGCGGGTGCTCGAGCCTTCCTCGCGAGCGATGTAGGACTCGCCCGCGATCGCGTGCGCGGTCACGGCCCGGCGTCGCGCGAACGGGTGGCCGCGCGGGACGATGAGCACCAACTCGTCCTTCACCCAGGGTTCCGCAGCTAGCCCGGGCACGAGCGGCGCTTCGCCGATCACTCCCAGCTCCAGTTGACCCACCGCCACCGAGCGCTCGATCTCCCGGGTATCGCTGATCTCGAGCCTCAGGGTGATCCCGGGATACGCCGCATGGAACCGCCCGAGCGCGGCCGGCAGGAGGTAGGTGCCGGGAGTCGTGCTGGCGCCGATCGTGAGGGAGCCCGCCCGAAGCCCGCGCACGTCGCCCGCCGCTTGCTCGGCGGTGCGCAGCAACGCGAGGGCTTGGCGCGCGTATGGCTCTACCACGCGCGCCGCCGCAGTCGGCCGCACGCGCTGCCCGTGACGCTCGACGAGTCGGACGCCAAAGTGCGCTTCCAGTCCACGCAGGTGCTCGGAGACGGCGGGCTGGCTGATGTGGCATGCCTGGGCGGCGCGGCCCACCCCGCCATGGTCCAGGACGGCGAGGAACAGCTCGAGGCGGTGCACCGTGAGGCCGGGCTTGCTCATTTGATCATAGGATAAACCCTATAAGAAGGATTAACAACTCGTATTTGTCCTATGGTGCAACCTGCGCCAGCTTTGCGGCAACCCCTCGTGGCGGGCGCCGAGCGCCCAAGGAGGTCCTCATGAAGCACCACGTGATGCTCACCGTCGTCGCCGTCGTGTGCGCTGTCGCTCTCGCCTCGCGGGCAAGCGCGCAGGCGGCCGCGACTCCATTGGCCGGTCCCATCGTCGTCCATGCGTCGGGCATCAGCTGGGCCGACGGCCCGCCATCCCTGCCCCGCGGGGCCCAGTTCGCGCTGCTCGAAGGCAACCCGGCCGAGGCCGTCCCGCTCACCTTGCGCCTCAAGTTCCCGCCCAACTACCGGATACCGCCGCACTGGCACGCCGTGCTGGAGCACGTGACCGTGCTCTCCGGGACGCTGAACGTCGGAATGGGCGAGCAGCCCACCTATTCGGGCGGCACGGCGCTTTCGCCCGGCAGCTACGCCGTGATGCCGCTGAAGATGGTCCACTACGCCTGGACCGGAAGCGACGGCGTCGTCTTCCAGCTCCACAGCGTCGGGCCCTGGAGCATCACCTACGTGAATCCGAAAGACGACCCGCGCCAGGCGCGACCGTGACCGACGTCGCACCGCTTCACGCCGAAGAGCAGGCCCCGCTCGAGGGCGTGATCAAGGGTGAGGTTCTGCGGATGTATCAGGAAGTGGCCGAGCATCCGGAGGGGGAGTTCCACTTTTACCACGGGCGTCAGGCAGCCGAGATGTTCGGCTACGAGCGCGAGTGGCTCGATCGCGCGCCGCCCGGTGCCGTGGCGTCGTTCGCCGGCGTGGGCAACCCGCACCTACGCAGCCGCCTCCAAGCCGGGGAGGTGGTACTGGACCTGGGGAGCGGAGCCGGACTCGACAGCATCATCGCCGGGTGGCAGGTGGGGCCAACGGGCCGGGTAATCGGCGTCGATCTGAACCCGACGATGTGTCGCAAGGCTGAGGCGCACGCCGCCGCTTCAGGCGTGCGAATGGCGTGCCACGAGGGGCGGATGGAGGACATTCCGCTGCCCGATGCGAGCGTGGACGTTGTGATCTCGAATGGCGTCATCAACCTGTCCTTCCGCAAGCGCACCGTGATCCGCGAACTGTTCCGCCTCCTCAAGCCCGGCGGCCGGCTCTCGATCACCGACATCGTGAGCGCGAAACAGCTCTCGCAGTCCATCGTCAACGATCCCAAGCTCTGGGCCAGCTGAATCGGCGGCGCTCTCCCGGAGGGAGAGGTGTTCGGACTGCTCGAGGACGCGGGGTTCAAGCGGGTGCGCTCGACGATCGTCCCAGGCTTCGCGTTTCGGAAAGAATCGACGCGCGACGCGGCCGAAGGCTACGGCGTGAAGGCGGTGCTGCTCACAGCCCAAAAGCCCACTACATGACCGCACCGACCATCTCGACCGCAAACCTGCGGGAGCTTCTGGAGCACGGCGCGCCCGTCACGGTGCTCGACGTGCGCCCCGCCGCCGAACGCGCCGAGTGGAGCATCCCCGGCAGCGTACACGCCGACGCGTACGAGGCACTGCGGCGCCGCGACCCGAACGCCCTGGCGGACTTCCATCCCACCAACGGCGGCCGCGTCGTGACCGTGTGCGCCGCCGGCAGGACGAGCATGCTGGCTGCCGAGCGCTTGCGGGCGCGGGGCCTGGACGCGGTGTCCCTCGAGGGCGGGATGCGCGCTTGGAGCATGGCCTGGAACACCGCCGAGGTTCCGTGCCCCGGGAGCACCGCGCGGATCGTGCAGCTGCGCCGCACCGGGAAGGGCTGCCTCTCCTATCTCATCGGCTCGAACGGCGAGGCCGCGGTGGTCGATGCCTCGCTCGAGCCCCAGATCTACCATCGCGTGGCCGATGAGCATGGCTGGCGTATCCGCGCGGTCCTCGAAACGCACGTGCACGCCGACCACCTGTCCCGCGCCCGGGCCCTCGCAGTCGACACTGGGGCAAGGCTCTGCTTTCCGACGACGGATCGCGTCTCGTTCGAGTTCGCTCCTCTGAACGACGGCGACACCTTGCGTGTGGGATCCGCCGGCCTCAGGGTGTTTCACACGCCTGGCCACACCCCGGAGAGCGCCTGCTATCTGTTGGACGAGCGTGCCCTGTTCACTGGCGACACCCTGTTCCTGGCGGCGGTCGGTCGTCCGGATCTCGAGGCGACGACAGATCAGTCGCGCAGCCGCGCTCACGCGCTCCACGCCTCCTTGCAGCGCCTGGTCGCATTGCCTCCAGAGACCGTCATCCTGCCTGCTCATACGAGCGAGCCCGTGGCGTTCGACGGCCGGCCCATCAGCGCGACGCTGCGCCAAGTCCAGAAGCGGACGTCGCTCCTGCGCGAGACCGAGGAAACGTTCGTGAGCCAGCTCCTCACCCGGCTGCCGCCAACCCCGCCGAACCATCACCGCATTCTCGCCCTGAACGAAGCCGGCACGTTGCCTGATGACCCAACCGAGCTGGAGGCAGGCGCCAATCGCTGCGCCGTTGCCTGAGACGCCGTCTCCCATCCAGCTCGGCCTCGGCGCCAACTGGCGCCAGTTCACGCTGCTCGTCGTCGTCAATGCGTTCGTCGGAGCGATGGTGGGACTCGAGCGCACCGTCGTCCCACTCATCGCCCAGGCAGACTTCGGGCTCGTCTCGAAGACCGTCGTCCTTTCCTTCCTTGTCAGCTTTGGCATCGTCAAAGCGCTCGCCAACCTGTTCGCCGGGCAGCTCGCCGACCGGATCGGCCGCAAGCCCCTCCTCGTCGCAGGCTGGCTCGCGGGGCTCCCGGTGCCGCTGCTCATCATCTGGGCACCGAGCTGGGGCTGGATCGTGTTCGCCAACGTCCTGCTCGGTGTCAACCAGGGCTTGTGCTGGTCCACCACCGTGATCATGAAGATCGATCTCGTGGGACCGGCGCGACGTGGCCTGGCGATGGGGCTGAATGAGTTCGCGGGCTACGTCGCCGTTTCGCTGTCGGCGCTGCTCACCGGCTACCTCGCCGCCGCGCACGGCCTGCGGCCGGCGCCCTTCTATCCCGGCATCGCATTCGCCACGCTGGGACTACTCCTCTCCGTGTTCGCCGTCCGCGACACCCATGGCCACGCGCGCGCGGAGGCGCGCCAGCGCGGCTCGGAGCAACCCCGCCCGGGGTTCGCCCGCATCCTGCTGCTCACGAGCTGGCGAGATCGCGCACTTTTCGCGGCGAGCCAGGCGGGCATGGTCAACAACCTGAACGACGGGATGGTGTGGGGACTCATCCCCGTGTTCCTCGCCGCGCGCGGTGTGACGCTCGACCGCATCGGGATGGTGACCGCGACCTACCCCTTGGTGTGGGGAATCGGCCAGCTCGCCACGGGCGCGCTGAGCGACCGCTGGGGACGGAAGTGGATGATCGCTAGTGGGATGTGGGTGCAAGCGGTGGGCATCACGGCATTCGTCGTGGGCCACTCCTTCTCGTCATGGATGGCCGGCGCCACGCTTTTGGGGATCGGGACCGCGCTGGTTTACCCCACCCTGCTCGCGGCCGTGTCGGACGTCGCGCACCCCGACTGGCGGGCCAGCGCCGTGGGAGTCTACCGGCTCTGGCGCGACTCTGGCTACGCCATAGGCGCGATGGCCGCCGGGCTCCTGGCGGACGCGTTCACCATGCCCTTCGCAATCACGGCGATCGCCGCGCTGACCTTCGCCTCGGGAGTGGTCGTGGCCGGAGTCATGTACGAGACCCTGCCGGACCGATCGAGGGGGTCGCGTGTCATGGCGTTCAGGCCCTAGGCAGCGGCTCCCGGCCTCTCGTTGTCCGCCACAAGTGTGACGGAGCATGGAATGCGCCCGCCTTGGCGATTCGCGGGGATGAATCGCTCGCCGTAGAATTGACACCTCACCGAAGTCCAAGGAGGCAACCATGCGACGACTAGTGCTCTGCGGAATGGTAGTCTCTGCCCCATTGCTTGCCGGTTGTGGCGCGGAGAACATTCAGGGACCCTCCTTCGCGTCGCGAGACGCGCTGCTCGCCGATGCGGCGGCGCACTCGGCCCCCGTCTACACGTATAGGAGCATCGCGTACCCGGGCGCGACGGCGACGACTGCATGGGGCATCAACGCCGGTGGTGATGTCGTCGGGGATTACGTCGATCCCGCAGGGGTCCGGCATGGATTCCTCATTCGAAACGGGGAATTCACGACGATCGACTTCCCGAACGCGTTAACGTCAGCGCGGGGCATCGGCCCGGGAGGGAATATCGTCGGGATCTATCGTGGGGCGAGTGAGCCGGCAGTGAACGCGCACGGCTTTCTCCTGTCGCGACAGGGCGACACGACGCTCATCGCCTTCCCG